>Ga0137354_1000143_pt1 | contig 7687 bp, 8 predicted proteins | sample EasRivERMLT790_2_FD_104771 | JGI IMG/M metagenome (GOLD analysis project Ga0137354, IMG submission 104771) | Soil microbial communities from meander-bound floodplain in the East River, Colorado, USA - East River MetaG ERMLT790_2 | ecosystem: Environmental > Terrestrial > Soil > Floodplain ... | reverse complement strand
TTGAACTCCTCGAGGTGGGACTGCTTCACCGAGTCCACGCGCGCGTAGGCCCACAGGTTCAGCTTGATGCCCCATGCGCCGATGCCGCGCACGATCGGCAGGTAGTGCTGCGGGTTCAGAAAAAACATCTCGTCGGACAGCCGCACGTTGTGCACGCCGCGATCCTGCAGGTTGCCGAGCGTCGCCAGCACCTCCGGGAACGGGATGTAGCGCATGCCGGTGGAGTGCGAGGCGTCGAGCTGGTCCGGCGCCGTGCGGTTCACCAGGTTGATCATGCAGAAATCGCACTTGAAATGGCAGCCGAACGAGGTGTAGATCGCCGCGAACGGTGACCGCTTCGACTCGTCGAAATTGCAGTGCCAGAGGTGCGCCCGGTACTTGTCGAGCGGTGGCAGCTTGTCCCAGTTGTACTGCGTGAAGTTCCCGAGCTGGCCCCACACCACGCCGGGGGCCACCCCACCCTTCATCACCTGCCGAATCCCGTGCAGCCCGTCGCCGGGCAGCACGTAGTCCACGAAATCCAGCGCCGCGGTCTCGTCCGGCAGCGCCGAGGGGTGCGATCCGATGAACGCGATCGACACCCCGGAGTTCGCGTTGATGTGCCGAGCGAGCCGAACCGCGCCCGCCATGTTCGTCGTGCCCGAGTTCGGGTTCTGCCCGTAGACCACGAACACCACCAGCTTCGGGTCCGCATCCAGAACCCGCGCCAGCGCCTGGTCGTCGGTGAGCCCCTCGGCCAGGGGATCGAGGATCCCGGTCTCGTACTCGTCCTGCAGCGCCGTCGCCAGCAGCACCGCCCACACCGGCGGCTCGATCGCCGTATACCGCGAGGCGAGCGCCTGGTAGACCTCTTTCGAGGAATCAGGAGAAATAAATAAAATATCCATTACTTCAGGTCTGCCTTCTGACTTCTGCCTTCTGACTTCAGGATGCCGAGCAGCGCCTGCGCGACGGCATCCGGCTTTATCGCGTCCATCGCGGCGCGGCAGTGGTCGCACGCGACCCGCATGCCGCAGCCGAGCGGCCAGCGGGCGTCCTCGACGTAAAAATCCACCTGCCCGGCGTAGCCGGTGACCTTGGGCGAGATGAAACCGCCGCGGATCACGATCGTCGGTACGCCGAACGCCGCGGCCGCGTGGTGCAGAGCGCCTTCGTGGCAGACCACCGCCGCGGCCTTCGACATCGCGGCCACGGCGTCGAGGAAATTGCCGGTGTCCATCTTTTCGCTGCGCCCGATGCGCTGCGTCCCGGGCTCCATCAGCTGGATCCAGCGCACGCCCGGGGTGAGCGCGATCAGCTCGTCCCAGTGCTCCAGCCCCCAGGCCTTGTTCGGGCTCGCCTTGGGCTTGATGTTCGGGTTGTAGACCACCGCCCCTGCCGCGCGCTGCGCGAAGAACGGCAATTGCCGCTCGATCTGGATAAACGCCGGCGTCGGCTGGTATTCCTTGAACGTGTACTGGTCCGGCTTCACGTCCACCATGTAGTGGCGCTTGCCGTTGACGTAGCCGATCACGCCGGCGGACTTCTCGCCCGGCCGCGCGATGTTCGGGTTGCCCTCCCACACGAAATGCCAGCGGGGGTGGCCCAGCTTGTCCAGCATCGCGTAACGCCGGTTTGGCACGCCGGCCGCCATCCGCTTGGCCTCGCCGGCCAGCATGATCTCGTCCCCTATCCCCACGGCTACCGCACCCAGTGCTGGACCAGTTCCTTGCGCGGGCCTTCGACCTGCAGCTCGAGTCGAAGGCTGAGCGATCTCAGCATCTGCGTGACGTCGCAGCGGACGCCCTTGTTCTTCGTGTAGATGACCCCGGTCGAGCCGACCGGCAGCCGGATCACCAGCCGCTCGCGCGTCGCGTGCGCCATGAACCGCAGCGCCTCGTGCGGGTCGCCCAACTTGTGCAGGATCGCCAGAGCCAGCACGATGTCGTAATTCCAGATCTCGACCGATGCGTACTCGCTCGCGATCAGGTGGTTCAGGTTCATCACCTGGAAGTGCACCGTCTTCTGCAGCCCCGCCCGGTCGCGCTGCGCGATCGCCTCGTCGACCAGCGGCGGGTTGAAGTCGCAGCCGTAGACGCTGGCCGCCCCGGCGCGCGCGAACTCGAGGGCGATCAGCCCTTCCGCGCAGCCGAGGTCGCACACCGTCTTGCCCGCCGCCGCCGCGAGCGCCGGCTCTACCCCCAGCATCTGCTCCGCCAGGGTGCGGTCGCCTTGCTGCACCCCGGGGATTTCGAACCAGCCTTTTTTCATCGCAGCCGTCGAAACGGCTCTCCGCTCTCGATCTCCCGCACCGCCCACTGCGCAGCCGAGAGCCGGTGAAACGCGGGCAGGCGATCCGGCAGCGGCGGCGACTCGATCGCGCCGAGCTCGGTGCTGTCCGCGCCTTTCAATATCCAGTGCGGCGCGGTGCGAAACACCGGGATCCCGGCCACCAGAGCATGGATGCCCGCCGAGCTCGCCCAGATCACCACCGCGTGCGCGCCGGCGAGGTCCTCGGACAGCGGCCGCGCCGGCCGGTTGTTCTCGGGGTGCTCGCGCACCCGTATCGGACGCTTCGTGAACTTGCGCAGCTCCGCCACCGTGCGCTGCACCCAGTCCTTCGGCATCGTCATGTCCGGCCGCCCGAAACTGCGGGACGGGCAGACGAGGACGTGCCGGTTGTCTCCCACCACCCCGGCGCCGTGCGCCACCCCTCCTCCGGCAGGAGGGGAGTTGCTGCGCCAGGGCTGCAATTCAACGCCGAGCGCGGCCCAGCGCTCTGGGCTCTCCGGTGCTTTCAAACCACTCCCGTTATGCCCGCCGACCGCGATGGCGTAGTAGCTGTCCGCCGTCGGCCCGCCGGGATGCACGTCGAACTTCGGCGTGCTGCCGCCGCGGCCCAGGTATCCGTTCTCGGCCACGATCACGGTGCCGCCCTGCGCCTCGAAGCGCGTGGCGAGCTCGTGCCGGTCGTGGTATCGGTTCCAGATCACCAGCACGTCGCCCGGCGCGGTCCGTTCCGGGTGGCCGGCCTGGAGCTGGTAGCCGGCCGCCTTCAGTCCCGCTTCAAACGCCTGGCGCCGGTACCACGGCTGGTCGCGGATCAGGCAAAAAGCTCGCAATGTCTCCCCGTTCGAAGCAGTCAATCGCGCTGCCCGGCGTGCAGTTGACGACCCGGATCCCGAGCGCGGCCATCGGGCGCTGCAGCGTGCTCATCGCCTTGATGATGTGGTTGAACGGCGGCAACGACCGGTCCGGGTGCTGCCCGAAAAAATGAACCTTCTTGTCCGGGCCGGGGTGCGCGTCGTACCCGAGCATCAGGATCAGCGCCGGGCGCGCCAGCCCCGCGATGTTCAGCGCCTGGTGCCCGGTATTCGACCCGGTCGTGATTCCCGTCCGCACGCTCGACAGCCCCTCGGCGCCGGCGTGCTTCAGTAAAAAGACTTCGTCCTCGCGCCGCAGGTGCTCGGCGTCGACGTCGATCATGCACTTCTGCCCGGCGAAGGCCTTGAACGCCGGCCGGTCGCGATGCCAGGACAGCCAGTCGTTCTTGCCGGCGTCCGCGAAATACAGCATGTCGGCCCACGGCGCCAGCGTGTAGGCGTCGTTGATCGCGATGCTGAAAACCTTGCGACCGTCCAGGTCCACCCCGCACCGCGTGCGCGCAACCTGTTCCGCGGTCAGACTCGTGCCGGTGGCGATGCAGACCACCGTCTGCCCGGCCCAGGCGTCCGTGACCTCGCAGTACCGCGTGCTGTTGTGGCAACTGAGCTGCCCTGCCGGCGGCAGCCGGCGTAACAGCGGCGTCATGCGAAGCGGTTATGAACGATCAGCCCGTCGAGCAGCCCGTCCACGTAATCGCGCGGCACTTCGGTTACCTGGCCGCCGACGACGATGGATTCCCGCATTTCGTAAAAGGTCGAGACCCGCACCGCGAGCCAGTTCTTGAGACGCCCGGCTATATTCAACTGGTAGGCCGACTCGTCCACGGGCGAGCCGCTCGGCGCGTGGCCGCAGCGGAACCCGATGCGCACGTTCGAGATCGTTCCCTGCGTCGAGGGCCAGCTCGCCGCCTGGAGCGGAGACAGCCGCGCCGGCTCCGACCCGGTGTCGAGGATCCACGGCGTCGGGCTGCCGGAGAGTTCCTGCTCGGCGCCCCCGGTGTCGACGTAGCGCACGTAGGACACCGACTGCACCGGCGGATACGGCAGCACGATGATCTGGTCGTCCGGCAGGTCATCCATCAGCAGCTCGAGATCGCGCTCGACGAAGGCGCGGCCGGTGATGTCTTCGGCGCGCTCGCGGGCGGCGGTGAGCAGCAGGTCGACAATGGCGTCCTGGCTGGTGTCATCGTCGTCGACGCGGCACCACACTTTGGCGAGGTCGCGCGACACCGGCTCGTAGAGCGGCCCGGTGACGACGCGCACGCTGCGCGGGATCTCGCGGAATACGGTCACTTCCCGCTCCCGTCCTTGCCGTCGCGGCCGCGCTTCACGCACAGCGTCCAGCCGCTGCCGGGGACGCCGGGGTTGCCGACACCATCGCTGTCGCGGTGCCACATCGAACCGGCCCAGGTGACGACGTCGCCCAACTTATAGACCACGTCGTCGCGGAACACTCCCTCGTAGAGCATCGCCTTCGTGGTGCAAACCAGTTCGACGACCTTGCCACTGGTCAGCTGGGAACGGGCGACGAAACTGCGCGGGTCACCTTCCACCGGCTTCAGCTCGAACGCCGCGATGCCCTCGACGATCACCTTCCAGCCCGCCTGCTCGAGCGTGAGATCGCCGAGCGGATCGGTATCACGGTAAGAGCGCAGCAGTCCGCCGAAGGCCGCGACGAAGCTGCCGCGGCGGTAGGTCTTGGCGGGATCGATGCCGTCGAGCGGCACGATCTCCAGCGCGTCGCGGCCGTCGATGCCGTCGCGGCCGTGCTTGCCATCGCGCCCGGCTTCGCCTTTCTCGCCGAGCAGTCCTCTTTCACCGGAAGCGCCAACCTTGCCCTCGGGGCCCGGATCACCTTTCTCGCCACGCTCACCGGAAGGTCCGGCCTGGCCGGGGTCACCCTTCTCGCCGCGCTCGCCGGCGGGGCCCGGCGCCCCGTCCTTGCCGTCGATCCCGTCCCGTCCGTCCTTGCCCGGCGCGCCGTCTTTGCCGGCGGGAATGCTTTTCAGCTTTTCGTGCAGCTCGTTGACCCGGTGGATCACCGGGTCCAGGGCGGCCGCGATCCTGACTGCGGTCTCTTCGGCAAGCTCGCCGATTAGTGCTGCAAGGTTGCGCATCGGTGTTGGGCCCACGCATTGCTGTTTTTGAAGGCGAGGGACGCGAACACCTTGTCCTCGTCGGAAATGTCTTCATCGTCCGCGGCCGCCGGTTCCTTGCGGGCGGCGGGCGCGGCAGTCTGGAAGGGGTCCTCGCTCGCGTCGCGCTTGGCGAGCGCGGAGAGCGAGTAGTTCTGCTGCTGCAGGTACGGCGACGCGCCGCCGGTAACGGGCTTGAGGTTGCGCTTGGCGCGGGCTTCGTTGGGCGCGACGATGCCGGAGCGGACGCCGATCTCGTCGGCTTCGGCGAGGGTCTTCGGGTCCATGCGGTAGAGGCCGTCGAGGTCGAGCTCGACGCAGAGGTCGGAGCCCAGGCCGAGGCCCTGGTCGAGCAGGGTCTCGATGGATTCGATGTGAATCTGCAGGGCCTGCTGGTAGTACTCGAGGTTCAGCGCGGCGACGTTGGTGTGCGCCGGGGTCTGGCCGGCGGCGATTTTGTAGAGCGGCACGCCGAAGGCTCGGGCGACGTCTTCGACGGTGAACTTGAGCTGCTCGATGAGCTGCGACTGCTCGGCGGGCATGGTGAACGGCTCGAACTTGAGGTCGCTGCCGGTGACGAGGATGCGGCCGAGGTTGTTGGCGGCGAACCCTTCTTCGAACTGCTTCTTGATGCGCTCGGCGGTGATGTCGTCGATCTTGCCGGGGGCGGTGAGCTGGCCGGAGGGGCGGCTCATGTTCTCGAAGAACCGGGCGCTGTTGTCCTGGATGCGGATGCCCTGCGTGGTGGAGCTGGCGCAGGCGTAGAGCGGCGAGACGCCGACCAGCGGGTGAAACAGGCAGGGCCCGCGGTCGTGGATGATCTCGCTGGCGGGGATGAGGTTGCCGCCTTCCTTCACGCCGGCGAGGTCGTCGCTCTGGATCCGGTAGTAGACGGAGCCGTCGCCCGCCACCATCGGCATGACGGCGCGGGGATCGAGCGGGTACATCGCGCTAACGACCCGGCGCTGGTCGCGCTCGAGGAGCACGTAGGCGTTGCCGTGCGTGAGCTTGGATGTCATCCAGTAATTAAGGAACTGGATGCGGGTCTGGAAACGGTTGGGCGTGCGCAGCAGCCGGGAGTAGGCGGGGTTTTCCTCGGGTTGCCAGGTGGAGTCGTCGCGGTGGCGCAGCAGGTTGATGCCGAGCTTGGCGACGTCGCCGGCGATCAGCGCCTGGCAGGCATACACCGCCGAGAAGGCGAGCATGTTCTGCGTGGACTCCAGCGCGCGGTTCGATTGCCACGAACCGCCGAAGGACTCGACGATCCAGCCGAACGCCGAGGACTGGCGCAGCGGCGAGCGGATGGGCGTGACGGTGTTGAGGTCCGTGTGCTTGCGCCACGGAGTCAGCCACCGCGGAATATTCACGCGATCAGGCCCTTGGTGCCGCGAGGTGTGCTGCCAGCCACGAGGTCGCGGGTTTCGTAGGTCTGTTTCTCTTTTTTCTTGTATCGCGCCTGGCCGCTCAAAACCAGCAGGCGCGCGTCGGATTCGGTGGCGGAGTATTCGGTGCCGACGGCACGCTGTTTTGATTCGTACGGGTGGGCCTTCAGGACGACCAGGACGGGCATGTTTCCTCTCCGTGTCTTTTGTGAGGGCACGCGGCGCATGCCATCACAAAAAACGGGCAGCCCGTAAGGGCCGCCCGTTGGTACGAACTACGCCGGTTAGACGTAGGCCGCGGTGCGGATGAACTGGCACGCCTGCGAGCGCGCCTTGGTCCAGTTGACGTGCCGGATGCCCTTGATGGCGATCGACTCGGTCTGGAACATGGACACGAGCGAGGCGCCCGTGGCGGTGGGCGTCGACTTGCTGCCCGGCGCGCCGTCCATCTCGATCGACACCTGGTCGCTGGCCTCGACGCTCGCCCCACCGTCGTCGGCGAGGAAGACCTCGCCCGGCTGGATCAGGATGAGCATGTTGTCGTAGTCCGGCGAGCCGGAGGTGTCGGCTGCCTGCGTGGTGAACACCGGGCGGCCCATCAAGCGGCCGTTACCGGATGCCCAGTCCTGCATGCTGGGGAATTGCGGCAGCCCCAGCGACGTCACCATCAGAGAGAGCGCTTCCGCGAGCTCTTCCTTCATGACCACGACCGCACCCGCGAGCGGGATGTTGTTCGCGTAGAAGTTGCTCGTGAGCGCCTTCCAGTCCGCCTTGAACGCGGCGAAGTCGGTGCCGGACGCGCTGCGCGGGGTGACGTTGTAGGTCAGTCCCGCCGGGCTCACGTTGGTCGCGCCCGCTTCGAGCGGGTTGATCAGCGTGGTGTCCACCTTCTGCTGGATCGCCTTCGCCAGATCGTTGCGGATCAGCAGCTCGGCCGAGGGGCTGGACAGCATCGCCAGCTCCTTGGTGATGACGCAGATCCCGCCGACCTTGGTGATGCCCAGCGAGATCGACGTCGAGGTCGGCT
>Ga0137354_1000138_pt1 | contig 7788 bp, 6 predicted proteins | sample EasRivERMLT790_2_FD_104771 | JGI IMG/M metagenome (GOLD analysis project Ga0137354, IMG submission 104771) | Soil microbial communities from meander-bound floodplain in the East River, Colorado, USA - East River MetaG ERMLT790_2 | ecosystem: Environmental > Terrestrial > Soil > Floodplain ... | reverse complement strand
GTTGAGCCAGTAGTAGAGATTGCAGCGAAATTCACAGACGCTAAGTTAGAAGATGGTGTGACTATCATTCAATACGAAGGTGATGTTCCATCTCAAGGACAACCGATTAACGTTGTAACTCCAGAAGGTGTTTTACCTATGCCAGACGGTGAATATAAATTAGAGGACGGATCAATCTTAGTTTGTTCAGGTGGTCTAGTAGCTGAATATACACCAGCCGAAGAGAAACCAGAGGACGAAGTATCAAACGAGCCAGCAACAGTTCCAGCAACTCCAAACGCAGCTTCAATGGAACAAGCAGCACCTAAAAGAGTAATTAAATCTCAAGTAGAAGAGCATGTATTTTCTTTAGAGATTGAAGGAATCGAAACTATCAAAGTTGATTTATCATCAATGTTTAAACCTCTTATTGAAGAGAACAAAGCATTAAAAGAACTTAACAAAGAAATGTTTTCTGTAATCAATGAGATCGCAGCAGAGCCAGCAACACAGCCAACTGAAAGAGTTCAATCATTCAATAGAAATGAAGAACTTAAAAAAGTACGTGAGGCGTTTAAATCAATTACAAGCACATCAAAAAGAAAATAAATATTAACTAATTAAATTAAAATACAATGGCAGATTATACCGTTTCAGCTCTACCAGAATATATTGAGCAAAACAAATCCGAACTTATCACAGCATCCGTAACAGGTGCTCAATCACTTACTTACCCTATCACTATTATCACAGGTGTTAAGCATAAAGAAACTATCAACTTCGCAGAGGTGTCAGCACCTTTCCAAGCTGGTGGAACATGTGCTTTCAATGCATCTGGTGACACTACTTTCACTCAATCTACTTTAACAGTAGCAGACGTAAAAGTAGAAAATGAATTTTGCCCTAAAACATTGGAAGAAAAATACACTCAAAAGTATTTACGTCCAGGTGTTAAACAAGATGTAATGCCTTTAGAGCAATTTATCACTGGTGAGATTACAACTAAAATCCAATCACAAATGGAGCAAGTTGTATGGCAAGGTAACACTTCTTACACATTCGATACTAACTTAAAACAGTTTGACGGATGGATGAAAGCTATTGACGCTGGTTCTCCAGTAGTAGTTTCTTCTGGAACTATCACAGCTTCTAACATTATCGCAATCATGCAATCAATGTACACTTATGCTCCTGCTAGAATCCTTTCTAAGGACTTAGAATACAGAATGGGTAAAGATGTATTTAGATTATTAGTTATCGCTTTAGGTAACGCAAATCTATACCATGTTGCAATAAACCAAGCTACAAGCAACTGGGAAATGACATTCCCTTACTTCAACATTAAAGTTGTAGGAGTAGATGGATTGAACAACATCGCAGCAGCACCAGCAGGAATGCAAGATCGTATCGTTCTTACTTATACTGATAACTATGTATACGTAACGGATTTAGAAAACGACAAAGAGAACTTTGAAATGTGGTATTCTCAAGATGACCGTAAATTCAAATTATCTGTTGAGTGGAAAGCAGGAACAGCAATTAAATTCGCATCGGAAGTAGTTACTTACAAAAGAGCATAATTAATCGGGGAGGCGTTAAAAACCTCCCCTTAATAACTTATATAATATGGCAACGTGTACAATTATTAGTGGCAATCAATTAGACTGTGCGGATAGCGTTGGTGGTGTTGCAGAAATTTACTTAACTGAATTTGCAAATGTAGCAAGTATCACAGCAACGTCTGGTGTTATTACTGCAATGACATGTTCAACAGGTAAAAAGTTTTGGACATTCCAAGTAGAAAAAGAAAACGCAACATTCACACAACCAGGTACAAGATCAGTTGAAAATGGAACTTTGTTCTACGATCAAACTGCTACTTATACTTTGAAAAAGATGAGTGCTCAAAAAAGAAACTTACTAGACAATCTAATGAAAAACAGATTGATGGTAATCATCAAAGACAATAACGGCGAGTATCAGTTAATGGGTCAAGTAAATGGTGCAGATGTAACAACCGTAGAAGGGACAACTGGTAAAGCATTTGGAGACATGAACGGTTATACAGTAACGGTAACAGGAAAAGAAAAAGACCCGGCTAACTTCGTAACAGCTGCTTTATTAGCAACGTTAACCGTAGCAGCTTAATTTCTCTATATATAATTTGGTTCAAAGGGTGAAGGACGGTAGTAAAATACCGTCTTTCTTTTTTGCACAAAAGACTGATTTTGTACATATATATATAATGCTAATCATAAACAAGAATACAACTGAACCATTTAGAGTTACTGTTACTGAGAAAGTAAGCATAAGTAATCCATATTTTTTGTTTGTGTTTACGAATGATATAACAAAAGGTCAAGTAGTTTTTTTGCAGACTAACATATCAAATCATACTCAGAGATATGATGAATTTATGTTAACAGAAACAAGCGGAACAATAAACGCATCGAGCGGAACAGTTGAATTTTTGCCTTTAGGCAGTTGGACGTATGAAGTGTTTGAGCAAGCAAGCCCAACTAATTTAGACCCAACACTAACAGGAAATAGAGTTGAGAGTGGAATGGCAAAGGTTATCGGAACAAACGAGACTTACAGTAGATATACAGGTCAAGACATAACATATAAAGTACACGAGAGGAATAGTTTACCAGTTAGTACATGGTTGTTATTGTCGGGCTTTTGGAATGATTTAGGTACGTGGGTAGATTCGGCAACTTGGATTGATTAAATATAAATAAAGTACATGAGCGAAACCAATAATAAAATAGATAGTAATGTTATTTACCTAGAATTTGCGAATTATAGTATTCCTAAATTCAAAGAAGTAAAGAACAAAGACTACGTGTATTTTGGTGAAGATAATACGTATGCTGATTATCTAATAGAACTATATCTTCAATGTGCTATTCACAATGCAATCATTAACGGCAAAGTTAATTATATCTACGGTTCAGGATTAGGGGTTGATGAGAAAACAAGCACAACACCGCAAAAAGCAGTAGCAGACAATTTTATTAATATGATGCGTCCCTTTATCGGTCAAACGATTAAGGACTTTGAAATATTTAATTCAATAGCATTCGAGATTATACCTAACAAAACAGGCTCAGGTATTTCTAAAATTGCTTACATGCCTATGAGTAAGATTAGAACCAATAAAGACGAAACACTTTATTTCTATTCAAATGATTGGGCGCAAAACAAACAAAGCGAAGAGAAAACGGGATATAAAGAGTTTAAACCATTCGACCCAAACGATATAACCAAACAATCTACACTAGCAGTCTTTAAGGTTAAAAGCCCTAAAAACGGTGTAGATAAAAACGTATACGGTATACCTAATTATATCGGTGCAACGGCTGCAATCGAGTCAGACATTGAAATATCAAACTTTCACTTAAACAACTTAAAAAGCGGTTTTAGTGCTGGTACTATGATTAATTTCAATAATGGTGAACCAACTGAGGAGGCGAAAGAAACTATCACTAAGCAGATTAAAAAGAAAGCAACTGGAACTGAAAAGGCTGGAGGTTTAGTTATCACTTTCAATAAATCAACTGAAAACGCTCCTACAATAACAAACTTCACTCCGAACGATTTAGATAAACAATTTATTGAAATATCTAAAAGAATCGATCAACAAATCTTTACGGCTCATTCAGTCGTTAGCCCTGTTTTATTTGGAGTATCTACTGAGGGTGCATTGGGTCAGAGAAACGAAATGATGACAGCTTACGAGTTGTTTAGAAGCACTTATATTTTAGTACGTCAAGGAATATTAGAAGATGTGATAAATGAATTTGCTTCATTCTTTGGCGTATCAAACAAGATCATCTTTAAGAAAACAAGCCCTTTAAAATCTCTTTTGCCAGACTCAATCATTGAGAAAGTTTACAATGATATGAGTATTGATGAACTAAGAGAGATAATGGATTTGCCTAAAAAAAAAGTAGTGTTTAGCGAAGAGTCTAAACCTAGTTTAAAGTGGGCTAAGTCTGGAGTAAAAGCATCTAATTACGAAATACTTTTTGAAAGAGAATTTGATGGGATGAGTGATGATGAGTGTTTATCGTTATTTCACAAACAAACTTTTAAAAGTGAACTGTCTGCAAATGAAAAAGCCATTGTAGATATGATAGGTAAAGAGCCTTTAACGTCTAGTGATGTTCTTGCAAAACTTTTAAAGATAAGTGTTAAGGAAGTTAATCAAATGATTGACTCTTTAGTAGAGAGGAAATATATTTCAAGTGCTGGCGAACCAACTAAAAAAGGTGAAGCGGAAAGCGAAGATGCTAAGACAGTCGGCACAGAAATAAAATACAGATATGGCTGGAGGGCTGGAATAACACCAGATAAAAACAGTAGGGAATTTTGTGCTGACTTATTAGAGAAAGACGAATTATTTACAAGGGCACAAATAGAGGGAATGGATAATGAACAGGGATTAGAGGTTTGGGATAGTCGAGGCGGTTGGTGGAATAAGGGCGGTGCAAACGTTCCATATTGTCGCCATATTTTTAAGCAGGTAGTGGTTAAATTAAAATAAAATGGCAGTAAACGTATTATTTATTTCGGAGCAATATATTAAAGATACATCGTATATCGACGAGAATGTAGACGCTAATTTACTGCGTTCTAACATACTCGAAACTCAAGACATACGCATACGTCGAATAATTGGAACGGGCTTATATAACGAGCTAAAAACACAAATAAACGGCAATACTTTAACGGCATTAAACACAACCTTGTTAGACGATTACGTTTCGCCAGCCTTAAAATATTGGGTTCTTAATGATGGTGCATTTATCTTGCAATATAAGATAATGAACAAGGGGATTGTAACTAGACAATCTGAAAACACAACATCGGTAGGGGTTACGGAATTTGACAGGCTAGTATCTTTTTTCAAAGATCGTGCAGAATACTATTCTCAAAGGGTTACGGATTATTTGATAGAACATAATTTAGAATATCCTTTATATAATAACCCAGGTAACGGGTACGACATAGAGCATCCTAATAATAATAACTATACACAGGGTTGGCATTTAGGTGATGATTTACATATACCAAAAGGAATTGATATTGATTACGGTAGAAATAGAAACTGTTAAACTGAAACAATATGAAAAGAGGAGTTTATAAAAAAGTAGAAGAGAAAGTAAAGGAATATTTTTTAAAGAAAAAAAATGACGCTAAATCAAATCCTCGCCCAATTAAGACTGATAGCCGATAATCATCAGCTTATCAATGGTTATGGTGAGGGCGACATATGGGAAATAGCGACAAGCGGAGATACTGCTTATCCTTTAATGTGGACTACTATTGAGAACGTTCAGATCAGCACAACGGAAAAGAGTGAAACGTATAATTTCTCTCTTTACTTTATGGATGTTGTAAAGAATGGAGAAGTAAATGAAACCGAAGTTTTAAGCGATCAGTTAAGCACCGCCAAGGATGTTTTAGCACAATTAAAGCACCCTAGTTATGAATGGAGTTTTGAAAGCAATAATAGTTCTTTAGAAGATTTCACAGAAAGGTTTTTAGATAGTGTAAGCGGTTGGAAAATGACTGTTTCATTAAAGCTACCTTTTGATAGCAATAGATGTGTTATCCCTTATGATGGGAATAATTTCCCTTCAACAGGTGGTGGTAGTGCAGGTGGTACGATAAACGTTTATCTAGATGGTGTTTTACAATCTTCAACAGCATCAAGTGATTTAGACGCAGAGACAGTAATAATAGTTTGGCAATAATAAGATATGAATATTTACATAGATAGTCAGATAGTAGTACAAACGGGGGCTCAATGGGCTTTAGATTCTACTGTTTATAGTGGGCAACGATTATTAGTTACATCGGACGAAACTTATACAGGAACAGATCAAAGAAAATTTAAGATTGCAAACGGTGTAGACACGTGGAGTAATTTAGATTATTTTCCAGCGGGCGGTAGCCAGACGCTCGCACAAACACTAGCATTAGGGAAACTAACAAACGAGCAAACTATTGATTCCAATAATGGGTTATCGAAATTAAGTGTTCTAGACGGGTCTGCAAAACTAGAAAGTTCTAGTGGTAATTTTGTGCTTATTAACCGATCAACAAACGAGATAACAATAGCGGCGTCAAATCGTGTTTTAGTTGGTCATAATTCTGCAACTCACTATCTGAATGTAAATGCGAGTCTTTTTGAAATTGGTGCGACTACTAGGGTGGCTATTCAAGACACAGCCGGAACATATTCAATGGCTTCTTATGCTCCAGACAGCACTTTTATGTTCGGACAGGTAGGTGGTTCATTCCCAACCGTAGACGCAGCTATTCATATTATACACAGCGCAAAAGATCAATTTAAAAGCTCTTATAACAGTACTCAATACTGGAAAGCAGTAACAAACAATATAGGAGAAACAACATTCACAACGGCAGGATCTAGCCCTTTATTAAAGTTTAATTCAATAGTTAATTTTCCAAACTTAACGGCATCTACATTGCCATATCTAGACGCTTCTAAAAATCTAGTTTCTTTAGCAAACGCATCAGGAGTTTTAACAAATGACGGTGCAGGAAATTTAAGTTGGGGCTCAGGTGGCGGTGGTGCATCGGCAATGGGTAACACAGGAGCTTTAACTTATGGTGGTATGACTGCTGCAAGTACAACTACTGTAAATATTGGAGCATTAAAAGGGTGGGTAGTAGATAACGAAACTGATCCATTAAATCCCGTTTCAACGTATATTGATTATCCGGGAGCAAGTGGAGTAACAGTTCCTACAATTGGTAGTGGTCAGATAAGTTATTTATTATTTCTTCCTGACGGTGGTGGGTCAGCTACTTTAGTTTGGCAGAATACATTTCCAACATCGGCACAAAGAAAAACACATATTTACGCTTCTAAAGCATCGCATCCAAACTTAACAACATTGGGTGTGGTTGGAAATGAAACGGATTATATTACAAGCCCTTTACAATTTTCAAGAGATTTCTTTCAAGGATTTCCATATATAAACAAAGGTATTCATACATCAGCCTCCGCTGCAAATTTAACATTTGCAACATCTACTGGAAAGATTATTGGAGACGGGATTAATTTCTATTTAGATAGAACTAATCCAAATGAGATTTCAAGAACAGGAACTTCTACAACTTCATTCTTTTACAGAACTCAATTAGGTGGTGCTACTGGAGCAGTAACAAATATTGATCCTACAATGTATGATGTAGGTGGTGTTATAACAGCAATACCCGGAGGCGTTAACGTTTCTACTATTCAATATATTTATGCAGTACCTTTTAATGGAGCTATTGGGTTTGTTACACAATATGGCCAAACATTATATTCAAATTTAGCAGCAGCTACGGCAGCAGTTGGTAAAGAAGAGCCTGTAATATTTTCTAACTTAGTTAGTGATGCAATTTTAGTTGGATACTTAGCTATTAGAAAAGGTGCAGCTGACTTAACAGATACAACTCAGGCTAGATTTTCTAAAGCTGATATGTTTGGACAATCAGCTGGTGGAGCAGGTGGCACATCTGTAAGTACAATACAGCAAGTTTATACTAACTCTGGTGCAGTTACTCCTAAATTTACAACAACTACTGCCAATGATGGTTGGTCAGGTAGAAATGGTGGAACATCTGATACTGAAAAGATATTTAGAGCAGAAGATATTGCAGGAACTGAAAGATGGTATGTAAATGGACATGGTGACACTAATTATTGGAAAGGAGTAGCAGGAACACCAACACGAGTAGGGAATACATCTTTCACAATTACAGATACTGCTAATGCTAATTTGT
>Ga0137354_1000124_pt1 | contig 8147 bp, 11 predicted proteins | sample EasRivERMLT790_2_FD_104771 | JGI IMG/M metagenome (GOLD analysis project Ga0137354, IMG submission 104771) | Soil microbial communities from meander-bound floodplain in the East River, Colorado, USA - East River MetaG ERMLT790_2 | ecosystem: Environmental > Terrestrial > Soil > Floodplain ... | reverse complement strand
GTCTCCGAGATTGATCCAGGTGATGGTGATTGTTCCGGTGATCGTGAGCGTTCCGTCCGCGTCGACATCGTCCGCAGTGGGGAATCCCACATTCAGGAACGCGTCAATCGCCGCGGTTGTGGCGCCGTCGAACTGTGCCGAGGCTGCCAGGGCCCCGGAGGTTGCCGCCGCCGCGACGTTGATAACCGTCGAGGTCGGATTGTCGACCTTGGGAATCAGGTCTACCATCGCGTTCGCGAGGGTGGAGCTGGACGCTACTGCCGTACCGACCGCCCAATCGAGACCTGCCGCGGAGTTGATCGTCCCGATAATCGCGCTGGTTGTCGTGAACGCGAGGGTTGCAACCGCTCCAATCACTGCGATCCGTCCCGCGGGAAAGTCGTAGATCTTCACGCCGGCATAGACCAGGGCGTCCGTGATCGTCAGAGGAGTAGCGGTCAGCGTGAGAATTGTTTTGTGAATGACCCCGTTTCCCCGCTCGACGACCGAGACGGTTGAGCCGGCCTTTGCCCCGACGTCCGCCGAGGTTGTCGGCTGTCCCGCGACGTGGAGGGTTGAGTCTAGAGAGAGCGCCCCTGTGACCCCGCCCGAGACCGCGAGCGTGCCGGTGATCGCAACGCCCGATTCGGTGACCACGAGCCGACTGACGCCATCCGTTCCGGGTATCGTTTGCAGCGTTTCGACCGCGTCCGCAATCGCCGTAACCGCCGTTCCAGTGAGTTCGCCTTTCGCGCGAAACCGGAGCCACATCGAGCCGTTCGTTTCGTTCTTGAACGTGCCCGAGTATTCGACGCCCGCGACGCCCGCGACCTGTGTTTTCCAGTGTGTTGTTGGGGAGTTCGACCGCTCCAGATCCACAAGTCCCGTATAGGTTCCCGATACCGCGTAGGTTGCCGACTGTCCCGGTTCGAGAGATAGGAGTTCGGAAACCCCGGCTTCGGTGAATGAAGTAGAAACTGTCATTGCGTGACTCCTTCTGCAATTCGGCTTAACGCCGAGTCTTGGGACATATCGGTCGAGCCGAGATCCTTCGCGGCTTTTGCGCCGGTTGCGGCAATTTCGGCCTGCATTGCCATCTGTTGGGCTTGTTGCGCCTGGGCCTGGGCCGCGTCCGCTTCCTCTTTGCTCACGAGGAACTTCGGGTTCACCCCCAAGGCGTCTCTGTACTCTTCCGCGATTTGATCGGGGTTCAATCGGAATCCAATCCGCGGGAAGAATTCCATCAGCGGAACCACCGAGGAGAGATACCTATCGATCGCGACGACCTTCGTTAAGTGCTGCGCTTGCGCGAGCAATCCCCGGTAAACGACCTTCAGCGGCATTCCCTGTATCTCTTCAGGGGGAGGGGGAACCATTCCCCTCCGGACCATAATCGCGAACGCTCGATCGATCAGGGGGTCGAGCAAATCTTCGTTGATCCGCTCGAGCGCCGGCCCGAGTGCGAGGAGTTTTTCCTGATGCCGTTCTTCGATTTCGCGCGCCGTGATCTGTCGCCGGTCGGACTGCGCGAGCATGAGAAACAGGTTTTCGTGGAAGTGCCTCGAGATGATATTCCGGATATCCCCGACGTCTTCCCGGAGCTCTCCGATAAAGTTCGGAACCTCATGGATGGACCGGACGCCCTTCCCGAATTGCCCCTCATCCCCGTAGGTGACTTCACCGGGGAGGATGGAAACGGGCCGGTTCATCATCGAAACGGGAGCGATGACGGGAGGATTGACCATCTTTTCGATAGCCTGCCCCTTCCGTCTCTGCATCGTTTGGAGCTGTCGAATGTCGCCCAAAGCATCAGCGGCCGGCCACTGTGTCGCGTAAATCTCCTCGGCCCCCACCGTCCAGCGCGGAGCGAAGACCGGAAACTCTTCAAACCCGGATTCCCGGAGGAACTTGCCCTCTTCGTTCTGACCCTTTTCGAAATAGCAGGAGCTCCACGGAAGGTATTTCGAGCCTAGCTTCCGGGCGTCTTTGTCCGGGTTGGGCGCCGTGATCCAGCAGACGTCGAGCATCGTTTCGTAATTGCCCTGATCCCACGCGTTTTGCAGGGCAACGGAGGCGTTCTTCCAATCAATCGTGTCTGTCGCCTGATTCCAGAGGAATTCCCCCACAATCTGCCGCACGGACATTTGATACTCACGGACGAAGGTATCGACCTTGCCGTCCTGATCGATCCCCAGGGAGAACGATCCGACCGGATATGTCTTCGTCCGGAAGACTTCCCGCTCGTGTTCGAGCATGGAAATTGCCGGGGTTCCGAAGGTCACCATATCGAGGTAAACCAGCGGAAGGCTCTGATAGATGTTCGACTGCAGGAACAGGGACAGCATGTTCTGTGTCACCTGATGCAGCCATTCTTTAACCTGGGGAAACTCCGCCAAATCGGGGTCAGGAACGGTCAACCATACCCATTCCGTTGTCGGGTTTGTCGTTCCTGCGTGGATTCCGGACTGTGCCGTATTTGCCGCGAGTGTTGCGGTCCCGTCGATGATCGATTGATTCCGACGTTCGCCTTTGTTCCGGTCGGAGATTTGAAACCTCGACCGCCGCGGGAGGATGAAGCGGGAGCAGTCCTGCCAGTGCGCGATAAAACTCGAGCGTTCATTCTCGAGCGCGACGCGCGTCCGTTCGTACTGTTGCCGCTTCGTTCCGTGAACTTCGGAATACTTCATTTATTTACGAGTGCGCTTCCGTCGTGGAGCGGGCGCCGGCATCGGTGGAGGCACGACCGACGGTTGCGGTAGTCTGTTTTGCATCTGTCGATCGAGGATGTTTCCCAATACACCGATGCCCAGGGACAAGAGTCCGGTCTGGACGTCGATATCGGGCGACGCGACGACGTTCCCGGCGCCCATCAGGACGCCGGCGATTGTGGCTTTCCAGTCTTTGAATTGAAATTTCATGATTCAGGCCACCTCCTGTAGCCAAGGGATATCTGTTTTCTTGGGGTCCCATTCGATGTGTAGGTGATCCCGCTCGAGAACGACGTCGAAGCCGAGCCGATCGAGCAGGCCCTTTAGGTATTCATGGAAGTCTTTTTGTGCCGCGGGCGAGAGATCCCGGGTTCGGATATCGACCGCGTTCCCGGTGTAGTGGAGGGAGCCTGGACGATGCGCGCCGTCCCGGCCAGAAGTAACAACCAGTCCGACGCCGAGCTGTCGCGATTCGGCAGCGCAAACACCCAGAGCAAACCAGACTTGCTCCGAGAGTCCTTTGACGTCAGCGCCCTTTTTTACTTTCAACGTGCCCTCCGTGGCATCTGTTCGCGGGCCGCCCCAGGAGAAGAAAGCGGCCCGCTGTTCACCGTTGGGGATCTAGTTCAACGGCGAAATCTCATACTCTGGAGCGCCGCAATCTCCGCTGCGTGCTCATCCAACCGCTTATCCTGATTCTCCAGGCGGGTATCGACCTTCCCCGTCCAGCGTCCGCCCTTCACCATCAGCACGACCATTCCGACCGCGTTGAACACGAGGCCGATAATGGCGACGACCAGCGCGGCCCAGGTCTTGTCCACATCAATAACCCGTCACCGTCTTCGGCCTGGGCTTCGATCCGATCGTCGGCTTGTACCCCGTCAGAATCGTGGAGGTATAGCCGCCTTTTTTCTTCTTCACCGCATCCGCCGCGGCTTTCGCCTGTCCTGTTGGCGTTTTCCCGGATCCGGCCAGAATGTTTTCCAGTGTAGGAGGCGCGGCTAAGTTCAGCTTCGGTCCCAACCGATCGACGTCCGCTTTCAAGACGTTGCGCCAGTTCGCGATGATGGGGTTCAAGGTTTGTCTCGCCCCGGCAACCGCTGTTGCCTGATCGTTTCCACCCACGGCGTATTGGTCCGCGTCGAATTCGAAGCGGGAGATCCGGTCTTCAAGGGTCTGCTGCGCCGTGAAGGCTTCTTCGTACGTCAGTGTTCCCGAATCCCTCTTTGACACAAGGGGGTCGACAATCCCCGCCACGTCTTTGTGAAAGGGGTCCTGATACGTCGAGACGAATTCCTTCTTCTGCTTTCCCGCTGCGGGTCCGATCATCGAGAGAGGGTTCAGCTTGCCCATTACGCGACCCTTCCTTGATCCAACGCTTCCGTCTCCGGAACCGCGACTTCCTTCCGCCGGCTGATCTTGATTTCGAACCTCTTCACTCCCGCCGGACGAAAAACTTTGTTCTTCCCGTCGAAGTTGTTGACCAGTTCCGCCTGGTTGCCGTCTCCGAGATCGATCACGCGCTCGCGCTTCATTCTCCGGACAATGACTTCCTCGATGTCGTCAGCTTTGGCGTAGAACTCTTTCCCTGCTTCCTTGAAACCGAGCATGGCCTTGATGAGTTCCTGAAGTGTGGGCTTAGGCTTTGCCATTCGCGATGTCCTTTCCAAAGACTCGTGCCACGGGCTTGTAATCCATATGGGTTAGCAGTTCCGCAAAGTTCGGATGGGAGTCTCTGACTTGATGATAGGCCCGCTCGATTCCCTCTTTCGCCAGTTCCCGGTCGCAGTAGCGCACGAGATTTAGACCGACACCCCTGTATTCAGGTGAGGGAAAGAACGCGTCACACCATCCTTCGAACTTTCCATGATGGTTTTCGATCGCGAGAATGTAGACCGCGTACGCGGCAAGTTTGCCTTCCGGGGTTCTCACGGTGTAGATCCGCAGACCGCCGTTCTTCTCGCTTTGTCTGTACGCGGCTTCGTTCAGGTCCAGACGCACGGGTTCGCCTTCGACCGCGGAGTTGTGCTTTTCGATCATCGGGAGAGCTTCCGGGAAGAACTCATCGAAGAGTTCACGGGCGTAGACGAAGCGGTCTTTCATGCGACCCAGGCTTTCTGATTCGCGAGCACGTAACGCTTGATCCGCCGCAGTTTCTTCCGGAGCTTTACCGGCCGCTTGTCCTTGTCGAGATTGATGATGGATCCCGTCAGCGTGTTGCGCGCGTAGTGACCGTGGAGCGGGCGAATCCTTGCCGCCAGTTCCGCGTTCTGCAATCTTCGGCCCTTCAGAACCTTCCCTCTATCCAACAGACTCAGAAAATCGTTCAAGCTTCCCTCCCTAGATCGTGTCTCGATACGGGTCCCAATCCTTGATTGCCGTTTGCCGTGGAAGATCCTCGTAAGGATCGAAGTCCATAGACTGCCGTGTGCTTTGCTGCCGGACCTTCACCCCTCCCGGCATTTCCGGTAAGGCGAACGTATTCGCCAGCGCGTCCGCGAGATCCGGCGAACGTCCTAACCGTTCCTTGACCTGTTCTTTCGGTTCCAACATGAACTTGCCGTTGACGAAGGTATAGGTGGGCGTTGTCAGTTCCCCGACCAGCTCCGGGAAGTTCGGAGAAAGAGCGCCGCCGCCCTTCACCCATTCGGCCATCTGGATCCACATTTCCGCGCGCTTGTTCCGATACCGCGGGTCGATAGCTGGACCGTGATACTGAAGACCGATCGGGGAGTATCCCGCCGCGTGTAAGTTGTCGATGACCCCGTGTCCCCAATGTCCCGTGTCGTCCACGAGGATGACGGGCTGATCCCGGTCCGAGCCTTGAAACTTCACTGCTCCATTCGCGACTCTTGCCGCTATTGCTGTGGTTCGTACTCCGTTCATGACAATCGGGTCGAAGGACGCGAGCCCTTGTCTGGCAAAGATGACGGTCCGGTCGTCTCCGAATCGCGCGACGTCCACACCGATCCGCTTCTGTGCCCAATTGAATTCGTCGGGCCGAAGGTGACGCTTCATCGCCGCCATGACTTCTTCGGGTCCCAGGAGCGTATTCAGTGACGACGCCGGGAAGTTCCCGAAGACGTTGACTTGGACCCAGGGGGAGTCTCGCCCGTACTTCTCGATTTGCTGACGCGCCCATTCCTGACTCACACGCTTGGAACGCTTCGGGTCGTCGGGGTCCCCCGTCACTTCGATGACGTTCCAGAGTGCGCGGTCCATGGTGCAGGCTCGATAGAGCGGACCCTCGAGGTTTGTCGGGTTGCCCGCTTGAACGATGCGGCAGGTTTTCCCCGAGGCTAAGACCGCTTCCGCTGTTGCCATGATGGCTTCCGGGATGGCTCCGGTTTCGTCCAGGAGGAAGAGCATGTAATCGGCGTGAAGGCCGGCCAAGGTGTTCGCCTGCTGCTGTGCGTCTGCCGACTTCGCCCAGGTTCGAGCGGACATCCACCAATGCGCCGGCCGTTCCTTCGAGACGATTCGGGTTTTCGTCCACTGAAAGGTTTGCTGCAGGAAGGGGCTTTTGGCCTGCCACTTCGCCATTTCCTTCCAGAGTCCGTCCTGCAGGTTGTCTTTCGAGATCGACGTCGCCGCCGCATTCGAATCGGGAAAGCAGGAGAGGAAGTGCCAGCCCATGAACGCGAGGCCAGCGGTTTTCCCCGGCCCTTTGCAGGCTTTCATTACCGTTCGTGGTTTCTTCGACTGGTAGGCGATGAGGCTTTCGATGTGCCAATCGTCGGGCTCCGCGTGAAGGACTTCCCGGACGAACCGCACCGCCCCGTCGGGAGCTTCCCGGTAATACCTCATGGCTGAAGCGGCTTTGGTCATTCACCGAAACTTTCCTCAAGGATTTGATAGAGGCCCACTTTCCCGGAGTGCTCGTGCTGCTGAGCGGCTTTCTTGCCAGTGGTTTCGAGGACGAGATCGATCATTTCCCGGCGTTCCTTAAAGTCGGTGTCGCCGCTCTTGTAAACCGCGTCGCACCCTTCTTTCATCCGCTTGGCTATGAATTCGTCGGTAATCCCTGCTTTCGTTATTGCCGACTGCAAGATTTCTTGAACACCCTTTGAATTCTCGATGTGCGTCGTCGCGTGGGCCGCCATCGATTCGGGATACCCGGCTTCCAGGGCGACGTCTTTCTTGGTCTTTCTCGGGCTCGCGATACGACCAGCGGCGTATTCCTTCTGACGCTGAGTCGGAGGCTGTTTTCGAGTTCGTTTCTTCAGGCCGTCCTCCACCGAGGGTAAACACCGCGCTTTGCTGTCGCCTTCCGGCGCCGGGGTGTGTTCTTCCACCGCTCCAGGTCACTGGCGAGCATGAAGTGGGTTCGGCCGATCGCGAACACAGGGACACCGCCCTCTTCAATCGCCGCCCTGTGGAAATGCCGCAACGACATCCCTACAGCTTCCGCCGCGCTTTTCACGCTGTAGATCCGTTTCTTCATGGCTTTACCCGCAGCGCCCAGAACAGATCAAAATCGACCGAGTCTTGCCGCTCCCGGAGTTGTTCGCGGCAGTCATGGCAAAGGACGAATCCGACCCGAACCTTTGGTTGTTCGTCCCGGCTGAGATACCAGCGGGCCTTAGTCTCTGCTCCGCAGGAGACGCAGGGCTTCGGTTTGTTCCGCCGGTCACTACGGAATTGCCAGCGGACCTTGAACACGTCACGGCACGACCCCGAGTCCCTGGGGTGCTACGGGGGGCACAGGCACGGCGACAACCTGCACCGCAAGCGCAGGACTGTGGCCGCTTTCCAGGTTCGCGTCTCTGGCTGTGAGAGTCAGGGTGTAGGCACCAATCGGCCACAAGGGGAGATTCGCCCGACAGGTGAACGAGGAGCCCGACCCCGCGCAGGTTACCCCGGGCAACACCGGCACGTCCGCTTCGCCAGTGACGTAAAGCTTGTAACTGTAGGCTTGCGCCGCGGCTTGTGAGGGAGCAGCCTGCAGCCACTCCAGTTGCTTCTGTTGCCCAACGACAATCTGGGTTTGCCCGTAGACCGCAGGACAGAGGAGGAGAAACAACACGAGAACGAGAGTCTTCATTTACTGCCCTTTCCTGTAGGTCCGCGCGCAACCATCGACGCGGGTAAACCGGACGGTTCCTGGATAAAGAAACTCGACCATTTCAATTTTTTGCGTTCCGCTGTTCCAGCTCAGCGACCGATTTCCGCTCTGCTGTGCCGGGAACTTGAGCCCGGTAATCACGACCGGATTCTTCTCGCAGAGGTCCACCGGAACCGGAGGAACCGGCGGAGGCGGTACGGGTGAAGGCGTAGGGTCCGGCGTGGGAGGCGGCACCCCATCCGCAATGTTTAAGGGGTGAGGATAGGTAAACGGCACATACCCCGGCTTCTTCGTATCGAGCATCAGGTGGACGCCCACCTTGATAACGCCCGGCTCATAGATTGCGAACTTGTTCCCTTCACCCGCCCAGACGTTGTCCCATTCGTGAATCGGTT
>Ga0137354_1000119_pt1 | contig 8299 bp, 10 predicted proteins | sample EasRivERMLT790_2_FD_104771 | JGI IMG/M metagenome (GOLD analysis project Ga0137354, IMG submission 104771) | Soil microbial communities from meander-bound floodplain in the East River, Colorado, USA - East River MetaG ERMLT790_2 | ecosystem: Environmental > Terrestrial > Soil > Floodplain ... | reverse complement strand
TACCCCGTACCCATGCAAGGCAGGGGCGCCGGATAGAATTCATCCTGCTATGCGCGAAACGGAGGCGGTAGCTTGACCGATAATTGCAATCGATTTTGTCAGAAATCTTGCTTGGGTTCGCGTTAATTCTTCTCCCATGTGCTTTTCGAATAGATTATCAGTGAAAGTTCTCTCTTGTTCGATGATTTCGGTTGCTACGAACAGCATTTTTTCTTTTAGGCTTCCAGTTGGAAGTGTCGGGATCACATAAAGTCTAACCCCTCTATCTCTACAGATTAATTTCTTAATTTTGTCATATCTTAATCTCTTTTTAAAACTTTCTATAGTCGAATGGAAATGCTTAATGAATGAATAATGTTGTTCGCCGTTATATTCAAAAGCGATTTTAGCTTTTTCATTAAATCCATCAAGTTGAAGCTCCGCCAACCAGTCAGGTCTTTCAACAGGAAAGTCCATATTGAAGATCATTTCCATGACTCTTCTTACTATTTCTTCGGACTTGTTTACTGATCTTTCCATTGTTAAGTAGTTATAATTTTTCATACCCCTATTTTATCAATTGCCACGATGGGTATAAAGAATATGCGGATTTGGTGTATAAAGTTTGGACAGGTATAATGTGAAATAAGGGAGTTATATGGGTGAATCGGGAGCAGGGTCTAAGCAGTTGAAACAACTAAGGATCAATTCAGCAAAGCGGATTGAGCCTCCGCCGACTATTACCCCCGCTGCCAGAGCAGTTTGGGGAGAGATAGTAGATTCACTTCCTGCCAATTATTTTGTGGATTCGGATATCTCCTTACTCCACACTTATTGTGAGGCATACATAAATGTGATGACCGCCCAGGAAATGCTAAAGACGGTGCCCTGGGTTTTTATGGATAATAAAGGGATGGAACAGAAAACCAAATGGTTTGATATTTTAAAAAACCAGCAAAGTGTAATTGGGATTTTGTGTACCAAACTTAGGCTGGCCCCCTCTTCCAGAATTGATGAGACAAATAAAAATCCTATAATAAAACCTACAAGTAAACGTGGGGATCTTCTTGGCTAAAAAGAAATTAAAATTATCTCTCCCCGATAAAATGATTAAGTTTATAGAAACACTTCGGCAACCTACTGGGGATAATGTAGGCGCTCCCATGCGGTTAATGGATTTCCAAAAGGAGATGATCCGGGAAGTTTATGGACCGCTAAACTCCGACGGATTCCGAATTGTAAACGAAGCGATTTTAACCATCGGAAGAAAGAATGCTAAAAGTACAATCTGCTCTGCCATCGTTTTATGCCATTTCTTTTTACCGGAACTCTCAATCACCAATCAGGAAATTTTACTTTTGGCATGGACTAGGGAACAAGCGGGCGCCTTATTTAAATCCATCGCGGAATTTATAAAACTTGATGAAGAGTTAATACACGACTTCTCAATTTCTGATTCCAGGAAAATAATAAAACATATTGGATCTGGTGGGGAATGTAGAATTGAATCCGCTGAAGCTGCCAGTTTACATGGAAGAAATCCCTCCTTAGTTTTAATCGATGAGATTGGGAACTTTTCCGCAGAGAAGGCCAGAGAAATTTATTCCGTTGTCACCACCGGATTCGGAGCTAGGAAAGAATCTTTAGTCTGGTTGCTTTCAACCCAATCCGCCTCAGACAATCACATTTTTTCAGAGAAGGTTGACTATGTAAAAATGGTCAATCGAGGGGAGATAACCGATCCCCGAATTAAAGGATTTGTTTATGAGGTTCCTGATGAGCTAGATGCTTGGGATGAAAAGAATTGGATACTCGCTAATCCTGGACTTGATGTAATTAGGTCCAGGGATGAAATGCGAAAAAAAGCAGACGAGGCAAAGAGGCTTCCTGCTCAGGAGGCCTTCTTCCGTCAACTTTTTCTAAATCAGAGAGTCGATAGCTTCACCCCTTTCATTACTAAGTCCTTATGGCAAAAAAATAATCACCGGGTAGATATAGAAAAATTAATCGGGAGGACTTGCTACGGAGGGCTTGACCTTTCGGCGAAGACGGATTTGACTTGTTTAATCTTAGTCTTCCCTGATGAACAGGATCCTGTAAAATTTGATGTGATTTCTTATTTTTGGAAACCCCATGATACTTTGAGGGATCATAGTCTTTCTCAAAGAGTCCCTTTGGAAAGTTGGCATAAGCAAGGGTGGATTTTAACTACACCTGGAAATTCCATTTCTTTCGATTTTGTTGCCAGATAAATTTATAATATATCCCAAAAATATGATTTAAAAGGAATAGGCTTCGATAGGTGGATGGTGAATAACGTAAAGATGGCATTGGATGCGATTGGGTGCGCCATCCCCTTAACAGAAATTGGCCAAGGTTTTCGTGACATGGGCCAAGTAGTAAATTGCATGGAAGAATTAATTTTAGATGGTCGCCTCCGAGCAGGATGTAATCCGGTACTCACTTGGTGTATTTCAAATACCGTGGTGGTTCAAGACCCGGCAGGTTCTAGGAAATTCGATCGCGGAAAAAGTTTTGGACGTATTGATGGCACTGTTTCACTCGGAATGGCGCTCCGTTTGTGGGAATTGCAACGGCATAATGCTACTTCCTGCTATGACGACCCCAGTTTTATCGCCTATATGACCGGTTCTGCCTAACTTTTAGACACTTTTTACATACTTTATTGCACCTTTTTTAGGGGTGTTTTATACTGCTTTTCAACAAGGAGTATTTATGACTAAGAAGAAAAAGACAGGTAAGGGAGTTATTTATTTTGACCATCCGGTTAAAACTAGATTTTTTGTAACCGAGGAAGAAAGAGCAAAATGGGCGAAGGACAAACCTTCTACTTATGAAGGCAGGACCGAGTTTATGTTTAGCAATTTTATTCAGGATCATTGTTTTGTTGAAGTCGTCCGTAAATTATCAAAAACCCAGATTGAAGATGAGCTAGGAGTTCAGGCTTCTTGGGGTGAATACTGGTCATTGGGGAGCTAATGAAATATTTATACATCATCCCCAATGTCATTTCCTTAATTACCTTTTGTTTTTTATACGCGAGCAAAATCCCCTCCCATTGGTATGAGTGGACGCTGGTGGTTTTGATTGTGGGGAATGTTTTGGGGCTGCGGGTGAGGATCAGGAAAAAGATTAATCCGAAGGATTTTAGGGGGAGTTATTTATGACGGAGTTTAGGGGGATAATTTATAAGGCGAGGAATATAGTCAACGGGAAATTGTATATTGGATATTCCACGCAAAAATTGGAAGAGAGAAGAAATGCGCATATAAAAGATAGTAAGCATAACAGTCCCGATCATGTCTTTCACCTTGCTTTGAAAAAGCATAGTTATCACAATTTCCATTGGGAGATTATAGATACCTCTGCCAAAAATTTGGATGAACTAGGCCAACTAGAAATCCGATATATATCTGAATATGACTCCATGGTACCTAACGGATATAATATGACGCCAGGAGGAAAGGGTCCTACTAAAAAAGGGGACACTAAAGAAAATAACCCGATTGTGGCCAGATCCGCTGCCGCCAAACGGGGCAGGACTAAAGAAACCCATGCTTACATAGTTCAAAGGGTGGATACAATGAAAGGAAGGAACAAAACAAATGATCCAAGTATGGCAAGGCAGGCAGAAAAGCTAACCGGAAGAACAAAAGAGACTCATGATTATCTGGCCCGAGTTTCAGAATCCTTGACCGGCAGAAATCAAAAAACTCACCCTTATTTAGCTAAAGTAGCGGATAAAATGCGGGGCAGAACAAAGGAAAATGATCCAGGCATTGCGAAGATGGCAGAAAAATTAAAAGGGAGAACTAAAGAAAATCACCCAGGTATTGCCGAAATGGCAAAAAAATTAACTGGAAGGACCAAAGAAACTCACCCCGGAGTAGCAAAGAGTGCAGAAACCCAAACAGGAAGAACAAAAGAAAATCACCTTGGCGTGGCAAGGATGGCGGAAAAAATGAAAGGAAGAACCAAGGATAATAATCCCGGTACGGCAAGGATGGCAGAAAAATTAACCGGGAGAACAAAAGAAACTCATGCTTATATTGCTATCGCCTCTGAAAAGAAAAAAGGAAGATTTTTAGGACAAGATAATCCGAACTCTAAAACCAATCGGGAAAAGCGCCGATTAGCTAAATTAGCGCAGGAAAAATCGCCTCTTTAATTAACCCCAAATATAATTTACAATCCCTTTATGGGTATTTTAGAACGTATAAAGCAGGTATTTAATCCTCAGGACACGACCAACATAAATTTTTCAGGGCTTCCCATCTATTCTCTCAGTGGGGAGCACGTTACATCGGATTCAGCCATGAGGCAGAGCGCGGTGTATGCTTGTGTCAAAGCAATATCCGAGGTGACCGCTTCTCTTCCAATGAAGATATACAAAACCGATTGGGTGTCTGATAGGGAGTTCCAACCGGAGCATCCCCTTTATTATCTTTTGAACTTTAGACCAAACAGTATCCAGAGCGGCTACGAATTCAAGCAGCAAATAGTTGCCTCTTTAGTTCTTCATTCCGTTGCTTATGCCTTCGTTCAAAGGGACGTCTATGACCGACCAATTTCTTTAACTCCGATAGACCCAAATTTGGTGTCATGTATTTGGAATGAAGCGCATACTGATTTAATATATTACATTGGTGAGGTAGGATTAAAATTAACCGGCCAGACATATACCAGAAAAGAAATTTTACATATCCGAGGATTTTCTAAAGGTGTAATCAATCCGATGTCTCCCATAAATTATGGGAGCAAAGCAATTGGTTTAGATACCGTACTTACCAAACATCAAGAGAGTTCGTTTGGTCCAAATAGCACTCGACCTGGTGGGGTCATTCAAGTTCCTACGCCGGTAAATTCTGAAACGGCCAAGAGGATCATGGAACTTTTTAAGACGACATATTCCGGAGCAGTTAATACACAAAAAGTTATGTTCCTTGATTCCGGCGCAGAATTTAAACCTATCACAATGAATGATAATGTCTCGCTACAGTTGATTGAAAATAAAAATGCATCACTCGGAGATATTTGCAGATATTTTATGGTTCCGCCAGCGATCGTCGGTTTCACTCGTGAGAGTAGTTACCAAACCGTTTCCGAACTTACACTTCATTGGCTGAATTTCTGTTTGAAACCATTGTTTGCTTGTTTTGCTCAGGCGTGCGCGCGAGATCTATTAAAAGAAAAAGATTCAATGAATTTCGAGGTATCGTTCGATTTCACTACGGTACTAACCGGAAATCTCGACTCAACTTCGCAATCGCTTGCTAGGCTGGTACAGGGCGGGGTCTTCACCCCGAACGAGGCCCGTTCTTATTTAGGAAAAGATGCGGTAGATTCAGAGGCTTGTGACCAATTGTTTATCCAACAAAATATGACGAGTGTAGATCAGCTTCAAGTCCAAACGGAAAATAATACCCAACAACAACAAGAGGCTGCACAATTAAATAGAGTTTTGGCCGAAGAACAGATTAAATTATTTAAGGAGATATAAATGTTTAACCGACAATTTCCCCAATTAAGAGCGCAGAATAAAGAATGGTTTAAAATTTCCGCCAAAGAAACCAAAGAGGGTGAATTGGTTGGCGAAATCGAAATATTAGATGCAATTGATGAAGTCTGGGGTTTAAATCCTTCGGAACTTATTGCTAAGATTAGAGCAATGAAAGTAGATAGAATCCACGTAGCTATAAATTCTCCCGGAGGATCCGTATTTGGAGGAATGGGGATTTATTCAGCTCTAAAATCCCACTCTGCAAAAGTTGTAACTGAGAATATTGGTCTAGCTGCCTCCATCGCGTCGGTAATATTATTATCTGGCGATGAGGTTTTTCAAAGAGAGAACTCAATGACGATGGCCCATAAAGCATGGAGTCTTACGGCCGGAAATTCTAGGGAATTAAGATCTACCGCTGAAATCCTAGATAAAATAGACACTCAATTAATTTCTATATATGCCAATAAAACAAAATTGGATCCTTCTATTATTGAAGGTTATTTAGATGCTGAGACATGGTGGAATTCCAGTGAAGCACAAGAAATTGGTCTGGCCCATACCTTGGAGTATGATACGGTTAAGGCAAAAGCCGCCTTCGATTTATCCATCTATAAAAATACTCCCGATATATTAAAAAAAGTTACCAATGAAGATTTATTGGCAAAAGCAAAAGCAGAGGAAGATGCCAAAAGAGCGGCATTGCAAAGGGATTTTTTAAAAAGAAGGATAGAGTTAGCAGAATTTATATAAAATACGCAGCGGAAGCTCGTCTAACATTTTTGATAATATAAAAAGGATTTTATATGGAACCAGAAAAATTAGTTGAAGAAAAAGTGAAGCTGATTAATGAGGCGAGATCAGTTCATGAAAAAGATAATTTCGCCGACGTTGATAAAGAACAGTTCGATAAGATTATGAATAGGGTTGATGAAATAAATGCAACCCTTCGAAGGGAAAACGCCATAACCCAAATTGAAGATGAGAAGAAAGGAGAAAAATCTAAATTCTTTGAAGCGGAGATTCCAGCTACTACAATTCAAAAGCGACAAACTGATGTTTATATGAAGGCATTTGTCGCCTATATAAAGCAAGGATATCAGGAATTAACTCCAGAATTTAAAAACATTTTGACGGTGGGCGTACCGTCGGCCGGGGGAATTTTAGTGCCCGTGCTTTTAGAAGGAATGATTCAGTCTGGATTATTTCAACAGGATGTGATTCGACAACTTGCAAAAGTTATACAAACTGAAAGTACTTTGGATATCCCCATCAGCACGAACTTCGGTACCGCGGTTTTTACACCAGAGGCGGCCGCAGCGGGCGGAACAGATCCAAGTTTCGTATTAAAAAGATTGTCAGCTTTCAAAATGACAAAACTTACACAGGTTTCGATGGAGCTCCTCCAAGACAACGCCGTCAACTTGATGGAATTTTTATCTGAATCATTTGCGAGAGCGATGGGAACCCTTGAGGGAAATGCATTCCTAAATGGAACCGGAATTGGTCCGGCATCTCCAATCCTTGGAATTTTATCTGACCCAGCTTTACTTACAACTCCTGCCGCGGGAGCAGCGACCATTACCGACGTTGATCTTTTAAACCTGAAACATTTTGTTGCGCCTCCTTACCGACAAAATTCATCTTGGTTAATGCATGATACGACCTACAAGATAATTGCAGGGATGAAAGATTTAAATGGTCAGTACCTTATGAGGCCTTCAATGAGTGCAGACGCCTCAGATATGTTATTTGGTAATCCAATTTACATTTCTCCTTATATGCCAGTTCCAGCTACAACTAAAGTTTCCGTTCTATACGGAGATTTTAGATACGCTGTTTGGATTGGGGATAGGATGAATACAAGTCTTCAAATCTTAAATGAAAGATATGCAGAGCTTGGACTTACCGGATTCTTGCTAACTAGAAGGACTGACATTTGTTTAGTCTATCCGCTAGCATTAGCAGGATTAAAGCATCCATAATAGTTAAACATCGGGGGGTGCTTGCGCCCCCCTTTTTTCCGCACTTATGTCGGAGGTATTTTGAAGATAAAGTTAAAAGCGAGTTTTGGCGGAGCATTTACAGGAACCTATGGCGACATAGTGGAGATGGATGATAAGTCCGCCCAAACCTTAATTGAAAAATCTTTAGCAGAACCCGTAATCGAAGAACCCCCCAAATTAATCCCTAAAATTATTAAAGGTAAAAAAAGTGGAAAATAATTTATTAGATATAATAAAAACCGTTAGGGATCTTAAGGAAGCGAAACTTAATGCGGTTCAGATAAAGGATTTAATAACTTATTCCATAGACCAAAAAAAAAATGAGCTTATCGGACCTATTGGACCCGCGGGCGAAAAGGGTGATAAGGGAGAATCTATCCTGGGGCCTCGAGGACTTCCAGGGCCTAAGGGAAACACAGGTACGGGCATTGAAAAAATAGATATCACCGAATCCGACCATCAAGTAGCTTTATCCATTCATACAACCGATGGAAAGATAAAAAACTTTCCAAATATTAGAGGACCGCGCGGGCAACGTGGAAAGATTGGGGATAGAGGTCCGCAAGGATTAGTCGGACCTAATGGGCCGCCTGGTGATCCCGGAAGAGACGGCGAATCCTTTAAATTTGTCGGCGGATTCAGACCTGGCACCTCTTATAATAAAGGCGATATTGTTACATCCCGAAATGGGTCACTTTATCTTAGCTTAAGAGATAATAATACAGCTTTACTCGATGATAAAAATGCATGGGAACTATTACTTCCATATCCAATCAATTACAGATCAGGAACC
>Ga0137354_1000115_pt1 | contig 8398 bp, 9 predicted proteins | sample EasRivERMLT790_2_FD_104771 | JGI IMG/M metagenome (GOLD analysis project Ga0137354, IMG submission 104771) | Soil microbial communities from meander-bound floodplain in the East River, Colorado, USA - East River MetaG ERMLT790_2 | ecosystem: Environmental > Terrestrial > Soil > Floodplain ... | reverse complement strand
GAGCGCGATCGGAATGCGCGTCTTCGCCAGGCCTTTCTTTTTTTCGACGGCCGCCGTCATGGGTCCTCGATGAGCCGGGCGATGCGGCGGGCGAGTTCGTCGCCCATTTCCTCGGCGCCGGCGGGGATTCCGTGCGCGCGCGTCTGCGTGACTGCAAGACCGGGATAGCCGCACGGATCGATCGCGGAGAAGGGCGCGAGGTCCATGTCCACGTTGAGCGCGACGCCGTGATAGCAACATCCGCGCCGCACCCGAAGTCCGAGCGCGGCGATTTTCGCGCCGTCGACGTATACGCCCGGGGCGTCGTTTTTTTTCTCGGCCTTCACATCGTGCCTGCGGAGTGTATCGATCACCGCCCGCTCGAGCAGCGTCACCATCGCCCGCACGGTGAGACAGCGCCGGTCGAGGTCGACCAACGCGTACACGATCGCCTGTCCCGGCCCGTGATAGGTGATCTGCCCGCCGCGGTCGATCCGCTCGACCGGCACTTCACCGCTCCGCGGAAAGTGTTCGGCCCGGCCGGCGATCCCGACCGTATAGATGGGCGGGTGCTCGAGCACCCAGAGCTCGTCGGGCGTTGTCGTCCCGCGCGCATCGGTAAATCGGCGCATCGCTGCGTAGGTCGGTGCATACTCGGCTAGGCCGAGATGCCTGACGATAGGTGCATTGCCAACCTGGATTCCGGCTTGCGCGGGAATGGCGGCGTAGGCTGATCTCGCGGCGTTTTGCATGGAGCGGTTCACAACACCATCGTGACCATTGGATGATCGCACAGTTCCCGGTACAGCTCGTCGAGCTGCTCGCGCGAAACCGCGCGTATGTTGCAGGTGAGCGAAAGGTACTTCCCCTCGCGGCTCGGACGCATTCCAAGCGTCGCCGGGTCGAAATCGGGAGCGTGCCGGTTCACCACCTCGATCACCGCCTGCGCAAACCCGGCCTGCGTCTTTCCCATGACCTTGATGGGGAATTCGCAAGGGAAGGCGAGAACGGGTGCGTCGTATTCAGGCATGAGCCGGCGCGCGCATGACCTTGGCTTTGTACTGCTGGTACAGTGCGTGGGCGCGCTTGAACACCGGCCCGGGCTTTCCCGCGTTTTCCCCTGCGCCGACCGCCTTTCCGTCGAGCGTCGTGATGGCGAGCACCTCCCTCGAGGACGAAGTCACCCAGATTTCCTCCGCCGAGCGCAGCTCGCTCTCGGCGACGGGGCGAACCTCGTGAGGGAGCGCGTTCGCGCGCAGGATTTCGAGCACCACGTCGTAGGTGATCCCGGGCAATATCAGGTGAGACTTGGGCGGGGCGAGCACGGTTCCGCTCTTGACGACAAAGACGTTGCTCGCCGAGGCTTCGGTGAGCAGGCCGTCGCGCACCAGGATCGCCTCGACGCAGCCTCGGTCCGCGGCGAGGGTGCGCAGCATGCAATTGCCCAACAGCGAAATCGACTTGATGTCGCAGCGCAGCCACCGAAAGTCGGGCAGCACGATTGCCTTGGCGCCGCTCTCGACGAGCTCCGCGGACGGGGGCACGAGCTCGCTCGCCATGAGGAAAACCGTGGGTTTGATGCCCTTGGGGAAAGCGTGATCCCGCTTGGCCGCGCCGCGGGTGACCTGGAGGTAGACATTCTGGTCTTCCCAGGGATTTCCGGCGATGATTTTTCCGACGAGCCCGGTCCACTCCGAGGGCGGATGCGGATTGGCAAGGCGTATCGCGTCGAGGCTCGCCTGGAGCCGGGCAAGATGCTCCTCGAGGCGGAACGGCCGCCGGGAATACACCGGGATCACCTCGTAGACCCCGTCGCCGAAGATGAAACCCCGATCCAGGACGGAGATCGTTGCCTTCTCGATCGGCATAAACTCGCCGTTAAGATGAATCATTCTTCTTCCCTCACCGAAACCACAGCCGCACCGAATCCCAGGTTCTCGCGAAAAATCCCGCGACCGCGACGTTCTCCAGCGCAACCACCGGATACTCTCCGAGCGGCTTGCCCTCGTGCGACACGCGCAGCGTCGCGACGCGCTGGCCCGCTTCCAGGGGCGCGATGAGCGGCTGCTGGCTCACCAGTTCCGCCTGCAGCTGGTCGGCGGTGCCCCTGGGCACCGTCGCGTACAGGTCCGCTGCGACACCCGCCTTCAGCTCGCGCTCGCTGCCTTTCCATACCGGGAGCTTGCCGATCGCATCGCCCTTCTGGTAGAGACGCAGGCCCTCGTAGGACTGGAACCCGAAGTTGAGCAACTTCTGGCTCTCCCGGGCGCGCAGGCTGTCCGAGGCGGTGCCGATGACTACCGACACCAGCCGTCGCTCTCCGCGCCGTGCCGAGGCGATGAGGCAGTAACCGGCGCTTTCCGTATGGCCGGTTTTCACCCCGTCCACGTTCGGATCGAGCCACAGGAGCCGGTTGCGGTTGCGCTGCGTGATGTCGTTGTAGCGGTACTCGCGTTCCGAATACAGCTTGTAGTACTCGGGATAGTCCCGAATCAAGGCGGAGGCGAGCAGCGCGAGGTCGCGGGCCGTCGAATAGTGTCCGGGGCCGGGCAACCCGCTCGAATTCGTGAAATTCGTGTCCGTCATACCGAGGCGCGCGGCCTCGCTGTTCATCCGTTCCACGAAAGCCGGCTCCGAGCCCGCGACGCTTTCGGCAAGAGCGATGCAGGCGTCGTTGCCCGACTGGACGATCATTCCGCGCAACAGCTCTTCAACCGTGACGGGCTTGCGTGGCTCGATGAACATGCGCGAGCCGCCCGCGCGCCATGCGAGCTCGGACACCCGGATCGTCTGGCCGAGGGCAAGCGACTTTCCCTTCAGCGCCGCGAAAGCGAGGTACGCGGTCATGAGCTTGGTGAGCGACGCCGGCTCGATGCGCTCCTGCGGATTGCGGCTTGCAATCGTCTGTCCGCTGGTCGCGTCCAGGAGCAGCCAGGCGCGCGCATCCACCGCGGGCGGCTGCGGCGCGTCGGCGAGCGCGGCGCCGGAAAGCAGCAGGACTAGGCAGGCGAGGAGATTGCGTGGCATGGGAACCGCAGCGGGAATTATACCGGCCGCAGCGGACCGTCAGCGCAGCGCGGTCATCGAATTCAGCGGCGGCGGCTCGCGCGCCGCCGCCGTTCCTCGCGGCAAGATGGCCTCCACTTCCACCTGAGCGCTGCCGGCATTCACAAAACCGAGCTTGTGCGCGGCCGTGTAGGACAGATCGATGATGCGCTCGGCGTGGAACGGTCCGCGGTCGTTGACGCGCACGACGACGCTGTGGCCGTTCGAAAGATTGGTCACGCGCACGTAGCTCGGGATCGGCAGGATCGTATGCGCGGCGGTCATCGCGTACATGTCGTAGCGTTCTCCGCTGGAGGTGCGCCTGCCGTGAAACTTGCGCCCATACCAGCTCGCGATGCCGCGCTGGCGGTAAGGCTTGAGCGACTGATAGGGAACGTATTTCCTGCCCAGGACGGTGTAGGGACTGTTGGCGCCGGGGTTGAGCGGCTCGGACTTGGGTCTTGCATCGGCGATCCTGTCGAGGTTGCCCGGCGGCGCCCCCGGGCCGTCGTCGCGCCCGCCGCGGCTCGGCTCGAGAGTGCATCCGGCGAGGGCAGTGAACGCGACGAGCAGCAACGCCCGCGCCGCGCACGCGGCGGCGTAAGAGCGGTCGAGCGCAGGCCTCTTCACGACTGCACGAGCGCGCGGTGATAGTGGATGCTCATCAGCATGCCGATGCCGAGAAACAGCGTCACGAGCGAGGTTCCGCCGTAGCTGATGAGCGGGAGCGGCACCCCGACGACAGGAAGCAGCCCGCTCACCATGCCCATGTTGACCACCGCGTAGGTGAAGAAGGTGAGGGTGATCGAACCCGCGAGCAGCCGCGTGAAGAAAGTCGGCGCGTTGGCTGCGATCATCAGCCCGCGCATGATGAGCGCGAGGTAGAGCACGAGCAGGAGGCTCGCGCCGATCAGCCCGAATTCCTCGGCATAGACGGCGAAAATGAAATCGGTGGCGCGCTCCGGGATGAACTCGAGGTGCGTCTGCGTGCCCTCCAGCCAGCCCTTGCCGGTGATGCCGCCGGAGCCCACCGCAATGGTCGACTGGATGATGTGGTAGCCCGCGCCGAGCGGATCGGAGGTCGGATCGAGCAAAGTGAGGAAACGCCTGCGCTGATAGTCGTGCAATACGCCCCACAGGATCGGCAGGCTGGCAAGAGCCGCAACGGAGCCGCCGGCGATGAATTTCCAGGACAGGCCCGCGAGGAAGATCACGTAGAACCCAGCCGCGGCGACCAGCAGCGCCGTTCCCAGATCGGGCTGGCGCACGATCATCACGGTCGGGATCGCCAGCAACAGCGCGGCGACCGCGTATTCGCGAAAACGCAACGCCTGCTCGTGCCGGTGAAAGTAACGCGCCAGCATGAGCGGCATCGCGATTTTCATCAGCTCCGAGGGCTGGACGCTGGTGAAACCGAGCGGCAACCACCGGCGCGCCCCGTTCCTCACGTCGCCGAACAAGGCGACGCCGGCCAGCATCAGCAGAACCAGCACGAAGGCCGGGATCGCGTAGCGCATGAAAGCCTGCGGCGGCACCTGGGCGGCGACCCACATCAGCGCGAACGCGAGGAACACGTTGAGCGCCTGGGCGCCGATCCGCGCGGACGCATGGTAGGCGGCGCTGTAGAGCGTGGCGAGGCCCAGCACGAGGAGACAACACACGATGGCAAACAGCGGCCCGTCGATCTTTTCCGTCAGCCGCTCGACGAGGCGCCCAATCATTCGCCTTCTTCCTCTTCGAGCGCGGGGGCGCGCTCCGCCGGCTCGTCGGCAGGCTCGCGGGGCACAGGCGCGGGTTCCGCCGGCTTCTCGGCGCGCTTGACCGCCGGCTTGTCGTCGCGCTTGCCGAGCAGATAGTAGTCGAGCACCTTGCGCGCGATAGGCGCCGCGGCGCGCGCGCCGAAACCGGCGTTCTCCACCAGAACGGCGAGCGCGATCCGCGGATTTTCCACCGGCGCGAAGGCGATGAAAAGCGCGTGGTCGCGCAAGTGCTCTGCGACCGTCGCCTCGGAGTATTTCTCGCCCTGTTTGAGCGCCACAACCTGCGCGGTGCCCGTCTTGCCGGCGCTCGCGTAGCCTGCGCCGGCAAAGGCGCGCGCTCCGGTGCCTTCCTTGTTGACCCCGAGCATCGCCTGCTTGATCAGTTCCAGATTCCGGGCCTTGAGCGGAATGGTCCTGGAGGCCTGGGGCTTCACGTGGGCGCGCTCGCCCGTTATGGGGTTCTCGATATAGTCGACGAAATGCGGGCGGAACATCACGCCGTCGTTGGCGAGCGTCGCAACGGCCTGGGCGAGCTGCAGCGGCGTATAGGAGTTGTAGCCCTGTCCGATGCCCACGCTGATGGTCTCGCCCGGGTACCATTTTTGCTGCTCCGCAGTCCTGAAACGCTTCATCTTCCATTCCGGGGAGGGCAGCACGCCCACGAACTCGCCTTCGATATCGATTCCGGTGCGGCTCCCGAAACCGAACTGGCCGATGAACTGCGCGATATTGTCGATGCCGAGGTCGTTGGCGAGCATGTAGTAATAGGTGTCGCAGGACACGACGATCGACTTGTACATGTCGACGTAGCCGTGGCCGCTCGCAGTGGCGTCGCGGAACCGGTTGGTGCCGAAAATGAAGTAGCCCGGATCGAAGATGGTCTGGTTCGGCGTCCTTTTTCCCAGCTCGAGCGCCGCGAGCGCCATGTAGGGCTTGAAGGTCGAGCCCGGCGGGTACAGTCCGGTGAGCGCGCGGTTGTTGAGCGGCTTGTCGGGGGAATTGTTGAGCGCGTCCCAGTTCACCGGATCGATGCCGTCGATGAACAGGTTGGGGTCGTACCCGGGCCTGGATACGAAGGCTAGTATGCCGCCGGTGGAAGGCTCGATCGCGACCAGCGCGCCGCGGTTTTCGCCGAAGGCGCGCCCGGCGACTTCCTGCAGGCGGATGTCGAGCGTGAGCGCGAGGTTGCTTCCGGGGACAGGCGCCGTGCGCGGCGCGAGCGTGCGCACGTTCGGGCCGCGCATGATGCGTCCCCCGGCGTCCGTTTCGACCTGCTCGAAGCCGGTGGTGCCGTGAAGCGCACGCTCATAACTCTGCTCCAGGCCGGTTTTCCCGATGTGGTCGGTGCCCTTGTAGTTGGCCGAGTGATCGGACTCCTCGATGCGCTCGAGATCGCGGTCGTCGATTCGGCCGAGGTAGCCGACCACGTGCGAAGCGACCTCGCCCAGGGGATACTGCCGGAACAACCTCCCCTTGATGTCCACCCCGGGAAAGCGGTAGCGGTTGACTGCGAGCCTGGCCACCTCCTCGTCGGTCAGGCGGGTGCGGAGCGGCAGGTTGTCCTGGCCCTTGCTTTCCTCCCTCAGGCGCTGGAAGCGCCGGCGGTCCCTGGGCTGGATATCGACGATGGCCGCAAGTTCGCCGATCGTGCCTTCGAGGTCGGCGATCTTGCTCAAGGTGAGCTCCAGCGTGTAGGCGGAGTAGTTGCGGGCGAGCACCACGCCGTTGCGGTCGAGAATGAGTCCCCGGTTGGGCGGATTCGGCACGATCGAAATGCGGTTGTCCTCGGCCTTGGTGTCGTAGTACTGGTGCTGGATGACCTGCAGGTAGAAAAAGCGCGCGAACAGGACCGTGAACGCGGCGAGCACGATAACCCCGGCGACGCCCAGGCGCAGCTGGAAGTAATACAGGTCCCGCTGGGTGTTTCGGATCTCGGCGAGACGCATGAGCCCTTAGATCGGCCGGTTCTCGTCCACGCTGCCGGACCTGCGTTGCGGCAGGAGCAGCAGGAAGGTCGCGCTGGGCCACAGCGCCGCGGCGATGAGGCTTCCCGCGAAGTAGGCCGGTCCCGGGAAAGCCCCGCCTGCGACCATCCGCACGGCGAGCATCAGCAATTGGCATGCGAGCAGCAACACCAGCACGTGCGCGGCCTGCCGCCACAGCGGGAACCACAGAATGCGCCGGTGCAGGCTGACCGCGGCGAAGGCGAGAAAAGCGTAAGCGAAGGCATGTTGCCCGAGGAGCGCGCCGTTTCCCGCGTCCATCACGAGCCCTACGCACCACGCGATGCCGATGCCCATTCTGCGGGGCTGGTGCACGCACCAGAAGGTGAGCACCAGCGCAGCCATGTCGGGCAGCCCGGTGACGTCGCGCCACGGCAGCAGGTTGAACAGCAGGGCGAGCACGAGAGTGAGCGCCATGTAGCCCACCTTCACGGGCAGCAGCATGCGCTGCGGCTGTTCGTAGAAAGACACTAGCTTTTCCTCGCGCTCATTCGCGTTTTCTGGCGCGCTTTTGTTTCGGGAGCTTCCCGGTCGCCGACTCCGCCTCGACCGGGGCCGGGAGGTTCGCTTCCTGGGACAGCACGAGCACCTGCCGGTTCTGGTCCGTGCCGGCGATGGGGATGCAGGTGATCTTTGCGAACGAGTAGGCGGCGTCGCGCTCGATGCGCGAGACCTTCGCGACCGGAAGGCCGGCCGGATAAGTTCCGTCGATTCCCGAAGTCACCAGTACGTCATCGGCCAGTACGTCGGCGTTCGCAGCCGTATAGCTCAAGTCGAGCGTGCCCTTGTCCCCGCCGCCGTAGATGACGGCGCGCAGGCCGTTCCTCATGACCTGCACCGGGGTTCTCTGCTCCTTGTCCGTGATCAGGGTGATTTCGGAGAGCAGCGGATACACGCGCGTCACCTGTCCGACGACGCCGACGTCGTCGATGACCGCCTGTCCCAGCTGGATGCCCTGCTGTCTGCCCTTGTCGATGATCACCTTGCGCGAGAAAGGATCGCGCCCCTGATAGAGGATCTCCGCCAGGGTGGAGTGACGCGGCAGACGCTCGCGCGCATCGAGCAGTCGCCTCAGCTGCGCGTTTTCGGCGCGCAGCGCGTCGACCGTCAACAGCTCGTTCGCCGCCAGCAGCTGCTTTGCCTTGAGTTGCTCGTTCTCCTGCTTGAGCGAGACCTGTGTGGCGAAGAATCCGGCGGCGGCGCCGAGCAATTCCACGGGAGCGAGCGCTGCGCGCTGCAGCGGATAGGCAAGCAGGGCAACGACCTGGCGCAGGGACTCGGCGTAACGGAAACGCGCGTCCAGCACCATCAGGAGAACCGCGAGACACACGAAAAATCCCAGGCGGACGAGCGGCGCGGGACCGCGACTGAAAAACGGCGGCGGCTGGTAATCCATGGAACTGGGGACTGGGGCTTGAGGGGCTAGCGCAATGCAAACCCGTTACGAACACACCTGCTGCACTCGCTTTTCCCCAGTCTCGATCCCCGAGTTCCCGACCCCTATTCGCTCGCGAAGATGCTCCCCAGCTTGTCCATTCTTTCCAGCGCCTTGCCCGAGCCGCGCACGACGCAGGTGAGCGGATCGTCGGCAACGATCACGGGCAGCCCCGT
>Ga0137354_1000114_pt1 | contig 8398 bp, 6 predicted proteins | sample EasRivERMLT790_2_FD_104771 | JGI IMG/M metagenome (GOLD analysis project Ga0137354, IMG submission 104771) | Soil microbial communities from meander-bound floodplain in the East River, Colorado, USA - East River MetaG ERMLT790_2 | ecosystem: Environmental > Terrestrial > Soil > Floodplain ... | reverse complement strand
ATCGGAATGATCCGGTCCACGATCGCTTTGGCCGCCTTTGCGTTTTTCTTAGCCGCCAGCGTAAGCAGGGTATGGTCATTGATCCCTCGGCGCCACATCTTTAAGCGCCAGCTGGGGAAGGGGATATTCACCCCATACGAATCGTCCGGGTAAAGGTGATCCGTGCCAGGGTATAGAAGCACCCCATCGCCATTGGAATAGAGGAACCCTGTGCGCCCGAAGGTTCCAGAGTCCGATGTGTAGTACCCAAAGGTCTTGGCGTTATTGAACAAGTCGGTGTCTTGGAAGCTACCCCCTCCATCTGCGCCGGCTGAATAGTTGGTAGTCTCCCAATAAAACCAATGGTCCATGGCCTTCTTGTACTGAATCCATCCCTGGACGCGCGGGGCCACTCCATCATCGGTTGTTTCCCCGATGGTTCCAGCCCCAGGTCGCCACCCGTTATAGAAGGTGTAGCGTTTGTAGGGCGTCGTTTCAAAATGCTTCATGGCCGCTTCCTGTACCGTGGCGAGATGCAAATGCTCAGTCGTCGCCACATGGCGGATGTATGGATACTCGGTGTCGATGTGGTCGGCCCGAATCGTCAAGAACGGTTTGAGCTGATTCCCGGGAGGATCGCAACCCCCGACCCAATTCGACCAAATCCCGGACGTGTCAGTGATCACGGGGGGTTCATCTTCCATATACCATCCGAAGTCGATTTTTGGCGCATTGGCCGCAAACCAGTTGACCCATAAGCTGGCATTCGTGCAGGTGGCTTCTTCGGTGTAAGGCCAGAACGATGTCCCGCGCCACGCGCCATAGGTGAACATCGAATAGTATTGAACGGGCGTCAGCACTCCTGGCGCATTCGCATATCCAGAGGTGGGCGAGAATAAGGAGCCATCGAGCATCACCTGATACTCTGGACACGGCCCGACCTGCAGCAGGCTTCCACACCCTCCCTGTTCCGCATCTCCAATCACGGTAATGCCGTGTCGCCATAATTCATGGTAGAACCGAGTGCGCGTGACGGTTTCACTCGACAAGAGGCCGCTATACGTTGGATAGGCGTTGCTCCCCATGCGCTGATTGACATGGGCGTTGGACATATAGGCATAGGGCTTGCTGGGCGGGGCGTCCGGCATCGTGAACGGGTAAACAGTCAACTCTACAGGAATCGCCGTTGATAGTTGCGGGCCTTCGTAAATGCTGATCGTCCCGGAATACAGCCCAGGCGGTGCATCCTTCGGCACATAGATGTCGTACCAAATGACCTGCGAGCTGGACGAATAGACAGAGAAGGTTGAGACGTTCATGGCCTCCAGCGGGATCAAAATTTCGGGATACCACTTGTCATGGTCGGGTCGGCTCAACCAACCTCCCGAAATGATCCCCTGCCCGGTCTCCGGATCAATCGTATGGGTCGCCTGGAATCGCTCCGGCACATGGGTTTCGTCATAGTGTTCATACATCAATCGCCCGACCCCTTGAATAGGCAAATAGCGAACGAGGTACGCATGGATGGGCATTTCGTTCCAATCCCAGACATTCGCTTTCGAGGTGGGTGTGGACGACAGAACATAGCCGCTGCTGTGCGTGAACACGGGATAGCCAACGGTCACCATGGTTGTATTGACCACCGTATTGTTTTCCAGAACGATCGCCATTCCATTGATTTCGTTTTTCGCCTGGAAGATGCGCGCGGTATCCCCATCCCACATGCGGGTGCTGGTCACGGTCGTGGAATTGTCGATGCCGTAGGTATCATCCTGCGACGGCTTCCATCCTCCATCAGTCGCCCAGACAAAGGTAATGTCGCCCGTGAGGTTGAAATCCACCTCATTGCTTCGGGACGTATCAGGGTTTATGACCCGAATGGGGAAAAGGCCGATGCTCAACACATCGGTGGCGAGAATGGTTGCGGTCAATTCCGTGCTGTTGACGAATACGGTCGTGCGGTTTGATCCATTCCAAGTGACCGTGGCCCCACTCACGAAATTCGCGCCTGTAACCGTGAGCGTAAATTCTCCTGTCCCGATCCCCTTCGTAGCAGGGGAAATGGTCGTAATGTCGGGCGCTCCGGCGGCCGTGTTGAGGGCTAAGGCCCCCATCGCGTTATTGGAGGTGATCGTCCACCCCATTGTTTTCACGCCCTGTTGGGTCGATCCATCTTTCCAAGACCCTTCGGCAACGGTCTGTCGATCATCATTGTCGTTGACCCACATGAGCGTTTGTCCTGTGTTGGGCGTATCGGCCGCGGGAGTCGTGCCTTGTCCAGCCACATCCACTAAAACGGTTGTCCCGACGCTGACTGTCCACGTGACGGACGATCCGTTGATCGTTCCTGTGCTTGAATCCACGGGCGTTGTTTGATTGACATTTTCCCACGATGACGCACCGCAGAGCGTGACGCGGTTGGTATACGATCCCGGGAGGTACGCGATAATCGTGTTGTCTCCTGCCGCATTTCCAGTTGAAGTCCACAGCTCGACCATATCCAATGATCCATAGGTCCCGTGTTGCTTCACCGCAAGAATCCCTCCGATGGTCATGCTGGAGACTCCCAACGGAGGAACCGCGTTCACTTCACACCCGACCACCACGGCGCGATTGATTCCCGCACCCAAGGTGATCGTCCAGGACGCATAATTTACCGTCAGCGTTTCCGTGGAAGCCGCCACCGCGTTGTCGAAGATGACGGTAGCCGATGCTGGGGCCGCCATCAAGAAAATGCACGCAAAAATCCTCTTAATCATAATCCTGTTCTCCCGCCCGAAATCCTGATATTGATAGCCGGCCCTGCTTTCGCCGCTCCTGTTCCAAGGACGAATGGATTAGGCGGAACCAAATCCGTATCCGCATTGGTCGAGCAATAAATGTTCCCATTGCCTCCATTGCCTGCGCCGGGGTCGTCCGATATGGCAACGGTCGCAACGGCCTGCTGCCACCCATAATAGTATTGCCCAGGCGGAAGATGGGTAGGCGTTATGGTTGTCGAATTGTTCCCAAATGATCCGACGAGGACAGGCCCCGTACTCGTAACAAGGTTCAATTTACCGTCATAGATGGAGAGAGTGGCGTAAGACCCTGCCGCTGCGGTCTGAACGTACCATGCGAAGCCAACCACGGTAACTGGAACCTCTACCAGCATGGGACAGGCGTAGGTGGTACTCGACACCCTCGTATTGGCATTCCCACCGTCGCCATTGAAGCCAATGTACAACGGGGTGGTTTGGATCCCCCCGATTCCTTCTCCCCATCCGGGCGCACCCAATGATTGGACATGCGCGTGCTGGAATTTTGCGTTTAACCGAATATCGGTTGATCCCTGGATCGTGTCAGCCCCCGCAGGGACGATCCGAACCGCGCCGGTCGTTGCGTCCACCTTGTAAATCATGATGTTTCTGCCTTCGCTCGCTGTGGCATCGGGCAATGTGAGCGTCACCCAGGCCGTGTTGGCCGGGACGGTTACGTACACAAGGCTCATAGTTGAAGTGAGCGTGGTCGTCGAGCCAATAGCCGATGAACCCCCGATGGTGATTCCCGAAGAAATCGTTACGCCTTTGGCTAAATTGAAGGGGACGGTCGCTGGTTCCACGGCGTACCCGGTTCCGTCCGCGCCCGATCCGAGCGCCTCGATCTTGTCATAAATCGCATTTTTGGTCGGAACAAGCGCCGACCCATCCCACCCGGCTGCGTAGGCATCATCGGTCACGGTAATGGTGGTCGACACGATCCCATAATTGGCCGTGAGGGTCATGGTCGATTGGTGACTCCCCAGAGAATCCCCACCACCACCGCTCCCGCCCGAAGCCGCAATTGTGATGGAACCCGATCCCGTTGAGATCGTCACATTGGACCCGGCGGTGAGGTAGGTGCGTTGAAGCCGCCCGGTGGCTGTCTGACCAACTAAAATTTGACCATCCGTGTAATTCTCATACCCCGTGCCGCCATACTCCTGGGGAAGCGTCCCGATGATGTCATCCGGCAGGCGCACCGCGCGCCCTTGAATGTCCCCATACACATCCACATAAAGGGGCGTATTCGCGGGGAAACTGGTAAAGGTGAGGGTGGATACCTCCAGATCAGGATTGACCCTTAAAGTGACCGTGGAAGAGCCCACAGCGGCTCCTACAAGCGTGCTGGTGTCAATGTTGATCGTGGAAACAGCCGCCAGGATGGTTGAGCCATCCGATTCGATGAATCGGACGGTGCTTGTGCTGCTCGAACTTAAAAACTGGGTGGTGGAAATCATAATCGTGCTGTCCGGGAAGGTGATCTTCCCCGAAACTGTGATGGAGGACACCGTGATGGTTGTTGTGGTGATTCCATAGTTGGCTGTGATCGTTTTCGTGGCAGTGTGCGATCCGAAGCTATCCCCTCCACCGCTTCCACTCCCAAAGGGCGACGTGGAGGTAATCACGGTTCCATCTGGGAACACGATGCGACCCGAAATGGTAATGGTGGAGGCCACTATAGAGCTGGTGGTGATCCCATAGGTGTTGGCGATGTTCTGGGAGGTAATGGAGGAGACTGTCAGGCCAAACGGAAACTGGGCCGTGGCCGTCGCCGCATAGACGCTGACAGCCCCCAGGACTTGGCTGACATTGACGGTCCCTGTAATTCCGGCCGCATTTCCCGGAATGTTCCCGGTGACCTTCGAGCCAGTCAAAGACACGATGGCGGAGTCCAAAACCGATCCCACGGCATGGGACGATGCGATCACGCTCGCACCCAGACTTCCGGCCGCAATCGAAGCCGCCGGCAATGATCCGGTCACCTCCGAGGCAAGGTCAATGGACGATCCCAAGAGTGTCACGGTGGAAGGATTTAATGTGACGAGAGCCGTTCCGGAGACAGGGGACGTGATAATGAAGTGGGTTCCATTAAAATTCCCGATTTCGGTTGGGCTGGAAATGGTGATACCGCCATCTTGGAAAGCGATGTTGGCTCCACCCCCTCCACCCCCACCACCCGAACACGTCTCCCAGGTCAGTGTGCCGGCACCATCATTCCTAAGGCAGGTGGAACCCCCTCCAGGCTCCCCGGGCCAATAGTAAGTGTTCCCATTGATCGTGATGGTGTCTACATTGATGATGGGGACCGACAGGGTGAATGTGGCCGTGGAGTAGGTGAATTCGCCGATGTGGGCGCCGAAGCGCTTGTTGTAATTGAATTGCACATCGCCGTTGTTCCCGGCGGAGGGAGTCCCTACCGATCCCACATCAGCGCGCCCCATGCTGGCGCACAGGACGATCGCTCCGAAAACCAGCCACCACTTTCGCAAGAGTTGTCTCCCACCCACCCGCGGTTAGTCTTTTCGACCGCTAAGGTAAGCCCTCAATTTGATCGCTCCTGACGCTGGCCCAGAGAAGGTGAAGCGCAAGAACCGGTAAGCGTATTCTCCCCAATCATGGAGACGGGATGCGGGTGTGGCCGACAAGGCGGTGAGGGCCTGGCTCGATCCCACCGTAACCCAATTATCGCCATCGTTCGATGCGGTCCAGACGTACCCGGCTGATCCCAGAGACAAGGCCAATGGGGTGACGGTCCAGCTGCCGCCCGTGTTGGTCAATAGATTGATCGTGTCTCGTGAGACAGCCTGTGCGTAGGTCGTCGCAAACGCGAGCAACGTGTCCGATACCTTGACCATGAAATACGTCGTGTTGGCTGTCAGAGGGCCAGGAGGAGCCGTTCCAGTCAGAAGCGCAGGCATTCCTTGCCCAAAGTTATTCGTTGAAACGGTCACCACATTATCTGCAAGGCTTACACCTGCCGATTTAATGGTCACCGCGGAAATGGTTTCCGTGGAATAGGTCACCTGAACAGAAAACCGGCTCAGTTTCGCCGTGTCCACTTCCAACGTGAACGACGAGTGTTTGTTCTCGAACGTGAACAGCTCTCCATGCTCTATGTTGCCGGCATGAGACTGTCCTGCCACAAAAATTCCGCAGACCAGAAAGGCCAACGCGGTCACGACTTTCCTGCATGTACGGTTCAGCATTTTATAGCCCCCTGGATAATGACATTCTGCGACGACAAATCGTGCGGGGCTTTTCACCCCGCTCGGCCTTTCGGCTATCCACATTTAAGCAGTGGTCTTAATCAACAGCGTGAGTGCAACCGTCGTCCCAGTGAAGTCGGTGGCCACAAGGCCATCTTCCCCAAAGGAAGCAACAGTGATCACGAGTCCCGAATACGACACTTGGATAAACTCAAATGCCGCATCCATTCCTGCGGTGATCACCGCGCCCATAATCCCCACAATTTCCGTCACTCCGCCATGATCGGCAGCGGTCAACGTGATCGTGTCAGACTCAGACTCGACTGTTGCGGTCAGGTGGAGAAGTCGGACATTGCCCGGCAACTCTCCAGAGTAAGCATTGACACCAGTAATGGCACCCATGATTCCTCCTTTAGGCGGTTGTCTTGACTAACAACGTCAAGGCAATCGTCGTCCCTGTCCATTCATCCGACGCGGTTCCATCGGCTTCGAGCGTCACGACTGTGATAACCAACCCGCTGAACGACAACTGGAGGGCCGTGAATGAATCGTCGAGGCCGCCAGTGATGACGCCTCCAACGATCCCCACGATGCTGGTTACGCCTCCATGTGCCGCTGCAGTGAGCGTGATCGTGTCCGATGCGGCGCCAACGGCTGCGGTCAGATGCAACAGCCTGACTTCGCCTGCCAATTCGCCCGCATACACTTTCGTTCCAGTGATAGCAGCCATGTGAGGGCCTCCTTACACAGCGGCGGCAGCATCGACCGCGATAACTCCGAACTCCTTGGAGTTAAACATGGCCTTTTGCAAACCACCGATGAATGCCGCGGCGACTCCATCCTTATTCTTGTAGTCGAACTGCTCAACCACAAGCGCTTCGGGATTGGATGCTTCCGCGTACAGGACAGCTTGACGGCCGCAGAACAAATTGCGGGCCGCATCGACTGCACAATCCGTGCCGGTTGCCGCGCCGCGGAAGCTGTTACCAGCCACCGAGACATCGAGCCACGGGCAGAATTCATTTTCCAGGATCAACACATTGGACCAGTAGCCCAACGCGCCACGGAACACCGGGTTCTTTTCTCCGCGTTCTCGCGCATTTTGATTGGCTGTTTTCCAGTCACTCGATTTGCGAAGGTCGCGTGCGCACAACGGATGCACATAGAACACGTAGAACGAATCCCCGCCCGATTCGATCGGTTGGAGCTGAGGGGACGCCAACTTCGCCATCGTCGCCACGGTTGTGATCGTGTCGAGCGTCAGCGTGTCGCCGGCCGCCAGGTCATCCGTTCCATCTCCGGAAGAAGTCGAGCCTTCGCGCCAATACCGATTGCCACGCCCAGCCGCTTCGTCAGCGTCAGGAATGAAATCAGGCGTATTGGACCACGCCGCTCGTACACCGACCACCGCGCCATTGGTATCAACCAAGGTCGTGTTGGTCACTCCACCCATTTTCAGGAATATCTGGCGGATTAAAAATTCCTTCATCCAGATGCGCAGATTTTCGCGCGCCTTCTCGATTTGGGAATAGACGGTTTTCTGAGCGTCCAGCTTGCCCTTCAACCGCACCGCGTTCCTGATCTGGTCGATTAAAACCTGTTCGGCATAAGAGTTCATCGACTCTTCGTTGCCTTCCAGTTCGTCATCGCCCGTTACACCATCACCCGCGAGCCGGGTCACGAGGCCAAAGGTCTCGGTATCACCCTTCCGCTTCGCCAACTCACGCGACACTTGGACGATATTGTTGCTGCCTTCGCCCATAAACTGCATGCCGTTCTGTACATCACGCATCACATCGTCAAGCAGGTCCTTCGACCACAACTCTTGACGAAGCGCGTCAATGCTAATTGAGTTACTCATTTAGAGTAACCTCCTTGGATTTAACCCCGAAGGATCTTAGCGTAACGGTCTGGGTATTTGGATTTGAATTCCTGGCGTTGGGAGTAGGACATGCCATTGAGGACTTTTGCATCTACATCGTCCACCGAAATGGTCCGCTTCCCTCCACCACCCGAAACCGACGCACTGGATGCCCTTCGTTGGGTATTTTCTTCCATGCGCTTCATCTGTTCGGGTGTGAGGGTCCCGTTGCCCTTTTTCGGGTCGATTGGTTTCCCGTCTGATTCGGATGCGTCTCCGTTTTTTTCGGTGGTGGTGTCTTCGGCATTGCTGCCGTATTGGGGATGCAACTGGCCGATCTCATGGATAATGAGCGCGGCGTGGTACTCGTCTAAATCAATTTGGTCGGCATGATCCGCGGCGAACCTCAACTGCGCCTGCATCGCTCGGATCTTGCTGCGTTTCGCGGATTCCGGAACCAGCTTGTTCAGATTCTTAATAAGGTCAGATGCAAGTTTCTAGGATTTGTGTGAATACGGGAACATATTTCTTGTGTATTTCTCGTGGTTATT
>Ga0137354_1000112_pt1 | contig 8459 bp, 1 predicted proteins | sample EasRivERMLT790_2_FD_104771 | JGI IMG/M metagenome (GOLD analysis project Ga0137354, IMG submission 104771) | Soil microbial communities from meander-bound floodplain in the East River, Colorado, USA - East River MetaG ERMLT790_2 | ecosystem: Environmental > Terrestrial > Soil > Floodplain ... | reverse complement strand
GGGTCACGTTTTGCAGGCGTTCTTTCGTGTGTCCCCTTCGGGTTGTCGCCTTCACGTTCGCCGCCATCTTGATCGAGTCCCCGAATTCCGCGTCGATCTTGCCTTGAGCCGCGGGATCGACTCGCCCCTCGTACTGGATCGGGAAGTATCCCCCCGGCATTTCCCCGAACTTTGTTTGAAACGGAGAGGCTTCGACCTTCTCCGGGCGAACCCCTTCGACTCGTTGTTGTTTGTCGGAGATTTCCCCCCAGAACGAATCAATGTATTTCCAGATCCCCCGAACAAAGGTCCAGTCCCGTTCGTCCAGGGAATCGAGAATCGCTTGAGCTTGTTGAGGGGTCAGGGGTCCAGACCTTCCCAGGCCCGCCGTCATGAGCCGTTGACGGTTCCCGTCGTTCCCCCAATTCAGGGCGAACATAATCGCGCCCTGCTTGGAGAGGGAGAAGCCGGCGCCCGGTATCACCCGAGGCGCGTAGACCTGAGACTGCCTTCCCTTGAACGCCTGGTTGAAGAGATCCGTCAGGGCTTTCGTTGCTTCGGCGTTTCGTGTAGTTTCCGTTTCCGCCGCGTCATTGATCGGGCGGACGATCGACTCCCACAATGCCCCGCCGTCTTTGAATCCGTCCATTTGGCGGAGGATTTCCGAGAACTTCCGATGCGAGGCGAAGAACGCCGAGGCCATCCGCCCGAGGTCTTCGGTCGGGAGGCGGGGTTCGAGGACCTTCCGCCGGGGTCCCTTCGCGTTGCCGTCGATCGACGAGACCAACCCGTCCGCGGTTTCCCGGAAGTCTCTCTTCTCTTTCGCCTTCAGTAACTTGTTTTTCAAGCGCGCCAGGTGGGCAATGTGGTTGACCGAGTCCTCGAGGCCGCGGAGTTCTTCGACAGGTACATTGCGCCAGTCCACCCGCTGCGCTTCATCGAGCAGGTAATCCGGGAGATCGACCGGCAATCCCTCCTGTTCTCTCGCTTCAATCCAGTCTTTGAGTTTTGACCGTTTGTCCGCCTGCTTTAACGGAACATTCTTGAACGAGTACCGCTCCCGGAGCTTGTCGATTTGCTCAATGTAGGATTCCCCGGCTTTGCCGATTCTTGCTCTGACCTTCGACTCATCGAAAGACCGCATCGTCTCGACGATTTTCGCGACGTCCTTTTGCGCTTCTTTTGCTGCCCGGTACATTTCGACGGACAGGAGTTCCTGTACTTTCGCGGATAGAGCTTCTTCGTACTTTCCCTCGAGGGCGAACGCTGTCGCCTTATCGCTGGCACGGCGCGCCGCGGCCCAGAACATCCCCGCCCGGACGTCCCGGACCTTCATTTCGCGGATACGCTTTTCGGCAATGTTGCGGATAGCCCGGAGTGGAGGGACGAGTCTCTTGAACGCGTCCGCTTCGGCCCTGCGCTGACTCCGCTCCTGATTCCTTCCCAGGTTCACCGCCGGACGGAGTTCCCTTACCTTCCGGGCCAAGGCTTTCATTTCCGCTTCGAGGACTTCGGCGCGCCCGATCGTCATGACCGCATCTTTCGCTTTTTCCGGAGCGCGACCGTCGAGTCGGATGTCCCCGTATTCCGCTCGCATTCGGGAGTCGGTTTCGGCGTCGATGAGCGGATCCATGGGCCGGGCGTTCAAAAGCGATTGCACCAGTTCATCCGCCGAGGAGTAACCAAGGAGTTCCGCCGCCGCGTTCGGGTCGATACCCCCTTCGCGGGCGTAGACTCTCAGGTTCCGCAATCCCTTCATGACCGAGGAGTCTTTGTATTTCCCGTACTGATCTTCGAGAGATTTCGCGTCGAGTTTCTTTCCTTCGATCCCATCCGGTAATGGTGAGCCGTCCGGGAGCTTGCCGTCTCTGAGGAACGACAGGGCGATGTATTCCTGCTTCCCGTGGACGACGGCCGCGACTTCGGCCCGGACTTCAGCGCGTTTCTTCTGATACCAGTCTTCCGAGGTTCGGAAGTACTCCTCCAGATATTCCTGGTTCAGTTCGTTTCTTCTCTTGTCTCGCGCCTTTTCCACCGCGGCGCCGTAGACCGCGAGTTCTTCTGGAGAGAGTCCCAATTCCTGTTGAAGCTTCTGATCCTCGAGGAGTCCTTCGATGTGCGCTTCCTGTTCCGCTGCTTCAATCTGAGCGTCAGAGGCGACCAGCCGATCGAAGACCGCGACGATTTCCGGGGAGAGACTCACATTCAGTTGCCGCAGTTCTTTGTAGATCGCTTTCAGCCATGCGGAGAACCGGGCAAAGATCGAGCGCAATTCCGGGTTCGGCGCTTTCCCTTCCCGGAGGTAGGCTTCAAAGCCGCGTGCCCATTGTTCGTGTTGCTCTCTTTGGATCTTGTCGCGGGATTCAACCCCCATCCATTCAAGGGTTGCGTCGAAGTCTTTGACCATTTGTTGCTGTTGCGCCCCGAGACCCCCCGGCTTAGTTCTCAGGTCGTCCACGATGTCCCCAAACACTTCGAGGAAGAAGTGCCCGGATTCATGCAAAGCGGTCGATAAATCCGCCGTCTCGAATAGGGAAATACTCATCTTCCGGCCGGGCCCGATCGAGAGCGAGCCCTGTATGTCCTGACCGAGGGATTGTTCGTACTCAAGGACTTTGATTAACTTGTCGTCGAAGAGGACGTAGTTGGAGGAGCCGCCTTCTTTGCCGCGGGATTGACCGTCGGCAAACTTGATACCGGGGATGCCGAGGGAGGCGAGATAGCGCGAGGCCGCTTCCGGGCCGCCCTTCAATGCGACGAGTTGATCATAGATCCCGCGCCCCCTCTGATTCTCTGTGAAGTTCGCGGACACGTACTTCTCGACGGCTTCGGGGTCGTAATCATGGACCTGATCGAAGAAGGACAGAAGGTCGTCCGCCTTTTGTTCGTTCGTCGTTTCACTGTCCCATTCTTCAGTGATCGAATTGTTCCGGTCGATGCTGTTCGCAATCTTGAGCAGTTCATCGACAGCAAGAAACTCTATTCCTTCGCGCCATGCCTGATAGCTTTCGCCGGCGACGCCTTGCAAGGCCGCTTTCACCTTGTCGTTCTGTTCGCTCAGCGGCTTGTCATAGTCCAGGTATTCGGAGTCTTCCGGAATGTCTACCTTGAAGAGACGTCCGGGCAGTTCACCTGAGGTTAAAATGTCGTAGTTGTTTGCAGCGTCGTACCACTGTTGCCGCTCGATTTGCCGAACCTTTTCCGACTTGTCGTTGAGGTACTTAATCGCGCGGATTTTCGCTTCTGTTCCGGAGAGTCCTTCCGACTCCGCAACGCGCTTGGCTTCCATGGCGTGCTGTCGGACAACAGGCCCGAGATAGTTCGGGGCGAGCGCGTCCCGGTAGTATTGGGCGACCTCCTTCCGCCCTGCAAAGTACAGCCCCCACCCGTAGGCTTGCGCCCCTTCTCCAGTTCCAATCTTCTGCAGGGAAAACTCTTCGAACTTGTGCGGGCTCCCGTGATACGCCGCCTGATTGAAGTCTCCTTCCTCAGGCGTCCCCGCCTGCTTCAGTATCGTTCTCACCTCTTCGTTCGAGACGCCGGCGAGGTCGATGTCTCGAGACTTCAGGTAATCCGCGAGTTGTTCGAGCACGACCTTTTGCTCAACCGCTGCCGTGTTTTCCGACTTACGGGAGAATGTCGGTTGCCCCCTCAGTTCATCGGAGATCAGGTCCAGGAAATCCGAGACTGAGGATTCTTCCGGGAGATACCCGGCTTCCGCTGCCATTTCCCGCGCGCGATCGAGGGGGATTCCCTTCTCTTGGATGAGGTTCCGTTCGAACGCTTTCCGGTCCGAGTCCGCTTCTCTACTTGCGCGGTCCCCGCCCTCATCGACCACCCCGCCCTTTTCCCGGAGGAAATCGACCAGCGACGGCCCGAACATTTCCGATTGAGACGGGAGGTTCCCTGCCCGCAATCGGTCGATCAGGGTGTCGAGTTGCGGGTCCGCGTTCGGGAGCTTCTGGAGGATTTCCGGTAACGGACGGTTGAGCGTGAGCTTGTAAGGTTCGTACAGTTGGAACGGATCCACCCCGTACCGTTCCCCGATGTTCTCAAAGACGGAGGCGATGAACTTCGCGTGCGCGTCCACTTCCCGAGGGGAGTAGCCCAAGCCTGTCATTTGGCCGCGGAGGTCGTCTTCGATGGACTGTCTACTGTCTACCGAACTGTCTACCGATTCAGTAGACAGTTCGAGCGGTTCGGTTGCCGCCGCAAATTCCGCCGCTTCCCTTCCGTTCATCGCTTCCGGGTAGGCCCGGAATTCATCGTTGAACGCTGTCCCCGCTGGTGACGTTGCCACTTGTGCGAGGTATGCCGAGAACGGAACCGCGATGTCTTCACCGGTGGATAACGCTTTTTCGTAAGCCTGCGCGTCTCCGGTTAACCGCTCCGACCACTCTTGAGGGTTTTCCCCTGAGGTTTGGAAGTACTTCTGTACCGCTTCGACCGGGAGATACACCTGATCCTCCGGACGCATTTGGGAGAGGAGATCTTGTATCGCCTGGGGGAGACGCTGGAAAGTTGCGCTTTCCGCAACCGCCGCGGCCGCGGTTTCCATTTGAACCTTTGCCGCTTCCGCCTGTACCACTTCCGGAGGCTTGCCCCCGTTCATGGCCTGGTTCGCGATCCGGGCGACGCCGGCTTGTCCCAGGGTTCCGACTACGGTCGCGACGAGGGTTTGCGCCGCCGCCCCTGGGCGTTCGTTCATGTAGTCGGTGAAGGTCTTGTCTTTGTTCTCCGGGAGGATTACCCACGCGTTGAGGTCTTGCAGTGCCGTTGCCGCCTGTTCCCCTGGGAGCTCCGTCGCCATCTGCGTGACGATCGATCGGACGAACCCCGCGTTTCCGCTCAGGCTCTTGAAGAGGATCGATACCGGAATAAACTCCGTCCCCACCTCGATCGCGCCGTCCAGTGAGCCGAAGGCGAGCGCGACCGCGGGAGAGACCCCTTGGTCGGTGGCTTTGGTTGCGGAGGCGCCGGCGGTCTGTGCGCCCATGGCCGCGAGCAATCCGCCAGGCCCCAGGGGGAGCTTCGAGACCACGGCGCCGACGGATTCAATTCCCGAGTAGACCGCGCGTTCCATGGGTCCGGCGCCCTCTTGCTTGCCCCGGATGTATTCGAGCGTGGCTTGTTTCGCCCGGCGATGCTTCTCAAGGAAGACTTCCGGGCCCGCGGAGATCGGGTTGCGTGCGAGGTCTTCGTAATCCGCAGCTGCAGGCCCCAGGATTTCCGCTTCGGTTCCGATCCGGATCCCCTTGTATGCCGTCTCGAGCAGGCCGAGCGCCCCAGGGACGATCCCGTAGGCTCCGGCAGTCAGAGCCCGCCCGGCGTTCAAGAGCCGTTCGAGTGCCGACAGTGACGGGAGGTCGTCATGGGCGACGGCGACGTTCTTCGGATCCTGTAGCCAGCCGGCGAGCTTCGGGGCGTCCTTAAGGAAGGTTTCGAAATCCTTATACTGCGCCTGCTGCCGGACCTGATCGAGATTCCGTCCGACGACATCCTGGGGGATTCCGGTCTTCTTGCTTAAGGCTTGAGCTTCCGCGGCCTGATCGGGGTTTTGCTTCTGTCCGACGCTCAGGGAGAGGTTGAGCCGCGCGGCGCTTTGCTTCGCGATCGACTCCTTGACCATGGCCCAGGAGTCCGATTCGAGGTTGCCGGCTGTAGAGGTGGAGCCAGATATGACTCCAGAGAACATGGGCAAGCCTGTGATCGTGTCCACGCCACCCACGAAACGGTTCGGATGATCCTGTGCTTTGAATTCCGACGGCCAATGATAGAGACCGTCGCCGGGGTCGATCTGAGGCGTAACGCCAGCAGCAAACGCGGCCCGGTAGTCATATTTCTGCATCGGACTGTCCGGATTCGGGTCGAGTCCCGCCTTTGCCGCCCAACCGGCATACCACTTCTGAAACTCTTGTTCCCGTGATCCGCTGAAACCCTCACGTTTCGCCATGCCATGGAGCAGACTTTCCCGCTGTTCCGGGGAGAGTTGCGATATTAAGAGGTTGCCGTCCATGCCCGCGACGTCCGCCCCATAGCCGGAATTCGACCACTTCCGCATGGCCGCATCGACGGACAAACCCGAGTAATTTGAACCGAATAGGAGGTCCCGCCCCGCCTGAAACCCCTCTTCCGGGGAGTTGAACCGGAGGAATTGCCCCCCGTCTGTCGCTTTTTCCCCGAGTTGGGCGCGCCCTTCGTCCACGTGCCGGCGCGTTGCCCCTCCGTATTTGATGTTCAGGGGGTTGTTGTGCCGGTCCGCGACCGTCTCTTTCTTGCCGGGAACGACGGGCATTACTTGAGCCCTCGGGCCTTGGCCGCTGGAGTCTTGAGGTATTCCCGATAGACCCGGATTTGATTCTCCGGGGTGTTGGGTTGGTTGCCCTGCTTCAAGACGGCGTTGATTTGAGCCATGACGTCCGCCGGTACCGTCTGGAGGATTTCAAACGCCCGCTGTCCGGGTTGATCGAAGAACGGTTCCCCGCCGGGGAAGAGTGCCGACCAGGCGCCCTTCTTTCCGGGGATCGTCAGCAGGAGTTGATCAAGTTCCGCGCGGATTTCCTGGGTACCGGCTTTCTTCTGCGTCCGCTTCTCGACGTCGATAACCCGCTTTTCGAGCTGATCCATGAGGGAGCCGTAGGCTTTCGACTCCGGGGTTCCCGGTTCCGGGGTCACGTCAAAGCCGAGGGGTTCAAGTGTGTCGTCGATAACCTGCTTGACCGACCTGAACCCGAAGAGGAGTTCGTCGGTTTTCTCGGGCTTCTTCTCGAGGATGGTCGAGCGGACCTGGACCATTTGCTCGTATTCGGAATTTGCCAATTTCCCGCGCCATGCCATCGGGTCTTGTTTCGCGAATTCCTGGGGGTTCGTAGACGCCAAAGCCCGGAGTTCGGTGTACACGCCCCAATCGGTTTCGATCTTTTCCGGCCCCTTTTGCATCGCGTTGGCGTAGGCAATGGCCGACTTCTGGACGTCGTCGGGCATGTCGTACCAGCCGGGGAGGGTCTTGAGCGCATCGACCGCAAGCCCCCCTCTATCGATGAGTCTCCGGGAATCCCGCTCCCACTGATCCACCGCCGATTTGGCGGCTTCGCCCTGGGCGGCTTTCGCGTCCGCCGCGTCCTGTTCGAAGATTTGGTATTGGGTGTTCAGCCGGCCCTCGAGTTCCTTCCGCACTTCCGGGTCTTGAACCTTTGCCGCTTCGTCCATCCAGGTTCGTTTGTTGACCCCCTGGGTGCCGTAGGGGAATTGGGAGATGATCTTGTCGGAGTGTCTTATCGCGTCGCCGTTCTGCTTTCCTGCCTGTAGGGACTTTTCGATTTGAGGAAGAACCGATCCCGCGATTTCGTTCCGGAACTGCTTGAAGTACATCCGCGCTTCCACGTCTCTCTGTTGAGACAGAAGCGAGGAGATCACCCCGGAGTGTAGACGCGTCGTGTCTTCCAAGACGTGGGCTTCGACCTGTTCCCTTCCGAGTCCCCGGTCTTCTGCCCATTCGAGTCTCTTATCAACGATGTTCTGACGTTCTGTCGCAATCTCCGCGGGGTTCCCCGACTGGACAGCGAGCGTCGTCGCGTTCGCAATATAGGCTTCGATTTCCGCGTCGTTGTAGACCTGCATTTCCCGGCCGGTGTGGACCATGACTTTCTCGGACATCCGGCCTTTACGGGTTGAGTAAATCTCCTCGAATTCCGCGCGTTGCTCGTCGTTGTTCAGTTTGGTTCGGATCTGATCCGCTACTTTGTCGTAGGCGGTTCCGGTGTCGTCGGGGAGGGAGAAGGCGTCTCGTCCCCTTTTCGTCATGGCTCCGGATTTGGGGTTGTAGAGGATTTCCAATTCCGCGTCCATGAGCTCCCGTTCAGACGCTCTCAAAACCACGCGGTTCTGCTTCTGGATCTGCTCTTGCCGGATCTGCTGATGCTGCTGGTAGAGTCCCCCTGCGACTCGAGCAATGGTCTGGCCCATTTCCGAGAGGTTGTTCTGGGGCTGAAACCTTATCTGCGGAGTCTCGACCTGTCCGATATCGACGCCCGGTAGACGGACGTTCGGGAGAGCGTTGGTTTGAACCTGTCCGGGTTGAAGTGTTGGAACTTTCGGTGCCATCCGTGGCCCTTTCGATTCTGTTAAACGTCCTGTTAGCGCCGGATTTCACGCCGGTCCGGAGATTACCCATTCCTCACGTTCCGAGGGGCTAATCTGGGCCCCACGTCTATCGTGCGCTGCCCGCCATTCTACGCGCCTCTTGGCATGAAAATTGACGCAATGCTGCCGACCCCGCCGATGACCGAGGAGGCCGCGCCCATCGTTCCGGCAGAGGCCGCCGATTGTCCGCCCATGCGGTTCGAGAGTGCATCGTACTTCCCGGACGTCTTGATCCCTCGGGCCTGCATTCTTCCGAGCTTGCGAGTATTCGCCGCCTGGAATCGGTCCGAGGTCGCTTCGGCCTGGAATCCCCACGCTTCCCGAGCTGCGTTTACCCT
>Ga0137354_1000101_pt1 | contig 8816 bp, 5 predicted proteins | sample EasRivERMLT790_2_FD_104771 | JGI IMG/M metagenome (GOLD analysis project Ga0137354, IMG submission 104771) | Soil microbial communities from meander-bound floodplain in the East River, Colorado, USA - East River MetaG ERMLT790_2 | ecosystem: Environmental > Terrestrial > Soil > Floodplain ... | reverse complement strand
GCGAGGCTCATGCCGTAGCCGAGCAGCGTGTTGCCCTGCGAGAAAGGCTCGAAGGTCGCGAACGCGTGGCAGCCGACATCGACCGAGATGTGCGGCCGACCGACATCCTCGGCGACGAGCTTCATCGCAGAGAATACCGGCCGCTCGGGGCAGCCGATGCAGAAGGTGGGCGGCCGAGCGGGCAGCGTGCCGAGCAGCTGCGCCGCGCGCTCGCGCGAGGCCTCTACGCCTTCCAGCCAGCGCGCGCCGGAGGAGGTCTCGATGCGCGGGGCGTGCCGGGCGAGGAAGCGCGCAAGAGCGCGCACCAGCACCTCGGTCGTGTAATCACCCGCCATCGGCAGCAGGTCTTTGCCGTGGAGCTTCGTCTGAATGTCCGCGCGCCTGAGCGTCGTCGCGATGTCCTGCTCGATGAATTCCGGCTGGCCTTCCTCGACCACGAGCACGGCCGATTTCCCGGCGCAGAACGCGGTGATCTCCTCAGGAACGAGCGGATAGACGACGTTCAGCGCGAAGATGGGAATCTTGCAGCCGCCAAAGTTGTCGGCAAGCTCGAGCACCTGCAGCGCACGCATGAGGTTGTTGTAGAGGCCGCCCTGCACGATGAGACCTGCGGCCGACTCGCTTCCTTCGAACACTTCGTTGAGCTTTTTTTCTGCGATGAACTTGCGTGCCGCGGGCAAGCGCACCGCGGATTTCTTCTTTTCCTGCGGAAAGATCGCCGGAGGGTGAGCAAGCCGCTCGTAGAGAAAATCCGCCGGCCCCTCCATCAGCCTGCGCGTGGACATCGCCGGCGCCCGGTTGTCCTTCGCGGTGAAGCTTCCCTGCACGTGGCAGGCGCGGATCCTGAGCTCCATCATCACCGGCGTGTTCGAGGCTTCAGAGAGCTCGAAGCCCTTTTCGACCATGTCCGCGATCGTCGTCAGGTTCGGGCGCGGGTCGAGCAGCCACATCATCGACTTGAGCGCATACGCATGGCTGCGCTCCTGCGCGACTACGCCGCCCTCGCCGTAGTCCTCGCCGAGAACGATGAGCGCACCGCCCATCACGCCCGCGCTCGCGAGATAGGAGAGAGCGTCGGCCGCGACGTTGGTGCCTACGATCGATTTCCAGGTGACGGCGCCGCGCACCGGGTAGCTGATCGAGGCGCCGAGCATCGCGGCGGCGGCGGCTTCGCTGGTGCAGGCCTCGACGTGCACGCCCAGCTCGTTCATGTAGTCCTTGGCCTGCACCATGACATCCAGCAGGTGCGACACCGGCGCGCCCTGATAGCCGCCGACATAGGACACGCCGGATTGCAACAAGGCCTTAGTGACGGCGAGGATGCCCTCGCCATGGAAAATCTCGCCGTCGCCGAGCTTCAGCGATTTGATTTCCTCGTGGAAAGATCGTTCCACGATCAGGCGGCGTTCCGATGCTCACCCGGCTTGCGCCGCGAGAACACGATGGGCTTCGGCCTGGGCGGCAGCGGCGCGATGCCGTGCGTCTCCAGCGAGTGCTCGAGCTTGCGCCCTTCCGGGTCGGCAAGCGCCGCCTCGCGCGCCTTGCGGATCGCGTCGATCCGGGCGCGGTCGTCCGGTACCGCGTCGCCCTCGACCAGCGTGTCGAGGATCCTCAGGAAGTTGCCCTTGCCGCGCTGGTGCGTGTCGCCGTAGCCCTTGATCAGCCGGCCGCACAGCGCAATTTCGAGTGCGAGCCCTGCGTCCCGCTTCGCCGCGGCGGCGATCGCGCCGAGCCAGCGGCCGATCAGCGCCTGCTCCTCGTGCCAGCGCGAGGTCAGGGGCCGGAAGGGACGCAGCCAGGCGAGCAGGCGCAGCAGCAAGAAGCCGCTGATGCTGGTGGTCTTGATGTGCATGCCGACGTTGAGCTTTTTCGAAAGACCGCTTGCCTCGGCCAGGTTCTTGAGCGGGCCGGCGAGAAAGCGCGGCAGCACCCCGGTAAGCTCGTCCACGCCGGGCTTCAGGAACTCGACAATGTGCACCGGCTCGTGCGGCTTCGCCTGAACCTCCTCGCGCACGCGCTCGAAACGGCTGCTGCGTGTCTTCAGGTCGGCGACGCGGATTACGTCTTCGTAGCACATCCATAGCGCGAGGAAGCGCCCGGTCTCGATCGTCAGCTTGTATCCGTGGGCCGCGCTGTCGAGATTCGCGATCGGCTCGACGCGATCGAGGTAAAGATCGGCGTAATTGCGATCCTGGAAGTCAGCGCAGCGCGCCAGGCCTTCCCCGAGGATGGCGTGGGTTTCATCCGGGAAAGCCGGCCTGAGCGGCTCCGCCGGCGAGCTTCGCAGGCGCTTTTTCTCCTGCGTCGTGGTCATTGGCCCTGCGGCGTGCTCGTAACCCGCGGCGAATCCTTTCAGGCTCGCCTCGGCGCCCTTGCCGCCCGAGCGGATCGCCGCCTCGCAATCGCCGCGCGAGAGCGGCAGCGTTCCGGAGCCGGCCAACGCCCCGAACATCACCGCGCTGATCACGGTGCCCGCTGCATTTGCCTGCGCCTGCATGTCGAACAGGATGGCGCGCTTGGCGAGCGAGCGTGCCGCCCTGAGCACGACCTCGCTGTCGAATCGCCCGTCGCCCATCTGCATCTTCTCCGCGACGGTGTAGATACGGTGGGTCGAGGCGATCAGCGTGGTGCGGTCGCGCGTGACGAAGCCGTTTTGCATCGCGCGTCCGGCCTCGAGCAATTCGGAGGCGACCATGACGTCAACGTAGGAGGGCGCGGGGGTCAAGGTCATCACCGGTCGCCTCGTTCCGAGCTCCGAGAGCTTCGCCGGATAGATCTCGACGTAATAAGTGGTGGCGCCGGTGCGCTGGGCCACACCGGGAATCGAGGTGCTCTGCACCGGATAGTCGCGCGCGGTCGCGGCGGCGATGATCCAGTCGGCGAGCACGCCGCCGCCTTCGCCGCCGAGAGCGGCGATCAGGATCGTGATGGGACGTTCGGGTAGCGTCATGATCTTCCTCCTTCGATCGGCTGGAGCCAGCCGATGACGGTGTTGCGCAGTCGCGCGGCGAATCTGTCCAAGAGGCTCGGGTTCTGCACGATCTCGGCGCGGAAGAACGAAGGACACAGAACCGCCGCGTGCGCCACTTCACCGCACAGCCCGCAGCCGACGCAGTCGTTGTTGACGTGCGCGACCGGGTCCACCTTGAGCGGATCGCCCGACGCCTTGATGGTGAGCGAAGGGCAGCCCGAGAGCCGGATGCAGGAGTGGTCGCCCGAGCATACGTCTTCGTCCACGCCGAAGCGCGTGCGCACCACGCGCTTGCCCGCTTTCAGCGCGGCCGCGATCTGCGGCCGGATCCTGCGCTGGCGCTCGAGCTGGCACTCGGCGTCGGCGATGATGACCTTCAGCCCCTTGTAGGTGCTCGTCATCGCCTCGCTCAGCACCTTCGCCATCTTGGCGACGCGGTAGGTGTACACCGGCTTGATCCACTCGACGCCGATGCCCTTCAGCGCGCGCTCGATGCTCATGTCGCCGGATTTCCACTCGGTCTGGTGCAGCGAGGAAGGGATGTTCTGCGTGCCGGTCGCCGAGGTGTAGCCGTTCTTCATGATGACGAGGATGCCGTCGCTCTTGTTGAACACCGCGTTGGCGATGCCCGAGGTGAGACCGTTGTGCCAGAAACCGCCGTCGCCCATGATGGTGACGGTGCGCCCGGAGAACATCGGTGCGATGCCGGAGTTCGAGGCGAGCCCCAGGCCGTAGCCGAGCACGGTGTTGCCGATATTGAACGGGGGCAGGGTGGAAAAGGTATGGCAGCCGATGTCGGCCGAGATGTGAAAGGCGCCCGACTCGCGCTCGATCAGCTTCATCGCCGCGAACACCGGCCGTTCCGGGCAGCCGGTGCAGAACCCCGGCGGGCGCGCGGGCACGGTTCCCCCGAGGAGATCTGCGGCGCGCTTCCTCGTCGCGGCGAGCGACTCGAGCGCCGCTCGGACGGCGTGGATATCGACGCCCGCTTTTTCGATGTGGGGCGCCATGGCTTCGATCCACTTCGCCACGCCCGTCAGCACGGCTTCGCCGGTGTACTCGCCCGCAACAGGGAGGAAATCCTTCCCGTGAACTTTGGTCTGGCTCAACTCACGCAGACCGGGCTGCTCGGCGGCACGGCGCAGGGTCGCGTGCAAGGCGTCCTCGAGATATGCGGGCTGGCCCTCCTCGACCATCAGCACCGCGCGCTTGCCGGCGCAGAACGCGCTGACTTCCTCCGGAATGAGCGGGTAGGTGACGTTCAGGACGTAGATCGGAATTTTCGAAATTCCGAAGGTATCGGCAAGCCCGAGCTGCTGCAGCGCGCGCACCGCGACGTTGTACATCCCGCCCTGGCAGATGAGGCCCAATTCGCCGATCGGTCCCTCGAAGACCTCGTTCAGCCGGTTCTCGCGGATGAATTTCACCGCCGCGGGCCAGCGCACCTCGACCTTGTGCTTCTCCTGCGCGTAAGTCGCCGGCGGAAGCGAGACGCGGGCGAAGTCGAATTCGGGATTCTCGATCGCGTTCCTGCGCGAGAACTGCGGCGCGCGGTTGTCTTTCGCCTCGAAGGCGCCGTGTACGTGGCAGGCGCGGATGCGCAGCTCCAGCATCACCGGCGTGTTCGAAGCTTCCGACAGCTCGAAGCCCTTCTCCACCATCCTGACGATGGTCGGAAGATTCGGCCGCGGATCGAGCAGCCAGATCTGCGACTTCATCGCAAAAGCGTGGCTGCGCTCCTGGATGATCGAGGCGCCCTCGCCGTAGTCCTCGCCGATCACGATCAGCGCGCCGCCGCGCACGCCGACCGAGGCGAGGTTGGAAAGCGCGTCGGAGGCGACGTTGGTGCCGACCGTCGACTTCCACGCCACGGCGCCGCGCAAGGGGTAATTGATCGAGGCGCCGAGCATCGCCGCCGCGCCCGCCTCGGATGCGTTGGTCTCGATATGGATGCCGAGCTCGTCCATGATGTCCCGGGCGTCGTTCAGCACGTCCATGACGTGCGACACGGGCGCTCCCTGATAGCCGCCGACGTAGGAGATGCCCGACTGCAGCAGGGCCTTGGTCACGGCGAGGATGCCTTCGCCGTGGAAAGTCTGCCCCGCGCCGAGCTTGAGCAGCTCGACCTCTTTGGTGAAGGAGCGTTCCATGGCTATTCGCGGGCTAGAACAGCGCCTTCGGGAGCCACACCGCGACCCCTGGCACGAAAAACACCAGCGCGAGCACGACCAGGCTCATGAAGAGGTAGGGCACCACCGCCCGGAAGATGTGTCCCATCGTGACCTGCGGCGGCGATACGCCCTTCATGGTCATGAGGAGGAGCCCATGCGGCGGCAGCAGCAGACCGAGCTGCATGCAGATGAGGAACATCACGCCGAACCACACCGGGTCCACGCCGAATTTCTGAACCAGCGGCATGAAGATGGGGAGCGTGATCATCATCATGCTGACCTGCTCGACGAACAGGCCGAGGAGGATCAGCACGAGCATCATCGCCGCGATGAGCGCTAGAGGCGGCAGGCCGAGCTTGGCGATGATCTCGACCAGGCCGTTGCTCGCCCCGGAGAACGACAGGATCTGGGAGAAGGTCATCGCGCCGACGATGATGAAGAGGATCATCCCGGAAATGCCCGCGGTGCCGCGCAGCGCCCGCAAGAGGTTTTCGAGCGTGATCGCCCGGTAGAGGGCGGCCAGTACGATCGTGAAGAGGGCGCCGATTGCGGCGGATTCCGTCGGCGTCGCCCAGCCCGCCGACATCGAGGCGACCACCACGACGAAAATCGAGACGAGCGGCACGACGTACTGGATGAACGGCCGCAGCTTTTCCCAGCCGCGGTATTCCTTGAATTCGGCGGGCGGCGCGAGCGAGGGATTCATCTTTGCTCGCACGATGATGTAGACGACGAAGGCGAAACTGAGCAGGAGGCCCGGCACGATCCCGCCTATCAGCAGCTTCGATATCGAGATTCCCGAGAGGCTCCCCAGCAGCACGGTCAGCGCCGAAGGCGGAATCAGCATGTCCACCGCGCCGATCGCCATGAGGGGCCCGGTGGCCATGGTGGGGTGATAGCCGCGCGAGAGCATCACCGGCAGCATCAGGGTCCCGAGCATCGCGGTGGTCGCGATGGTCGAACCGGAAATAGCGGAGAACACGGTTCCCGCGACCACCGCCACCACGGCAAGCCGGCCCGGCACCTGCCGGATCAGCCGCTCCACGCCGTCGATCACCTTCACCGCGAGCCCGGTGTGGAACAGCACCTCGCCCATCAGGATGAAAAGCGGAATGGGCGTGAGCGAGAAGCTCGCGACCGACCCCACGCTGTTCCGCGCGAGCTGCACCAGGCCCGCCTCGCCGCCGAGGAACAGCACCGCGCCGACCAGATTGATGACGATGAAGGAGAACGCCACCGGCAGCCCAAGGAAGAGCAGGAACGTGGAGCCTCCCAGCATGAGCCATGCGGCTGCCTCCCAGGACATGCGATGCCTTCAGCCCGCCGAAACGGCGTCCTCGCGCGGGGCGCGCTCGCCGAGATAGAGCCTGCGCATTCGGAACAGCATCTCGATCGCGAGCAGCAGGAACGCGACGGGCAGCGGCGCAAGCAGCCACCATTCCGGCATGACCAGCGTCTTGACCGACATCGAGCCCGCCTTCCAGCTCGCCAGGGTGGCGCGGGCGCCGTAGGCGGCCATCACCAGGCAGCAGGCGAATCCAAGGAAATCGGAAGCCCACTCGCAGTACCAGCCGAGCTTCTTCGGCACGATGCGCAGCAAGACATCCACGCGGATGTGCCGGCCCTGCCGCAGCAGCCACGGAGCGGTGAGCATGGTGACGAGGTAAAGCGTCGCCTCGGAGACCTCGTTGCTCCAGGCGATGTTCCTCAAACCCGGGATGATCGAGGTGTTGCGCAACAGCACGTCGCCGCAGATCATGAGCGTCATGAAAAAAAACATCGCGCAGGCGACGAGCGCGAGAGCGCTCAAGAGCTTTCCGTACCACTGTGAAAGCGCCTCCATGATTAGGGCGTCATTCTGAGGCCGAAGGCCGAAGGATCTGCTTTTCGACGCGCCGAAAAAGCAGATCCTTCGCGGAGTTCATCCTGAGCGAAGGCGAAGGGCTCAGGATGACAGCGCGCGATTCCGCGCGCTGTCACTTCGAGAACAAGGCCTTCATCTTCGGCCCGTGCTCCGGGCTCGCCTTGATGATGCTCGCCCAGCCCACCTCGTAGGCTTTGTCGACGTACTGCTTGGAGGTGGCCGCGTCGAAGCGGATCGTCTGGATGCCGGCTTTCGCCTGGCGCTGCGCTTCTTCGGCGTTGTATTTCGTCCATTCCTCGTTCTGCGCTTCGAAGGCGAGCGCCTGCTTGGTGAGATAAGTGCGCTGCGCCTGCGTGAGCGCCTTCCACTTGTCCAGGTTCACGATCAGCGACACCTCGGCGTTGTAGAAGCCCGGGTCGACGCGGAACTTCGTGTGCTCCTGCCAGTTGAGGTCGAACAGCGCGTGGATCGGCCAGCCGTATCCGTCCACCACGCCGCGCTCCAGGGCCGTGTAGACCTCGCCCGGGGCGATCTGCACCACCGTTCCGCCGAGCGCCTGGAAGAAGTCGCGGTACACCGGGGTGATGCGCAGCTTCATCCCGTTCAGGTCCGGCTTGTCGATCTTCTTGTTGATGTAAAGATGGAACGGCGTGTTGTCGACGACGCGGGCGAGGTAGACCATGTTCGCCTTCTCGTTCCACACCTTGTTGATGTAGTCGTAGGCGCCGTTCTTGCGCAGTTCGGCGGCCGGAAGCTGGGTGAGCTTGAGCGCGTCGGCCTCGGGCATGACGTTGGTGTAGAACGCCCCGGTGCTCATCGCGAGGTCCACGACGCCGGTCTTCACCGCATTGCCGACTTCGAACGTGGGAATGGCCTTCGGCCCGCCGATGAAGTTGAGCTGCAGGGTACCCTTGCCCTCCGCGTTCACCTTCTGGATCCAGTCTGTGAGGCGCTTCACGTAATACAGGTTCTCGGGGAACGCGCTCACCACTCGCAGGGTGATCTCCTGCGCGCAAGCGGCGCCGGCCGCCGCGGCGAACGCTGCGGCGAATGCAAATCTGGCTGCAAAACGGGCCATCGTTGTCTCCTCTGTTGTGGTTTGGGCTTGACGACTTGTTTGCAAAGCGAGAGTAGGCGCGGCAGCTGCATCTGTCAAATTGATGTCAGATATGCTATAGATTCATGTCGTGAATGTACTGGACCTCGACCTGAACCTGCTGCGCGCCTTCGACGCGGTGCTGCGCGAGGGCAGCGTCACCGCGGCGGGCGAGCGCCTGGGGCTTTCGCAACCGGCAATGAGCAACGCCCTCGCGCGCCTGCGGCGCCTGCTCGACGATCCGTTGTTCATGCGCACCCCGCGGGGCATGCGTCCCACGCCGTTCGCGCAGCGGCTCGCCGTACCGGTGCAGCAGGCGCTCGACCTCATCCGGACCGGCCTCTCGGAGCCGTCGGGGTTCGATCCGAAGACGTCCGACCGGGTCTTTCGGCTGCAACTCACCGACGTGGGCGAGCTCGTGTTCCTGCCGCGTCTTCTCGAACGGTTGAAGCGCGACGCGCCCGGCGTGAGGATCGAGGTCGAACAGCGGCGCCAGAAGGACGTGGGCGAGGCGCTCTCCGCGGGCGAAATCGACCTCGCCGTGGGATTTCTGCCGGAGCTTTCCGGGGGGGTGGTGCAACGCAGGCTGTTTCGCGATCAATACGTGTGCCTCGTGCGCGCCGAGCACCCGGCCGTCGGCGCGCGCCTGACACTCGCGCGGTTTCTCGACGCCTCGCACGTTCTGGTCTCCGCCGAGGGCTCGCCGCACGAGAT
>Ga0137354_1000092_pt1 | contig 8989 bp, 3 predicted proteins | sample EasRivERMLT790_2_FD_104771 | JGI IMG/M metagenome (GOLD analysis project Ga0137354, IMG submission 104771) | Soil microbial communities from meander-bound floodplain in the East River, Colorado, USA - East River MetaG ERMLT790_2 | ecosystem: Environmental > Terrestrial > Soil > Floodplain ... | reverse complement strand
TACTCCCATTATTAGACGCTGTAGCGGTTGATCCGTTTTGGATAGATGAAGATGTGACGGAATAAAACCCATTACTCCCATTATTAGACGCTGTAGCGGTTGAGGCATTTGCGATAGAGGAAGATGTGAGGGACATAAACCCATAATTTCTAAACCCATGAACACTAATAGGTCCGGTCGATACGACAGAACAACCACCATTTTTTCTGGCCGCATTCAAATATTCATAACCACACACAATCCCCGCGCCAGTAGTAGTGACATTTGTATTGGGTAAGTAATTGGAAGAGATTAAAAGATTGGCAATTTTAATAGAGGTTCCCCACACTGAAAATCCATCTATATTATTTCCTGTACCGGCAACTCTTATAAACCTCAACTCCGTAGGATATTTCCCCCGAAGCATTGTCAAATCCGTATTCGCACAAGTCTCCCTCTGTGCTGCCGTTGGGTTAGACCATCCCCTACCAGGGATTACTCCTGGTGTACAAAAATCAGCCGCTACCGGAGGTGTAGCTACCGCCGCCCCCTGAATAGTTATCTGCGCCCCTTGCGGATGCTGAGGCACAATTGAGCTAGTTAAAATATATTGTCCTGCCGCTACCGAGATTAATACTTCCACACCAGGTGCAAAGGTATATCTCCCAAGATAGTTTAGTGCTGCCTGAGGGGTGGCAAATGGTTTGCCTGCGCTTCCATCACCTGAGGAATCTGAGCCGGTGGTAGCTACGTATAGGGTAAGATTGTTTTCTAGGTATTGAGTTTGGGAGGGGAGGACTGCCATTATATTGGGGTCGTTATTGGGGTCAAGTATATGGGTGGCGGTGATGCTGACGTTATAACTAGTGAAGGCAACTAGATTTCTATTAAGTGATATAGTACAGGTATCACCAGGTTGAACAGGTATTGGGGAAGTGGTTGTGGGTGTGTTGAATATTATTGCTCCCTGAGGGTTTGTATCAGCTACACCATATAGTCTGCTCACACCAGAAATCACACAAGTTATACGTTTATTAGAATCTGAACTTCCGCCTGGTTGATAAGAATTTAAGCTAATTGAAAGCAATGATGGTTTTAAAACCGTTAAAGTATTTCCTGCATAGGTAAATAATGTTTTATCATTCATTGATTGGAGTGGAGCAGGAAATGGGAACGAGCCGTTTATATCTACTCCTTGGTACACATACCACTGCGGAGACATAGGCTTTACCATCGATACAATCGTTGCTAGTTGGGGGAGAGGGGTGGCGGTCATAGTTAATGAAGCTACGTTTCCTGCTGTAACTGCAGCGCCCGTTCCCTTATAACAGGCCAAAGTGTCCCCTGGGGCAACATTTAGGTGGGCTGTTGCTGGCGCGCCAACTTCTCTTCCGGAGTCACCTGTAAAAATTTCTGTAGAAATTGCCACGCCATTATGGGTAATGTAAATATACGAAGCCCCTCCTATGTCCCCCCTATAATTACATGATAAATGAATTTCGCAATTTCCTGTAGCAGTGAATAGCCCGCCTATACCAGACCAAGAACCACATTGTGAAAGTGTATTTTTTAAGACAGTTTGAAATATGATGTTCCCGGGTGCCGCTAAAGGGCTAGCTATATTTGATGCTCTATATTCCTCCACCTGCCCACTCACCACCATCTGATTAGTCCGCAGACCCCCTAACCAAAAGCTATCTAAATTAACCAAGGAAGCATTCGCAGCAGATGTCTGAAATACTTTTATTTTTAAAGTCCGATCATTAATAGTTGTAGTCGATCCAGGACAACTAAAAGCGATTGTTTGGGTTTGGGTATTTGTTGAAGAAGGAATGACCCTAGTCCCTACCACATCACCATCACCATCGATTATTGACATAGTGAGATTGCCATCTGTGGGGCCCATTAATATTTGCGCCATACAATTGGACCCGTATAATCCTGGCTTCACCAAATATGGGATAGTTTCCACGAAATCATTTATTGATGTCGAGTCAAAGCTTAAAGATTTTAAACCCAACAAAGGCGTGGCCGTATTTAAAACCAATCTACCCGCTGTAAAAATATAATTTAAAAGCCCAAGCTCAATATCGAAATTATCAATTAGATTATCTTGATTAAAGCCCACCCTCCTATTATTCCCTAAAGAATCTTTGGAGCTTAAAACGCCATTACTATTATAAATGAAGTCCGAATTAATATCTGGGGTTGTTGTTGGCGGCGTTGCCAATTTCATATAACTGGAAATCCCCTCCGATTCACATGGAATTGTTCCGGGCCCACATTGAGGGAACCCTTTGGAGATTATAATTAAAAATAGAAATATAACTAAACGCATTTTAGCCTCTCTGGAATTATAACGGGTTTAAATTCCGGTGGAAATTTCCCATAATTATTATAATAAGCTTCTAAAAACTTTTCTGCTGCAACTTCTTCGGATTCATATCTACCGAGAAACTTTTGTTTTCCATTTAAAATAATTCGCGAGGCCCATTGATCCCTTGTTTTATCCCAATTAACGCCTCTAAATTTTGATGATTTCATTTTTCTATTACTTCGATTTAAGTTCTGTTGCGAACTAGTGGCCCAAATACAAATTTCAGGAAAATATCCTAGATCATTTTTTTTTCTTTCGAGCGTTAATCCTTTCGGACATTTTCCCATATCTTCAAAGAAATTTTCAAATTTTAACCACCTTTCGCAAACGCCTCTCTTACTATAATCATCAAAATTAACTGCATTTTCATTTAGGCATCTTTGTAACATGCCCGCCCAAATCCGATATTCTCTTGTTTTGCTTTGTTTATGGGTCTGGGATTTTTCTAATTTCCAGCAACCGCAGCTTTTGGACCTGCCAGAAGTTAATTGAACACCATTAACAACTCTTTCCGTTCCGCAATTGCATTGGCAAAACCAATAACTTTTCCGGTTATCGATTTTATCGAATCTAACGACTTTCCATCTGCCAAAGGTTTTATCTGTTAAGTCTATTAATTTACCCATTAAAAGTTTCTCCCCACCTCAACGAACCTGTTAGCTACCGATTGGTATTCTAACTCAAGCTTGTAGTAGGAGCCTAGGGTCGCCCCGCCGAATAGGATGCTTCCTCCTGGTGTGTCTGAGTAATTTAGAGTGACCGTATTGGTATCACTTGATCCTTGCAATATCACCCTGCTCCTGTCACCCAAGCCTACAGGCACCACAAAAGCGGCATCCGCTAAGATAACAGGGGAAGCAGCGGTTAGAATTATTGACTGATACCCAACAGGTAGCAAATCAATTGTTCCCAGGGCAACAACCGTCTTATCATTGACGGCACTTCCTCCGCCACCTCCGCTTGAAGATGCAGATGATCCGATTAAATAAAATCTTTCTGCTCCTTTATCATATTGAAAAGCAGCAAGGGTTCCAGGAGCTAAAGTGAAAGGAACACCATTATTGTAAAGTCCAAACTGCGTAGCGACTCCATCGGGGAAAGTTATATTATTTGCACCTTGATTAACCACGTTTAAAACAATGGCATCTACAAAAAGTGTGGCATCACCAAAGGGTGCGGGAGCTAAAGTTATATTGGTAGCGGAGCTTACTCTTCTGAATTGGAAGCCTTTATCAGGAAGGGCGGTGACTGTTCCAGCGGCAGCAATAACTTGTAAGGCGTATGGAATAAACTTTCCTGCTCCGCCTCCTGAACCTCCACTCGGATACCATCTATCAGTAATTGAATCATAAATAAATTGAGCTGTTTTGCCGGGGTCAAGCTCTACCGGATCAGAGGTTACTAAACCGGAGGCGGTAGCATTTGAATCATTAAGGACAATTTTAAATGTTCCAGAATTTTTAATAGCGATTACAGTTCCACCAGGCCAGAGCGGGGTAGGTATCGTGAAAGGAACCGTCCCGATTGTGATATCTGAAGCTGAGGAAATCGGACGGAATTGTAATCCCTGAACATTTCCAGAGGATATTGAGCCTAGATCAGCTATTACTTGGTTGGGATATTGAGTATATGCACCTCCGCCTAATGGGACAAAAGATGTTCCGTTATGTCCTACAAAAATATTACGGGTCGTATCAAATGCCAACCTTCCAGTCGTTCCTAATAGGTTTGCCGTAGGGTCTACATCTTGATTAATAATTAAATCGATTCCGTCGGTGGTTCCGGATGCTAAAATTGTGGTTTCTGTGAAGTCATAAAGTTCTTTGATTCGAACTGCACCTATTCTGGTATTGACCGAGGTAACCGCTTGCCCTCCTGGCACAGGAGCTCCAACTGCCGGATCAAAACTAAAAAGCTGGACCCAAACAGATCCTGAATACATCGATAAAATATAATTTGTGGCATTGGAGGTATTTAGCCAGAGGGTTCCTGCCAGCGCCACAGCAGGAGCTACAGCTCCACTTTGACTTGAGAATATTGCTTGCTGCTCATCGTTTAAGATAGTTGCCAGAAACGATCCACTTGTGGTGCTGGGATTTATCGGAAAATGGCTAATTGGAAGTTGTGGCATATTTAAATTTCCTTAAGGTAATAGTAATAAAGTAAAGCCAAAAAGGGAAACAAGTCTAACCCAAAACCGTAGTAAATCTTTTACCGGACCCGATAGCTTGGCAATCCATAGTCCTGGTGACAGGAAGCCCATTTAAATCTTTAAAGCTAATATCAAAACCCGTTAAATCTTTGTTGGTAATTTCATAATAATCTCCTTGCTGTAACCCTTGGGCGATAATAGATATGGACGGAATCTCCCAAAACTGCGGATCAAAAACAATTCTCCTTGACCCCACAACCACCTCATCAATAAATAATCTTTGAGTGAAAGGAATATCAACATCCACTCGACCGCTTTTCACTACAGGCGTGACGTTGGCACGATCAATCTTCCTCTCCAAAACAATTCTAAATTCTATGAATCTTGTGGTCACATCTCCAACATAGATGCGCATCCAAGGACTCCACTTCACAGCTCCTTGGGCGATCGGATTAATACTCGCCATATCCACCCAACTAGCGATAAAAAAATTATCCTTGGTTAACCTTACCTGTAAATAATATTTAGCATCTGCATCTGGAACATCATTCATAGCAATTCTATTTGCCATCGGATCCCAGCTTGAATGCGTAAGGAAAACTCCCAGCTCTAGGCCATAACCCTGTAAGAAACTTGAAACTCTGGCGGTGAAAATTTCCCCTAAGTCTAAAAGATTATTAAAATAATAATAACCAATTCTAACCGTAGAATTTGCAGCGGTTTGAAGCAGTTGAATCTCATTAGATATCACAACCACATCCGCTTTAGTATCAGGCCAAAACACCGCCTCTGGACTATAACTAAAAATATTTTTATCTAATATCACGTCCGGGGATGAGGCAATTAATCTGATATCTTCAATGGATTGGTTTCCTGATGTATCCAAACTTTTAACCGCATAAACACCCGGACGAAATGAAACCTTTACCGATGTAGCGAGTGCCGGAACTTTATCTATGAAAAAAGAAAATTCATTAAAGGATATGGTTAAATCAAAGACCGGAGAATATTTAACCAAGTAAGCTCCGAGGTCATCTACTCCTTCTGGTGGATCCCATGTAAGAAGTATTGTATCCACCTGAGTATTTCCTGATAATGCTATCGGGGGCAGAGGTAAAACTTGATCCCCCTTAAGAATTATCGAGTATGGATCGGCATCGGTAACCGGAATGTGATTTCCATTATTCCCCACTAGGACAAATTTATAAGTGAAGTTTTTATCCTTAACAATGTTAGTGAAGTTTTCACTGGCAGGTACTTCCAGGAAAAACTCCAAAGAAGATCCTGCAATGGTTTGTACTAATTCATATTCTAGAAGATCGTTAAGCCAATAAATATTAGTAGCTCCCCAAATAGTTCCAACTGGAACAAATATATCTATATGGATTTTAGAAATTGCTTGGGTGTTTCTATGAATAACCTCTTCCGATAAAATAGCATTAGTTATTTTGGCAGGAGTAGATTCCAAAACTCCCGGCGGATTAATTTGGGCATTATAAGGAGGAATTAACCCTTGATCTGCCGAGAAAATCTCTGGGGCGTATTCCACCAGCGTAACCGCCGCTTTCATATCATCTGACGGGATAATATTTTCCACCAAACATTTGATCGAGGTCCGCTGAAAGATTCCAAATACAAATAAATCCCCAACGTTCATTCCTGTTGAATTAGGAACCGTTACCGATAAACCATTAGGAGCGACGCTTGTTAGTTGTCCTGATATTATTGTCCCTGCCCTGGTCCTAACCTCAAACCCAGGAGTACCGCCAGGGCTATCGATGGGGGTATCAAAATAAATTGTAGCTCCGGTGATTCTAATTATCCGCACCGGATATCCGCCAACTTTCATAATCTGTGATTGAAAATCCACTAGGTCACCCTTGAGCATGACCAGGTTTTCAAAATCCATTTCAATATTTATTTTCTCTTGGCGAAGCCTGGTTTGAGCGAGCCAGTACCTACCTAATCTCCAAGCGTAAGAAGGAGTATTACAACCAAAAGTATCAATAGACTCAAATATAGTAGAGTTCCCAGAATTATAACCATCCTCAGTATTATAAACCAACTGCTCGGAAATATTCCAATCGGATTCGGGGTCGACAAATTTAACCTTTAGGGCGTGGGGCATTTTTATATAGCTTCGAGAACTTGAAAAGTTATTATAGTTTCTCTCGGTTAAAACTTGAACCGGTATAGTTTTCTGTTGATCAATTATTACCCCATACTTTCCGCCGATAACTGAGAAGGTTGCCCGACCAGCGGAGCAGACTTGATTTATGAGTTGCATGACGGTGGTATCAAAGTCTAGGACAAAGGAGCAGACCGCCTGCTTTTCGGTAATATCTGGAATAGATGCTCCGTTAAATAAAAAGTCAAAGGTTCTTAAAGTATTACAATAATTCGCCCATTCAATTATGGAAGGGAGATGAATCCTAGACTTTGGAATTGGATTTCCGTTTATGGGGCCGGTTAAAATATCCACCAATATCCAAGCGGGATTACTTGCCTCTTGGATAGTTGTATCCACCCAGGCAGTACAGTTCCATTTGGATAAAATTGAGTATCCGATAATTGAAACGTTATCTAGGGTTCCCGATAGCTGCTCGTTTGCCTTGATTTTCATTTCTAAAAAGGTGTGGGGGACCGTTGTAACTATTGGCGCTTTATATTTAACTGATTTTATTTGCGCCAGATACATTTCATTGATGTGGCGAAGAGTCCCAACCCCTCCGGTGGCGATTTTTTTAACCCTAATAGGATAAATAGCAGGATTTAGGCCACCGACAATAACGGTAAAATAGGTTGGGTTTTGTTTATTGCCGGTTATTTTAAAGGTTCCAGGGTTATTGAAGACCGTATTTAGATAAGTGATGGCATCATTGGTGGAGCCGAGATAAATATCTGCTGGAATGGCAGGGGTAAATGTTATGGTGGGCGTGCTAACCGCTGTTATCCTATACTTGGCGCCGTTTATATCGATGTACGCTCCTACTTGAGGGACATAACTAGCATAAGTGGTGGAATAATTAAGTTGTGTTGATCCTGCTTTGAGATAGTATCTATAGGTATATTGGACCGGCCCCGTTGGATAGCCCCATTCAGTCCAATACCATTTTCTTACGGTGGTGTGATTATAGATTAGTTGAATGGGATAATTAAGGGAGGTAGCAATTGCAGATGTTCCCAGATCAAATCTAGGGGCGCTGTAATAAGGGTACCAGGTAGCTCCTATTTGATAATCAAGTGCAATTTCCACTGTTTCATTTTGAGTATTTCCATTTGAGTCTAGGGAATAAAGCCCCTGAGGAAATGCGATATCAACCTGGAACTCCTGGGTGTCGTCCTTAGTATTTCTGATTACTTCTCCCCCTGTGGGGATTAAAACTGAGAAAGTTTCTGTTTCATAATCATTGACATAAATTTGAAATTTCTCTGTTGGGTGATAAACAACCCGGTAATTTACTTCGCTGTATTTGGAAATAGGGGATGATCCTATAAAAATCTCAAGAGAGCCTTTATCTACCCTTCCTACTCCTAAATCAAAGATGGTGTAGAAATCATTATTGTTAGCGTTCCATTGCGTGTAAGGCTTTGCCGCAATGTTTGGAAACATTTTATGTCTGCCATAGAGCTTAAGGACGGGGCCAAATGGTTTAAAAGCATTTGAAGATGATCCTAGAGAATAGGTTTGGGAAGATTCCTGGGAGTTATATCTTGATTGAGAAAGCGCGGCCTTCGGTGGGGGAAATAACATTGAAGCGCCGGCGGATAAAACCATTCCGGCACCGGTTAAGATAAGTGAGGTAGTAAGCCCTGCTGATAATCCAAATCCGATTACACCTACAGCAATTAGAGCAACCCCGATGATCCCCTGGATTAAACTCTTACCACCTCCGCCCCCTCCGCCCATTGGGATCAGCGATATAAAAACTAAGGCACCCGGAAGCGGTCTAACTCTGCTCCAATTTGCCCTGGGGATTTTAACCCCGCCTATTTGAACTAGGACTTGTGGAAGTAATTCATGGTGGATATTTAGCGAAACTATTATCTCTTCAACAGTAACATCGCGATTATAGTATTTATAAATGGTGGTAGAGTCCAAAAAGTGTGGACGATAACTTAGATTAATTTTATTGGTCTTAACTAAGTCACCATTCTCCATCTCGATTCAATTCTCCTATTCCATGCAGGGTTATCATATTCAGCTAAATGTGATCCTATCTTATCAAGAGTATGCAGGAAATATCTATCATCTACACAAATTCCTAAATGGGCGGGCAATCCGTATGTGCGGATAACCAGCAAATCCCCTGGCATTTTAGGCGAATCAACTCTTTTAAATTTGGCATTATCTAAGGCATAAAATATTTTAGATTCGTTGTCCGCTAAAACATCGGTGTAAATTAAATATTGTTCATGTCTGATTTTTAAAATGTCCCTGTAGAAAAGAATAACCAATCCGGCGCAATCTGCTCCCTCGT
>Ga0137354_1000091_pt1 | contig 8991 bp, 7 predicted proteins | sample EasRivERMLT790_2_FD_104771 | JGI IMG/M metagenome (GOLD analysis project Ga0137354, IMG submission 104771) | Soil microbial communities from meander-bound floodplain in the East River, Colorado, USA - East River MetaG ERMLT790_2 | ecosystem: Environmental > Terrestrial > Soil > Floodplain ... | reverse complement strand
GATGATAAGTACAAAAATTTGACTGCGCAAGTTTTTCGCCGCACACGCCGCGAAAAACTAACGATGCAGGCGCTGAACCAGCCCGCCCGGCAGCGTGGCGATCAGGCCATCGAGTTCGAGTTGGGTGAGCAGCGCGCCGATCTCCGCCACCGGCAATTCGCTGCGCGCGGCGAGCGTGTCGAGGTCGCACGGCTCGTGGCCGAAGGCATCGAGCAGGCGCTGCGCCCGCGGGTCGGTCACCACCGCCAGCGCCGGCGCCGGCGCCGACGGAGCGCCCATCCGAAGATCCTCAAGTATATCGCGGGCGCTTTCCACCAGCTTCGCGCCCTGCTTGATCAGGGCATGGCTGCCCTTGGCGAGCGGCGAGTGTATCGAGCCGGGGATGGCGAAGACTTCCCTGCCCTGCTCGGCCGCGAGGCGCGCGGTAATGAGCGATCCGCTGTCGGCCGCGGCTTCCACCACCAGGCAACCGAGCGCGAGCCCGCTGATCAAGCGGTTGCGGCGCGGGAAATTGCCGGCAAGGGGTTTCATGCCGAGTGGAAATTCGGACACGAGCGCGCCGCCCGCGGCCAATTCGTGCGCCAGCGCGCGGTTGCGCGCGGGATAGACGATGTCGGCGCCGGTGCCGAGTACCGCCACGCTGCTGGCGGATCCGGCCAGCCCGCCGCGATGCGCCGCGGTATCAACGCCCAGCGCCAGCCCGCTCACTACGGTCAACCCGGCGTCCGAGAGCGTCCTGGCGAAGGCCTCGGCGTTGGCCAAGCCTTGCGCGGTCGCGTTGCGGCTACCGACGATGGCAAGCGCGGGCCGCGACAGCAGCTCGACACGACCTTTCACATAAAGCAGCGGCGGAGGATCGGGAATCTCCAGGAGCTGCCGGGGATAGCGGGTATCGGCCAGCGTAATGATGTCATTGACTGCTTCCTCCAGCCAGGCGCCGGCTGTGGACAATGCCGGGGCCGCATCGTAATCCCTGATTGACGCGGCGACGGTCTCTCCGACGTACTTGGCAAGTTCGGCGCGACGCGCGGCGAGCACTTGCCCCGGACCACCGAGGGCGAGGAGCAGACGTCGCAAGGCCTCCCCCCCCAAGCCGGGCGTGAGGCTCAGCCGAAGCCAGGCAGAGAGATCAGCGTCGAGAGGCATGGCGGCGAAAGCAGTATTGCCTTGCGCCGTGCCGGGGCGGCACGGACGCACGCGCGCGAAGCGCGGCGTCCGGCGGAATCAGGGATTGGTGACGAGGTCGTTGACCGTGACCGGGCGCGACGCCTGCATTACCAGGCCGAAGGCGGTACGGTCGAACGTGCGGAACACCATCACCAGCCCGTAGCGCTCGTCCGGCAGCCGGGCGAAGTCCCCCTCGGAGATCGGCTTGCCGCGGGTGTACACCGGCGCGTCGCGCGGCGTGAGTTGCTCGCTGTAATAGGTGCGCGGCGAGTCGCTCAGGCTGAGCCCTTGCTGACCGTAGAGCGGTGACCGGCGCAATTCGTAACGGGACGTGCTCTGGCTGCGATGAATCGCCAGGACATGGCCGACCTCGAGACCATCCTGCGATCCCTTGGACAGAGCCACGATACCCAGCGCGCCGGTTTCGCCGAGATTTTCGTAGGTGTTCATGATGCGACCCCGCACCGTCCGCACCGGTGCGCGCGGTACGTATGAAAAATTGGGAATTTCCTTGGCACTGGGCAGCAGGCGGTCGCCAACGTAGATTTCCTGTTGCGACTTGGTGATCTCGATGGTGCTGGGATCACCGAACTTCCGCAGCCGTGCTTCGCCGAGATAGATCGCCATATAGCCGAGCGTCTGGCCGGTGTCCGGGTCGACCAGCGCATCGCTGCGGCGGAACACCTGCCATACCTGGTCGCCACGCTTGAGCTTGTCGGCATAGGCGATGCTGCCGGCGCCGATCACCACCCGGTTCTCCTCGGTGGCCATGATCACCGGCGCGCTATCGAGTTCATTTTGCCCCACCACCAGTGGCCGCGACAGCCATGGCTCGATGGCCGATGGCGGGATCGCCGGCACGGCCTTATCGGCGAGCGGCTGGGCCCGCGTCCTCGGCGAGAGCTTTACGGTATCCCGCCCGGCAGCTGCCGCCGCGGCCGCCCTCGGATCGCCCTCGCCACTGCGAAGCAGCCGCAGCTGCGGGTCACCCCCGGAGCGGTCCAGCACGATCACGTCGCCGGGGTAGATGCGATGAGGGTTCCTGACTTGCTCCTGGTTCATCCGCCACACGTCAGGCCATTTCCACACGTCCTTGAGGAAGCGGCCGGAGATGCCCCACAGGGTATCTCCTGGTACAACGATATAGCGGTCCGGCGCATCTTCCTTCAGCTCGCCGACCTCAGCTGCCAGCGCCGGGAGGAGCGGAGTCATCAGCAAAATCAGGGATATAATGGTTTTACGCATGGAACGCCCCAAATTGACGGACTTATGCAGGCGTCCCCCGGTTAACCGGGCCGCGCCGAGATATTGGATTAAATTCTGCATCTAGCTGATTAAATTCGCAAGCTTTTTTGTGGCTTTACTGCCGATTTTGCGTTATCCAGATGCGAGGCTCCACCAGCGGGCCGCCGCAGTGGGCCGGGTCGACGATGGAATCCGCAAATTAATCAAAGATATGGCAGATACGATGTACGCTGCGCCCGGGATAGGCTTGGCCGCAACACAGTTGGATGTCCATCTGCGCGTGATCGTGATCGATATCTCGGAAACCCGGGACCAGTTGCTGGTTCTGGTCAACCCCGAATTGATAGCCGCCAGCGGCGAGGCGGACCGCGAAGAAGGCTGCCTGTCGGTGCCGGGGGTATACGAAAAAGTGCGGCGCGCCGAACGTATCACGGTGCGCGCGCTCGACGCCGAGGGCAGAGCCGGAACGCGGGAAGCCGACGGACTGCTCGCCTTGTGCATCCAGCACGAGATGGATCATTTGGAGGGCAAGGTATTCGTTGAGCGGCTGTCGCAACTGAAGCAGCGCCGCATCCTCGCGAGATTCAGAAAGCAGCAGCGGCGGGCGGAGCCCGAACCGCGGCGCCTCGTGCTCTGATTGCCGTTTGCGCCCGCTCGCACCCCCGTAATCGGGCCGCTGCGCGTGCCGCCCCCAATGAACATTGTTTTCGCAGGGACACCGGAGTTCGCGGCAGCCTCGCTGGAGGCCCTGCTGGACGCCGGACATGACATCAAGTTGGTCCTCACCCAGCCCGACCGGCCGGCCGGCCGTGGCCTGAAGTCGCAGCCCTCGGCGGTGAAACGGCTGGCGCAGGCGCGTAACCGCGACGTTCTGCAGCCGGCCACCCTGAATGAGACCGCCGTGCAGGAGGCCATCGCTGCAGCACGCCCACAGGCGCTGGTGGTTGCCGCCTACGGGCTGATCTTGCCGCCGGCGCTGCTCAGGCTGCCGCAGCGAGGCTGCCTGAACGTGCATGCCTCGCTGCTGCCGCGCTGGCGCGGCGCGGCGCCGATCCAGCGTGCGCTGCTCGCGGGCGACACTCAAACCGGCATCACCATCATGCAGATGGACGAGGGCCTCGACACCGGCGCCATCCTGCTGCAAGAACCGGTCGTAATTGCTGCCGACGACACGGCGGGCACGCTGCATGACAAGCTGGCCGCGCTCGGGGCGCGGCTGATCGTCCGCGCGCTGGAAGCCCCCCTCTTGCCACAGCCGCAGGACGCAAGCCGGGTAACCTATGCCGCGCGCATCACCAGGGGCGACGCCGAGATCGACTGGGGGCGCCCGGCACAGGAGATCGCGCGCCAGGTGCGCGCTTTCGACCCTGCGCCGGGCGCGCAGTCCCGTCTCGATGGGGTCGTGCTGAAGATCTGGCGCGCGCGCAGCGGCCCTGCCATTGCCGCCGCGCCGGGCACGGTCTGCGCGGCGGCCGCCGACGGCATCGTGGTGGCGTGCGGCACCGGCACGCTGCGTATTCTCGAACTGCAGCGCGCGGGCGGGAGAAGACTTCCGGCGCAGGCCTTTCTCTCCGGCTTCCGGCTTGCGCGCGGCGCAAGCTTCGGAACGAAACATGGTTGAAGTGCAGCGGCTCGCCGCCGCTGCGCTCGGCAGCGTGCTGGCCGGTCGCAGTCTCGATGCAGCACTCGCGGCGTTGCGGCGGCAACATCCGCAGCTGGCCGCCCGCGATCGCGCGGCAATCCAGGACCTGACTTACGGCACGCTGCGTCTTCTCTCCCGCTTCGAGGCCCTGCTCGAGGCGCTGCTTGACAAGCCCCTCAAGGACACGCGGCTGCGTCCGCTCCTGCTGGTTGCTCTGTATCAGCTCGAGCATACGCGCGCTGCGCCCCACGCTATCGTGGATCACGCGGTGCGCGCCAGCGAAGCGCTGGGGTTCACTTCGGCCAAGGCACTGGTCAACGCCGTACTGCGCAGCTTCCTGCGCCGCCGCCGCGGGCTCAATGCGCAAGTACAGCGCTCGGAGCCGGCGCGCTACTGCCACCCGCAATGGTGGATAGACAAGCTGCGCGACCAGTATCCAGCGCATTACGCCGCGGCGCTGGAGGCGGCGAATCGGCATCCGCCGCTGACGCTGCGGGTGAACCGCCGACGTGCGGATCCAGCCGGATACCTGGAGTTGCTCGAGCGCCACGGCATCAAGGCAGAGTGCTGGGGGGCTTCCGCCGTACTGCTGGGCAAACCGCTGCCGGCCGAGCGCATACCCGGTCTTGCCGAAGGCCTGGTGTCGGTACAGGACGCAGGGGCGCAGCTGGCGGCGCCCATGCTCGACCTGCACGACGGCATGCGCGCGCTCGATGCGTGCGCGGCGCCCGGGGGCAAAACCGGGCACCTGCTGGAACTCGCGGCGGCGGAAGTCACCGCGCTCGACTCCGACGCCGGGCGCCTGGAACGGGTGCGCGCCAATCTGGCGCGGCTGGGACTCGCAGCGCGCGTCGTGTGCGGCGATGCCTGTGAGCCGACCCAGTGGTGGGACGACGCGCCCTACCATCGCATCCTGGCCGACGTTCCGTGCAGCGCTTCCGGCGTTGCGCGACGGCATCCCGACGTCAAATGGCTGCGGCGCCCCACCGACATCCCGCAGTTCGCGCACCAGCAGAGCCGCATGCTGGACGTGCTTTGGCGGTTACTCGCCAGTGGTGGTAAATTGCTGTACGCCACCTGCTCCGTGTTCCAGGAGGAAAACCACCAGCAGGTTGCGCGGTTTCTGGAGCGCCACCGGGACGCGACGCGTCTCAGCCTCCCCGCGGTGGACCACCAGGGCCAACTGCCCGCGGGCCAACTGCTTCCGGACGAACGGCATGATGGCTTCTTCTATGTGCTGCTGCAGAAGGCTTAGCTGGATCGCCGCGCTTGCGGCACTCTGGCTTGCGGTCGCCGCACCGCTCGCAGCCCGCGCCGACGGCATCGATGTCCATAGAGCGGCTGTGATTACGGCCGAGGACGGCCACACGCTCGAAGCCGAATTCGAGATCACGCTGACCTCCGCCCTGGAAGACGTGCTCAACAAAGGTGTACCGCTCTATTTCTCTCTCGAATTCGAACTGATACGCCCGCGCTGGTACTGGCTCAACGAGAAGATATCCAGCACCCGGCAGCAGTATCGTCTGTCGTATAACGCGTTGACGCGCCAGTACCGGGTCGGCGTCGGGAAGCTCTACCAGAATTTCGCCTCGCTGCCGGAGGGGCTGGCTTTCATGAGCCGCGCGCGCATACGCGATATCGCCGAAGCGGGCGCCCTGCGCAAGGGCGACAGCTACACCGCCGGCCTGCGCATGCGGCTGGACACTTCGCAACTGCCGCGCCCGTTTCAGGTCACCGCGCTGGGCTCGCGCGACTGGAGCATGAGCTCCGACTGGCACCGTTGGACGGTATCGCCATGAGCGCCACTGCGCCGCACATCCGCCCCGCGCGGTCGAGCGCCGCGGTGCGCTACGTACTCGTCCTGTGCGTGGGATTGGGCGCGGTTGCGCTGTTCCTGCTGGCGACGGCGAGCGGCAACTCCACCCTGATTGCCGACCAGTACCCGCTGCTGCTCGTTCTCAACGGCGCGGTGGTGCTGATGATGACGGGACTGGTGGTCTACCAGTTGCTCACGCTCAGGCGCAAGCTGAAGAGCGGCGTCTTCGGCGCCAAGCTCACGCTGCGGCTGGTGATGCTGTTCGCCCTGATGGCAGTGCTGCCCGGTGCGCTGATCTACGGTGTGTCGGTACAGTTTCTGGCACGTTCGATCGACTCCTGGTTCGAGGTGCGCGTGGACAAGGCGCTCGAGGGCGGCATCAATCTCGGCCGCGGCGCGCTCGACGGGCTGTTGAGGGACCTCACGACCCAGGCGGACGCCATGGCGATCGAATTGTCGGCGCGCCCGGCCGCGGAGGTGCCGGCAGCGCTCAATTTAGTGCGATCGATAGTGGGCGCGCAGGAGGCGATGTTGTTCGGCAATCGCGGCAAGCCGCTCGCGCGTTCCGGCGGCGAGCCCCCGGGCCTGCTGCCGGAGCTGCCGGGCCCGGCCGCGCAACAGGAGTTGAGGTTGCACGGCGCCTACAGCGCGATCGAAGCGATTCCCGACAAGGGGCTCTACCTGCGCGTGCTGGTGCCCGTGCCCTCGGGCGGCGACGCGCCGCGCGTGCTGCAGCTGCTGCAATTGGTGCCGGCGCCCCTCGCTCGGGACGCGGAAGCGGTGCAGACCGGCTATCGCGAGTACCAGGAGTTGATGCTGTCGCGCAGGGGGCTCAAGCGCCTGTATGGAGTGACGCTTACGCTCACTTTACTGCTATCGCTGCTGTCGGCGGCCGGGCTCGCGTTCGTGTTGTCCGACCGCCTGTCGGCTCCGCTCGGCGTGCTGGTGGAAGGCACGCGGGCGGTGGCAAGCGGCGACTTCAGCCAGCGCGCGGCGGTCGATTCGCGCGACGAACTCGGCGTTCTCACCCAGTCTTTCAACGCGATGACGCTGCAGTTGGCGGAAGCGCGGGCACAGGCCGAGCGTCACCAGGCGGCGCTGGCCCAGGCCAAGGCCTATCTGGAAAGCGTGCTCGCCAATCTCTCGGCCGGCGTGCTCGCTTTCGACGAGGAACTCAATCTGCGTGCCGCGAACCGCAGCGCCGGCGATTTGCTCGGTGTCAGCATTGCGCCGCTCATCGGCGTTGCGGTGGCGCGCTGGTCGGGGCCCGGCGCTGGGCTCGCCGAGCTGGGGCGGCAGATCGCGGCCGCCTTCGAGCGAGCGGGCGGGGCGGAATGGGAGCAGCAGGTCGAGCGCCCGCTGCACGGGCGCACGCAATTGCTGCTGTTGCGCGGCACGCGGTTGCCGCAGGGTTCGGCTGCCGGGAGCGTCGTTGTATTCGACGACATCACGCACCTGGCCGAAGCGCAGCGCGCGGCGGCGTGGGCCGAGGTAGCACGGCGGCTTGCGCACGAGATCCGCAACCCGCTCACGCCGATCCAGCTTTCCGCGGAGCGGTTGCAGATGAAACTTGCCGGCAAGCTGGCAGAATCCGACGCGGAGGTGCTGACCCGGTCGACGCAGACCATCGTCAATCAGGTCGCGGCTTTGAAGAAAATGGTGGACGCCTTCAGCCAGTATGCGCGCACGCCGGAGCCAACCATTCGCGAGATCGACCTGAACGCGCTTACCCGCGAAGTGCTGACGCTCTACGAGCCTTCGCTCGGCGGGGCCGTGCGGCTCGAGCTCGCGGCGGGCCTGCCGCCGTTGTTGGGCGATGCGGCGCAATTGCGGCAGGTTATCCACAACCTCCTGCAGAACACGCAGGACGCGCTGGTAGGGACGCGCGAGCCGCGCATTGTCGTCGCCAGCGACACGGCGGGTGAAATGGTGCGGCTTACGGTCACCGACAACGGCTGCGGCTTTCCAGAGACCGTAATACGGCGCGCCTTCGAACCTTACGTGACCACCAAGCCCAAGGGCACCGGGCTGGGACTGGCTATCGTGAAGAAAATCGTCGAGGAACACGGCGGCACGGCGACGATCGCCAACGTGCCGCCGAGCGGCGCGTGCGTCACCATCCTGTTGCCGATGACGGCGCAGGGCGCCGCGAGAAAGACCTCGCTGGCGCAGGCCAAGGTGTAAAATCAACGGTGCCCTCTCCGGTTATGCTGCAAATCCTGGTCGTAGACGACGAAATCGGCATCCGCGAACTGCTGTCCGAGATCCTGGGCGACGAAGGCTATCAAGTGCGGCTGGCGGAGAACGCGGCAGCGGCGCGGGCGTTCCGCGGCCAGACGCGGCCCGACCTCGTGCTGCTCGACATCTGGATGCCGGATACCGACGGCATCACGCTGCTCCGGGAATGGGCCAGCGCCGGCCTGCTCACCATGCCGGTGGTGATGATGTCCGGGCACGGCACCATCGACACGGCGGTCGAGGCGACGCGGCTGGGCGCCTACGATTTTCTCGAGAAACCGATCGCGCTGCAGAAGCTGCTTGCCACGGTCGGCCGTGCCCTCAAGCACGGCGGCGAGCAGATGCAGGCGGCGCTATCACTGGCGAGCCTCGGCCGCGCACCGCTGGTGGTCGAGCTGAAGCAGCGCCTGGAGCGGGTCATCAACCTGCGCGCACCATTGCTGCTCGCCGGGGAGCCGGGTTGCGGCATCGAGCTTGCAGCCCGCTTTCTCCACCGGCGCAACACGCCGTGGGTGGCGCCGGAGAACCACTCGGTGCTGGCCGAGTCGCCGCTCGATCTGATCAACCAGGCGCGCGATGGCACGTTGTTCCTGCGCGAGGTTGCGGACCTCTCGAAAGTCGAGCAGAAAGGGCTGTTGCTTGCCACCTCGAAGCTCGAGCGCTACAACGTGCGGCTCGTCAGTGGCGCCTCCCGCGAGCTTGCCGAGCTGGTCGCGCATGGCGCGTTCGACAACCGGCTCTACAGCGTGCTCGCCGCGATCGCCATCCGGGTGCCGAGCCTGCGCGAGCACCGGGAGGACGTGCCCGATATCGCCAACCTGATGCTGTCGCGTCTGGTCGAGGCCAGGGAAACGCCCCCGCGCCAGTTCACCACCGCGGCGCT
>Ga0137354_1000083_pt1 | contig 9288 bp, 8 predicted proteins | sample EasRivERMLT790_2_FD_104771 | JGI IMG/M metagenome (GOLD analysis project Ga0137354, IMG submission 104771) | Soil microbial communities from meander-bound floodplain in the East River, Colorado, USA - East River MetaG ERMLT790_2 | ecosystem: Environmental > Terrestrial > Soil > Floodplain ... | reverse complement strand
GAAGATCATCCTCGCCGAGCTCACCAAGACGGTGGGCGGCGCGGCCGCGGGCGAGAACACGGGGCTCTACGGCTCGACCAAGGCGGTCGCCAAGGCCTGGGACGACCTCCTCAAGGCCGTGGGGCAGACCACCGCGTTCCAGGCGACCTCGGAGAGTTTCTTCGGGTTCCTGAAGCAGTCCCTGGACGACATCCGCAGGATCGTGGAGTCGAGCGACTGGATCGAGAAGCTGAAGGGGGTCGGCCTCTTCATGGCCGGGTTCCGCGGCATGGACATCGGCGGGCAGCCCACGGCCCCTGGCGCGACGAACGCCGAGGCCAATATGGCGAGCGTGCGCGCCGGCGATCGCGAGCACGCCCGGTTGAGCGCGGCGCTGCAGAAGCAGATCGACGACGAGCTGGAAAAGCGCCGCAAGGAGGCGCACGACAAATACCTGCAGCGCGAGGAGCGGCTGCGCTCGGAGGACATCAAGGGCTGGGTCGCCTACGCCGACCAGGTCTTCAAGGAGTCCGAGGAAGAGCTGCGCGCGATCGAGAAGATCTGGGACGAGCACTGGGCGCGCGAGGAGCGGCTGCGCCAGGAAGACATCCGGGGCTGGGTCGCCCACGCCGAGGAAGTGTTCCGCTCCGCCGAGGAAGAGCTGAAGGCGATGGAGCGCATTCACGACGCCACGAATAAGGCGGCCGACATGTCGAAGGAGTTCGGCTTCGTTTTCAACTCCGCCCTCGAGGACGCCATCATCAACGGCAAGAAGCTCTCCGAGGTGGTGAAGGCGCTCGGCCAGGACATCGCCCGGATGATTCTCCGCAAGTCCGTCACCGAGCCGCTGGCCGGGGCGGTGAGCAAGGGCATCGGCGGGATTTTCGGCGGTATTTTCGGCGGCGGTGGGGGCGGCGGCGCGACGGACGCCGTGCTGGCGAGCGGCACGGTGATGGGGCCCTACGCCTCGGGCACGGACTACGTGCCGCGCACCGGCCTCGCGCTGGTGCACCAGGGGGAGCGCATCACGCCGGCGGGCGAGAACGGCGGGGGCATGGCGGTGACGATCAACGTCGGCTCGCTCGACCCCCGCACCGCGGCGCAGGTCATCCTCGCGAACATGCCGGTCATCTCCTCGGCACTGGGTCGGGCCGCGCATGCCCGCGGCGGCAAGGTGCCGTTCTGACGTAATGCAATGAGACAGGATTAACAGGATTTACAGGATTCACAAAAACAAGATCAACAACAAGAAAAATTATTCTATTTATTTCCTTGGGTTTAATCCTGTTAATCCTGTTAATCCTGTGAAATCCTGTTAATCCTGTCGATTGCTCTAGCATGAGTGGAACTTTTCCATCATCGCCCGCCCCCCGCAGCGTGGACGTGACGTCCATCCAGCCGACGCGGGTGTCCACGTCGCACTCGATGAAGCGCTACGCGCGCACGCTTAACGCGCAGCGGTGGATGATCTCGCTCGACTTCTCGCACCTCACCCGGGCGCGGTTCGCGCCGATCTGGGCGTTCCTGATCTCGCAGCGCGGGCAGTACGACACCTTCCAGTACGTCCTGCCGAACCCGCTTTACACCCCGCAGGGCTCCGGCTCGGGCGGGGCGGTGAACGGGAACTTCGGCAGCCCGGCCGAGCAGCAGACCGGGCGCTCGGTCTACACCGACGGCTGGTCGAACTCCATCACGGTGGTGAAGGCGGGCGACTTCCTCAAGTACGCGAGCCACACCAAGGTCTACATGGCCACCGCCGACGCGCTCTCTGACAGCAGCGGCCTCGCCCAGCTGTCCTTCGATCCCGCCCTGGTGCAGGCCGTCTCCGACGGCGACGCGATCACGCTTTCCAGCGTGCCGTTCACCGTGTCGCTGGCTCGGGACGAGCTCGCCTTCGGGCTGGGGGTCGGGTCCATGTTTCGGCTTCAACAAGTCCAGCTTGTTGAGAGCCTGTGAGAAAGACGTAGAGCAATCGACAGGATTAACAGGATTTCACAGGATTAACAGGATTAAAACCAAAACAAAAAATAATGAATATTTTTCCTGTTGTTGATCTTGCTTTTGTGAATCCTGTAAATCCTGTTAATCCTGTCCAATTGCCTTTGATCTGGTGCTGAATGGATCGTAGTGCGTCATCTGGCTTCCTCGCCGAACTCGCCAAGAACCGCAATCAACCCTTCCACCTGATCGAGATCCAGTTCGACAGCGCGACGACCTACGCAACCGACGCCGCACGCGACATCGTCTACAACGGCCAGACCTACCTGGCGCTGTCGCACTTCCTGGAGTTCAGCGCAGTCGAGGAGACCTCCGAGCTCAAGGTGAGCCAGTGCACCGTCTCGCTCTCCGGCGTGGACCAGACCATGATCGCCGTGGTCCTCGACGAGCCCTGCATCGACCGGCGGCTGCTGATCTACAAAGGCTTCCTCGCGGAGAGCGAGCCGTATCTCGACCTGCCCGCGGTGGCCGCCAACTACGGCAGCACTCCGGACAGTGCCGCGAACAGCATCACTGGAGATATAGATTTCCGCTGGAGGGTCGGCGCGAATGATTGGACTCCCGCGGCGACCCAGATGTTCTGCGCCAAATTTGGCGTTGCCGGAATGCGGTCGTTTCAGTTTTTTATGACATCCGCCGGACTTCTCCGGCTGCTCACGAGTTCGGACGGTACGGGGAACGATTCGTCGCAAGCCAGCAGCGCAGCTGTCGGATTTACCGACGGCACACTACACTGGGTGCGCGTCACGCGAGTGGCGGCGACGGGGGTTCTTCAGTATTTCACCTCAGAGAATTATGACCCCGATCTACGGACGGGAACCTGGACGCAACTGGGGACGGACAGAACCTCCACTCCAGGAAACATTTTCAATTCCGGCCAACCGGTAGAGGTTGGGACCACCACGAACGGCTCGGCCAACGCTCTGGCCGGCAATGTCTATCGAGGGCAGATTTTCAACGGCATCAATGGCGCCTTGGCCGTTGACTTCAACCCCGCCGACGGCGGTCCCGGCAGCCCGACGTCGTGGGTGAGCGCGGCAACGCGGGAGGCGTGGACGGTGAACCAGTCCGGCGCGGATCCGGCGAAGGTGGTGGCGGGGGGCGTGCACTCGGTGGTGGCGAGCCCGGTGCTGATTTTCGACGGGCGGATGGACCAGCCGCAGATCGTGGAGGATCCCGAGAGCGGCAAGTGCGTGGTGACGGTGGAGGCCGCGTCGCACTGGGTGGACTGGGAGCGCCGGCCGGGGCGGCACACCAACCACGAAGAGCACCAGATCGAATACCCCGGCGACGATTTTTTCGAATACGTATCGGAGCTGAACCGGCCGATCGTCTGGGGCCGCGAGACGGCGGAGTCCCGGGCGAAGTACGGCCCGCGCTTCCCCGACTCCGGCCCCAACACCCCGGACACGGGGTGGAACGATCCCGGCCCGCTGCCGCCCTTCAACAGCAGCTCGAATTCCGACTGAGCATGCGGCAATCGGGGTGGCAGGCGCGCCTGCTCGCGTGGGCCGCGCAGCGTCTTGGCGAGCCGTTCATCTGGGGCGAGAGCGACTGCGCGATGATTTGCCTCGAAGGACTGGACGTCCTTCGAGGTGGATCGTGGATCGTGGATCGTGGGTCGACCCACAACCCACAACCCACAACCCACGCCTCTCAATTCCGCGGCCGCTGGGCCAGCGAGCGGGCCGCGGCCCGTTTTCAGAAAAAACGGGGCCTCGACCTCAAGCGCTACCTGGAGTCGGCCGGGTGCTTCAACTGGACCGGCGATGCGCTGACCGGTGACTTCGTGCTGCACCCCGCCGGCCCGTTCTGGGCGGGGCACGTCTGCTTCGATCACCTGGTGGTGTCGTCCCGACCCGACCGGGGGGTCTGCTACGGCCGCCTCGAGGACGCCCTCGCCATGCCTGGCGCCGTTGTCATGAGGGCGGCGTGACCATGAATCGCGGATCGCGGATCGCGGATCGAGACGCGAGGGTCATCCTTCATCCTTCATCCTTCATCCTTCCGAAGGCGTAGCCGCCATGCCCATGCTCATCCCCGCCGTCGCCGGCGCGGCGGTCGCCGCCGGTGTCGGCGCCGTGATCGGCACCGGCATCGTGGCTACGATCGCCGCCGGCATCGCCGGCGCGGTGGTCGCGACCGGGGTGTCGCGCGTGATGGGTCTCGGCAAGCAGCCCTCCGCGCCGCCGTCGACGTTCGACGGGATCAATCGCGGCGCGCTGGTGAACAGCGCCGGCACCATTGACCAGATCCCGATTATCTACGGCTCGCGGCGCGTCGGCGCCACGCGCCTCTTCACTGAGGCCTCGGGCGCCGCCAACGAGACCCTGCACCTCGTGTTCGCCCACTGCGAGGGCGAGATCTCGGCGATCAACACCGTCTATCTCGACGACGTCGCCTCTGGCGACTCGCGCTTCTCCGGGCTGGTGACGCTGGAGAAGCATACCGGCACCGATGACCAGGCGGCCTCCGCCGCCCTGATGGCCGCGCTGCCGTCCTCGTGGACCTCGGCCCACCGTGGCCGCGGGGTGGCGTACACCTACGCGCAGCTGACGTGGAACCAGGACGCCTTCAACGGCCTGCCGGTGATCACGGCGGACATCGACGGCAAGCTGCTCTACGACCCGCGGGTGGCGGGCAGCCCGTCGTACGTGGCCTTCAGCAACAACCCGGCGCTGGCGATCCTCGACTACCTCACCAGCACGCGCTACGGCCGCGGCGTGCCGCTCTCGGCAGTGGATACCACCAGCTTCGGCAACGCGGCCGACCACTGCGACGAGATGGTCGCGGTGCCCGCCACCGGCAGCCCGTCATTCAATTTCCAGAAGCGCTACACCTGCGACGGGATCGTGAACCCCGACGCCGGCACGCTCGACAACATGCGGGCGCTGCTCACGGCCTGCCGCGGCTCGCTGGTCTACAGCGGCGGGTTCTACAAGCTGGTGCTGGACAAGGCGACGACCGCGTCCACCTTCGGCTTCGACGAGGACAACATCATCGGCGAGTGGCAGATCCGCCCGGCCGGCAAGCGCGACAAGGTGAACCGCATCCGCTGCCGGTTTTTCAATCCCGACCGGCAGTGGCAGCCGGACATCGCCGTGGTCGACTCGCCCACCTACCGCACCGAGGACAACGGGCTCCTGCTCGAGCGCGAGCTCGACCTGCCGTTCACCGCCGACCTTTATCGCGCGCAGCAGATCGCGCAGATTGATCTCAAGCAGTCCCGCATCGGCATGACCTGCACCTTCCGCGCCGCTCCGGAAGGCATGCGCTGCGAGGTGGGCGACGTGGTTCCGATCACGCATTCCACGCCCGGCTGGGACGGCAAGCTGTTCCGCATCGTCAACCTCAACCTGCTGCCGGACGGCGAGGTGCGCGTCACCGCGCGCGAGTACGACGCGACGGTCTACGACCTCGACAGCCTGTCCCTCGTCAACGCCGCGCCGAGCACCAATCTGCCGGACCCGTTCACCTGCGCGGCACCCACGGGCCTGACGTTCGCCCAGAGCGCCAGCGTGTGGGACACCGGGCTCCTCACCTGGACCGCGTCGGCGGATACCTTCGTCTCGGCCTACCAGCTCGAATACAAGCTCGCCTCCGACAGCGCGTGGACCGTGTTGCCGCTGGTGCGCGATGCCGCCTTCGCCATCCCCAAGCTCGCGCCGCGGAGCTACGACTTCAGGGTCAAGGCGATCAACACGCTGGGGGTGTCGTCGAGCTATGCCACCCTCAGCGCCAGCATGGAGGGCCAGAAGTCGTTCCCCTACGGCTCCGGCAGTGCCGTCGGCCTTGTGCGCAAGACCACCGACATCACCGTCGGGCTGGATCCCGAGGGCATGGACTGGGCGCCGACGTCGGGCCTGGTGTTCGTCGCCTGCAACGGCAGCTCGCGGGTGGACGTGATCAACCCGCAGAACGACGAGAAGATCGCGTCCATCGACATCGACCTGCCGCCGCAGAAGGTGACCTACTGCCCGACCGACGACCGGCTCTACGTGAGCGGGCGCGGCGGCAGCCCGACCGAGCAGCGCATGTACGTGGTGAACCCGGTCACGTTCGAGGTCGAGTCTTCCTTCGATCTCGTCAGTCTCACGGTGCACGTCGGGAATGGGGTCTGGTGTCCGAGCACGGGCGAGATGTTTTTCTCGATTGGGACCGGCAACCTGATGGTGCTGAATCCGCTCGGCTCTCCGGCGAATGACGCGGCGTTGTTTGCGGTTGGAGGCCTGCCGAACGCGCCGCTCTGCTACTGCCCCTCGAACGATCGCATCTACGCCGTTTCGAGTTTTAATGTTCCTTGCACAGTCAGGGTTATTAACCCGCAGACCCGGGCGGAGGTGGCGTCGATCAACGTCGGCCAGTCCCCTCAGGGGATCTGTTATTGCCCCGAGAACGACCGCATCTACGTCTGCAACCGGGCGAACGACAGCATTTCGGTGATCAACCCGGCGACGAATACCGTCGTCGCGACGCTGAGCTTCGGGTCTCCGTCCAGCCTGACCGGTTTCAACGACATCGAGTTTTCCACGGCGTCCCGTCTGCTCTACGTGGTGCGGCAGACGGGGCTCGGCGTGCTGGTGCTGCGGCCCTCGGATAACACCTTCATCGCCGAGGCCGAGGTCGACACCAGCCCCGACCAGCTGCTGTGGGTGCCGACGGCTTCGAAGCTTTACATCAGCCACGACGGCGCGGCGAGCACGACCGTTTCCGCGGTAGGCGTTTAACGAAAGGAACCCCATGAGAAACCTCGACAAGCTGCGCGAAGTGAACGCAAGGCTCGACCCCCTCTACGACACCGTGCTCGGCCGCATCGCGGCGAGCCGCTACAGCGCGCTGTGGGTGATCGGATACGGCGTCGCATGCTTCGTCGCCGGCGCACTGGCGTTCTAAACACCGTCCACCGCCCACCGTCCACGCATTTCAGAAGGCGTAGCCGCGATGTCAGTCATAAAAATAGGAACGGACCTCGGGGTCCAGAAGGCGCTCGCGGCGACGTCGGCGGCGAGCGGCGCGGCGGCGTGGTGGACGGCGGCGAAGGACGTGGTGGTCGAGCTCTTCGGCGTGCCGATACAGGTGGTGCTGGCGGCGGCGACGGCGGCGTTCCTCGCGCGGAGCTTTCTGCCGAGCGTCGGCTACCTGCAGGCGCTCTCGGCGGGGCTGGCGTGGACCGCGGTCGGAACCTACGGCGCGCAGCTCGGCCTGGCGCTGATCGGGGCCTGGGCCGGGGTGCAGATCCCGACCGGGGCGATGGCCGGGGCCGCGATGGTGGTCGCCGGCGCCGGGCAGTTCGTGGCTCCGGTCCTGGTCGAGCACGGGATCCCCGCGCTCCGCCGCTGGCTCCAGAACCTCGGGGGGCCGAATGGGAACCGTTAATGCCCTGATCGCCGCGACTGGCTTCATCCTCGCCGCCTGCGCAGTCGACCGCATGGACCGCGATACCGCGCACGCGATCCGCGTCGCCGTCGTGCTGGTCGGCATCGCGCTCCTCGGCCAGGCGATGTCGGTGTGGTTCGAGAGCTGGGCGCCGCCCTTCGACACGCTGCTCTACGGTTCTATCGCCGCCTACCTCCTCGCCTGCCGCCGCCTCGACGTCGGCGCGCCCTTCGACATTCCCGTTCCCTGGACCCAGCGCCTGTCGCTCGCCGTGTCCGGCCTGACCTTCGCGGCGTTTTTCTGGGGGGTGTTCTGATGACAGGCCGGATGAAATACACCGAGGACCAGGTCAAGGCCACGCTGGCGATCTACGATGCGGCGGTGAAGGCGAAGTCGCCGCGGCCGTATGTCGTGGCTTCGCGGAAGTCGAAGATCCCGCGCGGGACGATTGTGAGCTGGGTGCAGTGCCGTGCCGGCGGACAGCAGCAGGCGCGGTCGATCGGCAAGGACGAGGTCTTCCAGGAACTGCTCGACCTCCTGAAGAAACACGGCGCTGGACTGTCCCAGGCGGAATATCACCGCAGCGCCAAGCAGCCCGGTCTTTACAAACGGTGGTGGAACACCTGGAACACCTTCAAGCTCGCGGGCCTGAAGGGTGCGGGCGTCGACAAGGACAGCCTGCGCCGCACGCAGGGCGGCGGGCTGCGGCTCGCCACCGACCTGGAGGGCCGCGAGCGGCAACGCTACGACGACCGCATCGCGGGGCTGCAGAAGCAGCTCAAGGAAGCGCACCGCGAGATCAACGCCGGCGAGGACCTCCGCCGCTCGGTGTTCCGGCTCGCCGACCAGCCGGTGGATCCGCCGCAATGGACGGTGGACGACAGCCGGTCGAAGTCGAAGCCCGGGATCCCGGTGCTGTTCACCTCGGACTTCCAGTGGGGCGAGGTGATCAAGCCGAACGAGCTCGACGGTGTCAACGCCTACAACCAGGAGATCGCGCGCACCCGTTACAAGCGCCTGATCGAGCGCACGCTCGACCTCTGCAAGCACCACATGGTCAACCCGGACTACCCCGGCATCGTGTACCTGCGCGGCGGGGACATGATCTCCGGGGACATCCACGAGGAGCTGAAGCAGACCAACGACCTGCAGGCGATCCCCGCGGTGCTCGACCTCACCGAGCAGGAGATCACCGGCATCCGCACGCTGGCGGACCGCTTCAAGCACGTCCACGTCATCAGCGTGCCGGGCAACCACGGCCGCACCACGATCAAGCCCGGGGCGAAGCGCTTCGTCGAGACCAACTACGACTACCTGTCCTCCTGCATCCTCGAGCGCGAGCTGAAGGCGGACAAGCGCATCACGTTCCGCTCGCCGATGTCCGGCGACGCGCGCTTCGCGATCTACGGCTGGTGGTTCCTGCTCACCCACGGCGATCGCATCGGCTCCAGCGGCGGCCAGGGCTTCATCGGCCCGGCTGCCACCATCACCCGCGGCATGAAGAAGCTGGTCGACTACGCCCACGCGCTCGGGCAGCACGTCGACTGGACGCTGGTGGGTCACTTCCACACCCGCATGGAGCTGGAGTACGGGCTGTCGAACGGCTCGCTGTCCGGCTACAGCGAGTACGCCAAGACCTTCCGCATGAAGCCGCAGCCGCCCGAGCAGTGGCTGTTCTTCGTCCATCCCCGCCACGGCATCACCTGCCGCTGGCCCATTCTGCTCGGCCAGCGTCCGAAGATCGCCAGCAACCTGCCGGCGATTCACGTCGAATAAAGGACACCCATGCGCCTCGCTCTTGTTTGTGCGTTCTGCCTTCTCGCTTCCGCTTCCCCCTCCTGGTCCGTCACGCTGAACTCCGAGGGCTGCGGCCTGTATGCCGTCTGGTCCGGCAGCGTGGTGTGGGCGCGCCAGGTCGGCGCGGACCGCGAAAAG
>Ga0137354_1000062_pt1 | contig 9971 bp, 7 predicted proteins | sample EasRivERMLT790_2_FD_104771 | JGI IMG/M metagenome (GOLD analysis project Ga0137354, IMG submission 104771) | Soil microbial communities from meander-bound floodplain in the East River, Colorado, USA - East River MetaG ERMLT790_2 | ecosystem: Environmental > Terrestrial > Soil > Floodplain ... | reverse complement strand
TTCACGTCGACGGCAGTGCGCGCCCACAGACGGTCACCGCGGCCCAGAATCCGAGAATGCACGCGCTCATCTCGGCTTTCGCGCGCCGCACCGGGGTCCCCATCGTGATGAACACGTCGTTTAACGGCGCGGGTGAACCCGTCGTCTGTGCGCCGGCCGACGCGATCAAAACGTTCCTCGCCAGCGGGATGAACGTGCTCGCGCTCGGCGACTACGTCGTCACGCGCGCCGACAGCCCGGCGTAGATCTCCTCGAGCCGGCGCGCCGTGAAGCGCGCCTGAAAGTGAGCTTCCACCCGCGCCCGGCCGTCGCGACCGAGGCGCGCGCGCAGTTCGGGCGCGTCGATCAACTGCAAGACGCACTGCGCGAGCGCGCCGGTGTCACCCGATTTCGCCAACAGGCCCGTGACCCCATCTATGACCGATTCCGGGATGCCGTCGACGGCGAACGCCGCCACCGGCCTGCTCGCCGCCATCGCCTCGATGCAAACAATGCCGAACGGCTCCCAGGCGGACGGCACGACGAGCACGTCCGCCGCCGTCACAATAGCCGGTATGTCGCGGCGCCACCCGAGCAGATGACACCGCGCGGCGTGCGGACCCTTCTCGATCTCCGCGAGGTGCGATCGAAGAGGACCATCGCCTGCCACGAGCACATGCGCGCGCGGCCGCTCGGCGAGCACCGTGCGCGCGACGGCGGCGAGGTGGTCGATCCCCTTCTGTGGCACCAGACGACCGACGAACGCCACGACGGGTGCACTCGGCGGGATCTTCCGCTCGGCGCGTAACGTGGCCGCCGCGCGCGCGACGCCCGCGCCGGCGTACGCTGCGATGTCGACCCCGTACCGCACGACTTCGACGCGCGGCCGCTGGCCGGGGAATGGAGTCTCGAGCGTAGCCGCCAACGCATCCGAGCACGCCAGCACACGAGCGGCGCCGTCCGTCAGGTTTTGTACGACCGCGCGCCTCTCGTCGAGGGTTGCGCGCGAGGTCGGCACCAGCTCGTCCGGCGGCGCGTGCGCGTGCACGATCATCGGTCCGCATCCGGCCAACTTCGCGACCCTGCGCAGCGCGCGGCCGCCAAGGTTTGCGTGCAGAATCGCTCCGCGTCGCGCCCGGACGGCCCGGCCATATTGCCACCAGTGGCGCAGCGACGACGGCTGACGCCCCAGCAGCACGACGTCGATGCCGAGGGTGCGCAGTTCCGCCGCGACAGGCCCGTCACCGTCCGTGATCAGTACCGAGAGCGCGAATCGCGCGCGGTCCAGCTCGCGCGCCAACGACAGCACGAAGGACTCGATCCCTCCCGGACTCGATCCGCCGAGCAGGTGAACGACGCCAATCCGATTCGGGTCGTCGCCGCTCACGTGGCCCCCCGCAGCCATCCGCGCTCGACGTACCACCGATAGGTGTCGGCGATGCCGTCGTCGAGCGAAACGCCGGGGGCGAAAGCGAGCTCGCGCCGTGCGCGATCGGCCGAGCAGATCCAGAACGGCGCACGCCCGAGCGCGACCTTCTCGCCCGTGAGGAGGGACGCGTCCCCCGTGATGCGGGCGTGCACGTCACCCAAGCGACCGCCGAACGCCACGAGGAACCGCGGAAGCTCAACGTCCAGCGACAGGTGGCGCCCTGCCGCGGCAGCCGCGCGCGCGAAGAGTTCGCCCCACTGTACCGGTGTGTCGTTGGCGAGGAAGTAGCGGCGGCCCACCGCTTCGGGGCGCGTTGCCGCGACGATGAGACCGGCGACCACGTCTCGCACGTGCAGAATGGAGATCCAGCTCGAGCGATTCGCCGCGTGCACGGCAATTCCGCGCGCGGCGAGCCGGAACATGTGCAAGAAGTCGCGATCGCGCGGACCGTACACCGCCGCGGGACGTACCACGGTCCACGGAAGCACGGTCTCCCGCTCGAGCAGACGCTCGGCCGCCAGTTTGCTGCGACCGTAAGCCTCGATCGGGGCGGCGGCGTCATCTTCGCTCTTCGGCGCGTCGAACGCCGGCGCCGGTCCCGCGGCCGCCAGCGACGACACGAGCACGAATCGCGGCACGCTGCCGATCGATCGAATCGCGGCGAGCACTTGTTCCGTCACCGCGACGTTCGAAGCGGCGAGCGCTTCGCTCGTCGGCGCGCGCGTCGCCGCTGCCGCGTGGATGACCGTGTCCACCCCGTCCAGGGCGCGGGCAAGCGCGGTCGCACAGTGGTAGTCGACGGCGACGTGTTCGACCCCGGGGCGCGCCGTTGCGTCGGTCGGCGGACACCGTTGCCTGCCGATGCCGATTACGCGGTGCCCACGACGCGCGAGCTCTTCAGTGAGATGGCTACCGATGAAACCGGTGGCGCCCGTCACGGCGATGACCATGCGCGAAGCTACCGCGCTGGTGTGCGGTGTGCATAGACCTGCCCGCGCCGTCAAACACCACCGAGCTTCGACCCGTTCGGCGCGGTGCTCAACGGTCCGGCGGTGGACGCGTTTCCGCCGCTGAACCCGGGGGAGTCAGAGGACTGACAGACTCCGTTTCGAACACGCGGACTGGCGCTCGATCAGCGGGGCGGCCGAGCGTGCGGTACACCTGCACGATTGCCGTGCTGTCGTCGTACACGAGGCGCCCCATCCGCAGCGTTCGCGGTTCGTCCCCCGCCGCGCTCGCGCCAGCCTGCATCACGTACACCGGCGCGCCGGGCGTCAGATCGCGCTCGTCGAAGAAGACCGGACGCGGGGCATAGACGGCGGGGATGCGGCTCTCGGCTCCCGTCACCAGGAGACGCGCGTCGCGTGGAAGGAGCGTGTCGAGCGCACGAAAATCCTTTGTGAGTGCAACGTGACTCTCCATGAACGCCGAGCGACTCTCGGCGCCCACCGCGGCGGGGATCACTCGGCCCCCGGTGTACAGCGCGACTCCCAGCCACGGCACCGTCAGCGCTAACAGGCCCGCGACCCACCCGCGACTATGGAAACGCGTCGCCGCGAGCGGCGACGCGCTCGCGCAGGCGATCAGAAACAGCGCGAAGGGGAGGCCGCCGAGGAAGCGTGCCTCCTGCGGCAGCCAGCCGACGACGAGGATCAGCTGCCCGATCGTGCACGCCGCGAGCAGACGCCGCGCGTCGCGGTCGAGCGTCGGCGAATGAAGACCTTGTATGACGCCCACCCACAGTAGCGGCGAGTAGAGCACGAACAGGTTGATCAACCCGGCGCGCTGCCAGCTGTTCGCCGCCCGCATCCCAGTCAGGTAGGACTGCGCTTCGCCGGGTGCGAACGCGGTGGACCCGAACACGCCGGTGAACGCCGGCCCGAATGGCGAGCCGCTGTGCACCCAGGTCCAGATCGCGATCGGCGCCATCACCACCACCCACGGTATCAATGGGGTTATCAATGGGGTCAGACTCCATTGAATTCGTGGTTCAATGGTGTCAGACCCCGTTGATCGCCGGCGCCACACCGCGAACCCGGTGATCGCGAGCGATACTGGCCACAGCGACAATTTGGAGGCCGCTGCGCACACGGCGAGCATCGAGACGAGAGCGTCATCTCCGCCGTCTCTTCGCACCGCGAGCGTCACGGCGACCGCCAGCGCCAGATCGCCGAACGCATGGCTTCCCCCGGTGGTCTGCCACACCGTGACGTAGGGCGCGCATGCGAGCACGAACACAGCCACCGCGGAGACGCGCGCGTCTCCCCGTTCGCGCAGCGTGAACCGCCACGCAAAAACAAGGAGTGTGACCGCCAGCGCCCAGCTCACGACGTTCGGCGCGTCCGGCATGCCGACGGCATGCAGCGGCGCCATGCCGATCTGAAAGAGCATCTGCGGCAGCACGGCCGCCTCGATCGGCGCTCGATAGAACCGCAGCGCGCCGTCCTCCACGAGGCGGCGCGGCGCCAGCATGTGGTAGTACGTCTCGTCGATCTTGCTCGACGGCACGAGCGCCGCCGCCAGCGCCACGATCATCGCGACCGCCGCCAGCGCGAGCAGCGCGGTCGCGAACGCAGGCAATTCGAGTTTCGGCCGCCAGCTCGCGCGGCGGAGCCACTGCGCCGCGGTGAGGAGCCCCAGCGCGGCGATCACGACCCACACGACGGTGAGAACCGAACGGGAGGCGATGCCCGTCATGGCGAGGAGCTCGACGAGCACTCCGAGCGCCGCCAGTCCCACGACCGGCATGGCGGCGTCGCGAAACTCCGCCGTCGCGTTCACGCGCGCCGCGCGTATCACGAGCGAACCGGCGCCGGAGGCGCCGGCGAAAGTCAGCAGGCCCGCCACGAGCGTCGCCGCCGAGCCGGCCGCGCCGTCGATCATCGTTCCATGATGGGACGCACGGTCGAAAAGTAAGTGCGCCGAGTGCTGAACCGTGGTTCGGGGCACCGCGTGCGCCGTTCCGCTACATTGGACGCGTGCCGACGCCAGATTCGCCTCCGCCGCCGCTCACCTGCTCGGTGGTGGTCGCAACGCGCCGCCGGAGCGAACTGTTGGCGAGATGCCTCGCCGCGCTGCGGAAAATGAACCCCGCGCCGCTCGAGGTCATCGTCGTCGACAATAGCGAGGGGGACCCCGCCACCCGCGCCGCCGCCGAGCGGTCGGGAGCGCGCTACCTCCTCATGGCGACCGGTGGATTGAGCGCGGCTCGAAACGCCGGCGCGCGCGCCACGCGGGGGAGATTTGTCGCCTATATCGACGACGACGCCGTCGCCGAACCGGAGTGGGTCGGCGCGCTGGCCCGCGGATTCGCCGATCCGGCGGTGGGCGCCGTCACCGGACGTATCCGCCCGCTCGCCGTTGAAGGGGACGCCCACCGCACTGCGCTCGCCGTCGGACTGGGCGTCACCGTGTTCGATCGCGAGACGCCGATCACGGTGGACCGGTCGATGCAAGACTGGTTTGGCGTCGCCGCGTTCGGCGGTATCGGCAACGGGACCAACATGGCGTTCCGCCGGTCTCTGTTCGACGGCGGCTTCGCTTTTCACGAGGGCACCGGCCGCGGATCGTCCGTCGTCGGGTACGACGAGCACTACGCTTTTCTCGATCTCGTCGCGCGCGGCTACCGCGTCGTGTACTGCCCCGACGCCGTCGTGCGCCATCCCCTTCCGGATTCGATCGACGACCTGCGAAACGGCTACGTGCGCGACGTGTCCGCGTTTTCGGCGTTCGTCACGCTGTTGCTCGTCGAAACGCGCCACCGCGCCGCCGTCGGCAGATACCTCTGGCAGGCGCTGCGACGCGCTCGGCGTCCGTGGCGCACGTACTCCGCCGCTCGGCCGCCCCGCCTCGCCTCGCGCGCTCGCGTCGCCCTCGCGCTCGCGGCGGGCCCGCTGCGCTACCTGCGGGGCCGGCTTGGCTTCAGGGTCTAGGGCCAACCGCGCGTCCGTACGCCGCCAGACACGCCGGCACCACCACGTCCGGGTCGAACGCACGCGCCGCCTCGAGACCCGCGCGGCTCATCGCCGCACGCCGGTCGGCTGACCCCTCGCACTCCCGCATCGCCGCGACGATCGCCTCGACGCTCGTGGGATCGAAGCGCAGCGCCGCCGCGCTCGCAAACTCGCGCGTCGTCGGAATGTCCGACGCCGCGACAGGACAGCCGCACGCCATCGCTTCCATGACCGGAATGCCGCCCCCCTCGAACAACGACGGAGAGACCAGCGCCGACGCCGCCGTGTAGAGCAGCGGCATCGTTTCGTCGGCAAGCCTGGGCAGCACGTGCACGGTGCGCTGCACGCCGTGGTGCGCGATCAGGCGCCGGATGTCGTCCATCGGATCTCCGCGGATGACGAGGGGCCAGCCCGCGGGGTCGTCGCGGCGGAGCGCGGCGAACGCCGCCAGCAACCGATCGAAGTTCTTGTGAGGGTACGCCCCGGATACGCACACCCAGAAGCGCGTCGGCAGCCCGTGGTCGGCGCGGAATCGCTCGACACGAACGGGATCCGCGCGCCTGAACGTGTCGCGCAGTATCGCGGGTACCACCTGCATGCGCTCCCACGGCACGCCGAACAGGCGTTGAATGTGTTCGCCGGTGGACCGGGACACCGGTGCGATCACCGTTGCGTGTTTCGCCGTTCGCCTTAGCATGCGCTGCAGGTACATCCGCTTCACGCGCGTAAAATCCCATGGTCGCTCGAAAACCATGAGGTCGTGCACCGTCACCACGCTCGGCACGTGCGCGAACAGCGGGAGAGAGCCGAAGAAGTGATGCATGCAATCGAGCCGCGCGCGACCGGCGACGAGGCGAAACGCCGTGTTTTCGAATGCCACGCGCAACGGCCGCGATCGCGCGTGGAGCGCCAGTTCGCGCACCTCGAAATTCGGCCGGTCGGGAACGATCGACGCGCTCGCCGGCGTCACGAACGCCACGTATTTGTTCTTCGCGTCCCGCTCGCTGAGCGCCGCGATGAGGCTCGAGATGTAATGCCACGATCCGCCGACCCCCGGCACGACCGGAAGCAGGTTGAGGCCGATCCTCATACCGCGGCACGCGTGCGCGTCATCAACGATCCGCCACGTGGGCCCTGCGCAATGAATCGGCGGCCAGCGCCGAATCCAGGTCGGGCTTGATGATGGCGCTCCAAACGAGGTGGCCGGCTTTGTTCAGGTGCACATCGTCGTGAAATAGCGCTTTGCGCTCGGCGGCGCTCATCGACCGCAGTCTCGGCCGGTCCGCAATTCGTGCGACGCCGATCCCCGCTTCCGCCAGACGGTCGCGCAGACGCGCGTCGGGCGGCTGTGCGTCGTTCAGATTGGAAAGGTAGGGTGACAGATAGATGAGGTGAATCGCTCCGCTCCGACGGATCGCCGAGTCCAGCGCCGCCAGCCGCTCGACCGCTTCGCGCGCGCGACGGTCGAGTGCAGCGGTATCCAACGTGTCCACGCGACCAGCGCGACCGCGGATCCGCGCCACCGCCGTCGGGATGGCCGCCTGAACCGCAAGCAGCGGGCTTGTTTCGCGAAGCAGCGACGATTTGCGCGCCAGCCCGCGGTAGAAATCGTCTTCGATGAGCACGCTGATGTACACGCGCGCCAGGTGAAACCGAGATGTCACGATCAACCCGTAAATGTTCTCGACACCCCACCCGTTCACGCCCGCGTTGCCGGCGACCCAGCGGGGATCGCCGCGCGTCACGCGCTCGGAGAACAGGTCTTCATTCGACACGTACGAGCTGCCGAACGTGACGGAGTTTCCGAGAAATAGGACCTTGTTGCCCGCGACGCTGTCCCAGTCCGCGTTCGCGCGCAGTCCGAGATTGTTGGTGTGGACGACGTTGCCGTCGTACCGGCGAACGGTTTGGTTCGGCTTGGGGCGAAAGCCCCAGACGGGATTCGTCTCGTAGAGCAGCGGGTGACCCACGCCGTACCAGCGCAGGCCAAGTTCCGTTGCCGCCAATGGGATTAGCAGGCCGATGGCGAACAGAACTGCCGTCAGCAGCCGGGCGTGTCGATCGAAGCGCGCGCGCCAGGCACTCGCGGCAGTCATGGCGCGGTTATGCCGCCCTCCCGCTCTTGGAATACTTCTTCTGCCACTCGCGCTCGACCCAGGCGTACGTCTGCGCGATTCCATCGCGCACGCGGATGCTGGGCTCCCACCCGAGCTCCTGCCGGATCATGGAATTGTCGGAGTTGCGGCCATTCACGCCGCGCGGCGCGTCCATGTCGTAGTCGCGGTCGAGCGTGACGCCCGCGAGCTCTTCGACCATGTCGACGAGCTGATTGATCGTCACCAGTTCGCTCGAACCGAGATTCAGCGGCTCGGTGATCCCGGATTCGAGAATTGCCTTGGTTCCTTTGACGCAATCGTCGATGTGCATGAACGACCGTGTTTGCTCGCCGTCTCCCCAGATCACGATGCGATTGGTCCGGCGATATTTCGCTTCGATCACCTTCCGGCAGATCGCCGCGGGGGCCTTTTCCCTGCCGCCCTCCCAGGCGCCGTGCGTCCCGTAGACGTTGTGGTACCGCGCGATCCGCGTCGCGAGGCCGAAGTCCTCGCGAAAGTGACGACACATACGTTCGGTAAAGAGCTTCTCCCAGCCGTAACCGTCTTCCGCCATCGCGGGATAGGCGTCGGATTCCTTTAGCGGCGCGACCTTTGGCGATCTCTGTTTATCGAGATTGTAAACGCACGCCGACGAGGAGTAGAAGAAACGGTGCACGCCGGCATCGCGCGCCGCGACCAGCATGTTCGTGCTGGTGAGCACCGAGAGCATGCACAGGGCCTTATTGGGCTCAATGAAACCCATGCCCCCCATGTCCGCCGCGAGCTGGTATACCACGTCCGCGCCACGCACCACGCGCTTGGCAATCCCAGGGTCCGACAGGTCGGCGACGACGTTTTTCACGTCTCCGAACGCCTGCTGCCAATCACCCACCGGCTTGCGGTCAACCGCGGTAACCGTATGGCCCTCCTCGAGAAGCGAGGCCACAAGGTGACCGCCGATGAACCCCCCTCCGCCGGCAACTACGACGCGCATGCAATCCTCGATATGGAGTGCTGGGACGGGTGCCATACAACGACCGTTCGTCCGTTACGCGCCGGGCAATTCGTATTGCCCGGCGAGCAATCGGACCGGCGAAAACCCCGCCGTGCTCAGTTTTGACGATTGGATGGGCCATGCGTCATACACGCACTGGGCGCCCAATGGTCGCCCTTGCTTCACGCGTTCCCACCAAGCTGTTCGATGATCCCTCAATTCATCGCCGGTCTAATCAGTTTTGGCATTGCGATCGCGCTCATGCCGTGGGTCATGGCTACGGCGCGCGAATACCGCATCCTCGACTATCCGGACGGCGACCGACGCATCCACCGGCAGCCGATCCCCAGACTCGGCGGGATCGCGATTTTCATCGCCACCTCGATCGCCGCAACGCTCGTCTTTTTCTGGGATTCGCTCGACTCGTCGTTCCAGATTCCGCCGTCCACCATTATGCCGGGGGTCATTCTCGGCTCGGTCATCGTATTCGCGACCGGCGTCGTCGACGACCTCCGCAACGTTTCTCCAAAGTTCAAGCTCGTCGCGCAGACGACCGCCGCCCTGATAGTCGTCGCCTACGGGTTCCGGATCGACTCCATCTCGCTGTCCGGCGAGGCCTCGCACGCGCTCGGCATCCTGTCCGTCCCCATCACGGTCCTCTGGATCGTCGGGATGACCAACGCGTTCAACCTCATCGACGGCGTCGACGGGTTGGCCGCGAGCTTCGCCCTCATCGGGTTCACCGTGGCCATCGGTGTCGACCTGGTCCTCCACGGCGCCCGCGCGCTTGTCATCACCGCGTCCACGCTCGGTGCGGTGTTCGCCTTCCTGCACTTCAACCGGTCGCCGGCCAGGATCTTTCTCGGCGACTCGGGTTCGATGACGCTCGGGTTTTTCCTGAGCATCCGCTTGGTGACCGCGGCGACCACGACGGAGCACGTCACGTACGCGATCATCCCGATCTTCGCGCTGGCGTATCCGATCACCGACACGATGATTGCCATCGCGCGCCGCTGGTTGCGCGGCCACCCCTTCTCGCGCGCCGACGGCCGCCACATCCACCATCAGGTTCTCGCCCTCGGCCTCTCGGCACGGCGCACGGTCGATCTCCTCGGACTCGTGTTCTGCGCCATCGCCATCATGGGGGTGTCCATCGCCCTCGCGCCGCCGAGCGTCACGATCGCCCTTGGCAGCCTGGTGCTGCTGGCGCTGTTCGTCACGTTCTTCTACGCGGTCCGCTGGCTGCGCTACACCGAGTTCATCGAGTTCGGCCATTCGGTGGCGAGCGTTCTCCTGAACGCCCGCAACCACGTGAAGAACAAGATCCTCACCGGCGACATCGTCAGCGCTCTCGGGCGCGCGAAGTCGCTCGAGGACCTCGCCAATATTCTGAACGAATCGGCGGCGGATCTCGGCCTGCTCGACGTGAGCCTCGTCGTCGGCAATTCGCACTATACCGCTCCCGCAGCGCGGCAGATCTCCCCGCTGGACAATCGCCCGTTCCGCGTCGATTACCCGAT
>Ga0137354_1000056_pt1 | contig 10159 bp, 22 predicted proteins | sample EasRivERMLT790_2_FD_104771 | JGI IMG/M metagenome (GOLD analysis project Ga0137354, IMG submission 104771) | Soil microbial communities from meander-bound floodplain in the East River, Colorado, USA - East River MetaG ERMLT790_2 | ecosystem: Environmental > Terrestrial > Soil > Floodplain ... | reverse complement strand
GGTGAGGTGCGCTCGGTCCCCGGCGTGGCCGGGTCTTCCTCCGCTCGGATGGAGTTCCCGTCTCTCACGGCGGCTCTGCCGTGGGTGCGCGACTTCAGGGCTGACTGGCTGTTGGCTGCGCTCGGCTCGATGCGGGCTGATCAGGTGTTCGGGAAGGTCGGTGGCGTTCCTGGTGACCCGGTTGGCTGGCTCTTGCTCGAGACGGACGACGACGTCGCGGTGGTCCGTCCGGCGTCATGATCACGTTGGAGGCGGCTCGAGCCGGGGTTGATCGGCTGTCAGCGGAGGTGACTTCCGCTCGAGCGGTGCGGGACCAGTTCCTCGAGCTTGCGGCTGATGCCGTCGCTGCCTCAGACGAGCACTACCGGCTGGCTCAGATCACGGATCTGGCGTCCGTGCTCCTGCAGTCCTATTCGGAGGCGGAGCAGGAGGCGCTCCGGTCACGGATCGAGATGCTCACGTCCCGAGGACTCGAGTTGATCTTCGGCAAGCGGTTCGACTTCAAGGTCGTGGTGCGGCAGGTCCGCGGGCAGGCTGCGATGGAGTTCCGCATCGGTGGCTCGGATCCTCTCGACTCCAACGGTGGCGGCGTGGTGAACGTGGTGTCCCTGGTGCTCAGGCTGGTGGTCGTGGCGCTCACGCCTTCGCTGGGCGACGTGGTGGTTCTCGATGAGCCATTCGCTCAGTTGAGTGCGGCGTATCTCCCCGGGATGGGGACGTTCATCCGCGAGCTTGCTGATGCCTCCGGCGTGCAGCTTCTGATCGTGTCTCACGAGAGTGAGATTGCTGCGGTGGCGGACATGGCCTACCGGATCGACGGCGGGCGAGTGGTCTGATGCACGAGTGCTCCTGGTGCGGGGATAGGGTTCCGGTCGTCCTGCGGGTCACGGTCTGGAAGACGATCCCGGAGTCGGATGTCCAGGTCAGGGTCATTCATCATCTCTGCCCGAATGACTGGCGGCTCTGGGTCGTGGCTCCGTTCACGGCGTGGTCACCCTGGCGATACGGCTCGATGCCGGTATGACGCTGGCGCTGACATACCGTCCGAGGCGCTTCTCGGATCTGGTCGACCAGCCTGCTCCCCGGGCGATCCTGGCTCGGATGGTTCTCGAGGGGGAGCTTCCTCCTACGCTGATCTTCGCTGGCGTCCGCGGTACGGGGAAGACGTCCGTGGCTCGGATCCTGGCTCGGGCGATCAATTGCACTGGCCGCGGTGAGTCTCCTGACCCATGCCTGGCTTGCACGAATTGCCTGGCTGTCGAAGCGGAGGCGTCTCCGTTCCTGGTGGAGGTTGACTCTGCCTCCCACGGCTCGGTCGAGGCCATCCGGGATCTCGTCTCTCAGGCTCTGTATTCAGGCGGTGGGTACTGGCGGGTGTTCGTGCTCGATGAAGTCCACAGCGTGTCTCAGGCGGGCTTTCAGGCGCTCCTGAAGACGTTGGAGGAACCTCCGCCGAGGACGTCGTTCTGCCTGGTGACCACCGAGGCGGACCGGATCCCGGAGACGATCATGGCTCGGGCGATGTTCTTCCGGTTTCAGAAGATCTCGCTGGCCGGGTTGACGGAGCGGCTCTCTTTCGTGGCTGGGGCTGAGGAGATTCCGGTCACGGGAGATGCGCTGGCGTGGATCGCTCGCTTCGCCAACGGTGGGATGCGGGATGCGCTCATGACGTTGGATCAGGTTTCACGGCTGGGTGCAGAGGTGACGGTTCCTCTGCTCGAGCAGGTCTTCGGGTATGCGGATCCGACTCCGCTGCTCGAGGCGATGCTGTCAGGCAACGCAGCGAAGGCGATCCTGGTGTCCGAGGAGCTTGTGGGCCGGTTCGGCAACGTGGCTTCGCTGATCGACCGGATGGTGGTCGTGCTCCGTGACGACGTGGTGTCCGGCTCATCACGCTTCGGGTTGTCGATGGCGGAGCACATGGATCTCCTGCGCTCGGTCTGGGAGTTCCGCATCCGGATCCGCGGTCTTCGAGTGGACGATCGTGCTGCGCTGGCTGGGATGGTGGCTCAGTTGGCTCGGCGGGTGGGGGAGGTTCCCGTTGAGGCTCCTGCGAATCTTGACGCGGTCTTCGGCGTAAGATCCTCCTGATGAACAGCGAAGCTCACGACCGGATGGTGAATCAGCGCATCGATGGGATGCGGATCTGGCGCGTGCTCCGCTGGACGCCCGGCGCCGAGGAGAACATGCGGAGGTTCCTCCGCACCGGGAAGGCCGAAAGGGTGGTGCGCTCAGATGGTCCGTCTGCTACCGAATAGGCGAATCGTCAACGTCGACGTCGACGGCGTCCTGTATCCGTTCACGGAGGCCATGCTGCTCGAGGCGTTCGTGATCTCTCAGGGCAGGGAGCTAGCCTTCACCCAGAAGGCGAAGGGGTGGGACTTCGACGCGTGGGGCGCGGTCTTCACTGACGGCTCTCCCGTCCCTACCGAGATCCTGCTCGAGGCGTTCCACGATGGAGTGATCGCTGGTCGGGTGTTCCGCTTCCGGGATCCGTTCCCGGGCGCTCATGACGCTCTCGTTCTGCTCCGGGAGCGGGGCTGGCTGATCCGGCTGGTCACGGCTCGGATCATCCAATCGAAGCCTCCGGAGTGGAACCGGGCGGCGCTCGAGTCGACGGCTCAGTGGATCTACGAGCACGACATCCCGTTCGATGATCTGGTCGTGGTGTCCAACACGGCGAAGAAGCTCTATCCGGCCGATGCCGTCATAGATGACCGGCCGACCTTCGACTGGTACCAGGAAGGGGCGGTGAACGTCTGGTTCGACTCTCACGAGATTCCTCCGTCGCCGCGATCCCCCAGCGTGATCCGGGTTGAGACGTGGGCTGAGATCCCGGAGATTCTCGGAGCGGGCTATCACGACGAGACCGACTCGGATCGTCGTCTGGAACCCTGGTCCGAAGGTGGCTGATCCCCGTAACGAGTTGGCGGTGTCTCATGCCGTCTTCGATCACGAGCACGGGGTGGCTCCGGCTGAGCCTCGATTCCCTGAGCCGTACCTCTCTCAGTACCGGGCGCTGGTGGCTCAGATGAAGGAGGAGGCTCGGGTTCTCCCTGGCATGCACACCGCGGTCGGGATGCTGATCGAGAAGGCGGCTCGAGACCACATCGCCAATCTGATGGTCGACCGTGGGGACGCCTTCGGGACGACCATCCGCTGCGGGACGTGTCACTCGACTCTCTGGCAACCGTTCTGGCCGGAGAAGGACGCTCGCTCGATGGCTGCGCTGCAGCAACTTCTCACGCAGGCGGCTCGAGCCGATCTCGAGTCTGCGCTCCGGCAGGAGTTCGTGCTCGGGCTGGTGTCCGAGTTGATGCGGGTGCTCGACGGCTCGGTCGATGAACCGGAGCAGCGGCTTGCGCTGAAGGAGCGGCTCCGTGAGTCGTTCACGAACTACTTGGCTCGGGTGGAGACGACCGCTGCGAAGAAGGGCGGTCGGACGCGATGACAGATATGGGTCCGGTCTGGGAGGCTGTCTCCGTTCGTCGCTGTCGGCAGTGCGGCTTCACGACTGCTCGACGTCCGGTCCCCAGCCTCTGTCCGCTCTGCGGCTTCGATGGGAGAGTGCAGGATGAGGACGAGGAGGCTTGAGTGCTCTCGTCGCTCGGGGTCGAAGAATGGGAGCAGTTCGCTCGGTGTCCGGAGTTCCCGAACGTCGAGTTCTTTCCCGAGGGCACCAGCGAGACTGCCAAGAAGGCGATCGCTGTCTGCTCCCGGTGTCCGGTGATCAACGAGTGCCTCGAGTTCTCGCTGCGTACCAAGCAGCGGTACGGGGTTTGGGGCGGAACGACGTCTGCTGAGCGTCTCGAGATGCTCGGCGTGGAGGTGGTGGATGATGACGAACCAGAGTGATGGGGAGGAGACGATGACTCCCCCCGACTTCTCACGGCGTGTCCTGATCGGGCTAGCTGGTCGGGCTGGCGTGGGCAAGGACTTCACGTTCGGTCAGCTTCTCGAGCGGGATCCTGAACGCTTCACCCGGCTGGCGCTGGCTGATGGTGTTCGCTTCGAGGTCGAGATGGCGTTGACGTCACGCTCCCTCCGCTCGATGGAGTTCTTCGGCGCTCAGATCGATGAGTTGTGGCGGAAGCCGTATCCGCTCGAGATCCGTCGTCTGCTTCAGTGGTGGGGCACCGATCTCCGTCGTGCGGAGTCCGAGGATTACTGGCTCTGGTTCCTCGAGGAGCGGCTCTCCTGGCGCTTCCCTCCGACCGACTTCCTGGTGATCACGGACGTCCGCTTTCCGAACGAGGCGGAGTGGGTCCGCAGCAAGGGCGGGCTGGTCGTGCAGCTTGTCTGCCATCACGACATCCGCCGTTCTCGTCTCGGCGGGACGCTCCCTCCCGAGCACGCTTCCGAGTCGTCCGTGGATCTCATCAGGGCGGATCTGCAGGTCGAGACGGGGGATCCCGCTCGGTACCAGCAGGGTGTCAAGGACATCTTCGATTCGGCTGAGCGGCTCCTGGCTCAGAAGCGTGCGGCTGCGGCTCAGAAGAGGACTTGACAGCCTCCCTCTGCCGTGGTACTGTTCGGGCATGGAGACAACCACCACCTTCGAGTCCTGGCTCGGGCTTCCGTCCGACCGCCGTCCCTCTCCCTCTGGTCCCGGCTACTGGTGCCCGACCCACAACGAGGACTGCTTCCGCTCCTGCTCCGCTCGGCGCAACGGCCGCTACGGCTCGGCGGGCGTCCTGTTCTTTCACCGGGCGTCGATGAGCTTCCTGCTCAACCTCCGCTCCGGGATGATCAACAACGGCGGTACGTGGTCGACTCACGGTGGGGCGCTCGAGAAGGGCGAAACCGCTCTGGAGGGTGCGCTCCGTGAGGCCAACGAGGAGATCGGCTTCGAGGCCGACGAGGTCGAGGTCATCGTGGAGCACCGGGCCACCACTTTCGGTCCGGAATCCTCCTGGTCTTACACCACGGTGGTCGTGGAGGTCACCGATCGCTTCGCTGCCGAGGTCACGGATGAGTTCGAGTCTGACGGGGTCGGCTGGTTCTCGATCGCTGAGATGGCATCGCTGCCTCTGCACCCCGGGTTCCGCAAGTCCGTCGTCTCGATCCTCGGCTCCCTGTACCGGGCCGGGGCGCTCTCAGCGTAAGGAGCCAGCATGATCCCCACCGATTCCCCGTTCGACTTCCCGTTCGTGATCCCTGACTGGGCGCCTCGCGAGACTCACGACATGGTCGCTCGCTCGGCGTTCGTGAATCGTCAGGAGGCTCGGCGGCGTGCGGTGCTGGCCGGGCTGGACGATCTCGCTGCTCGGGCTGATGAGCGGTCACGGCGGCGCTGATGTCTGTCTCTGCGATGGCGCTCGAGCTTCTCGAGCAGGCTCCCTGGAGGTCTGATGCTGACATCGCTCGGGAGCTTGGCTGCACCCGGGCGATGGTCAACCTCGTCCGCCACAAGCACGGGATCGTCAAGACGGCGGATCCTGGGAAGATGGCTGGTGAGGTGCGGGCGATCGCGCAGGAGTTGAACCTCCGTCTCGCGCGTGCTCAGAATTGCATGGTCTGCGGGGCGATCGTGATTCGCTCACGGAGCGGCGTTACGTGTTCCAAGCAGTGTGCTTGGCTCCGTTCGTCTGGTATCCGCCACCATCTCGAGGGGTCCGGCTCTCGGCCCTACCCTGGGTCCAAGACGTCGATCGCTCTCGCTGCGGTCGCGGCTCTCCGGCACACCAACGGTTTCACGATGGACGAGCGCTTCGAGAAGAAGCCTCCCGTCCGCACCACCGAGGAGACGTCATGAGTTGGCAGAAGTGGGTTCTCATCTCTTTCTTCGCGTTCAACCTCCTGGTGGTGTTCGGGAAGATGCGGGTGGTCGAGGATGACGATGCCCGTCACGTTCTCGGGATCTCGATGGTGCTGTCGCTGGCGTGCATCGGTCTGGTCGTTACGGCATGATCGCTCCGACCGACGAGGAGATCCAGAAGGCGCTGGACGTCCTGCTCTGGCTTTACGCTCACGTCGTGAGCGCTGGAGCCAAGACGGAGATCAGCCGTGTCCGTCATCGGCTCAACATCATCCAGGATCAGCGGATGGAGCGGGCGGTTCTCGAGCGGGCGTCTCAGCGCTGGGTCTGCCACCACGGTTTCGGGTTCACGTGCGATCCTCTCACGACGAAGTCACATCCTGCTCACTGGGGATCATGCGGATTCGCTCCGACCTACCCGGGCGGATCCTCATGACGGATCTCACGAATTCCCCGTTCCTGGACTTCCCGGAGGGCGTTGTCGACTCCCTGCTCGAGTCCGATCGTCCGGTCGTCTTCCTCGACGTCGACGGCGTCATCAACCACTACCCGAGGCCGTCGTTGTCCGTGTCACGGTTGAAGCCTCTGGTGGATGGTGGTGAGCTTCACCTTCGCCAGGCGATGGGTTTCAAGTTGTGGGTTCACGAGGAGACGATCTCCCTGCTCAAGAGCGTTGCCGAAGTGGCTGACATCGTATGGCTCACGGCGCGGGGTGAGGACGTCTTCTATCCCCGGGGTGTCTCGATTAGCGACTTCGTCTTCGATGGCACCCTGTTCCCCGTGCTCGACTCTCACGATGATGGCTCCCCGATCTCCCCTGGAACCGTTGAGTGGAAGTGGCGTCGTGCTGGGGAGGCTCGGGCGCTCATCCATCCGTCACGGGACGTGACGTGGATCGAGGACTTCTACTTCGAATCGCTGGCTCCTGATCCCCGCGGCCAGTATCGGAATCGTGTCATGAAGCATCGTCCCCGCTTCCTCAAGCGGCTCCCCGGCGTGACGCTGGTGGATACCGTTCCCGACTGCTACCTCCGCCGTGAGCATCTCGAGGGGACGTCCCTGGGCGCTCTGCTCGAGCGGGTGCCGTCATGAGGCTCAAGGCTTGCCTGCTCGGGTTCGGCATGGGGCTGGCTGCTACCGCGGCGGTGTTCTCGGTGATGGCCGTCATGATTGGGGACGTTGCGATGCTGCTGTCGACGGCGTCGTTCACGGTGCTGGGGTTGGCTTCCTGCTGGCTCAGCGTTGATGGCGTAGAGGAGGTCTGAGATGGTTGAAGGTCACGAGAAGCTCGACGCTGTCATGCTGGGCGGTACCGGCGAGGTGTCAGGCAGGCGGATCCCGATCACGGGAACGCGCCGCGCTCTCTACGATCCGAAGGGATCCCTGCTGGGCTGGGCGCTCCCGGTGGGTGATGGGCATCTTCTGCTCACGATCTCGGGCGCCGTGTCCGAGCCGACGAATCGGCCGGACCGTCTCACGATCGGCGTCCCGGTGGAGCGGCAGATCAGGCCGAACAAGCGTCACGAGAAGCGGGTCGCTGCGCTCTCACGATTGCTCTCATGAATCGTCTCACGAAGCCTGCTCTCACGAGGTCGTCTCACGATTCCTCTCACGAGCGGTTGTCTCACGAGGAGTCTCACGATGCGGGCTGAGGGGTTGCAGGTCGCTCTGCTGGCGGCGATCCTCCTGCTGGTCGTGCAGATCACGATGCTCGCTCACGAAGCGGCTCACGACAACGAGGATCGGACCGTAGATGCTTGCCTGCTGTCCGAGTCCTGGCTCGAGGGGGATCGGGACGGCTACCGGAGCATGTACCAGACGCTCCCTGGTGGCGCCGTCGCTCGGATTACCTTCGAGGGAGGCTACTCGCCATGATCCTCCCGTCGATCCCGCTGGGTGAGGCCGTCGAGGGCTGGCTCTGCCAGCATGCCGGGGTCGTCTACCTTCGTCGGTCTGTTCGGGAGAACGAGGCTTACAACCGCAGAAAGGCGTACTGCGAAGCGTCGGTGTGCTCGCTGCGGCCCGAACCAGGCGCGTGCGGTCCTGTGAGCGTGGGGGGTGCGCCATGACCAATACCGAGTTTCCGCTCCGTGCTCAGGAGTTTGTCCCTACCCTTGCTGGCGCTGGCGCGTCGTCACGGGCTGGCGTCGAGATGGATCTGGCGTGGACGTGCTCGAGGTGGGATGGCGCTTCTGCTGGCTGGTGCTCGCCGGAGGCTCCGCACGACGACTGCCGCTGGACGTTCGTTCCGGCGCTCACGTTCCGCACCTTCAAGGGCAGCGCCTACATCCCGTTCCTCCGCACCGACTATCCGGTCGAGCGGATCTTCTCCGAGTGGGTTCCTGGGTCCGGTCAGAACTGGCTGAACGAGGAGTACTTCCTGCTCGAGGCCGAACCGGCTTACATGGAGCGGATGGCGAACCATCTCGGGGTGTTCGGGCCGTGGTGGGTTCATCAGGAGCACGGCTGGCCGATGCTCGGTCCCGATGGCCGTGTCTGGGATGGGCATCACCGGATGCTGGCGGCTCGGCGTAAGGGTCTGGTGACGCTGCCGGTCATGGTGGCACTGGAGGCTCTCGATGCGTAGCGGTCCGAAGATCGGCTGGATCCTGGACGGCGCTGGCGAGGGCCGTCCCCAGACTCCCGAGGAGAGGGCCGACGACGAGTTCCTCCTGCGGCTGATGCGGTGGCGCTCCGGTACCCAGGTCGGCTTCGGCCGCAGGCGCCGTTCACGGAAGGCTCGCTGATGGCTGACTGGCACCCGGCAGAGTTCTGTCCCCGCCGTTTCACGGACGGCGATCTCCGGAGCTTCTCGAGCGATCGTCTCTGGGAGATGGCTGGTGAGTGCTCCGTCGATCCCGGTGACCCGGATGTCTGCGATGCCTGCGCGGCGTACCGCGTGGCTAGTGTCCGCACCGAGGCGGTCCGCACCGCCGTCGTCTCCAAGCCGTGGATCCGGTACGGCCGCAAGCGGGAATCCCCACCGTGGTATGACGGCGGGTCGTGGCCCGAGGGGGTCGACCCTGAGTCGCACGTGAGTACCGAACCGGAGGTTGCGATGGCCGTGTCGAATGCGCTCTCTGCCGAGGATCAGCGGCCGGTCAACACCGTCGCTCCGTTCCCGCTCCCCTGCCTGGACGCCATGCAGGCGATGGTTCACGAGACCGCGGTGGCGAAGGGCTGGTGGGAGACACCGGAACCCATCGCGGTCAAGATCGCGCTCATGCATTCTGAGTTGTCCGAGGCGCTCGAGCACATCCGCGCTGGTCACGATCCCGACGAGATCTGGTTCGAGGACGACGGGAAGCCTGACGGCGTGGCGGTCGAGTTCGCTGACGTCGTGATCCGGATCATGGATACCCTGGCGTTCTACGGCGTCTCCCTCAGCGAGGCTCTGGTCATGAAGGCCGAGTACAACCACGGTCGGCCGTATCGCCACGGAGGCAAGGCGTTCTGATGGCGCGCTCTGCGGCTCGGGCGCTCACGAGTTCGCTGCTCTGCCTCCTGTTCGGGCACGACCCGGTCACGCGGGGGGATACTGGATGGTCGTCGCTCCCGAGGTCAACAACCCGGTCCGATGGGCTGCAGTGCAGGCGCTGCGGCTACGTGTTCCTCTGATGCCTCGGTACCTCGATCGGAAGCGGGTGGAGGCTGCGGTCGATCTCTACGGGATCCTGCTCCGCGGCGGGATGACTCACGCTGAGGCGCTCGAGCGGATCTCCGTGTCCTACGGTCCGCAGGCCCGGAAGCGCCGTCGCTGGTTCTCTCGATGAGGCGACGTGTCCTGCTCACGCGGGTCGCTATCCGCCACGGTGGCGTGGTCCCCTCGGAAGCCTGGACGGCGTCACGGCTCGATCTGCTGGCTCTCCTGGGCCGTGGTGCGTTCGAGGCGTTGGGGGACGACTGGATCTGGGTCTGGCTGGTGGATCCGGCTCGGTCGCTGCAGGTGCTCGAGCATCCCGTCTCAGCTCACGAGCGGATCCTGGTCTGTTCACGGGAGGTGGCTCCTGGTCTGCTCGAGCGGTCCCCTTCGCTCATGCTTCGGCTGGATTCCGACGATGCGTTCAAGCCGGACGCACTTCTCAAGACTGCGCGTGCTGCGGACGGCTGGGACGACGAGACGCTGGTCGAGTTCCCTCGAGGCTGGCAGCTTGATCTGCTCCGCAAGGTGGCCGTCTCACGGAGCTACTCGTTCACGCCTCCGTTCTGCGGGCTGACGGCTGCGGATCCCGTAGCGGGTTTCAAGTTGCTTGATATTCCGCATACGGATCTGAGATCCCGATATCCTCGGATAGTCTCGGTACAGGCTCGGCACTGGCTGCAGGTCTGTCACGACGGCAACATCCTCAACCGGATGCGGCGACCGAATCCCTCCGTGAACGTCTCACGGATGCTGGAGGG
>Ga0137354_1000046_pt1 | contig 11133 bp, 10 predicted proteins | sample EasRivERMLT790_2_FD_104771 | JGI IMG/M metagenome (GOLD analysis project Ga0137354, IMG submission 104771) | Soil microbial communities from meander-bound floodplain in the East River, Colorado, USA - East River MetaG ERMLT790_2 | ecosystem: Environmental > Terrestrial > Soil > Floodplain ... | reverse complement strand
CGCAGGCCGTAATCGGGCGCTTCGGAGGCGCGGTGCAGATCTCCGACAGGACAGGCGGCGGCACCCGCGTGCAAATCGAATTACCTATGTCTCTCGCAAATTCTCTCGCAAATCAGGAGAAAGACGATGAATACCGTGAGCCCCGTATCGCCTCCGGATAGAAAACCGACGTTGCTGGTCGTCGACGACAACGAGACCTTCTGCTCGACCATGCAGCGCGCGTTCGGACAGCGCGGCTACGAGGTGCGGCTTGCGCATGACGTGCGCCAGGCCGAGGAGCTGCTGAAATCCTGGTTGCCGGAGTTCGCTCTCCTCGACCTGCGCCTGCCCGGGCCGGCCGGGCTGACGCTGATCCCCAGGATCAGGGCGGCAAGCCCGGATACCCGCGTGGTGATGCTGACCGGATACGCGAGCATCGCCACCGCGATCGAGGCGATCAAGCTCGGCGCCGTCCACTATCTCGCGAAGCCGGTCGATGCGGAGATGATCGAGGCCGCGTTTCGGCGCGCGGGAGGCGACGATAGGGTGTCGCCGAGCGAGAGCCTGTTCTCGGTCCACCGGCTCGAGTGGGAACACATCCAGCGCGCGCTGACCGATCAGCGAGGCAACATCTCGGCCACCGCGCGCGCGCTGAACATGCATCGCAGGACGCTGCAGCGGAAACTCAGCAAGCATCCGGTGGCGAGCTAGCATCCCGCTCCGCGTACCCCCCCGCACCGTACCGCCCTGCCTGCGGACGGTGGACGCGCCGCTGCGGGACAGTCGTCGAGCACACCGACCGCAATTGACTTCAGGCGCCGCCCCGGCAGCGCAGCATCCCGTCGGGGGCCGCCTTTCCGGTATTCTTTCTCTTCGGTATCAACCGCCGAACGGGAACGGGAACGAACATGCCTAGGAAAATACTTTCCGCGGGAAAACGCGTCACCGAGCTGCGCGAGAGCGAAGTGCGCTTTCGCAGCCTGTCGGCGCTTTCCGCCGACGTGTACTGGGAGCAGGACGAGCAGCTCCGCTTCAGGTCGTTCTCGAACGCAGGTTCGAAGGAATTCGAATTGGCGCGCACCGAAAACCTTCTGGGCAAGGCGCGCTGGGAAACCGATTACATCAACATGACCGAAGCCGACTGGGCGGCGCACCGCGCGCTGCTCGACGCGCGGCGGCCGTTCCGCGACCTCGAGCTGTGCCGCTGTGACGCGGCGGGCCGCAAGTTATGGGTCCGGGTGAGCGGCGAACCCGTCTTCGATGCGTCCGGCGCCTTCAAGGGCTACCGCGGTATCGCCCGCAATTTCACCGAGCGCAGGCGCGCCGAGGAGCTGCGCGAGCTCGAGCACACGGTAACCCGGATCCTCGCGGAAGCCGACAGCGCTTCGGCAGGGCTTCAGGCGGTGTTCCGCGCCGTGTGCGAAACGGAAGGCTGGGAGTGCGGCCGGTATTTCCGCCTGGACGAGCAGGCGGGCGTGTTGCGCTTTGCCGACGGCTGGAGCGTGCCGGACGCCGCGGTCGAGCGCTTTCTCGAGCTGTCCCGCGACCGCGTCTTCCAGCCGGGGGAGGGCCTGTCGGGCCTGGCGTGGCGGACGGAACAGCCGCTGTGGTCCGTCGACGTCACCAAGGATCCTCGTACGGGCTCGGGGTGGTCGAAGACCGTCCCTCACGGAATCGGCCTGCACGGCGCATTCGTTTTCCCCGTCGTCCTGGACGGAAAGACGATCGGCGTGTTCAATTTCGCGAGCCGCAAGGCCCGCGAACCGGAGGAGCAGCTGGTGCAGGCGATCACCGCGATCGGGGGCCAGATCGGGCAGTTCCTGCAACGCAGACGGGCCGACGAGCAGCGGCGGATCCTGGAAGCGCAACTGCGCCAGGCGCAAAAGATGGAGGCGATCGGCACGCTCGCCACGGGCATGGCGCACGAGTTCAACAACGTCCTGCGCACCATTCTCGCCAACGCGGAGCTTGCCCGCATGGACATCGCACCGGGACACCCCGCGCGGACGAGCATCGATGAAATCGACAAGGCCGGACGGCGCGCGAGGGATTTCGTTCAGCAGATTCTTGCGTTTGCGCGGCCTCAGGCCCCGCAGCGACGGCGCCTGAGGCCGTGTGAAGTCGTTCAGGAAGCCGTCAGGTCGATGCGCGCTACCGTACCCCCCCAGATTCAGCTGGTCGTCGAGGTCGGTCCCGACACGCCGGTGGTCCTTGCCGATGCGACGCAGATCCACCAATTGCTGGTCAACCTGTGCACCAACGCCTGCCAGGCCATGGAAAGCAGGTCCGGCAAAGTCGTGGTCCGCCTGACCGAGACCACGTTGGGCGGGACGGCGATGCACGGGATGCCCGGCCTTCAGCCGGGAAGATTCGCGCATTTGTCGGTGACGGATTCCGGGATCGGGATCGATCCGGCGATCCGGGAGCGCATATTCGATCCGTTTTTCAGCACCAAACCCGTCGGCCAGGGTACGGGGCTCGGATTGGCGGTCGTGAACGGAATCGTCCAGGCGCACGAAGGGGCCATCGAAGTGGAAAGCCAGCCCGGAAAGGGAGCGACGTTTCACGTCTACCTGCCCGCCGTGCAAGGAACGCCGGGGCACGGCGCCGCCGAGGAGGCACCCGTTTACGCGCAGGGCCGGGGCCGCCGGGTGCTTTTCCTGGACGACAACGAGGAGCTGGTTTCCGCCTTGGTGAAAACGCTGTCGCGGCAGGGTTACCGCGTAAGCGGCCACACCGTGCCGGAAGCGGCTCTGGACGCGGTGCGCGCCGAACCGCAGGCCTACGACGTGTTCGTGAGCGACCACAAGATGCCGGGCATGTCCGGGCTCGAGGTCGCGCGGGAACTGTCACGCATCCGGCCCGATCTGCCCGTCATCATCATCTCCGGCTACGTCGACAACGAACTGCAGTTCATGGCGCGCGAACTCGGCGTCCGGCGGCTGCTGCACAAGCTGCACACCCTGGACGAACTGGTCGAGGTCATCGACCAATTGACCGCAGGCTCAGTCGGCGCGTCAGCCGCCCTCGGTCGCACCACGCGGTGATTCCGCCGTCGACGACGAACTCCGTGCCGGTGATGAAGCGCCTCTGCTTCGCTATCAGCCCGTATCTATATAGCAGCAGCGAGATCCCCTCCCCCACGGGTCGGCTCCCGTGCTGACGTGGGCAAAGCCCGTCTCCGGGGGCTGGATGCTCACCGTGCACGTTCAGCCGCAGGCTAAGCGGAGCGAAATATGCGGATTGCACGGTGATGCGCTGAAAGTCCGCGTGGCCGCGCAGCCCGCCGAAGGCCGCGCAAACGAGGCGCTTGTCGCGATTCTCGCCGGAGCGCTCGGCGTGCCGAAGAGCCGCGTGCGCGTAGTGAAGGGCGCGGCATCGCGGCATAAAACGGTGCTCCTCGCCGTGCCGCAAGCCGATCCCGCGTTATTGCTGCGGCAGAAGTCCCCTGCATCGGGGGATTAGGGAAACTCTGAACAACCTCCTGATTTCGTCATTCCCGACGTCAATCAGAGCTTCCCTAAGCCTCGTACACGACCTGCCCGCCGACCAGTGTGTAGCGCACCCGGCCCGGAAGCTCGTAGCCGATGAAGGGCGTGTTCTTTCCCTGGCTCTTCAAGAAATCCGCGGTGATCTTGACGTGCGCGTTCGGGTCGAACACGCACACGTCCGCGTCCCTGCCCGCGGCAAGATCCCCCGCCGGGACGCCCAGGATCGCCGCCGGCTTGGAGGTCACCGTGGCGAGCGCATCGGGCAGAGCGACACGCATTTCTTCGGCCCACTTGAGCGCGAGCGGCAACAGGAGCTCCAGGCCCGTCGCTCCTGGCTCCGATTCGGCGAAGGGCAGCTGCTTCGCATCCTCGTCCACCGGCGCGTGATCCGAGCACAGCGCGTCGATCGTCCCGTCGGCGAGGCCCGCCCGAAGCGCATCGCGGTCGCGCAAGGACCGGAACGGCGGAATCACGTGGCAGTGGGAATCGAAGTAGCCGAGGTCGATCTCCGAGAGGTGCGCGTGATGCGCGCTCACGTCGCCACTGACGGGCAGCCCCTCCTTCTTCGCCGCGCGCAGCATCGCGACGCCTTCGGCGGTGGAAAGCCGGCAAAAATGGACGCGGGTGCGCGTCGTGCGCACGAGTTCCAGCATGGTCGCGAGCGCGATGGTCTCGGCGAATGCGGGAATCCCCGACAGGCCGAGCCGGGTGGCGACCTCCCCGTCGTGCGCGACGCCGCCCCGAGCGAGAAATCCGTCCTGCGGCCGCAACCACACCGCGATGCCGAAGGTCGCGGCGTACTGCAGCGCGCGCCACAGCATCTGCGTGTCGGGAAGCGGCGTGTCGGCGTGGGAGAACGCAACGCACCCCGCGTCGCGCAGCACCACCATCTCGGTGAGCCGCTCGCCCCCGAGCTTCCAGGTGAGCGCACCGAGCGGATAGACGTGGGCGAGATTCAGGTTTTTCGCGCGGTGCTTGAGCATCTCCACCAGGCCCGGCTCATCGAGCGGCGGGTCGGTGTCGGGCGGACAGGCGAGGCTCGTGACCCCGCCCGCGACCGCGGCCTGCATTTCCGACGCGAGCGTCGCCTTGTACTCGAAACCCGGTTCTCTCAAGCGCGCCGAGAGGTCGATCAGGCCCGGGCAGACGACCAGGTTATCCGCGGCTATCGTGCGCTCGGCGCGAAATCCCGCGGGGGCCTTGCCGAGCGCGGCGATCTTTCCGCCCGCGATGAACACATCCTGCTTCGCGTCGACCCGGTTCTTCGGATCGATCACGCGGCCGTTCTTGATGTGGACGTTCGTCACTGGTACGGGCTTCCGTCCTTGTGGGTGAATACCCATTTTCCGTCCACCAGGCGCGCCGCCATGTCGACGTCGCTGTAGGTGGCGCCGTCGCCGGGCGTGCGGTCGCCGATCTCGAGGTAGAGCGCGGGCTTTTTTGTCTCGTTGACGAGCTGGTGGCCGTCGGCCCTGCCCGCCGGAAACCCGGCCGCCATGCCGGGCGTCAGTTTCTGCCTCGCGGCGTCGGTCACCAGCGTCACCTCGCCTTCGAGGACGTAGATGAACTCGTCCTGCTTCGCGTGCCAGTGGCGCATCGAGGATTCCGCGCCCGGATCCAGGCGCGTCAGGTTCACGCCGAAGTTCTTCAGCCCCGCGGCGTCGCCCAGGCGCCTGCGGTGGCGCCCAGCCACCCGGCTTTTGTACGGCTCCGGATAGCCGGTGCTCGACTGCTCGGGCAGGTCTTTCGGGTCGAACGCGGGCGCAACGAGTTGGGTCATGGTCAATTCCCCGCGAGGATGCTCATCACCGCCATGCGCACGGCGATGCCGAAGGTGACCTGCGGCAGGATCACCGAGTGCGGGCCGTCGGCGACCGAGGAATCGATCTCGACGCCCCGGTTCATCGGCCCCGGGTGCATGACGATGGCGTCGGGCTTGGCGAGCGCGAGCTTCTGCGGCGTCAAGCCGTAGGACTTGAAGAATTCCTGGGCGGAAGGCAGCAGCGGCCCTTTCATGCGCTCGTTTTGCAGGCGCAACATCACCACGACGTCGCAGCCTGCGAGCCCCTCGCGCATGTCGTGATGCACGGAGACGCCGAGCTGCTCCACGCCCGCGGGCAACAGCGTCTTCGGGCCGATCACGCGCACGTCGGGCGTGCCGAGGATGGTGAGCGCGTGGATCAGCGAGCGCGCAACGCGCGAATGCAGCACGTCTCCGACGATGGCGACCGAGAGCCGGGTGAAGTCCTTCTTGTAATGGCGGATGGTGTAGGTGTCGAGCAGCCCTTGAGTCGGGTGCGCGTGGCGGCCGTCGCCGGCGTTGATCACGTGCACGTGCGGGGCGACGTGGCTTGCGATCAGGTGGGCGGCGCCGCTGGAGGAATGCCGCACGACGAACATGTCCGCGTACATCGCCGAAAGGTTGTCGACCGTGTCGAGCAGGGTCTCGCCTTTGCTCGAAGACGACACGGCGATATTCAGGTTGATGACGTCGGCGGACAGGCGCTTCGCGGCGATCTCGAAGGTGGTGCGGGTGCGCGTCGACGGCTCGAAGAACAGGTTGAAGATCGATTTGCCGCGCAGGAGAGGCACCTTCTTGACCTCGCGCTCGGTGACGCCGATGAAGGACGCGGCCGTGTCCAGGATGTGCACGAGGACTTCGCGCGGGAGCCCCTCGATCGTGAGCAGGTGCTGGAGTCTTCCGTCGCCGTTAAGCTGCGGGTTTCGCATCGGAGAGTCGCAGGAAGAATTTGCCGCGCTCGTCGCGCGCCAGGCGCAGGAGTTTGCCTGCGGGGACCGAAAGCGTGGCGCCGACGTACTGCGCCGCGATCGGCAGTTGCCGTTCGCCGCGGTCCACCAGCGCCGCAAGCTCGATTTTCCCCGGGCGCCCGTAGTCGAACAGCTCATTCATCGCGGCGCGCACGGTACGCCCGGTGTAGAGCACGTCGTCGATCACTACGATATGCCGGCCGTTGACGTCGAACGGGATCTGAGAGGGCTTCACCTGGTGGTGAAGTCCCGCGGCGTCGAAATCGTCGCGGTAGAACGAGATGTCCAGGGCCCCCATGGGCGTCGCAAGCTTCAATTCCCGGTGCAAGCGCTCGGCAAGCCAGGCGCCGCCGGTTCGGATGCCGACAAGGCCGGTGGAATCGGTGACGCCGGAGCGCAGCTTCCGTACGAGCTCCTGGCACAACAGTTCAGCGTCGGGGAGACTCATCGAGATAGCTTTGAAGGATGATTTGCGCAGCGAGCGCATGCGCGGCGTTCTTGTGTTCGCGTCCGCCGCGGCCGGTCTCGCGCAGATGCGCTTCGGCCGTCACCGAGGACAGGCGCTCGTCGGCGAGTGCTACCGGAAGCCGGAAACGCGCCTCGAGCCGCCGCGCGAAACGCCGGGCGCGCCGCGTCATGTCGCGCTCGCCGCCGTCCATCGCAAGCGGCAGGCCGACCACCAAGCGTTCGGGCCGCCATTCGCGCACGAGCGTCTCGACCTCCGCCATGCAGCGGCTGCCGCTTGCCGCCTCGAACATTCCCAGAGGATGGGCGAGCCGCGTTTCGGTGTCGCCCACCGCGACGCCGATCCAGCGCGCTCCGAAATCGAAAGCAAGTAGGGTGTGGCTGGAGACCTTCGACGGGGCCACGGCCGCCTCGCTCACGCGTGCCCTGCCTCCTCGGACAGCGTGGCGAAGTCGATGCCGAGCAGCTTCATCGCGGCGGGCAGCCGTTCCTCGGTGGGCGTATCGAAAATGATCGCATCCTTGGCTTCGACCGTGAGCCAGGCGTTTTGCTTGATTTCGTTTTCGAGCTGCCCCGCCGCCCAGCCCGCGTAGCCGAGCGTGACGAGCATCTTGCGCGGGCCGCCTCCCTGGCCGACTGCTTCCAGAATGTCCTTGGAAGTCGTGAGACCCACCTTGTCGCGCACCGACAGGGTGGCCTGCCACTCGCCGAGGGGCTGGTGCAGGACAAAGCCGCGATCGGTTTGCACCGGTCCGCCGAAATAGACCGGCTCGTTCACCAGGATCTGGGAATCGAGCCGCAGGCTCAGGCGCTCGAACAGGGCGCCCAGGGTCATCTCGATCGGTCGGTTGACCACCACGCCGAGCGCCCCGGATTTCTTGTGCTCGCAGATGTACGTCAGGCTGCGGGCGAAATACGGATCGACCATGTTGGGCATGGCGATCAGGAAATGGTTGGTGAGATTGACCTGGACCATGGAGGCGAGTCGCTATTGTAATCCCTCGGCAGGGTCGCGCACAATTTTGCGCCGCGCCCGGGCGGCGCACGAACGCGGGATTTTCAGGCGGCGGCCCGCCGGTCCTTGAGAAACCCGGAGATTTTCTCGATGAGATCGTCTTCCTGGTAGGGCTTGCCGAGGAAGTGGCTGACGCCGATCTCTTTCGCGTAGTTCTGGTGCTTGTCGGCGGTGCGCGAGGTGATCATGATGATCGGCACCCGGGCGAGGCGCTTGTCCGCCCGAACGTTGCGCGTGAGATCGAACCCGTCCATGCGCGGCATCTCGATGTCGACCAGCATCACGTCGGGGACGAGCTCCATCAGCTTCTCCATCGCCTCGACGCCGTCGCGCGCCGTCACCACGATATATCCTTGGCGCTCCAGCAACCTTCCGGTGACCTTGCGCACGGTGAGCGAATCGTCGACCACCATGATCGTGGGCTGCGTGGCGGCGGCCTGCGGCTTGGGTGCTTCGTAAACGATCGCCGGGCGGGCAGCGACTTCCTTCAGCGCAAGCAGCACCGGATTCAGGATGAGCACGATCTCGCCCGTGCCGAGCACCGTGGCGCCGGTGATGCCCGCGACCCGCTGCAGCTGCGGACCGATCGACTTCACGACGATTTCCTGGTTGCTGCCGATCATTTCGTCCACGTGCAAGGCGATGGCGTTGGTGCCGCTGCGCAAGTACAGCGTCGGGGAGAAGCGCTGCTGCTCGGCAACCGCGTCGGATATCCCGAGGAGGTGCGACAGCTAGTGGAACGGGTAGTGCCGATCCTGCCATTCGATCTGGCGCGACGCGTAGGCCGCAACCAGTTTCTCCTGCCTCAGTTGCATCACCTGCTCGACCATCACCGAGGGAATCGCGTAAGTCTTGCCGCTTGCTCTCACCAGCACCGTCTGGGTCACGGCAAGGGTCAGCGGCAGGTAAATGGTGAAGCGGGTGCCCTGCCCGCGCGTGAAGCGCATCTCCACGCGCCCGCCGAGCGCGGCGACTTCGCTGCGCACCACGTCCATGCCGACGCCACGCCCGGCCACCTGCGTGACCTCGGTGGCGGTGGAGAATCCCGCGTGAAAAATGAAATCGGCGATTTCCGCCTCGGTGAGCGTCGTGCCCGGCCCCATGAGGCCCTTTTCGATCGCTTTCCCGCGGATCCGGTCGATGTCCAGCCCTGCGCCGTCATCGGACAGGGAGAGCTGCACTTCGTTGCCTTCCTGCTTCAGCTCGAGACGAATTTCGCCGATTTCCGGCTTGGCCGCTTCCCGGCGCTTATCCGGCGCCTCGATGCCGTGCGTGACGGCGTTGCGCAGCAGGTGCTCGAACGGCCCGGTGATGCGCTCGAGCACCGAGCGATCGAGCTCGACCTGGGTGCCTTTGATATCCAGATTGGCGCGCTTGCCGACTTCCTTCGCGGTCTGGCGCACGACGCGGTAGAGACGTTCCTGGAGGCTGCCGAACGGCACCATGCGCACGCGCATCAGGTCCTGCTGCAGGTCGCGGTTCAGCCGCGCCTGCGCGAGCAGCGCCTTCTCGGTTTCGTCCACCGCGTTGACGAGGTTTCCGTGCACGGTCGATACGTCGCTGACGCTCTCGGCCATCAGCCGCGTCACTTCCTGAAAGCGGGTGAAGCGGTCGAATTCGAGCGGGTCGAATTCGCGCGTGGACTCCTTGGCGAGCTCCTCGCGCGATTGCATCTGCGACTCGGCCTGGATTTCGATCTCGCGCAGCTGCGCGCGCAACCGCAGGACGTTGTCGGTGAGTTCCTGCATGGCCGCCTTGAGGGCGCGCATTTCGCCTTCGATGCGACTGCGCGCGATGGCGACTTCGCCCGCCTGGTTGACCAGGCGGTCGATGACGTCCGCGCGTACCCGCAGCAGCGCCTTCGGCTGTAACTCGCGCTCGGCAAGCGGTACCCCTTTGGCCGCGGCCGCCGGTGACCCGGCCAAGAGGGCGGGCTCGGGCGTCGCCTTCGGCGCCTCGATGGCGGCGGCCGCCGGCTTCGGGGGCGCCGCCACGGCGGGCAGATTTTCTTCCGGGACGCGGGGTTTTTGCAGCTGCTCGAACAACAGGCCCATGCGGTCCCAGGACGTCTCCAACACCTCAAACAAGGCGGTGGGCAGTATCTTGACCGCCAGAGCGTTCTCGACGCGCGTTTCCATGTGGTGGGTCAGCTCGCCCAGCGCCATGGCGCCCGCCATGCGTGCGCTCCCCTTCAGGGTATGCAGCACGCGCAGCAGCGCCTGGCCGAGCGCGGGATTGGCCGAACTGTCGCGCCAGTCGCGCATGGCCGAGCCGACCGAGGGAACCAGCTCGTGGGCCTCGTCGATGAAGATCTGCAACAGCTCCGGATCGAGGTCGTCGTCGAGCCGCCGCTGGCGGCGCTCCAGCGTAATGTCCAGATCGAGGTCTTCCAGGAGACTGTCCTCAGGCTCGGTTGCGGCGAGCTCCTCGGCGGCACCGCTGTCCGCTGCGCGGGAAAGAGGGGTCGGATCCTTTCCTTCAGGCGTCGATTCCTGCGGGACCCCCGCTTGCTCCCCGATGTGCTCCAGCCGCGCGACCAGCGCAGGGACAGCTCGCGGCACGCGCAACTCGACCACGCTCGCAACCATGGTCTCGATCGTGTCGATCGCTTCTCCGACCAGCGACTGTTCGTCTTCGGAAAGCTCGCTTGTCGCGAGTTTTTGCAGCGCCTTCTCCAACGCATAGCCAAGATCCGAGAGGGCCGAGATCTTCACCGTCCCCGATGTGCCTGCGAGCGTGTGCACCGCACGCAGCAAGGCGTCGCTCACCACCCCGTGCTGGCGCAGGGTCTCGTGCTCTTCCCTGATCGCGCCAACGTGCGCGCGTGCCTCCCCGCTGAAAATGGCGAAGAGCGTCGTCGAGACCCGGTGTGCGCCGAGTTGGACGAATTCCTCGGGCCCGGCCGCCGCGACCGTGACGGGCGACGCGGGCGTGAAATCGGCCTTTGCCGACGCGGCAGGCTCGGCCGCCGGGGCCGAGGGTGCTCTGAGCGCCTCGGGGGACGCCTGCCCCCAAGCTTCGCTGCGACGTACGCGCCCCGCAGCCGCGACGAGCGAGCGCTCGTCGCTCGAGGCTCCGCCCGCCTTGAGGCGCTTGACGTTGTCGGAAAAGTATTCGTGCGCCAGCCCGATCAGCTGCAGCAGTTCCGGGGTTGCGGCGCGTTCTTCCTGCACCCACGCATTCATGGTCTGCTCGACGGCCCACGCGGCTTCCCCGAGGCGCATGAGGCCCACCATGCGTCCGCTGCCCTTCAAGGTGTGAAAGCCGCGCCGGATCGTCGTGAGCGCTTCCTTGTTGGCGTGCTGTTCGCGCACCGTATCGAGGTGCTCGCGGATCGTTGCCAGCACCTCGTCGGACTCCTCCAGATAGACCCCCAAAAGCTCGGCGTCGACCGCTTCGGCGCTTGCGTCGATG
>Ga0137354_1000045_pt1 | contig 11192 bp, 15 predicted proteins | sample EasRivERMLT790_2_FD_104771 | JGI IMG/M metagenome (GOLD analysis project Ga0137354, IMG submission 104771) | Soil microbial communities from meander-bound floodplain in the East River, Colorado, USA - East River MetaG ERMLT790_2 | ecosystem: Environmental > Terrestrial > Soil > Floodplain ... | reverse complement strand
TGGGGATTCCGGTACTGTCCGGGCATGACCAACGCAATCAAGTGGCGTCGACACCGTCCTGGCGACGGCCCTAACGGGGACATCCATGCCTTCATCCCGTTCTTCAACGGTGGCACGACGTCTCTCTGCGGCATCGCTCGGGACCAGACTCGGCACTGCTCTCAGTTCGCTGACTGGCAGTCTCAGATCTGCGATCCGTGCCTCGCCATCGGGATCATCCTCGATTCTCCGGCGCCGGCTTCCGACTGGCGTACCAATCCGGGAGCGGGGACTTGACATCCCCCGCTCCCTCTGGTACTGTTCGGGGCATGAACACCACCATCGTATCCACCCCGCTCACCCGTTGGCTCGACGCCACCGCTGAGATCCGCCAGGCCATCATCGATGAGGTCTACGAGGTCGAGATGGCCCGGATGACCAAGGAGCGCTCTGGCCGGGTGCTCCCGCAGAACGTCATCACCGAGAAGGAGCGCTTCAAGGCCCGCCATCTCGCGCAGGGCGAAGCCATCGCTCGGATCTACGAGCTTCAGGAAGTCAACGGGATCCCGAACCCGACCCGCGGCGACGACTTCCCCTCCCTCGACTCTGCTCCTGCTCCCCAGGTGAAGCCCAACCGCTACGGCGGGAACTGCACCGAGTGCGGGCAGTGGGTCAACGCAGGCGCCGGTTCCCTCGGCGGTCGGCCCGGCTCCTGGACCGTCTCCCACACCGGATCCTGCCCGGCTCCCTCCGCTGCTCCTGCAGCCGCTCCTGCCGCTTCCTCTCCGGCTCCCGCCACCGAGGGCGGGCTGGATCTCTCGAGCCTCCCCTCCGGCCACTACGCGGTTCCTGACGGCGACTCCCGGCTGAAGGTCTTCATCCAGCAGGGCAAGGGCAAGTGGGCCGGTTGGACGTTCGTCAAGGATGGGGCCGAGTACGGCCAGGGCACCCGGTACGGGATGCAGCGTCCGGGCGAGACCTACCGCGGCAAGATCGAGGCGGCGCTCACCGCCATCCTCGATGATCCCGAGGCTGCCGTCAAGGCGTACGGTCGGCTCACCGGAACGTGCGGGATCTGCGGCAGGCATCTCGAGGATGCGGATTCGGTGGCAGCGGGCATCGGCCCGATCTGCGCCGGGAAGATGGGGTGGTGATCATGGCTGAGAAGCGGTGGGGCGATCTGCTCCCTGGTGACGTGCTGGTCTGTCCGGTCACGGGTCGCGACGAGCGGGTGATCGGACGCAAGCGTTCGGGCGATGCTCGGGTGTACGTCCGCACCACGGTTGGACGGCACCTTCGTTCGGCCACGGAAAGGGTCGAGGTGCTCGCCTCCGCTCCTGCTCCCTCGGTCATCGAGGGCACCTTCGAGGAGGAGTGGCCGTTCTCGAGCTACGAGTAGATCACGCTTCGGGCGGGGTTTACTCTGCGTATCTGGCATCATCGGTACCCATGAGAGGACGGCGGCTCTGATGGCAGAATCCTCGGATGATCTTCTGGCTCGGCTGAAGCGGGCTGCTTCGACTATCGGTCCTGCGAACCATCTCTGTGCGCTCCTGCGCGAGAAGGCTCGGATGCCGGAGTCTGAGGCGGCGATCCGCTGGGCCTTGGCGGAGACGAGTCTCTCTCCTGGTCAGGTCACGAAGCTGCTCAAGACGGAGGGGATCAGCATGGGGGACAAGTCTGTTCGGACTCACCGCGAAGGAACGTGCTCCCAATGCCAGGTATGATCGATCGGCTGAAGCAATCGGCCGACGATCTCGGAGCCGACCGAGTCACCAAATTCCCTGCGGGCTGGACTCCTGGTATCGAGATGAAGGATTCCTCGAGCGGCGTCCTGGTCACGAGGCCGTCCGCTAAGCAGGCGGCGAACTGGGAAGAGGAGCTTCGATCTTGGGGCTTCGATCCTGCTCTCTACGAGGTGATCGAGCCGGTCCAATATCGGACGTGGGAGATGTACACGACCGCGCAGGGCGTCGTGCAGCTTCACTACTACAAGGCCAACATCCGCTCCCGAACCGAGGGCGTCCTGGCTGCGGATGCCGAGTCGATGAAGCGGTCGATCGCCAAGCATCGGGCGAAGGCGCTCCCGCTCCCGGGCGAGCAAGGGTTCGTCTTCGCCATCGCTGATCCGCAGGTCGGCAAGCCCGGCTCGGATGCCACGATCGGCCGGTGGATGGAGGCCATCGATCGGGCCACTGACCAGATCCGGTTCCTCCGCTCCGCTGGTGTCTCGATCGGGGAGGTCTGGGTTCTCACGCTCGGGGATCTCATCGAGCAGTGCGACGGGTTCTACTCCTACCAGGCTTTCGACTCCGTGCTCAACCGCCGTGATCAGATCACGGTGGCGTATCGGGCGCTCTGGCACACCATCCGGGAGTTGGCTCCGCTGTCGTCCCGGCTGGTGGTCGCAGGCGTTGGCGGGAACCACGGCGAGAACAGAACCCGCGGGGGGAAGGTCGTGACTGGTCCGGCCGACAACGACGATCTGCTCATCACGCAGATGGCGCTGGATCTGGCTCGAGCCAACGAGGACGCCTACGGTCACGTCGAAGGCCAGGTTCCCGACTCGGCTCTCTCGATCTCGATGGAGATCGCTGGCTGGCCGGTGGGGCTGGCGCATGGCCACCAGATGGGATCCCGGAAGCGGTCTTCGGAGGGCGTGCTCGACTGGTGGGCCAAGCAGACGTTCGGCGGTCTGAACGTGGCGCAGGCTCGGCTCCTGCTCACCGGGCACTTCCACTCGCTCCGGATCGTGGAGGACGGCTCGAGGGTCTGGTGCCAATGTCCAACGCTGGACGATGGCTCTGCCTACTACGCGGAGCGTACGGGGTCGGGAGCGGACTCGGAATCCTCCGGGGTGCTCACGATGACGGTCGGTCCGCAGGGACCGGATCACTTCAGGAAGGTCTGATGGCTCGGAAGAAGGATGTTCCTCCCGCTCCCCGAGAGCACCAAGGTCCGATCATGGGATGGCGGGCGTGGCGCCTAGCCTCCGGGCTGGACGGGTCGGCCCATCTCCGAGGGATGCGAGGCGTCGAGTGGCGCGGTCCGGTCCTGCAGGCTGAGCACATCCAGCACACGATCGTCTTCCAATCGTCCTGGTGGCATCGTCCCCAGCCGCGGCCGTGGGGGTTGGAGGAGAAGTACCAGCACGACGCTCCGGCTCGGGGCTGCTTCTGCGGGATCTACCAGCAGTTGATCACGGATCCGGTGAACCGCTTCCTCGACAGCGACGTCCCGGTCATGGCCGCTGGCGCCACGGAGATCACGGAGACGGCTCGCTGGTTCCGCCACGAGTGGGGCTATCGAGCTTCCGAGGTCCGCATCATCGGCCCGCTCATCCTCTCGCTGAAGTGTCTCGGGGCTTCGTTCTCGAGCGACTGTCACGAGATCCCGGTGGTCGTGGCGACCCAGGTGGCTTCGGGCACTGCGGCGTTCTGTGCCAAGCATTCCGGGATGAGGGTCGCGCGCGAGGGGCAGCATCACGACGTTGGGGACTGGCTGGTTCGAGCGGCCGTTGATCTGCAGCGCCGGTATGGTGTTGAGGTGTACGACTCGCACTCCCTGGAGGTGATCTGATGGCCACGATCGGAAGGGAAGAGGAGGAGGGGCAGAACGTCCCGATCCCCGCTCCGCCCATCGCCGTCCCTGTTCCTGAGCCGGGAGTTCCCGTCCCCGCTTGAGGTCACGATCTCTCGGGTAGGTTCCGTCTCCCCCGTGGGATGATCACGGAGCCGATCATTCCCGTGGTCGTTGCAGCCGGAAGCACTGGATCCCCGATCACGCAAGTGGTCGGGGATTCCGTGTCTCACGATTCGTCCCCTCCCGTTCACGTTCATGGGCGCTACCGTGGGTTTCGACACAGGCGCGTCGTTAGGAGAGTCGAGTGTCGAAGCGGTATCTGCGGGCAAGTGAACCGGGTGTCTACGTGGCGCTCGGTGGTTCGCTGTTCCGGAAGGGTCTGCTCCGTATCGGGTCGTGGCGTCACAAGGACGCTCCCGGTTGAGTGCTCTCCGTGGACCGACCCATGCTCGAGCGGATCGTTGCCAACTTCAAGGCGGGTCTTCGGGATGATGTCCCGATGCCGAAGGGTCACGAGGTGGATGCCTTGTCTTCGGTCGGGCACGTCGTGGGGCTGGCGATAGAGGGCGATGAGTTGATCGGGTATCACGATGTCCGGGACGAGGCGATGGCTGCCGACATCCGGGCTGGGAAGGTCACGGGTTCCTCCGTCTTCCTGAACCTCGATTACGTCGACGCTTCGACAGGGAAGTCTCACGGACCGACGATCATCCACAACGCGCTGACGAACGCTCCCTACATCAAGGGTCTGACTCCCTTCGAGGCTGTTGCTCTCGGGGAAGAGGATGCTGAGGGAGCGGTCGTGATCGCGTTGGAGGCAAACGAAGGAGGAGACATGACCCTGGACGAGTTGATCGCTCAGGTCACGGAGATCTCGGACGAGGATCTGAAGGCGGGGCTGCTCAAGGCCCGTCCGGTTCTGTTCGATGCTGCCGTGGACGAGGGCGAGAAGGTCGATCTCGAAGCCGTGAAGGCCGAGGCGAAGCTGGAGGGCACCAAGGAACTGGTCGCCGCTCTCAGCGAGGCCGCTGGCATCACGGTGGCGATGTCGGAGGACGGGGAGAAGGTCGACACCGTCGACGTCTCAACCAACCCGGCCTTCGTCGCGCTGTCCGAGACCGTGGCCGAACTGAAGGCGGGCGTTGCTCGCTCGGCAGTGGAGGCGACGGTCGACGCTGCGATCGCGGAGGGCAAGATCCTCCCGGTGCAGCGTGACGGCATGATCACGGTCGGGCTGTCGGAGGGTGGCGTCAAGCTGCTCGAGTCGCTGATCCCCGCGCAGGCGGTGGTCGATCTCAGCGAGACCGGCACGACCGGAGGGGCGGAGCAGCGGCACGGGCCGGATTCCGCCGACGACGTGGCTGCGGAGGTCGCTCGATACACGAGCCTGCTCCCCGGCCGTGACAAGAAGGAGGGCTGATCCAAGTGGCGAATTCGCATCCGTTCTCGGATCACCAGTTCGGGTACCCGGACTACACGGTCACTCCGGAGCAGTTCGACAAGGAGATCTTCGCTGGGTACTCCCCGCCGCCACGTCTCGAGGGTGTTCCCCTGGAGCCGAACAACGGGGTGCTCGAGGCGGGGATCGTCTTGGCGCGGGTCGCGGCGACTGGTCAGTACCAGCCGTACAACGCGAACGCTGCTGCGACGGGTGACAACATCCCCCGCTGCATCCTGCGGTCGGGGGTCGACACCGGATCCGGTGGCGCCACCAAGGTTCGTCCTGGTGAAGCCGTCTTCTCCGGTGTCCTGAAGCTGGGCGCTGCTGGCGTCCCGGGTGATGGCACCTCGGGCACCACATCGGCCGGTGGACTGGACGACGCGGCAGTGACCGCGCTGGGCGCAAGGGTCGATACCGTTCGCGGTATCGTCATCTTCTGAGCAAGGTAGGAGGAGGAAACCACAATGCCTGATATCTCTCTCCTGGCTCCGAAGGTGCTCAACGGGGTCATCGAGGAGCTTCAGTTCCCGGATACGTTCCTGGGTCTGTCGCTGATCGGCACCCCGGAGGACAACCCGTTCCCGGTGGCCGAGTGGGACGTCATCGGTACGTCTCGCGCGATGGCCCAGCCGGGCGTCCCGAACACCGAGGCGAAGATCGTCTCCCGTCTGGGGGTTGGGAAGCGGACCGCAAGCTTCCTGTACCTCCGCGAGAAGAAGATCTTCAAGCCGACGACCCTGCACTGGCTCCGTGAGCCGGGCACCCTGGCGACCAAGAACGCGGAGCGTGCCGTCATGCGCGAGATCCAGGATCTCGACCGGCGCTTCGCTGCGTTCGCGGAGTGGACGATCTGGCAGATGCTCTCGGGCGTTCTGTCGCTCAACTACGCCGACGTCATCGCAGAGGTCGACTACGCACTGGCTCTGTCGCACACCCCGGTGGTGGCGGAGCCGTGGTCCGACGCTGGCGCAGCGGATGTCATCGGTGACATCTTCGCGTGGAAGCTGCTCATCTCCGAGGACGGCGCCGGGGGTTCCCCGCGGCTCATCGTTCTCAACAGCACGACGATGAACGACGTCGTGCAGAACGAGAGCATCCACACGTTCTTCAGCGACCGGATGAAGGACAGCTACCTCACGACTCAGACCGTCCCCGGTCTGCTCGGTCTGGAGTGGCGGGTCTACGACTCGGTCTACGACTCTGGCTCCGGCGCAGAGAAGTACGTCCCGGACGGGGTGGCGATCCTGATCGCTGACAACCCGGAGCGGCCGTTCTTCCTGATGCAGGGTCCGTCCGCCGATCACTCGGCGCCGACTGGTCACGTTGGCCGGTTCGCGAAGTCGTGGCTCGAGGAGGATCCCTCCGCTCGGCAGTACCTCGAGGAGTGGCACTTCCTGCCGATCCTCGAGCGTCCTGACCAGATCGTGTACGCACACGTCGACGGGTCGTCCGCGGCCTGATCGCCGGATCGTATGAAGGGGAGACGGAACCTCCTGGCCGGTTCCGTCTCCCCCCAGCGATGAGCCAGGGCTGTTAACCACGGGATCGGAATCGGAGGAGAGGTTTCTCATGACCATGACGTACATCGAGAGTCTGCGGGAGGGTCTGACCATCCGAGGTCGGGTGCTCTCTGCCGGGCAGGTCGTGGGGCTTCACAACTTCACGCCGCGCTCCGCTGCTGAGCAGGTGAATATGTTCGGCAAGCCCCTGTACCGGGTGGTCCCGGAAGAGGCGGCGAAGGCGAGGGGTGCTTCCACTCTGGCGCATCCCCATCCTCAGTCTCAGCCGAAGGCGCGGAAGCCGAAGGAGGCTGCTCCGGCTGCGGACATCACGCTCGAGCCGGAGGCGGCTCCCGCTGGGGAGTTCGACGTCCTGGTCGGTCGGAACGTGGCCGAGACTCTGGCTGCGGTGGCGGGGCTGGACGACGACGGGGTGGCTCGGTTCCTCGAGTGGGAGCGCGCCAACGCCAACCGCTCGACCGTGCTCTCGGCCTTCGGAACGGGGTGACGCCGATGGAGTGGTCGACCATCCCGGCCTTCGTGATCGCTTGCCTCACGCTGGTCGCTCTGGTGGTCGGAGCGTTCTTCGTCGCTCGGGCTACTCTGTCTCAGAAGAGGACGACCGAGGCCGAGGCGCTTGCCACTACCAGGGGGGCGAAGATCGAAGACTTGGAGAAGGAGGTCGGCTCCCTCCGGGAGCGGATCGCCACGATGGAAGGTCAGATGACAGCGATCATGTCGCTGAAGGCAGAAGAGATCGCGGCCCACGTTGCTGCCAAGGTGGTAACCGCCATTCGAGGAGAGGAGGGCTGAGATGCCCATTGTTTCAGGGGACATCGACTACTACTACTCGATCAAGACGGCGGGTGCTGGCGACACCACGGCGCAGGGCGATCCGGATGAGTCTCTCGGGACCAACATCTCGACCACCCAGATCCCGGACGCCACGCTGCACGCTCTGTTCGACATCGTCACGGGCGATGAGAACGCTGCCTCGGACATCGAGTACCGATGCATCTTCGTCCGCAACAACCACGGCTCGCTGACGCTTCAGGGCGCGGTGGTCTGGGTCGTGTCCCAGGTGGCTGGTGGTACCTCGATCGCGATCGGTCTGGACACCACGGCGATCTCGGATGCGGATGACACCGCGGACCAGGCGCTCACGGTGGCGAACGAGTCGACGGCTCCTGCGGGCGTCACGTTCTCGACGCCGACCACGAAGGGCACTGGACTCGTCATCGGGGATCTCGATCCCGACGAGGTCAAGGCGATCTGGATCCGGCGCACCGCGGCGAACACGTCGGCGCTGAACAACGATGGCGCGACCCTTCGGGTCGAGGGCGACACGGCTGAGTGATCCCTCCCCCGCTAGGAGGGGTTCATGGCTATCACTGTCACGCTGCTCGCGGATCACGCCGATACTGCGAACCAGACGACGTATACCGACTCCGTCTCGACCCAGCCCGCTGCTGGGTCGACGGTGGTCATGTATATCCGGGCCGGGCGCTCGGGCGGTGGCGAGGTTCCGGCGTCCGTCTCTGCCTACGGGCTGACGTGGACGAGGCTGACTCCGTCTCCGTCCGGTAACGACATCCAAGGGACCGGCGCTCGCATGAGCGTGTACTGGGCCTTGGCTGGGAGTTCCCCCACGTCGACTGCGGCGTCGGTCACGTTCACGAACGGGCACACCGGGTGCATCTTCCACGTTCTCCAGATCACGGGAGCCGATGACACCGCTCCGATCGTTCAGCACGTCTGGAACAAGGGGTCGGGGCAAACCTCATCCACGGTGACGCTGGCGGCGTTCGAGGACGCCACCAACAACGCGGCGATCTCCGGGACGCTGATCCACGTCAACAGCGCCATCACGCCGGACGCCACGGCGACGTGGACCGGGCTTGGCGACCAGGGCCATAACTCCCCGATCTCCCGTCTGCAGACTCAGTGGCGGACCGGCCAGGACACCACGGTCACGTCGTCCTGGACCGGGAACGAGGACTGGGTTTCGTGCGCGATGGAGATCCGGATGGCGTCCGCGCTCGAGGCGGTCGGTCAGGACATCTCGTCGTCCTGGCATGTCCAGGCTGCGGTTGGCTCTCAGCAGTCGTATCCGTTTCACGTCTCCGCCGCGGTCGGCTCTCAGCAGTCGTATCTGTGGAACGTCTCCCTCCTGACGGGTACCTCGGATCTGGCGACTCTGTGGGACGTGCTCGCTGCGGCTGGCGCCTCTCTCGGGACGGTCTGGAATCTGCAGGCTGCCGTCGCTGGTGATCTCTCGAATCTGTGGAACGTGCTGGCTGCCGTGGCCGAGGAGCTTGAGGCGGTCTGGAACGTCTCCCTGCTGACAGGCGTCTCTGATCTCTCAAGTCTGTGGAATGTCCAGGCCGCGGTCGGCGCTGCGCTCGAGTCGCTCTGGGATGCTCGGGCTGCGATCCCCGGGGATCTGTCGACCCTCTGGAACGTGCAGGCGGCGGTGGCTGAGGATCTCGAGGCTCTTTGGAACGTCTCCGCGGCGGTGGCTGAGGATCTCGAGACGATCTGGAACGTCTCCGCTCTGACGGGTGTCTCGGATCTGGCGACGTCCTGGCACGTCTCCGCGGCGGTGGCCGCTTCGCTCGAGACGCTCTGGCATGTCTCCGCGCTGGCGTCCCTGACGCTCGAGTCGATCTGGAACGTGCTCGGTGCCATCGCTGGTGATCTCGATCTTCTGTGGGACGTGGCTGCGCTCGGGGCGGTCGGCCGAGAGTTGGCGGCGATCTGGGATGTCTCCGCGTTGGCGACTTCCGATCTGGAGACGATCTGGGATCTGTCGGCGGTGGCGGCGAAGGCGGTGGCGCTCTCATGGATCGTCTCGGCTCTGTCTGGTACCTCGGATCTGACTTCGCTCTGGGATGTCCTGGCCGCTGTCGGTGAGGAGTCGGAGCTTTCGTGGGACGTCCGCGCGGCGGTGGCTGCCGATCTGTCTTCGCTCTGGAACGTCCTGGCCGAGGGGATCGTCGGGAGTGAGCTTGGGCTGATCTGGGACGTCATCGGTCACGCTGGCACTTCGCTCGAGGCGTCCTGGGATGTTTCGGTCACGGCGACGGCGGATCTCGAGGCGCTCTGGGGCGTGCGGGTCGCTGTCGGTGAACCGCTCGAGACGATCTGGTCGGTGGCCGCTCCGGCCGGTTCCTCCCTCGAGACGATCTGGGAGACCCGTGCTCCTGCAGCGGCTTCCCTCTCCGCAGCGTGGAGTGTCCTGACAGCCGCTCAAGCGTCCCTGGAGGCGGGCTGGTCCGTTCGGGTGCTGGCTGGCCGAGACGAGGCTTTCCTCTGGGATACGGGCGCTCTGGCGGGTGCTGAGCTTGAGGCTGTCTGGAACGTGCTGTCGCTGGCGGACGAGTCGGTTCCGTCCCGTCTCGTCTGGGTGACGGATGGCCGTCGCGCTCGGGTTGTGGGCGTTCGGGTTACGATGGGTGACGGGGTCGGCGGGTTTGCTCCGCGAGGTCACGGCGTTGGAGGAGAGGGCTAATGAGGATCATCCTGTACTTCGAGCCGTTCGAGGGCGATGACGCTACCGGGCTGGTGATCGAGGAGTCCGAGACGGCGGATGGTCCGTGGGTCGAGATCGACTCGTTCTCCGGCGAGTACGGTGAGATCGGGGAGTATCCCGACTGGATCACGTCCGTCGTCTCGATGAACGCAACCTCCCTGGCTTACTGGTTCCGGATCACGTGGGAGGCCGATGGGATCCTGCAGATCCCGTCCGAGGCGTTCCAGATCTCCCCGCTCCCGGAGCGGTGGATGGTTCCCGATCTCCTGGCGGAGCGGACCCGGATCACGGCGCTCGCTGAGCTTGGTTCGACCTACCAGCAGATCCTCATCGACCTTGCCTACTTCATGCTGCAGGATGCCTGCGGTCCCTACGACGAGACGGCTGAGGACTTCCCGGATCGGGCGATGCTGGCTTCGCAGTTGCTGGTCGAGCGGCTGTTCTACGCCATCGGTCCCGACGCGTTCCAGACCCTGGTCGGGGTGCAGGAGGAGGAGTGGGCCAACTACCGATACAAGATGGCTGCCTCCGCTCCCGAGGCCGTGGCGGCTCTGTCGGAAGAGATCCCTTCGTACATCCGCGGGCTGGTCTGTCCGTTCTCCGTCGACAAGGACACCACGTCGATGATCACGACCGTCGTCTTCGGTCGTCCGCGTCTCTACCGTGACGACTCCGGGTTCGACGTGGAGGAGCGGATCCTCACGCAGCGGGACATCGATCGCAACAACCGGCTCGGGCCGCATCGCTGGTGGTACTGGGCGCGGGGCGTCGACTGATGGCGATCGCTGACGCCTTCGTTTACTCGTTCACGATCTCTCGGCAGACTCAGTCCGGCTCGGAGGACGGGACTCCCCTGTTCACGACGACCGAGGTCGTGGTGCCTGGGTTCTTCGATGACTCCCAGACGTCCGCGACGATGGTGTCCAACACCCGGCTCGAGGTGGGTCCGTCCTATCAGGATCGGCGGGCGGTCTTCCTCTGTGCCACCGATGCCGATGTTCAGGACGATGACGAGGGCGTGGTCACGCTCCCGATCGAGGGTGGCGGCGTCCGCACCATCGGGAGGTTCTCCGTCGAGGTGATCCGTCACGAGGTGTCGAAGCGTGGGCTGCATCATCTCGCCGTGATGCTGCTCGGGGTCCGGGAGTCAGGCTGATGG
>Ga0137354_1000043_pt1 | contig 11343 bp, 13 predicted proteins | sample EasRivERMLT790_2_FD_104771 | JGI IMG/M metagenome (GOLD analysis project Ga0137354, IMG submission 104771) | Soil microbial communities from meander-bound floodplain in the East River, Colorado, USA - East River MetaG ERMLT790_2 | ecosystem: Environmental > Terrestrial > Soil > Floodplain ... | reverse complement strand
CGCGCATCGGAAGGACATGATTTTGACGTTAGCAATGGTTAAGACCTCATCACTCGTCACTCGTCACTCATCACTCGACGCGCTTGCGCGGAGCATAAAGCGCTGGGGTGCTGAGCTCGGATTCCAGCAAATTGGCATCGCCGACTGCGAGCTCGGCGAGGCGGAGACGCGGCTGCTGGAGTGGGTGGGGAAGGGATTTCACGGGGAGATGGAGTACCTGGAGCGGCACGGGACGAAGCGGAGCCGCCCCGCCGAGTTGATTCCCGGTACGCTGCGCGTGATCGCGGCGCGCATGAACTACACGCCGCCCAATGCGCGTGATACGTCCGAAGTGCTGGCTGATGGCAGCCGCGCGTTCATTTCGCGCTACGCGCTCGGGCGCGACTATCACAAGCTGATGCGTGCTCGCATGCAGAAGCTTGCTGACAGGATCGGGGAGGAAGTGGGCGAGTTCCGCTACCGCGTGTTCACCGACAGCGCGCCGGTGATGGAGGTGGAATTGGCCGGGAAGGCGGGCCTGGGCTGGCGCGGCAAGCACACGCTACTGCTCAACCGCGAAGCGGGATCCTATTTCTTTCTGGGCGAGATCTACACCGACCTGGCGCTGCCGGTGGACGCGCCGCAGACCGATCACTGCGGCACCTGCCAGAAGTGCCTCGACGTCTGCCCGACCAAGGCCTTCACCGGCCCCTACCAGCTCGACGCGCGGCGCTGCATTTCGTATCTCACCATCGAGCACAAGGGCAGCATCCCGGAAGAACTACGGCCACTGATCGGCAACCGCGTGTACGGCTGCGACGACTGCCAGACCGTCTGCCCTTGGAACAAGTTCGCCTCACCGAGCGGCGAGCCCGACTTCCCGGTCAGGAGTGGCCTCGACGACGTGACGCTGGTTGAGTTGTTCGCTTGGAGTGAGGCCGAGTTTCACGAGCGGCTGGCGGGGAGTGCGATACATCGGATTGGGTATGAGAGGTGGTTGCGGAATTTAGCGGTGGGACTTGGAAACGCGCCAAGATCAAACACGGTGATAGGCGCACTCAATGCACAGGTGGATCATCCGTCAGGACTAGTGCGAGAGCACGTCACATGGGCGTTATCGCGCCACTGCGCGTAGGATGAGGGCTGCGGGATGAGATATGCGAATACACCGAATCAGCAGGAATTACCTGAAACACGAAGAATCGGACACGATTCCAGAGATTAAGGGGCCAGGGTCGATTCTTTGTACAGATTTACCCGCTCGTTTTGGGAGATGAATAATGAGGACACGTCAGAGATTGGGCTTTACTTCGGTCTTCGTGGGTGCACTGCTGATTACACTCATTGCTGCTGATCTCGCCTTTGCCAATGGGAAGATCACTGAAACAGAGTTTTCTACGAGTCTTACTGAAGCCACGGGTATCGTTCGAATAATCGTGGCCGTCTTTGGAGGCTTGATCGGCGTACTGGGGATCGCAGTAGCTGCAAAAGGCATTGGTGGCAAAGCTGACGTCACGATGTCGCTCTCGGAGCACAAGAAGCTATCGCTCACGCGAGTGAGCCAAGGCGTTGTGATAACTGTTATCGGGGCGGCGATACTCGTAGCGGCTGTCTATCTTCTCCCAGAAAAGCGAACCGAGAGAGAAGTGAGTGGGAAGGAAATCACAATTGAGCGTGACCAGACTCGCGAGAAAGTAAGAGCAAGAAATTGATCATTAAAGCGACTCCGGGGTCGGACCAGCGCAACGCATTGATTCAGTGAGATTAGGTGCATTGATAAGGGGGTGTTTGAGGCGCTTAAAGGCCCCTTTTTGAGGTGGAAATGCGTGCTCTAAGGCAATAACGTAGAAATGCTGCGCGATGGGGAGCGATTTGAAGACCAATTTCTTGCTGGTCGATTTCGAGAATGTTCAGCCCGACAACGTTGGCATCCTGAACGGCCGTTCATTCAGGATCAAGGTTTTCGTGGGCGCCAATCAGGCCAAGATCCCATTTGAGCTGGCACGCACTCTTCATGCATTCGGACCTGACGCCGAATACGTGCAGGTTGCTGGGAACGGGAGGAATGCACTCGATTTCCATGTTGCCTACTACATTGGGCATCTGGCCGCGAAAAATCCAGACGCTTCCTTTTACGTGATATCGAAGGACAAGGGCTTTGATCCCCTGATCAAGCACCTAAAGGCGCAGGGGATTTCTTGCCAGCGTTTAAGCTCGATCGCCGATATCACCGGAGGCAAGATATCCAGTTCGAAATCGGGCTCGGACACGAGCGACGCAGTAAATCCATTCGATTCCAGGCTGTTGCCGGAAAAGGTTCAATCTGTCATTAACAATCTGACGAAACTCAAAGCGGCCAAGCCTCGAACCCTGAACGCGCTCCGGAGCGCCATCAACCAGGTCTTCAAGAAAAATGGTCTTGCAGACACAGAGTTGGAAGAGATCATCGAGCAACTGACTGTGAGCGGTGCTGTGATAGTTACTGGTGGGAAAGTTACATACGAGCGGACGGTCGAGAGTAAGCCATCCAACTCCGAACCGATCTCGGACAACGTTGATGCAATCATTGCCGACCTGATGAGAAGGAAGGCATCCAGGCCGAAGAGAATAAAAACACTTCGGAGCACCATTAATGCCCTTTTTAAGAATAAGCTCGCGGAGGCAGAAATAGACGAGCTTATCGAAAAGTTATCAGAACGCGGCGTCACAATGATTGCTGACGGCAAGGTGACCTACGAACTGCGGGATCTGGACGAAATCAAAGGGGCCAGGCTCGAATAATAGCTTTGAAGGCCTCGCCTCGCATAATTCGAGCCTGGCCCTGAGGTCTCCTGAGGTCTCCACGACTGCCAGACGGACTATCTCAGAGTCAGAGTAAGTTTATCGCAGGTTGAAAAAATGAATCCGACCGCGATCACTCGCAACGTTGCGCTGCCATGAGTGTGACCTGCGGCATGAGGCCTCTACTTATCGTAGCGCTGTGGTGCCTGCTCGGAGTGCCGGGGCAGGCGCTCTGCCAGACCTCCGCGGAAAACGCCGCGTGCGGAAAAGCTGAAAGCACTGCGGCCATGCGCGAATGCCAGAGCGACCGGCTTAAGCGCGCGGATGCAGGCATGAACGCAGCATACCGAAGTCTCAGCGCCAAGCTCGACCAGCGCGGCCAGGCGAAGTTGCGCGCCGCCCAGGAGGCGTGGCTCAAGTTCCGCGCTGCCGAAGCGGATTATCAGGACGATGCCACAAGAGACGGAACATTGGCGCCGCTGATTGCAGAGCGCGTGCGGGCCGATTTGACGGAGTCCCGCCGGAAGAATCTGGAGAAAGCAGCCGCGGAGCTCAAGTAGGGAGTAAACGGGGCCGGGGTCGCATTTCTGGAAATGCAAACCCGGCTCTGATTGTGTCGATCTCCCGCTCTCCCGACCTTCCGATCTTGCGATTTCGTGTACATGAGGACGGGTTCCACTTTTCTGGAATATGAATCGAACCAGTTTTACGAAGGAGTTGACCGTACGTGAAGATGAAACGCTACGCCACGTTCGACGCGTACCTCGCGGGCCAGGCGGCGAAGAATCGGCCTATCATCCGGGCCTTCCGCAAGTTCGTGAAGCGCGTGGCGCCCCAGCTTCAGGAGTCGGTGAAGTGGGGCAACGGATGCTGGTTGAAGGGTAAGGTCCCGGTCTCCTACGTCTACTCGGCGCCGGACCACGTGCAGTTCGGGTTTTTCCGGGGCGCCTCGCTGAAAGACCCGAAAGGGCTACTCAGGGGCGAGGGCCAGTACGTGCGGCACGTCAGGGTGACCAAGACCTCCGAATTCGATGTGAAAGCCGTCCGGGCGCTCCTCAAGCAGGCCGCGCGCTAGCTGGAATGGAAAGAAGGGGGGGCTTTTGAGCACTTCCTCCTTCTAAATGGCGTCAGAGTAAGATTTCCACTGCTCGATAAAGTTACTCTGTGGTTGATTGCATCAGAGTCATTTTTGTGAAGTGAAACCCGCCGATTTACGTCACCATAGATCGTCACTCGTCTATCGTCGCCACGAGGATCCAACGCACTTCCAACAAAGGAATCTGCCAATGAAAAGAAATATCGGGTTATTGTTGCTGGCTGTTTGGCTCATCTTGACCGGGCTCATTCCGCTGCTCAATTTCAGCTTCACGGGATTGGGTGCCGTCATGGCGGTGCTTGCCATAGCAGCCGGCATTTTGATCGCCATCGGCCGATAGCTCACTGAGAGGGAGTGCCAATGAAAGTGCTTTTGCGGGTGTTTGCGACTGTCCATGGGCTCATGGCTATTCTATTTGCCTGCGCCGCACTTCTGCTCATCGTAATAGCTGCCCGCATTGGCTGGACGGTCTTCGCCGTCGGCCTGGACCGGGCTGCAGCACAAGGGATAATCGAAGCGGTAGGTTTGCTGGCTGCCGCGGTCGTCGCTCTTCAAATCGCCCAGACCATTACCGAGGAAGAGGTCATTCGTGACTCTCATATCAGTGGGCCGACACGCGTGCGCCGTTTCTTGTCACGATTCATGGTGGTGGTTGTAGTCGCGCTCTCAATCGAAGGACTCGTTGCGACGTTCAAGGCCCTGCACGAAGATCCGGCACAGTTACCCTATGCGGCGAGCCTTCTGCTATCCGTAGGAATACTCCTTGCCGGCTGGGGTGTATTCGTCCGCCTCAATCGCTACGCCGAAGAACTGGAGCCGGAGGCAATGGAAGCAGCCAAGCGCGAAGACAAGAAACTCAAGTAGAAAACCGAGGAATCGGGTCAGGCTTTGGTAAATAGAGCAAATGACGGGATCACGCCTGGCTAATTGCATAACGCCCACACTCCAAGGGTCAGGTCAGGCCACCCGGTTGAACCAGAGCATCGAGCAGAGCGCGGATATCGCCAGCAGCAGCGCGCCGAAAGCAACGAAAAAGGCCGTGATCTCGACGGTGCTCGCGCGTCCCATGGCCATGCGCGCGCTGAGATACTCGTAGATGCGCCGCAAATCCTGCGCGGAGCCGGCGGCGTAGTACTCGCCGAGCGTGGTTTCCGCTATCTTGCGCAGGGTTTCTTCGTCCAGGCTCACGCGCATCGACCAGCCGCCGATGGCGAGGGCGATGCCATCGGTACTGCCGATTCCCACGGTATAGACGCGCACGCCGTGTTCCGCGGCCAGCTTCGCGGCCGCCAGGGGGTCGGGACCGAAGTTGTTCTCGCCATCGGAGAGCAGCACGATCGCGGCCGAGCGGTTCGACCCGGGGGGCACCGGTTTCCGGTCCTTGCTTGCGCCATCGGGCCCGGAGGGCCAGCGCGTCCGGAAATCCGGCCGGCCCTGCACCAGTTGTTCCACGTTGATGCCCGCGTCCGGGAGCAGGGTGGCGAGCGCGACGTAGATGCCGCTGCCCAGGGCCGTGCCGCGCTGCAGCTGCACGCGCTCGATCGCCTTCATCAGGTCTTCGCCGTTGTCGGTGAGGGACTGAACGAGCGTCGCGTTGCCGGCCACCGTAACGATCCCTACCCGGGTGCGCGCCGGCCGGCGCTCGATGAAGGTCCGCGCGGCGTTTATCGCGGCGGTGAGCCGGTCCGGCACAACGTCCGTGGCGCGCATGCTGCCCGACGTGTCGAGCGCGAGGACAACGTCCTTGTGCACCGAGGGGAGCGCCAGGATCGCCTGCGGACGCGACACCGCGCCGAGGAGCGCGAACAGTCCGAGCAGGAGCAGGATCAGCGGAACGGCCCGCCGCAGCGCGATGCCCGTCGACTGGGGCGCGGGCGAGTGCCACAGCCCCGGCAACTGCGCGAGCGAGCGCCTTCTGCGAGCCGCGAGCCGGACGTACAGCACTGCCAGAATCGGCAACAGCGCCAGCAGCCACAACAGGCGTGGCCACAGCACCGTGAAGCCCGTCAGCGGATCGAGGACGCTCATTTCATCAGGGCGGCCGGGACGCCGCCGCTCGCCAGCTGGGCTCTCCGTTTCCGGAGCCGGGCGAAGCGCACCAGGGTGTCGGCCAGGTCGTCACCGGTCGAGAGCTCGATGCAGTCGGCGCCGGCCTTGGCCAGCGCTTCGCGCAAGGCGGTCTCGCGCCGCGCGGCGAGGGAGGCGAAACTCCTGCGGAAGCCGGCGTCGTGGGTGTCCACGAAAAGCTGCTGGCCGGTCTCGGCGTCCTCCATGATCACCATGCCGAGATCGGGCAGGGCCGTTTCAACGGCGTCGCGGAGCCGTACCGCGATGACCTCGTGGCGTTGTCCGAGGAAGGCGAGCGCGCGCGCCCAGCCGGGTTCGCTGATGAAATCCGACACCACGAACACCAGCGAACGGCGCTTGATGACCTGCGCCGCGCGATCGAACAGCTCGCCCAATTGCGTGGGCTTGCCGCGCCCGGATGCAGGGCCGGTCCGGGCGACCCGGTCGATGAGGTGCAGGACGTGCCGGCGTCCTCCGCGCGCGGGCAGCACCGTGTCGATCCCGTCGGTGTAGAGGAGCGCGCCGGAGCGGTTGCCGTGACGGGTGAGCAGCCGGGCGATCACCGCGACGAAATCCACCGCCAGGGCGCGCTTGGTGATCCTGCCGGAGCCGAAATTCACCGATCCGCTCAGGTCGACCAGGAACCAGGCCGTCACCTCGCGGTCCTCGTTGTGCTGCCGCACGTGGGGCACCCCGAGGCGGGCCGTGGCATTCCAGTCGATGGTTCGCGCATCGTCGCCGTGCTGGTATTCCCGCAGGTCCGCGAGGTCGATGCCGAAACCCCGGATCAGCATGCGGTAATCTCCCTGCAGCGCGCCGTCGAGCCGGCGCAGCACCGTCCATTCGATCCGGCGCAGCACGTTCTCGGCGGCTTGTGCCGTCGGCGCCGGCGGGGCGGCCGAGTGGACGAGCTTCAATTCACCCTCCGGCGCGGACGCGGTTCTCGAGCAGCTTTTCCGGCAGCGGCACGGCCTGCATCACGCGTGCGATCAGGGCGTCCGCCGTGCGGCCGTCGGACATCGCTTCGTAGGAGAGCACGAGCCGGTGGCGCAGCACGTCCGGGGCAAGATCGGCAATGTCTTCCGGCAGCACGTAGCTGCGCCCGCGCAGGTACGCGAGGGCCCGCGCGCCTTCAACGAGCCAGATGGTCGCGCGGGGGCTGGCCCCGAAGGTTATGTAGCGGCTGAGCTCGCCCAGGCCGTAGCTTTCGCAGCGCCGGGTGGCCGACACCAGCTTTACGGCGTACTGGATGAACGCCGGGTCGACGTAGACCTTGCGGCATTCGCCTTGCAGGGCCGCGAGCTGTTCGGTGCTGGCGACGGCCGCGACGTCGACGACGGCCCCGGTCACCCGCTCCGCGATCACGAATTCCTCCTCCTCGGTCGGGTAGTCGACCAGCACCTTCATCATGAAGCGGTCGACCTGGGCCTCGGGCAGGGGATAGGTGCCTTCGGTCTCGATGGGGTTTTGCGTCGCCATCACCAGGAACGGGGAAGGCGCCGGGTAGGTCTCGCCGGCGATCGTGACCTGGCGCTCCTGCATGGCCTCGAGCAGCGCGCTCTGGACTTTCGCGGGCGCGCGGTTGATCTCGTCGGCCAGCAGAAGATTGGCGAACACCGGCCCGAGCGACGTGCTGAAGTCCCCGGTCTTCTGGTTGTAGATCCGCGTCCCGATGAGGTCGGCGGGCAGCAGGTCGGGCGTGAACTGGATGCGCTTGAACGATCCGCGGATCGTGCGCGCCAGGGTCTTGACCGTGAGCGTCTTGGCCAGTCCCGGCACGCCTTCGACCAGCAGGTGACCTTGCGCGAGCATCGCGATCAGCACGCGCTCGAGAAAGTGGTCCTGCCCGACGACCACGCGCTTGATTTCGTAGAGGATCCGCTCCATCAGTTTGCGGACGTTGCCGGTCGTGTCGTCGCTCATAGCAGGAATGCTCCCGTTCATTCAAAAAGGATGGATGCCGCCGGCGCTCCCCGCCGCCACGGCAATCGTCACGGCAAATCCGATGCCGAGGAACGTGCGGCTCTCGGTCGGATTCAGGATCGCGGTAACGATGCCGACCACGTCGCCCTGCATCGTCACCAGCGGGCCGCCCGAACTGCCCGGGTTGGCCGCCGCGTCGAACTGGATGAGCTGGGTGAGCAGGCGCTTGCCGTCGGGTGAGTGGAACTCCCTGTTCAGGCCGGAAACCACGCCGTAGGAAATCGACGGGCCCATGCCGAACGGAAACCCGACCGCGACGATCTCGTCCCCGGGCTTCAGGCGGCTGGCGGACCCCAGCGTGGCCGACGGCAGATCGTCCGGAATCGTATGCGCCTTGATGACCGCCAGGTCGTTTTCCGGATGGACGCTGACCAGGCGCGCGTCCGATTCCGAACCGTCGTGGAAGGTGACCTTCACGCGCTTGACGCCGTAGACCACGTGCAGATTGGTGAGGATGGTGCCGTCGTCCACGATGACGACACCCGAGCCGAGGGAAGTTTCCTCCATGCCGTCGGGGGCGCCCCGGTCCTTGCCGCGCTTGTCATCGGGCGCGCCGGGGACGAACCGCCCGGCCCGGGGTTTCTTCCCGGCTGCCGGTGCGGCCTTGGCGTCGTTGAAGCCTCTTACCCGCACCACGGCAGGGCGCACGATCTCGGCGGCCTTGGCGGCGCGTGAAGGAAGCGCCCTCATCTGCAGTGTGCGCATGACCGCGGCATCGATTTCCGCCGGGTTCAGGGCACGCGGCGCCGGTTTCAGCCAGAAGTAGCCCCCGGCTGCGAGCAGCGCAAAGAAGACAGCCCCCCCGAGAATTTGCAGCACGCCCGCGTGCCGCGCGCCGAGCGCGCGAAGGCGCTGCAAGCGGGAGCTGGCGTCCGGGGCGTGTGCGTTGGCGGGGCCACTCGCGGCCTGACCGGCGCCGGGCGTCCGCTTCGCGCTGCTATAGAGCGCCTGCCGCTTCATGGAAGGTTCCTGTCCGATCGGGCGTCCTGGCATGAGCAAGTTAGCACGGTTGCCGGCCGCTGGGTATGGTTCAATAGGAGCCGGGCGTGAATTGGCACGAGGATGCGCGATGCGGTTCCTGTGGTCCGAGTCGCTGTGGTTGCTGCTGATCCTTCCGGTCCTGGTCGGAACGTACGTCTACATCCTGCGGCGGCGCAAACGCGCGGCGCTGCGCTACGCGAGCCTCATGCTCGTGCGCGAGGCCATCGCGCCCGGGCATTGGCTGCGGCGCCATCTGCCGGCGTTGCTGCTGGGATTGGGAATCGCCTGCGCGCTGCTGGGATCGGCGCGGCCCAGCGTCGTCATGACACTGCCCAACGCGCATCAGACCGTGGTGCTCGCGATCGACGTCTCCCGCAGCATGCGCGCGATCGACATCGAGCCGACTCGCATTGCAGCGGCGCAGAACGCGGTGAAGGCCTTCGTGAAGGAGCTGCCGCCCAGCGTCCGGGTCGGTCTCGTGACGTTCGCGGGCACCGCGGCGATCGCGCAGACGCCGACGCACAATCGCGACGAGCTCCTCGCCGCGGTCGATCGCTTCCAGTTGCAGCGCCAGACGGCCATCGGAAGCGGCCTGCTGGCGGCGCTGTCCGTGCTGCTGCCGGAGGCGGTTTTTGCGCTCGAGGCGGAGGAGTTCGACTGGAGCCCGTCGCGGGGCGGGCCCGGGGTGCCGCGCAAGCTCGACCCAAGGCCGGCGACGGATTTCAAGCCGGTGGCGCCGGGCTCGTACGCGTCGGGCGCGATCGTGCTGCTCTCCGACGGCCGGCGCACGACCGGCCCCGACCCGTTGAAGGCGGCGAAGCTCGCCGCCGAGCGCGGCGTGCGCGTTCACACCGTCGGCTTCGGCACCAGGGAAGGCGGCGCGGTCGAATTCGATGAGGGGACGGTCTACATGAGATTCGACGAGGCGGCGCTGAGGGCAATCGCCGGCATCACGGAGGGGCAGTATTTCCACGCGAACAGCACCAGCGACCTGCACAAGGTCTACCGTGACCTGACCGCCAAGCTTGTTCTGGAGCGCAGCGAGACCGAGGTCTCCGCGTTCTTCGGCGCCGCGGCAGCGTTGTTCGCGCTGGTCGCGGCGATGTTGTCCGCGCTCTGGTTCCACCGCGTGAACTGACCGCACGGATACGGCCCTTGCCCGACATTCGGGGCGACAGGGTGAAAGACGGGTGCTGGCTGAAAGGCAAGGCCCCCGTTTCCTATGCTTACTCGGGCCCGGACTGCGTGCAGTTCGGTTTTTTCCGGGGCGCTTCCCTGAAGGACCCGAAGAGGTTGCTTCAGGAGAACGGCGCCTACGTCCGGCATATCAAGTCGTTCAGGCCGTCCGATCTCGACGAAACGGCTTACCGGGCGCTGCTCAAACAGGCGGCGCGATAGGAGACAAGGCGAAAGGCGAAAGGCAGACCCAACTTCGCCCTCCCGACTCCACGATCTCCCGACCTTCCGATTTCCTGATCTCCCGAGGTCTGGTGTCTGATTCTTCGGTCATTCAGTTCCGGCTAAACACGCGCTGGCGACAGCCCATTCGAGAATACCTCCACGGAGTGCCCCGGGCTGGGTTAGTCTAGTGCCCGCGGTCATCAAGGCAATCATCCATCAACCTGGAGGAGTCCAATGAAAAAGCTAACTGAAATTGCGCTGGTACTGCTGTGCGTCACGGGGGCGACGGGGGCGATCGCCCAGGGGGTGGTCAACGTTCCGAGGTTGTCGGCCGCGCTCGCGAACGAGCTGGTGGGCGAGACGGTCGCCATCTGCACGAAGAAGGGCTACAGGGTGTGGGCCGTCGTCGTCAATCTCGACGGCGTGCGCCAGGCCGTGCTGCGCGGCGACGGGGCGCCGATCCACTCCCAGGACAACGCCTATTACAAGGCCTACTCGTCGGCCTCGCTTACGCTGGGGCGGAATGAGGGCAGCACGAAAGAAGTCCGCGACCGGATGGCCAAGGCCGCGCCGTCGACGGTGCCGTCTACGCCGCTGCCCAACGTCACGTATGCGGTCGGCGGGGTGACGATCAAGGCCGGGGGAGCGGCGATCGGCGCGATCGGAGTGAGCGGCGCCCCGGGTGGCCAATTCGACGAAGAATGCGCCCGCGAAGCTCTCGCCAAGATCCAGGATCGGATCAAGTAACGGCAAGCAGGGGTCAGGCTCGATTGAATACAAATCGGGCCTGACCCTGATCACTGATGAGTGATGGGGCCCCAAGACCCGGTGACGACTGACGAGGATGAGTAACTGATGAGTGAGTTAAAGCGAGTAGAAATAGATGGGGAGGGATCCCACAAGACACGACTCGGCCGCGCCGCCGCGCGCCCTGGTTTGAACGCGGCGGGCGACCCGGAGGACGACGAGGAAGAGGAGAAGAAGAAGCCGGAGGAGGACGAGGAAGACGAGGAAAACGATGGGGAGGAAGAGGAAGTGCCGTGGCAGGTGGCGGG
>Ga0137354_1000037_pt1 | contig 12561 bp, 13 predicted proteins | sample EasRivERMLT790_2_FD_104771 | JGI IMG/M metagenome (GOLD analysis project Ga0137354, IMG submission 104771) | Soil microbial communities from meander-bound floodplain in the East River, Colorado, USA - East River MetaG ERMLT790_2 | ecosystem: Environmental > Terrestrial > Soil > Floodplain ... | reverse complement strand
GTAACCGATGTCGTCGTTGCCGCGCATGAAATTCACATGCTTGGAAACGAAATCCTTGTTCACGCGCCCGCTGCTGATGATGTGATGCGCGATGAAGTTGAGGATCGCGAGGTCCGTCTGCGGAGTGAAGATCATGTGCAGATCGGCGAGCTCATGGCCGCGGTGCTGGTAGGTCGAAAGCACGGCCACCTTGACGTTCGGATGGCTCAGGCGCCGGTCGGTGATCCGGGTCCAGAGCACCGGGTGCATCTCCGCCACGTTCGAGCCCCACATGACGAAGGCATCGGCGTGCTCGATGTCGTCGTAGCAGCCCATCGGTTCGTCGATGCCGAAAGTGCGCATGAATCCCGTGACCGCGGATGCCATGCAATGGCGCGCGTTCGGATCGAGGTTGTTGGAACGGAAACCGGCCTTCAACAGCTTGGCCGCGGCGTATCCCTCCCAGATCGTCCATTGGCCGGAACCGAACATGCCGACCGTGGTCGGACCGGCGTTCTTGAGGGACTCCTTCCACTTCTCGGCCATGACATCGAACGCTTCCTTCCAGCTGACGGGCGTGAATTCGCCGTTCTTGTCGTAGCGGCCGCCCTTCTTTCGCAGCAGCGGCGTCTTGACGCGGTCCGCCCCGTACATGATCTTCGACAGGAAATAGCCCTTCACGCAGTTCAGGCCCCGGTTCACCTCCGACTCGGGATCGCCCCGCGTGGCGACCACGCGCCCGTCCTGCACGCCGACCAGCACGCTGCAGCCGACACCGCAAAAACGGCACGCGGCCTTGTCCCAGCGGATGGCGTCGCTGCCCGCCGCTGCGGCCGCCGGCGCGGGAAGGGTCACGCCAACCGCGGCAGCCGCTGCGGCCGCCGCGTTGGCCTTGATGAAATCCCGCCGGCTGAGCGTCGTTCCATGCCCGGCCTCCTCGCGCCCGGGCCCGTGCTGGTAGATCAGCGCCGCGGCGAGCACGGCATCGAGGCGGTGAATCTGGACAACGGTGTCTGAGGCGCGCGCCCTGCCGCCATCCTCGATGGTGACGACGAAGCGGCCGTCGGCGGTTTCGCCGTGAATCTCCACCCCGTCCAGTCGGAGAAGCTGGGCGCGAAGTTCGTCCCGGCGCCCCGGGATAGGATGGATGACTGCGCTGGCGATGTCGGATGTCATTGCGACGGGCCGGATAGCGTAGTGGACCCTGTCATGTTAGCGCGGGCCTTGACCTGGATCAAACCCGTCCCTGCTTCGCCACGAAGGCGGTCTCACCTCAGGCGGCGGCGAGGCCGCGGCTTTCGAGAAAACGCTGCAGGATCGCCAGCCGCGCCAGGCTGTCGGTCAGCTCGAGGAGCTTCTGCTTGGCGACCAGGGGCACCTTGAGGATTTCAGTCAGGCGGTAGCCTACCCACGCGGCATCGTCGAAGGCGTGCGGTTCGGCGAAAATGTGCTCGCCTTGGTCGGCGACGACCATTCCCAGCAGCCGTGCGCAAGCGGCAAACTCCCCGGGCACCGCGACGCTTGCGTCGGGGGCGATCAGCTCGACGTCGGCCGAGATCAGGCCCTGGGTACTGGTTTGACGCTCGAGGATGCGAAACCGCTGGCCGCCGCGGGTCTTGAGGTTGAGGATACCCTGTTGCTGCATGTCCCATTCGTGGATTTTCGCGAGGCACCCGACTCCTTCCGGCACGGCGGGCGCGCCGACCTCGGACCCCTGCCGGATGAGGCAGACGCCGAACGGTTCGTCGCGCTTCAGACATTCGCGCGTCATGTCCATGTAACGCGTTTCGAACACCCGCAGCGGAAGCAGGCCTCCCGGAAAGAGCACCGTGTTGAGCGGGAAAATCGGGACGCGCAGCGATTTCAAGATCGATAGGCGCCTAGCGCTCTTCGCCCCAGCGGCGCATCAAATCGTGTTTGACCTCCAGGTGATCGAGTATTCGCGCCACGATGAAATCGACCAGGTCCTCGACGCGCTTGGGACGGTGATAAAAACCGGGATTGGCCGGAAGGATGACCGCGCCCGCGCGCGCGAGCTTGAGCATGTTCTCCAGGTGCAGGGCCGAAAACGGCGTCTCGCGCGGGACGAGAATCAGCTTGCGGCCTTCCTTCAACGTGACGTCGGCCGCGCGCTCGATGAGATTGTCGGAGAGACCCGCGGCGACCGCGGCGAGCGTGCCCACGGTGCAGGGGCAGATGACCATGGCGTCGGCGGGATTGGAGCCGGAAGCGACCGGCGCAAACCAGTCCTCGCGGCCGAACACGCGCAGTTGACCGCGCTTTGCCGAATAGAGTTCGCCGAACATGCGCTCGGCGTCGGAGGCGCGCGGCGGTAACACGATCCCCAGCTCCTGCTTGGCGACCACGTGGGCGGCCTGGGAATAGAGGAGGTAGACCCGGGCTTTGGCGCGTATCAAGGTTTCGACCAGCCTCAGGCCGTAGGGCATTCCGGAGGCGCCGGTCAGCGCGACGGCGACAGTCGGTTTCATGCGGCAGGGACGAGGTGCCGATGACGAACCAGCACCGGCGTATGGTCGCGAAAAAGAGCGCCGAGGCGCTCGACGAGGTACACCGAGCGGTGCCGGCCGCCGGTGCAGCCGACAGCGACCGTGAGCGAGCTGCGGTTGTCCTGCCCGTATGCGGGCAGCCAGGTCTCGACGAACCGCCGGATGTCCCCCAGCATCGTGGCGACCATCGGCTCCCTTTCCAGAAACGCGACCACCTCCGCGTCAAGACCGCTAAGCGGTCGCAGCCGCGGGTCGTAATGCGGATTGGGCAGACAGCGCACGTCGAACACCAGATCCGCGTCCAGGGGAACGCCCTGCTTATAGCTGAAGGACTCGAACAGCAGCATCGTCGTTTCAGTGCGGATGTCCAGCCATTCCTTGATCCAGGTGCGCAGCATGTTCGGCAGCAGATCGGTCGTGTCGAGGCGGTAGCCGATCTCGCCCACGGGGGAGAGGACCTCGCGCTCGCGCGTAAGCGCCTCCTCGAGCGTACGCGTCCCGGTCGCCAGCGGATGGCGCCTGCGTGTTTCGGAGAAGCGCCGGATCAGGGTATCGTTTTTCGCATCGAGGAAGAGCAGGCGCAGATCCACGCCCTGAGCTTTCAGCGCCGCCACGTATTCCGGGACGAGCTCGAGCGAATCGCCGGTGCGGGCGTCGATGCTCATCGCAACATGATTGTGGCCGGCGCGGCGGAGCAGTTCCGCCGATTGCTGGAGCAGTTGCCCCGGGAGATTGTCGACGCAGTAGTAACCGCTGTCCTCAAGGGCATTGAGGGCGATGCTCTTGCCGGAACCCGAAAGCCCGCTGATGAGGACCAACTGCATTTCGATACCATAGCGGATTGACGGCAGCCGCGCAAAACCCGACTCGTCCTTGGAGGCCGAAATGGCCGCCGCGCGTTGAGGCGCCGTTCCAGTGTTCCAGTGCCGGCCGCGCGTTGAGCTGCCGCCAGGTCAGCTCGAGCGCGCGAAGTTGAAGCGGCGACGCAAGTCGTCCGCTTCAACTTTTCTTCATCTCCGCCTGCTGCCTCTGCATGAACTCCTCCGTCGAGTGAATGCCGCGAAGCTGCAGGATGTAATTGCGCACCGCGGCCTCGAGCAGCACTGCGAGGTTGCGACCTGCCGCGACCGGAATGACGACCTTCCGGACGGTCACCCCCAGGATATCTTCCGCCTGTTCGTGCAGAGGCGGTCGCTCCGACTCGTTCATCCCCGGGCGATCCAGATGCACGATCAGCCGCAAGTTCATCTTCGGGCGCACCGCAGTCTCGCCGAATATCGTGCGGATGTTGAGCACGCCCAGGCCCCGCACCTCCAGAAAATCCCTCAATACCGGCGGGCAGCGGCATTCGAGCGTGGACACCGCGATGCGCGAGACGTCGACGACGTCGTCCGCAACGAGCCCGTGGCCGCGGCTGATCAGTTCCAGCGCGAGCTCGCTTTTCCCGGCGCCCGAGTCGCCCGTGATGAGGACCCCGAGTCCGAGCACGTCCATGCATACTCCGTGGCGCTGCGTGGTCTCCGCGAGCGCCTTGCCGAGATAGCGGCGCAGCCGGTCGATGACCTGCGCACCGGGCATGTCGGTGGCGAACACCGCCGTGCCCGAGGCCTCGGCCGCCTTCAGCATTCGCACATCGGCGGGCGCTCCGTCGGCGACAACGATCGCTACCGGGTGGACCGCGAACAGATTGCCGAGCATCCGGAAGAGTTCGGCCTCCTCGAATGCGGCAAGGTGAGCGATCTCGTGGTTGCCGAGGACCTGGATGCGGTTGGGATGGATGAGGTTGAGGTGCCCTACGAGGGCCGCGACGCCGGTGCTGTCGCGCCAAAGCTTGGTCGCGCTGCCCGCCTTTCCGCCGATCCAGGCGAACCCGAGCTTGTCGCGATTGTCGTCATACAGCTGCGCGACGCTGATCTGCAACATGGGGCTGCCAGGCGGTGATGTGCTGATGAAGCGTCCCCGCATCGGCGCCGGTCGAAAGTTTCTCGCGCAGCTCACGGTCGCTCAGCATCTGTGCGAGCTCGGAAAGGACGCGCAGGTGTTGCTCGGTCGCCTGTTCCGGCACCAACAGCAGGAACACGAGACTCACGGGCTTGCCGTCGGGCGCGTCGAACGGAACCGGTTGTGCGAGGCGCACAAAAGCCCCGACCGCTTCCTTCAGACCCTTGATCCTGCCGTGCGGAATGGCGAGTCCCTGCCCCAGACCCGTCGAGCCGAGACGCTCGCGGGCAAACAGGCTGTCGAACACCAGGCTCCTCGCCACGCCTTGGTTGTTCTCGAAGAGCAGCCCAGCCTGCTCGAACATGCGTTTTTTGCTCGTCACATCCAGGTCCAGAAGGATGTTCGAAGGGGGCAAGAGCTTCGCAATTAGGTTCATCGAGACCCTGAAAATCAGCCAGTTCGAGCCCTCGCGCGCGCGGAAACCGTGCCCGGCGGGCCGGAAAGGCGTGGAATTCTACACTATCGGCTTGAGGGGCTGTTGAAAGCACTTCCCGCGCAAAAATGCCGGCTTTGCGGAAAATGGGAGTTTCATGGGAAGGCGTTTTTCTACGGTCCCTGACTGCGGAGCCAAAGATCCCTCGGTAGCCCGTCAATCCGAGGGGGGCTGATGCTTGAGCGCATCGTGCGGATGCGCATGTAAACGGTCTTTGTACTTGATGATCTGGCGATCGAGTTTTTCCGCCACAGCGTCAATCGCGGCGTACAGATCCGGGTCGTCGCTCTTGACGACGATGTCCTTGCCGGCGATGTGACAGCTGACTTCCGCCTTTCGTGCGAGATGGTCCACGGTGAGAATCACGCTGACCTCGATGACGTGATCGAAATGCCGCCGGATCCTGGAAAGTTTGCCCTCGACGTAACTGCGGATCGACGGCGTGATCGCCATGTGATGCCCGCTGATGATGAGATTCATTCGAGGCGTGCCTTCGCGTCAAAGAGATTTTCTCATGCTCACCGAAGGAATCTGCAGCGACTCCCGGTACTTGGCGATGGTGCGGCGAGCGACCACGATGCCCTGCTGGCTGAGGATCTCGGAGATCTTGCTGTCCGAAAGAGGTTTTCGGGCATCCTCTGCGGCAACCAGCTGCTTGATCAACGCCCGGATGGCGGTGGCCGAGCAGGCTCCCCCCGTCTCGGTGGCGACGTGACTCCCGAAGAAATACTTGAGCTCGAAAATGCCGCGCGGCGTGAACATGAACTTCTGAGTCGTGACGCGCGAGACGGTCGATTCGTGCAGGCCGAGCGTGCTTGCGATTTCGCGCAGCACGAGCGGTCGCATTCCGACCTCGCCGTGCTCGAAAAAATGGCGCTGACGGTCGACGATCGCCTGCGACACGCGCAGAATCGTCTCGAATCGCTGCTGCACGTTCTTGATCAGCCAGCGTGCTTCCTGCAGTTGATGCGAGAGCTGGCTGCCCGAGTGACTTCGATTGTTCTGCAGAATATCTGCATACATGCGATTGATGCGCAGCTTGGGCAGCGCGTCGGGGTTGAGGCTCGCTACCCAGACATTCTTGATTTTCTTCACTATGACGTCGGGTACGATATAGCGCGTCTCGTTGGTTGAGAACGCGGCGCCGGGACGCGGGTTGAGGCTCTGGATCAGTCGCTGGGCCTGGCGCAGTTCGTCGTCTCCGCATTGCAGCGCTTTCCTGAGCCTCGCAAAGTCGCGGGCCGCGAGGAGCTCGAGGTGCTCGTGTGCGATAGCGAGGGCGGTGGCGCGGCTCGGCGTGGATTCGGGCAAGTCAAGCAGCTGCAACTCGAGACATTCCGCGCAACTGCGCGCACCCACCCCTGTGGGGTCGAAATTCTGCAGGTGCCTGAGAGCGATGTGCAGCTCCTCGGGCTCGATCTGGAACTCCTCCGGCACGAGCTGCGCGAGCTCCTCCAAGGACTGCGTGAGATAGCCGTCTTCCTCCAGCGCTTCGATCAGGAACGCGACCAGGTTGCGGTCGCGCGGTTCGAGCTGGGTCAGAGAAAGTTGCCGGTGCAAATACTCGCGCAGATTGGGAGATTCGGCGGCAACCTGGAAAAAATCGCTATCGTCGGCGTCGTCGCGTGTGCCGGTGCTGTGTCCACCCTCGCCCGCCCAGTCCGGCTCAGCCGAGAAAGTGTCCGTCTGCGATGAGTTCTCCGTACCCGCCTCCTCCGCAGGCGCCTGTAGCGCGGGTGCCGGCTCGCCGTTCACGTGCGCGGGGGGCGCCGGAATCTCGTTATCGGTGTCTTCGCGCTCCAGCAGCGGATTTTCGGCCAGGAAGGTCTCGAGCTCCTGGTTCAATTCCATGGTCGAGAGCTGCAGCAGGCGTATCGATTGCTGCAGCTGCGGCGTCAGCGTCAGGTGCTGCGAAAGTTTGAGCTGTAGGGTCTGTTTCATCGAGATGGGGCGCGAGGACCTCGCCGGGAGGATCGTAGTTCAGACGGGCCAAATTGGGAACGGGGGCGTGGTTCGCGGGAAGCGTTGTCCCCTACAACCTGAAATTTTCGCCGAGATAAACGCGCCTTACGTTTTCATTATAGACGATCTCGTCGGGTTTGCCGAAGGCGAGCACCAATCCGTCGTTGATGATGTAGGCGTGGTCGCAAATCCCCAGAGTTTCCCGCACGTTATGGTCCGTGATGAGGACCCCGATGCCGCGTTCCTTGAGAAAGCGGATGATTTTCTGAATGTCGAGTACCGCGATTGGATCGATGCCCGCGAAGGGTTCATCGAGCAGTATGAAGCTCGGACGCGTCGCAAGCGCCCGGGCGATCTCGACGCGGCGGCGCTCGCCGCCTGACAGGGACAGCGCGGTAGATTGTCGCAGGTGCGCGATGTTGAGATCGCGCAGCAGCCCGGAAAGGCGGGACTCGATCTCCTCGTCGGGAAGTCCCTGCAGTTCCAGCACCGCACGGATGTTCTCTTCGACGGTCAGCTTGCGGAACACGGAGGCTTCCTGGGGCAGGTACGACAGTCCCATGCGGGCGCGTCGATGCATCGCGAAATGGCTGATTTCCTTGCCGTCGAGATGGATCGTTCCGTCGTCCACGGCGATCAGCCCCACGATCATGTAAAAACAGGTCGTCTTCCCGGCGCCGTTCGGACCCAGCAGCCCCACGACCTCGCCGCTCGTCACCTCGAGCGACACGTCCTTGACCACGACCCGTGAGCCGTAGTGCTTTTTTAGTCCGTGGACCTGCAGCTGATTCATCGGGTTTCGCCCCCGTTCGGAAGGTGCGGGAGACTTAATCTTGCCGGCTCGTACCGGAAACAGGCGGGGCTTGGGGTTCCACCGGCTTTTTCGGCATGATGGTTGCGCGCACGCGTCCTTCGCGGTCGGTCCCGGCGGCCTCGCCGGTTGATTTCACCGTAAAACGCTCCGTCTTGGCGTCGTAGGAGATGAAATCCCCGCGAATATCGTCCCCGCTGTCGCGGCGCAGCCGGGCACCGTTGAAGAATTCGACGCGCTCGAGCTTGTTATCGTATTCGATCCTGAACGCTTCTGCGTCGATGTTTCCGCCATCACCATCCCGCTTGTGGCGGAACGTTGCCGGTTTGCCGCTCGCGACGCCGTGGTAGAAGCCGTCGCTGTCCTGTCGCACGACGATTCGGTCTGCGCGGATGATGAGCGAGCCCTGGGTCAGCACGACTTTTCCCTCGAATGTGGCAATTTTCTTGGCTTCGTCGGAAATCATGCTGTCGGACTCGATGTTGACGGGCTTGTCGCGATCGGCTTTCTCGGCAAGCGCCGATCCTGCCGCCAATGCCCACATTGCCGCAAGACCCAGGGCCGCGGCTGCGCGCGCCCTATTTCCTGGATGGCGCATCAAAGATGGCCTTGACTTGCGATTGCAGCACGAACTGTTGTTTGCCCTTGTTCACCACCATCCCGACCCCTGTCAAGATCGAGCGTCCTTCGGAAATCGTGACGGTGTGATCCGTACGCGCGATCCCCTGTTCGGCGAGAACGTGCAGGAATTCCGTGCGAGCGCGAAATTCGGGTCGCTCCGGCGTGGCCTCGCGCAAGAAGAGCACATTGCCGTACAAGAAAGCCTCCTCGCCCTGGCGATTGATGGTGCCGCGATTGGCCGTCGCGATGTAGTTGCCGCCATCAGCGGCAATTTGAACGAAGCGCGGATAAAGCGCTTCGCCTGAACCGTCGTCGGCAAAATGCATCATTTTCGGCGCGGAGAATGTGTACTGGAGCCTGCCCGAACCGTCCAGTTTTTGGACGGTGAAGTTTTCGACAATCGAATCGGGATCGTGCCTCGCGGGCTTTGCGTCCCCGCCGGGGCCGTCCAGCACGGTGTATTGCAGCCACAGGGTCAGGACCCCGAGAAACGCCATCAAGACAAGCGGGAGCAGGGGAGTAACGCGCGTTTTCATGCTAGCTGGCGGGCGAGGGCCCGCTCCAGTGTGTCCTGGGCCCGCATGATCAGCTCGCAGACCTCGCGGGCGGCCCCTCTGCCGCCGGGAGCGCGCGTGACGTGGTGGACGCGCTCTCGCACGAGCTCCGGCGCTTCGGGCACGCTCGCGGCAAAACCGCAACGCGCGAGCACCGGCAGATCCACCCAATCATCGCCCATGTATCCGGCGGCGGCGGCCGAGGTGCGCAGCCGGCCGATCAGGTTTTCGAATGCCGCACGCTTGTCACTGGCACCTTGTTCGACGAGCGTGATGCCAAGCTCCGCGGCGCGCATCTCGACGGCGCGCGAGCGACGCGCGGAAAGAATGGCGATCTCGACCCCGCTTTCCTTCAGCATCTTGAGCCCGTGGCCGTCCCTCGCGTTGAACGCCTTCAGCTCCGCCCCGGTCTCGCTGAAGTAAAGGGTCCCGTCGGTGAGCACCCCGTCGACATCGAAGATCATCAGCCGCAGCCGCCGCATCCGCTCCAGAATGTCCTCGCGCATCAAATGACCTTGGCGCGAAATAGATCGTGCATGTTGAGGGCGCCGACCAGCGCTCCCGTTTCCGCGACCACCAGCAGCTGATTGATCTTGTAACGCTCCATCAACTCGACCGCTTCTGCGGCGAGCTTGTGCGGGGCGATCGTGTGCGGACCGCGTTTCATCACCTCGGCGATTTTGAGCAAGCGCAGGTCGGGCTGGCGCTCCAGCGTCCGACGCAGATCGCCGTCGGTGAATATTCCGACGACCCTCTCGCCGGGGCCGAGGATCGCGGTCATTCCCAGGCCCTTTCTGGACATTTCGACAAGCATTTCGGAGAAGGAAGCCGACTCGGGGACACCCGGGACGTCGTCCCCGGTCCGCATGACATCCGAGACATGCGTGAGAAGCCTTCTGCCTAGCGCGCCCCCGGGGTGCGCGCGCGCGAAATCCTGCTCGTTGAAACCACGAGCGTCCAGCAAGGCGACCGCCAGTGCGTCTCCGAGCGCGAGCGCCGCCGTGGTGCTCGCCGTTGGCGCGAGATTCAACGGACAAGCCTCCTGCGCGACCCGCGCGTCGAGATGTGCGTCTGCTTCCCTGGCCAACGTTGAATCCGCGTTGCCCGTCAGGGCGATGAGCTTCGCGCCCCGACGCTTGATCAGGGGGAGGATCATGAGCAACTCGTCCGACTGTCCGGAATTCGAAAGCGCCAGCACCACGTCGTCGCGCGTGATCATGCCGAGATCGCCGTGTCCGGCCTCCGCGGCGTGCACGAAGAAAGCCGGTGTTCCTGTGCTCGCCATGGTGGATGCGATCTTGCGCGCGATGTGTCCTGATTTGCCCACACCGCTCACCACGACGCGCCCGCGGCAGGCGAGGATCAGGCCGACCGCATCGAGAAAACTTTCGTCGAGCCGCGGTATCAGGGCACTCACCGCATCGGCCTCGATCGCGAGCACCTTGCGCGCGAGCTCGAGGGCCGAGGTCGAAATCGCCTTCTTCGATCGATCGTTCATCGATGAAAACCGCGCTGGCCTGCGCTGGGGGCACCCTTTATCATAGGCTGGAGAGTATACCAGACCGATTCCGCACTTTTCTCCACGTGAACCCAAAAAAACAAGGACTTCCGAATGGTCAACACGCTTGAGCTGGTGCTGATCCTGCTGGCCAGCGCGGTGTTCGTCGTGGTGCTCTTCCGCTGGTTACATTTGCCTCCGCTGCTGGGGTACATCCTGGTAGGCGTTGCAATGGGACCCTTCGCGCTGGCATGGATTCCCGACACCGAGGAAGGGCGGCATCTTGCGGAATTCGGCGTCGTGTTCCTGATGTTCTCGATCGGGCTGGAGTTCAGCCTGCCGAAGCTCTTTCAGCTGCGCCGCGCCGTGTTCGGGCTCGGGTTCGCCCAGGTTCTGCTCACGCTCGGCGCCGTGCTCGCCGCCGCCTCGCTCGCAGGGGCCCCTTGGCAAGCCGCCCTCGCGGTCGGGGGCGCGATCGCCATGTCGTCGACGGCGATGGTCCTGCGCATTCTCGCCGAGCGCATTCAGCTGGAAACTCCCCACGGGCGCGACATCGTCGGCGTGCTGCTTTTCCAGGACCTCGCGGTCGTCCCGTTGCTGATCTTGATTCCCGCGATCGCGGAGGGGAGCGGCGAGCTTGCGCAGCGTCTGGCGTTTGCGCTCGCCAAGGCCGCGGTGGTGCTCGTGGTGCTGCTCTTTGTCGGGCAGAGACTCATGCGCGGCTGGTTTCACATCGTGGCGCGCCGCCGCTCCCATGAGTTGTTCATTCTCAACGTCCTGCTCATCACGCTGGGGCTCGCCTGGCTCACGGATCGGGCGGGACTTTCTCTGGCCCTGGGCGCGTTTCTCGCCGGCATGCTCATAGCCGAAACCGAATACCGGCATCAGGTCGAGGAGGACATCAGACCGTTTCGGGAGGTCCTGCTGGGCCTGTTCTTCGTGACCATGGGCATGAGACTCGACCTGGGGACGGTTGCGGCGAATTTTTCGCTGACGCTGGCGCTGGCGGCGCTGCTGGTCGCGTTCAAGTTCACCCTGGTTGCCGGCCTCGCGCGCCTGTTCGGAGCCGGTCCCGGCGCGGCCGTGCGCACGGGGCTGGCTCTCGCTCAGGTGGGCGAGTTCGGTCTGGTGCTCATGGTCCTGGCGCAGTCGGTTGCACTGCTCGATCGCGACTTTTCGCAGCTGCTCGTCGCGGCGATGCTGCTCTCCATGCTGGCCGCTCCGTTCGCCATTCAGGCGAGCGACAGGCTCGCGCTGCGCTGGTCGAGCGCCGAATGGATGCTGCAATCGCTCGCGCTGCACCGCGTCGCCGCGCAGAGCCTCGCGACCGAGCGGCACGTCATCGTGTGCGGCTACGGCCGCACGGGCCAGCGCCTGGCGCACATGCTGGAGCAGGAGCACATCGATGTCATCGCCCTCGACACCGATCCGGAGCGCGTGCGCGGAGCGGCGGCAGCGGGCGAGAAAGTCGTTTTCGGCGACGCGTCGCGGTACGAAACGCTCGTGGCGGCAGGGGTCGCGCGCGCGAGCGCGCTCGTCATTACCTTCGCCGATACGCAGCTTGCGCTTCGGATCCTGCATCATGTGCGCACGCTCAATCCTGCGTTGCCGGTCATCATCCGCACTCTGGACGACGCGGACATGGACCGGCTCATCGCCGCGGGTGCGTCGGAGGTGGTGCCCGAGACCTTCGAGTCGAGCTTGATGCTCGCCTCGCACGCGTTGGTGCTGCTGGGCGTCCCCTTAAGGCGCGTGGTGCGCCGCATTCGCGACGTGCGCGAGCATCGGTACAGCCTGATGCGCGGTTTCTTTCACGGAGGTACCGACGAAACCGAAGACCCCGACGAGGCGCGCGAGCCGCGCCTGCACTCGGTGACGCTCGCGACGGGCGCGGGCGCCTCGGGACTCAGCCTCGGGGAGCTCGCGCTGGATCAACTCGGCGTGCGCGTGACGGCGCTGCGGCGGCGGGAGCTGCGGATGATTTCGCCCGATCCGAAAACGACCTTGCAGGGAGGCGACGTGATCGTGCTGCTCGGCACGCCTGAACAACTCGCTGCGGCGGAGATGCGTTTGCTTCAGGGGTAGACTTACTGCTCCCGGAAATCGGCTGGAGGAATGTCTGGTCTTTTGGCCATGACCAGGAGCGGCTCGATTGCGTTGGGGTCCGCCTGGCGCGCTTGTTCGAGGATCAAGAT
>Ga0137354_1000032_pt1 | contig 13107 bp, 10 predicted proteins | sample EasRivERMLT790_2_FD_104771 | JGI IMG/M metagenome (GOLD analysis project Ga0137354, IMG submission 104771) | Soil microbial communities from meander-bound floodplain in the East River, Colorado, USA - East River MetaG ERMLT790_2 | ecosystem: Environmental > Terrestrial > Soil > Floodplain ... | reverse complement strand
GCCGGCGCGTCACCGTCGTCGTCGTTGTCATCGAGCGGCTCGGTGACCGCTCGCCCCGCGTTGACGAACCCGCGTCCCTGGACGGGATCGAGTCCCGGGTAGGCGTCATCGGCGGTGTGGGCGAGGTGAGCCTTCAGCTCGCCGACTTCCAGCCCGGGGAACCTCTGGAAAACCAGCGCTGCCACTCCGGCGACATGAGCCGCAGCCGCGCCAGTTCCCGCGGACCACGTGTACACCGAGTTGCTCCCGCTGACGAAGCCCGTGCTCACCACCTGATCGAACACGGGACACGCCAGAATGGTGTTCCCGGAAGGAACACGCGGCACCCTGCAGGTACCGGTTGCCGGATCGAGAGCGGCGTCGCCGCCAGGGGCAGCGAGCCACAGGGCGTGGCGGCCGGTGTTGGTGTAGCCCGCCGGGCGGGTGAAGTTGGTGGCGCCGTTGGGATAGCCGACGGCGAATCCCACCGGTCCGGTGCCGGCCACGGCCAGGGCCCCGCTCTGCGCCGGGATCTGGGCCGTCCCGGACAGCGCATCCAGGTCGGTGGCGTCGTCGCCGGCGCCCGTGATCACGAGCACGTTGCGCTGCTTGGCGTGCTTGATGGCCTTGGTGAGGGCCTTGGACAACTCGACGTTCTCGGGGTGCTGAAGATCGATCAGCGCGCCGAATCCGATCAGGATGATGTTGGCACCTGCGCCGCCCTCCGAGATCGGGTCCGCAGCGTAGAGGATCGCCTCGATCATGGCGTCGAAGGTTCCGGATCCGTTGTGGAGGACCTTGCACGGGATGATCGTGGCCTTCGGAGCGACGCCGATCACTCCGGCGTTGTTGTCTTCGGCGGCGATGATCCCGGCCAGGTAGCACGCCCGGCGGAACCCGGTGGCGTCATCCGCGAAGTGTCGTCCGGGGACGAACGACCGTCCGGCAGCCATGTCCAGGTTGGCATCGAGATCGACGTGACTGGCGCAGGTTCCGCCGTCGATGACGGCCACCCGCACGCCCTGTCCGTCGTATCCGACCGACCAGGCGTCGCGCGCGTGGATCGCGGTCAGGCTCCACTGGGAATTGATGAGGGTCTCGTCATTGGGGTTGGCGGCGGTGACGTCGAATCCGGCGCCGGGCGCCGAGGCATCCTCGGTGGCCGCCTCGATTCCTGCTGCCGAGCCAAACGGGATCCGCGCGTCGGCGCTGCCGCCTTCGAACGCCCCGCTCAACAGAGCCGCCTGCAGGAAGTTTTCGGAGACCGATGTGGCGATTCCCACGCCGCTCTCGGCGTGGCGGAACACCACGGTGCCGCCGGCCTCCGTCACCGCGCGTTCCTGGGCGTCACCCCACGCGAGGAATGCGTGAAGAACGTAGGTGGTCGCCGCGGGCTCTTCAATCTTCTGGACCGGGTCCCGGACGGGATCGTCGGATCCCCTCGCGGCCAGCGCGGGGCTAGAGATCAGGAGGGCCAATGCCGCCCCGGTCACCAGAGATCTAAAGGATGACCATTCAAGATACGAGATCATGACGCTCCCCATTGGGCGGATCAGGAACGATCGACACCCGTCGTGATGCCGGATGCGACTCCTGAGGAGCGCGTCCGGACCCCATGGGAAAGCCCGCTCGTCTGGATGGTCAGGCGGCCCTTCCCATCTCAAGTGAACTCACGACCGTTTGCCGGACCGGCGAGGGGGAAAAGCAGCCGATCCTGGTTTCTGGGCATGAGCCGCATCGGCCTGGTCTTGTGCGCCTGTATCAGGGGGCGACGACCCGTAAGAGTGACGGAGCGTCAGTGCGACCGTTCCAACCAGGACGTCTGAAGGCTAGGACGTAACCGCGGGCCGGTCAATCGCAGACTGCTTGCCGCGTGGAATTCGACTGCGAGCGCGCGCAGACCGGCGCGCGTCGAAATGCGAAGGCCGCCCGCCGTTTCGGCGAGCGGCCTCAACGCTTTGCCGCGAACCGGCTACATCATCCCGCCGGTGTCGGGCCCCATCATCCCTTCGATGGCTTTCTTGGCTCGACCGCCGCGACGGACCGCACGGCGGACCTTGCGGCGGACCTTTCGGGCAACCTTGCGCTTGGCGCGGCGCACCTTGCGCACCACGCGCTTCACTTTCCGGCGGACGACGCGCTTGCGGCGAGCGGTCTTGCGGACCGCCCTCCGGACCTTGCGACGCACCTTGCGCTTTCCACCACGCACTTTGCGCGCCGTCTTCCGAACCGCTCGCTTCGCCCTTCTCTTCTTCCTGCCGGCCATCAGAGACCTCCCTGTTGGGGAAACCGCGCAGGCGACATAACGGCTCGGATCCGCGTCGCTGCGCCGATGGAGAGGACGCGTATTGTTCCGGTATCGCGTCCTCAAACTGCAGATTACATATGCAATGGAACATTGCAAGAAAATATGGAGCGAAACATGCACGAGAACGGGCGGTGGATGTCGAATCCACCGCCCGTTGCGAGTGTGTGAACGTCAGATCTTGCGGACGTTCGATGCCGAAAGGCCTTTCGGACCCTGCTCGACCTCGAACTCCACGCGATCACCGTCCGCGAGTGTCTTGAAGCCTTGGGCCTGGATTGCAGAAAAGTGAACGAACACGTCGCCACCCTTCTCCTGCGCAATGAAGCCAAAGCCTTTTTCCTCGTTGAACCACTTTACGGTGCCCGTCATGGGGTACTCCTCTTTGATGCGCGGACCGTTTCCGGTCCGTCCCTGCCGTCCGACGCGACGGTAACGCCCGATCCTTTCGATCGAGAGCTTCGGTCCGACGGCTGACACCACCATGACAAAAACAGCCGCCAGTTCGATGAACTGACGGCTGCTCAGAACAGGTCTGCACTTCCACCGGCTACCGAATCGCATACTTGGACGCCGAGATGGGCGCAAACGATTCGTCCGTTTTCCGTGCTGCCGCAACCCCGCCCGATTCAAGGCATTGCCGCCGGCCCCGGGAATCGTTAGCGTTCCCGAAAGGATCACGCCCGGCTGCCCCCGGGGCACACCACATTAGATATAGGTGGATGAGGAGGAGCGCCATGGATGAGAGCATCACCGTCGCCCGCGACCAGCTGGCGGCGGACATGAAGGCGGTGATCGCCGACGCCGAGGAGCTGCTCAAGGCAACGGCCGGTGTTGCGGGAGAGAAGGTCGGCGAAGCGCGTGCCCGCGCGGAGGAGACCCTGCGTACGCTGAAGACCCGGCTCGCCGACCTGGACGACGTCGCGGTGGCTCGCGCCCGGCAGGCGGCCCGCGCCGCCGACGACTACGTGCACGAGCATCCCTGGGGCGCGATAGGAATCGCCGCCGTGGCCGGGCTGCTGGTGGGCGTGCTGGTCGCGCGGCGCTGAGGACCGTGGAACCCGATCCTGGGACCGGAGGCGAAACGGGGCTTGGCGGTTCGGTGCGGCGCTTCCTGCGCACCGGCATCGACCTGCTCCAGACGCGGCTCGCGATTCTCTCGACCGAGATCGCCGAGGAGCGCTTCCGGCTCGTGCGCCTCGTCATGGTCGTCGTCGGTGTCCTCTTCTTTCTGCAGGCCGGCGCCTTTCTCGGTCTCCTCTATGTCGTCCTCGCGGTGGGGGACGAGCACCGGGTCGCGGCCATCGGAATCGTCGCCCTCGGGATGCTGATGCTGGCCGCTGCTGGCGCCCTGTGGCTCAGGTGGTGGCTCAAGCACCGGCCGCCGATGTTCGCCACCACCATCGCCGAGCTGCGCAAGGACCGTGAGCGGCTGAAAGGTGGATCGTGAGCGGACGGAAGGATCTCGCGGCGCGGCGCGCCGAGCTGCTGGAACGCGCCGAGGCCCAGCGCGTGGAGATGGCCGCCCAGTGGCGCTCGTGGCGCCCCGTCTTCCAGGGCATCGATCGCGGTGTCGCGGCGGCCGGCTGGCTCCGCCGACACGCCCCCGGAATCGCCACCTTCGCCGGCATCGGAGCCATGGTCTTCGGTCTCGCGCGGCCGCGTTTCGCGGCCGGGCTCATCGCGGCGAGCCCGGCTCTCCGGATCGGCGGCGCGCTGTTCCGCGTATTGAGCACCGTCCGGAGTGCGCGGAAGCGGCGTCACTGATTGCGAGAACGCCTCAATCTCCCAGCAGCACCCGGCCACGCGCTTCACAAAAGGGTCGCATCGCACAGCCCACGTGGATCGCGGGATCGTCGCCGAGCCCCATCGAAGCGTAGCGATCGGCGGAGTCGGGCCACACGGTGGCCACGGTGCCGCCGCGCTGGGCGAGAACCCGGGCCGCGGAGAGATTGGCGCCCGAGCTCACGCCCACGCAGTACCCGTGGCGGGCACGGATCCCGCTCGCGGCATTTCGAGCTTCGGCGCTGCTCACGGTGAGAATCTCGTCGATCGCCGAGAGATCCACGAGGTCGGGGACGAAGCCGTCGCCGATTCCCATGATTTCGTGGTCTCCGGCCGGGCCCCCGCTCATGACGCTCGACTCGGCGGGCTCGACGGCCACCACGCGCACTTTCGGAAAGACCGCGCGCAGCGCGCGGCCCACGCCCATGAGGGTCCCGCCGGTTCCGACCCCGGCCACGAAATAGTCGAGACTCCGGCAATCCCGCAGGGCGAGCTGGCGAATCAGCTCGGGCCCGGTCGTGAGCTCGTGGCAGCGGGCGTTGTCGGGATTCCCGAACTGATCGGGAACGTAGTAGCCAGGCCGCCCGCGATAGGCATCACGCTTCTGCACGGCTCCCGCGAACCCTTCCGCGCGCGGGGTCAGGCGGACCTCGGCGCCCAGCTTCTCGATCATCTGGCGGCGCTCCGGGCTCATGTGCTCGGGCATGTAGACGATGACCGGGTTCCCCAGCTCACGGGCCACCCAGGCGAGCGCGATCCCGGTGTTGCCGGAGGTGGTCTCGACGATCACGTCCCCGCGAACCAGCTCGCCGCGAGCCACCGCTTCCTCCAGGATGTAGCGGGCGATGCGGTCCTTGATGCTTCCGCCGGGGTTCGCGCATTCCAGCTTGACGTAGATGCCGTCCGCGACGATCAGCGGCGTATTGCCGATGGCGCGCAGGATCATGAGGTCTCCCGTCCCGCGGGTTCCGCGGCGAGTGGCGCAAGACGCGCCGTGAAATGACGCAGGTGCGCCTGCTCTTCGAGGATGAAGAGCCCCTTCAGCGAGTCCCGTCGCCGCGCGACCTCGATCGCGACTTCGATCACGTAGTCGATGTGGCTCTGGGTGTAGACGCGCCGCGGAATGGCGAGCCGCAGCAGCTCGAGCGGAGCGAGGCGCTGGTCGTGCGTGACCGGATCCTTCCCGCCGAACATCAGGGTGCCGATTTCGACGCCGCGCACGCCGCCCTCGAGGTAGAAGGCGCATGCCAGCGCCTGGGCGGGGAATCGATGGGGCGCGATGTGCGGGAGGAAGGCGCCTGCGTCGATGTAGACCGCGTGGCCGCCCGGCGGCTGGACGATCGGCATCCCGGCGCGGGTGAGCCCTTCGCCGAGGTAGCGGACCGAGGCGATCCGGTACTCCAGGTAGTCCTCGTTCACGACCTCGCGGAGTCCGACGGCGATCGCCTCGAGATCCCGGCCCGCGAGTCCGCCATAGGTCGGGAACCCCTCGGTCAGGATCAGCAGCTCCTCCTCCTGGCGGGAGAGCCGGTCGTCGTTCGTGGCGAGGAACCCACCGATGTTCGCGAGCCCGTCCTTCTTGGCGCTGAACGTGGCGCCGTCGGCGAGCGAGAACATCTCGTGGGCGATGCTCTCGACCGAGCGGTGGCCCTGTCCGGGCTCGCGCAGCTTGATGAAGTACGCGTTCTCCGCGAACCGGCAGGCGTCGAGATAGAACGGCACGCCGTGCTTCCGGGAGAGGGTGCTCGCCCCCCGCAGGTTGGCGAGCGACACGGGCTGGCCGCCGCCCGAGTTGTTGGTGACGGTGGCGAGCACGCACGCCACGTTGTCGCCGCTGCGTTCCAGCTCGTTCTCGAGCGCTTCGAGGTCGAGGTTGCCCTTGAAGGGATGACGCTCGGCCGGGTGCTTCGCCTCCGCAATCGGCAGGTCGATCGCGCGCCCACCGAGGTACTCCACGTTGGCCCGGGTGGTGTCGAAATGAGTGTTCGCGAGGACCATCCGCCCCGCCACGCCGAGACACGAGAACAGGATCCGCTCCGCCGCCCGGCCCTGGTGCGTGGGAATGATGTGGCGGAATCCGGTCAGCTCCCGGACCCGGCGCTCGAACACGAACCAGGAGCGGGCGCCGGCGTACGATTCGTCGCCGCGCATGATGCCGGCCCATTGCTCGGACGACATCGCCCCCGTGCCGGAGTCGGTGAGGAGGTCGATCAAGATGGCTTCGGCCGGGATGCGGAACAGGTTCCAATCGGCCCGGGCCAATGCTTCGACGCGCTCGGCCCGGGTCGAGAGCCGGAGCGGCTCCACCGACTTGATACGGAACGGCTCGAAGATGGTCTTCACCCTCCGGCGATACGGCAAGGGTGGTGCCAGCCGGAGCCGCTTGGTTCTCAGAAGGAATGGGGCGGGTTTGCGGCGGTTCCGGTACCGGACCGGCGAAGCGGGCGCTCCGAAGCACTGACAACCGGTGTCGAACTCTGACAGTTTGTCATTGTTCCGACTGGACCCCGGCCCCCGCGGCGCGTTAGAAGTTCCGCCCGGGGTCCGTTTTCTCGAGGGTACGTCCATCAGGAGGATCGCCGTGGAACCAATGAACAACCGGAGTGAAGTTCGGTGGAGTCGATGGGTCGCCAGCAGTCTGCTGGTGACCGCGGCAGTGTCGGCGCTGGCGGCGGTCTCGTGCACGACCGCCGAGCCGGAGGCCGCCGCGATGACGGCGGAACAGAAGGTGGAGCGCGGGCATTACATCTCGATCGTCGCGTCGTGCAACGACTGTCACACGCCCGGCCATTTCTACGGCAATCCGGACACGCTCCGCACGCTGTCGGGGAGCGAGCTCGGGTGGGAGGGACCGTGGGGTGTCAGCTATCCGCGGAACCTCACGCCGGACATGGAGACCGGGATCGGAAAGTGGAGCGAGGACGACATCGTCACCGCGGTCCGCACGGGGCACCGTCCGGACCAGTCTCCGCTCCTTCCGCCGATGCCGTGGCCCAACTATGCCTTCCTCACCGATGAGGACGCGTACGCACTCGCGGCCTACCTGAAGAGCCTGCCGCCGATCCAGCACAAGGCTCCGGCGGTGATTCCCCCCGGCACCCAGGCGACCGGCCCGCGTTTCACGCTTCCGCCGCCCCCCGCCTGGGACAGCCAGCACATGACCCCGCCGGCGGAAACCGCGAAGCAGGCCGGCTGACGACGCAACGGACAGCGCGGACCCCGCAACACGGACGGGCGGCGGAGGGATTCGCCGCCCGTTCGAATCGAAAACGGAGTGGACGGTGACAGCAGGGGAGTGGCTGAGAAGGAAGCGGGTCTGGATTCCGCTCCTGATCTTCGCGGGCTATACCGCTTTCGGATTCTTCGCCGTTCCGCCGATCCTCCGCGGCCAGATCGTCTCCGGCATCCGCAAGGAATTGAAGCGCGAGGCCCGGCTCGATCGCGTCCGTTTCAACCCGCTGATCTTCTCGCTGACGCTCGAGGGCTTCGAGCTCAAGGACCCCGACGGAACGGTCTTCCTCGCCTACGACCGGGTGTATGCGGATCTCCAGCTGTCGAGCCTGGTGCGTCTCGCCACCACGCTGCGCGAATTCCGCGTCGACCGGCCTAGAATCCACATCCGTCTCATGCCGGACGGTCAGCCCAACTTCGCCGACCTGATACCCAAGGAGGAAGGGAAGACGCCGCGGCTGGTCGTGGGTCGCTTCCAGATCAACCAGGGATCCCTTCGCCTGACCAACCTGATGTCCCCCGAGCCCGAGGAAGGCTCGATCGAACCGATCGATCTGAGGCTCGACAACTTCACCACCATTCCCCGCAAGGAAGGCGACTACCAGATTGCCGCCACTGACCCCGGCGGCGGGAAATGGTCGTGGATCGGCGACCTCACCTTCGAGCCCATGCACTCGGCGGGCGTGCTCGAGATCTCGGGATCGAGGCTTCCGCGCTTCTGGGAGATCGTGAAGCGGCGGACGCCCTTCGAGGTCACCGACGGCCAGTTCAGCTGCCGGTTCCAGTACTCGCTCGACGTGCACGGGGACAGCGTGGTCGCGCGCGTCCACGACACCTCGCTGTCGATGATCGGATTCCGGATGCGCGAAAAGGGGACCGGACCGGAGCTGTTCGGGCTCGACAGTCTGGTCGTCACCGGGATCCAGGTAAGCTATCCGGAGCAGTCGGCGGCGATCGACCGCGTGCTGGTCGCCGGGGCGCGGATCGCGGCGTGGCTCAATCGTGACAGCTCGCTCAACTGGGTGGCGCTGATGCCGGCGCCGCCCGCGTCCGCCCCCGCGGCGTCCGCGTCCCGGTCCCGGCCCGACAGCACCGCCGGCGCAGCGCCGGCCGCAGCGCCGTGGGACCTGAAGCTTGGCGAGCTGGCGGTGCGCCGCCTGGGAATCTCGTTCGAGGACCGCACGCTGGATCCGCCATTCCGGCTGGACCTCGATCCGGCCAACGCCACGCTGCGGAACATCAGCTCCAAGCTCGATGCTCCGATCGAGGTGGCCAGCGATGTCACGGTTGCCGGCAAGGGTCGGATCGACGTGGCCGGCACGGTGACTCCATCGCCGACCTCGGCCAACCTCGCGATCCGGGCGGCGAACCTGCCGCTGCCGATCCTCCAGCCCTACGTGAACCCGATCGCCAAGGTGCACCTGGCGAGCGGCACACTGGGCTTCGACGGCAAGCTCCAGCTCCGGCAGCAGGGAGCCACGCCGGAGGCGAGCTTCCAGGGCAACATCGTCTCCCGCGATCTGCTGGTTCGGGACCGCGAGACCAACGACCGCTTCGTCGCGTGGAAATCGGTGGCCGTGAACGGCCTCGACTTCACGCCGCGGCGTCTCAGGATCGCCTCGGTGCGGCTCCGCGAGCCGTTCGCCAAGCTGCTCGTCTTTCGCGACCGCACGACGAACGTCCAGGACATTCTCGGGATCCGTCCGGACTCGGCCGCCCTCGCGGCCGCGGAGGAGGAGCGCGAACGCCTGGCCAAGGAGGCGAAGAAGAACAAGAAGAAGAAGGACACGGCAGCCGTCTCCACCCCGGCCGCAGCGGCGGCCCCGGTGTTCCCGGTGCGGGTCGCGAAGGTGGAGGTGGTGGACGGCTCGGCCGACTTCGCCGATTTCTCGCTCATCCTGCCGTTCGCGGCGCGGGTCGATCACCTGAACGGCGGCGTGACGGGGCTCTCCTCTGATTCGCTCGCGCGTGCCGACCTCGCGCTCGCGGGCACGCTCCAGCCGAGCGGAACCGCCGAGGTGAAGGGGCAGATCAACCCGCTCGCGGAATCCCCCTACATGGATCTCGCGGTCACCTTCCGTGGCTTCAACATGCCGGTGCTCACCCCGTACACCGGGCAGTATCTGGGCCGCGAAGTGGACAAGGGGATGATGTCGCTCGATCTCGGCTATCAGCTCCAGGGCCGGCATCTGGTCGGCCAGAACAAGGTGGTGCTCGACCAGTTCGAGCTGGGGGAGAAGGTGGAGAGCCCGGAGGCGACGCACCTCCCGGTCGGGCTCGCGCTCGCGATCCTCAAGGACGGCGAGGGCAAGATCGAGCTCGATGTGCCGGTCGAGGGCGACGTCGACGATCCCAAGTTCCGGATCGGAAAGATCATCTGGGACTTCATCATGAGCCTGCTCACCAAGGTGGCGACGGCGCCCTTCGCGCTGCTCGGCGCCCTGTTCGACGGTGGCAGCGGGGACGAGCTGAGCCACGTCGACTTCATGGCGGGGCAGAGCGCCGTGCCCGCGGACCAACAGGAATCGCTCACGAAACTCTCCGAGGCGCTGGCCAAGCGGCCGCAGCTCGGCCTCGAAGTGCGCGGCCGCTCCGACGCCGACAGCGACGCCGTCGTGATCCGTCAGACCAAGTTCGCCGCAGTGGCGGCCGAGAAGATCGCCGCCGATCCCCGCAAGTATGGCGGCCTCGGATACTCGCCGGTCCTGCTCGAGGACCTGTGCGTGGCGCGGCTCGGCAAACCGGGCTACGCCAGCCTCAAGGAACGCCACACGTCTGCCGCCGGCTCGCTGCCGGCGGGCCATACCGCCTACAAGGCCGGCTCGTCGAAGAAGGTGGTCGACCAGCCGGCGTTGAGCGCGGCGATCCAGGACACGCTGACCGCGCTGCAGGCCGCCGATGCCGCCGAGCTCCTCTCGCTCGCTACGGCGCGCGGCGACGCCATCAAGCAGCTGCTCATGGCGAAGGGCGTCGATCCGGCGCGCGTGTTCGTACTGGATCCGGAACCGGGCAAGGTGAGCCAGGGCCGGATTCGCATCGATCTCAATCTGACCGACTAGCAGCAGCTCCCCAAGGAGGTCTCGTGAAGCGTGTGCTCCTGTGGATTCTAGCCGTGCTGATGGCGGGCGCCGTCGTGTTCGCGGTTCCGGTGCTCTTCTTCAAGCCGTGGACGCCGGATCTCTTCTACGCCCGGATCTTCTTCAGCTTCGCGCTCCGCCACCCGCTGCTGCTCACGCAGATGGGCATCTTCGAGAACACGCCCTTCCGCTGGTACGCGGACGAGCTCGACGACATGTCGCCGGCGGCCGAGCGCCGCGAAGCCCGGCTCCTCGCCGACAACCTGACCATGCTGAGGCGTTACGACCGCTCGAAGATGGCGCGGCCGGCGGCGCTCTCGGCCGACGTGCTCGACTGGTTCCTCGAGGATCAGAACCGGGCCTTCTCGAAATTCGAGTTCTACGACTACCCGGTGAACCAGATGTTCGGGGTGCAGAACGAGCTGCCGACGTTCCTGCTGTCGACCCAGCCGCTCAAGGCTGCGCGCGACGCGAAGGCCTACATCGGGCGGGTGTCCAAGATCGGACGGGCCATCGACCAGTCGATCGAAGGCCTGACGGTACGCGAGGAGAAGGGCGTGATCCCGCCGCGTTTCGTGCTCGAGCGGGTGGTGAAGGAGATGAACGGGTTCGTGGCGCCCCCGGCCGACAGCAACGTGCTGGTCGCGCATTTCCGCGCACGGCTGGACAGCATCCAGGGACTCGATCGCAAAGCCGGCGAGGCGCTGCTCGCGAAGCTCACGTCGGCGGTGGACGGCGCGGTGTACCCGGCGTACCGGCGGATGATCGCCAAGTGCGAGGCGCTGGCCGCGAAGACGAACGATGACGACGGCGTGTGGAAGCTGCCGAACGGCGACGCCTACTACGACCAGATGCTGCGGCACCACACGACGAGCGACCTGCCGGCCGACTCCATCCACGCCCTCGGCCTGCGGGAGATGGCGCGCATCCAGGCCGACATGCGCGTCCTCCTGAAGGAGAAGGGACTTCCTACGGAACCGTTCGCCGCCGGCCTGCACCGCCTGCGCGAGGATCCGCGCTACTCCTACGGCGAAGGCGACTCGGCGCGCGAAAAGATCATCGCGCGTTACCAGCAGGTGCTCGACGAGGCGAGCGAGCGCTGCGAAACGCTCTTCGGCGTGCAGCCCAAAGCCAAGCTCGAGGTGAAGCGGGTGCCGGCGTTCAAGGAGGCCGGGACGCCCGCCGCCTACTACGGCGGCCCGAGCCTCGACGGCGTGCGGCCCGGGGTGTTCTACGTGAACCTGCGCGATCCGAAGGAGACGCACCGCCCGGACACCCGGACTCTCGCCTATCACGAGGGCGTTCCCGGGCACCACTTCCAGATCTCGATCCAGAGCGAGCTCAAGGGCGTCCCATTCTTCCGCCGGGTGATCCCGTTCACGGCGTACGCCGAGGGCTGGGCGCTCTACGCGGAGCGGCTGGCGCTCGAGCAGGGCTTCCACCGCGACGCCGAGGATTCACTGGGTGCGATGGGCGCCGAGCTGTTCCGGGCGGTGCGGCTGGTCGTGGACACCGGGATCCACCGCAAGCGCTGGACCCGCCAGCAGGCGATCGACTTCATGGTGGCCAACACCGGCATGGACAGCTCCGAGGTGGTCACCGAGATCGAGCGCTACATCGTGATGCCGGGGCAGGCGTGCGCCTACAAGGTGGGGCAGCTCGAGATCCTGGCGCTGCGCGACCGGGCGCGGGAACGCCTGGGTCCGCGCTTCGACCTCAAGAAGTTCCACGACGTCGTGCTCACCTCGGGCGCGGTGCCGCTCACGGTGCTCGAGAAGGTGGTGGACGGTTGGATCGAGGAGCAGGCGCGCTCGGCCGGAGCGAAGACCACCGGCTGAGCGCCTCCTTGGAGTCCGGCGCCGTCGATTCGACTTGCGCGGAAGACCGGTTCCACGGCACCATGCCTTTCGTTCGGCCGGGCTTCCGACAGGGAGTCCGGCCGCTTCTTATGAGCAGCGCACCGGGCTCACGCGAGGCGAACTCTGGGTCCACTCTTCAACGCGCTGTACCTCTTCACCGCCGCCACCTTTGCCGCGGCGCCCGACTCGACGGGCGCCGCCGCCGCACCCGACACCACCCTCGCACCCCGCCGCGTGGTGCGGGAGTTCCCGGCCGTCGAAGTGCGCGCACTGCTCGATGACCTGCGATCTAGTGAAACCGTTCACACGATCTCCGGCGAGACCATGCGGGCGCTTCCCGTGGACCGGCTGGCGGAAGTGCTGGAGCTCAAGCCCGGAGTGGTGGCGCAGGGCGAGGAGCTGCACGTGCGTGGCGGGCGCTCGGGCGAGCTGGCGGTCACGCTCGACGGGATGAGCCTCCGCGAGCCGCTGCGCGGTCGGCCCATGGCGGTCCCGATGAATGCTCTCGAGAGCGCCGAGCTCGTGAGCGGAGCGCCCGATGCCCAGCACGGCGGCGGCATCGCCGGTGCGCTGAACCTGCGCAGCGCCGATCCCGCCGAGCGGCCCGAGCTCCTGTGGAAATGGCAGACCGACGGCGGGACCGAGACGCGCTACGACCGCGTCACCGCCCGGCTGTCGAGCCCGATCCTCCAGGGACTCGGCATGGTGGCGGCGGGCGATGCATGGTTCGACGACTCGTGGCTGCCTTCACTGCGGACGGAGAGCCGCCACGACGTCGCCGGCGTGGCACTCGGATGGCGCGACGAGAATCAGATCCTCGGCTCCTTCAAGATCGCGCCGGTGAGTCGCCCCGAGCGCTTCAGCGCCGAGG
>Ga0137354_1000030_pt1 | contig 13812 bp, 16 predicted proteins | sample EasRivERMLT790_2_FD_104771 | JGI IMG/M metagenome (GOLD analysis project Ga0137354, IMG submission 104771) | Soil microbial communities from meander-bound floodplain in the East River, Colorado, USA - East River MetaG ERMLT790_2 | ecosystem: Environmental > Terrestrial > Soil > Floodplain ... | reverse complement strand
GCTTCGATCAGAAGCTCGTCCGCGCCGCGCTTGATGATTTCCAGCTGTTGTACGATGGATGTCATCAGGAAACCGGGCTTGCCCCTGTGGATGATTCTGCTAAGCTTGCCGCAGCCTGGAAAACGTCAGGGAAATCATGCAGCAAGAGAATAGCGCGATTGTAGCAGCCCGTCGGACCTGGCGCCCCGCCCGGCTGTTGGAACTCGCCCGGTTCCTGGCGGGCTCCCGGCCATGCCGCGTGATCGTGGCGATCGTGCTGCCCTTCATCGGCGTGGTGGCCGCATTTGGCATCGCACCCAATACTGTCACCGACCCGGTGCCGCAATCGCGGGTAGTGCGGGAAATCGAGCTTTCCATCCACCGTACCGGGGTCGGCGCCGACGAGGGCTATTGGCGCGAGGAGCGCATCCAGCGCGGCGACACCGTGGCGACGCTGCTGGCGCGGCTTGAAACCAACGATCCGGAAGCGCTGCGGATGCTGAACAGCACGCGCTCGGCCCGGTCACTTTATCAATTGGTACCCGGAAGGGCGGTGCGCGCGCAGACCACAGCGGACGGTCGACTGCTCGAACTGCGCTACCGCAACGGCGGCAACGTGTTGACCGTGGCGCGTACCGGCGATGGCTTTACCGTCGCCGAGGAGCCGGTCGAGCTCGAGCGGCGCGTGTTGATGAAGTCCGCCGAGATCCGCAGCTCGCTGTTCGCTGCAACCGACGCCGCCGACCTTTCCGACGCCATAGCGACCCAGCTGGCGGACATATTTTCGACCGACGTCGATTTTCACCGCGACCTGCGCCGCGGCGACCACTTCTCGGTGCTCTACGAGGTGTACTACGACGGCGGCGAGCCGGTGCGGTCGGGTCGCGTGCTGGCCGCGGAGTTCATCAATGTCGGCAAGCTCTACCGGGCGGTTTACTTCCAGCAATCCGGTAACCACGGCGGCTACTACACCGCCGACGGCAGGAACATCCGCAAGGCTTTCCTGCGCTCCCCGCTCGAGTACTCGCGCATCACCTCGGGCTTTTCCAGTTCGCGCTTTCACCCCATCCTCAGGGAGTGGCGCGCGCACAGGGGAATCGATTACGCAGCGCCCACCGGGACCCGGGTGAAAGCCACCGGCGACGGCGTGGTCGAGTTCGCGGGAAGGGACAACAGGGGCTACGGCAACCTGGTGGTGCTGCGCCACCAGTCCAGGTATTCCACGTGGTACGGCCACCTTTCCGGTTTCGCCACGGGCCTGCGCAAAGGCATGCGGATTAGCCAGAGCGAGGTAATCGGATACGTCGGCGCGACCGGGCTCGCCACCGCCCCGCACCTGCACTACGAGTTCCGCATCAACGACGTGCACCAGAACCCGCTGCGCGTGGTGATGCCTGCCGCGCCGCCCATCAGTCCCGAGCAAAAACCCGTGTTCGAGGCCGATGTCGCGCCGCTGCTGCAGCAACTGCAGCTCCTGCGCAACACCCATCTCGTGCGGCTTGATTGAGTTCAGTGAACAGTGAGCCGTAGTCAGTGAACGGATAGCGAATCTACTGTTCACTGTTCACTGTTCACCGTTCACCGTTCACCATTTACCGTTTACCGTTTACCGTTCACCGTTCACTTCCCTCCGATGCCCGACTACTACATTGGGTTGATGTCAGGCACCAGCCTCGACGGCGTTGACGCCGTGCTCGCCATGGCCGGTCGCAGGCGCTTCCGGCTCATCATGAATCATCATCTGGCGTATGCGCCCGCGCTGCACGCGCGCCTGCTCGCGCTCCATGAGCCGGGACCCGACGAACTGCACCGCGCCGCGGTACTGGCCAACGAACTCTCCGCCTTATACGCATCCGCGGTGCGCCGGCTGCTCGCCCGCGCCGGCGTGCCCGCCCGCGCTATTGCCGCCATCGGCTGCCACGGACAGACCGTGCGCCATCGTCCGCTGGCGGGCTACACGCTGCAGCTCGTCAACGGCGCGCGGCTCGCGGAACGTACAGGAATCGCCGCCGTCTGCGACTTCCGCAGCCGCGACATCGCGGCCGGCGGCGAAGGTGCGCCGCTGGTCCCCGCATTCCATGATGCAATGTTTCGCAGCGCCCGCCGCGGACGCGCTATCGTCAACGTCGGCGGCATCGCCAATATCACCTGGCTTCCCGCGCGCGGCGCGGTCACCGGTTTCGATTGCGGGCCGGGCAACTGCCTGCTCGACGCCTGGATCCGGCTGAAGCGGCGCAAGTCCTACGACGCGGGCGGAACATGGGCCGCGCGCGGCCGTGTCATCCCGAGTCTGCTGAAGAAGCTGCTCGCTCACCCCTTTATACGCCGCCAGCCGCCGAAGAGCACCGGGCGTGATGAGTTCAATTTGCGGTGGGTGAAGCGTGTAGTTTCCGGTGACGAGCAGGCGGCGGATGTGCAGGCAACGCTGCTCGAATTCACCGCCACCGGCATCGCGCGGGCCGTGCGCTCGCATTGTGCCGGGGCGCGCGAAGTCTTCGTCTGCGGCGGCGGTGCGCGCAACGGCGCGCTGCTCGCCCGGCTCACCACGCTGCTACCAGGCACGCGGATCGCCACCACCGCCGCGCTCGGCGTCGAGCCCGAGCATGTCGAGGGCCTCGCCTTCGCCTGGCTCGCGCGCCAGGCGCTCAGGCGCGAGCCCGGCAACCTGCCGGCCGTGACCGGCGCGCGCGGGCCGCGGGTGCTGGGGGCGATCTACCCCAAGTGATGAGTGATGAAAAGCGTCGGCAACAAAAAAGGCGGCCGCAGCCGCCTTTTCTTCGATGCCGGGCTTTCTAAGCAGAGAAGGAAGACCCGCAGCCGCAGGTGGACTTGGCGTTCGGGTTCTTGATCACGAACTGTTCGCCCTCGACGTTCTGCTGGTAGTCGATTTCCGCGCCGGCGAGATACTGCAGGCTCATGGGGTCGATCAGCAGCGTCACGCCGCCCTTCTCCATGCGCGTGTCGTCATTGCCCGCGTCCTCGTCGAAGGTGAAGCCGTACTGGAAGCCGGAACAGCCGCCACCCTGCACGAAGACGCGCAACTTGAGGTTGGGGTTGCCTTCCTCGTCGATCAGGCTCTTCACTTTTGCCGCCGCCGCGTCGGTAAACACCAGCGCCGCGGGCATCATTTCAGTCACTGCGTTCATATGGGACTCCACTGTAACTGCTGCAATTGACCTTGTTAATGTACCGTGCCCGCTTCACTCCGCGGTGGCGGGCTTGAGATGGACGACCTTTTCCGACTTGTCGTCGCTCTGGTACACCAGCCGTCCCTGCACCACGGCGCCGAGCTGGATCTCCAGCGTCTTGTAATGCACATCCCCTGTGACATTCGCCTTGGCCTGCAGTTCCACGTATTCCGCAGCGTGCACCGGGCCGACGACCGTGCCATTGATCACAACGTGGGAAACGCGGATTGCGCCCTCGATATGGGCCTGCTCGGACAGCACCAGCGTACCGGACTTGCCTTCGGCCGAGATGACGTCGCCGCGCACCCGCCCGTCCACCCGCAGGCCCCCGGAAAAGATGATGTTGCCCTCGATGGTGGCGCCGGCGCCGATCAGGCAGTCAATGCGGTTCTGGAGCTTGTTGCTGTCCTTGCTGCCAAACATATTGCCGTTCTCCTCAGGAAACGCTCGCCGTTTGCGATAGTTTAGGCGCATTGACCCCGTTTTCAAAGACCCGCACCTCCAGGTTCTTTACGGTGGTTCCGGGCGCCACCTTGAAGGTGCCGTCCACGCGCTGAAAGAATTTGAAGTTGACCTGGTATTCGCGCGAGTTCTTCTGGTCCTCGGGCGGCAGGGTCAGCACGAATTTGCGGTCGCTTTGCTCCAGATAAACCAGGAACTGCAGCGTGCCCTGGAACTCCTTGATGCGCTGCCCGCTCTGCACCAGCAGCAGGCGGTAGCGGTACTCGCCGGGCAGCGCATCCGGCTGCACGCGGAAGCGGTTTATGCTGAGCCCGAGTTCCTTGGCGCCGCTCGCCATCAGCGACTGGAAGAAGGCGAGGTCCTCCTTGAGCGCGGCATTCTGCTCGGAAAGCGTCTTCACCTGCTTGGCAAGGTCACCGTAGGTGGCGCGGTCTATCTGCAGTTGCCGCTCGACCGCCGCCACCTTCGACCGCATCTCGGCGATCGTGGCTTCGCGTTTCAGCATCTCCTCGTTGAGTTTGGCCAGCGCGTTCGCCGCCTCGCCCTGCCTGAAGCCGGCGAGCTCCATGCCGTAATCGTAGGTGGTCAAGCCGACCCCGACCACGAATGCGCCGAGGACGATGATGCCGAGCCAGCGCCAGTACCAAGCCACGTGTGTCTGCACCGACACCCGTGACGCGGAGATCCCGAACTTGCGGCGCAACGCGCGGAAGGGTTGTTTCATCTCCAGACGCCTAGGGTAGCAGCGCGATCTGCTCGAGACCGGCGGTTTCCGGAAATCCGAACATGATGTTCATATTCTGCACCGCCTGGCCCGACGCGCCCTTCACCAGATTATCGATGACCGAGAGCACCACCGCGATGTCGCCACCGCGCGGCTGGTGCACCGCGATGCGGCATATGTTCGCGCCGCGCACCGAGCGCGTGTCGGGATGGCTGCCCGCGGGCAGCACGTCGACGAACGCTTCGGCGGCGAAGCGCTTCTCGAACAGCACCTGCAGGTCGGCTGGCGCCGTCAGGCGCGCGTAGAGCGTGGCATGGATGCCGCGGATCATCGGCACCAGGTGGGGTGTGAACACGAGATTGACCGCGCGGCCGGCGGCCTGCGCCAGCCCCTGCACGATCTCCGGGTGGTGGCGGTGTCCCGGCACGCCGTAGGCCTTGAAATTGTCGGAGGCTTCCGCCAGCAGCGTGTGCACTTCCGGCCGGCGCCCGGCGCCGGAGACTCCCGACTTGGCGTCGGCGATCAGGTGATCGACGTCGACGACGCCGGCTTCCACGAGCGGCAGGAAGCCGAGCTGCGTCGCGGTCGGATAGCAGCCGGGGTTGGCGACGATGCGCGCCGTGCGGATGCGCTCGCGGTTCACCTCGGGCAAACCGTAGACGGCTTCCGCCACCAGCTCCGGGCACAGGTGCTTGACGCCGTACCACTGCTCCCACACCGCGATGTCCCGGATGCGGAAATCCGCCGCGATGTCGATGATGCGCGCGCCGGCGCCCACCAGCGCCCGCGCCTGCTCCATCGCCACGCCATTGGGCGTGGCAAAAAATACCAGGTCGCACTTGTCGAGCCCGGCCTGCGCCGGATCGGAGAATTTGAGCCCGACGCGGCCACGCAGGTTGGGGAACATCTCCGCCACCCCGATGCCCGCTTCCTTGCGCGAAGTGATGGCGGCCAGCTCGCAGTGCGGGTGCTGGGCGAGCAGGCGCAGCAGCTCGACGCCGGTATATCCGGTGCCGCCGACGATGCCGATCCTGATCCTGTTCTTCGCCATGCGTGTGCTTTCCGGGCCCACAGACGACAAAGCCGCCCGCAGGCGGCTTTGCTGCGTACAAAAAATGCTAGCGTTTCGAGAATTGCTTGGCGCGTCGCGCCTTGTGCAAGCCGACTTTCTTGCGCTCGACCTCGCGCGCGTCGCGCGTGACCAGCCCCGCCTTCTTGAGCACCGGCTTGAGCGACGCGTCGTACTCGATCAGCGCGCGCGTGATGCCGTGGCGCACCGCGCCGGCCTGCCCCGACTCGCCGCCGCCGTCGACGTTCACCGTGATGTCGAAGCTGGCGGTGGTTTTCGTCAGCTCGAGCGGCTGGCGCACCACCATGCGCCCGGTTTCGCGCGAGAAGAACTCGTCGACCGGCCTGCCGTTGACGGAGATGGCGCCCTTGCCGGGCCTGATGTACACCCGCGCTACCGCGGTCTTGCGGCGGCCGGTGCCGTAATTTTGCTGACGTTGCAATGCCATGATGCCCTACACCTCCAGTTGTATCGGCTGCTGCGCCGCGTGCGGATGGCTCGCGCCGGTATACACCTTCATCTTCTTGAGCATGGCGTAGCCGAGCGGCCCCTTGGGCAGCATGCCCTTCACGGCCAGCTTCAGCACGCGCTCCGGCTGGCGGCCGTGCAGCTTGGAAAAACTTTCGCTGAAAATGCCGCCGGGGTAGCCGCTGTGCCGGTGATAGATCTTGTTCTGCGCTTTCCTGCCGGTCACGCGCAGTTTTTCGGCGTTGACCACCACGATAAAGTCGCCGGTGTCGACGTGCGGCGTGAATTCGGGCTTGTGCTTGCCGCGCAGCCGACGGGCGATCTCGGACGCCAGCCGGCCGAGCACCTTGTTGGAGGCATCCACGAGGTACCACCCGTGCTGGACCGTCTCGGGCTTTGCCATAAACGTTTTCATGCGAGTTGCCCTGCGCTTTGTGCTCGAAAGGGCACGAATTCTATTGCAAATCAGGTGCCTGTGTCAAACTTCCAGGCCCCGCCGGCGCGCCGGAACCGGCACCGGCATTAACCGGTTAAACTGACCGGAAACAACACTCTACGGCTCCCCCCTCCATGGAACGGCTGGTCGCTCACGCCATTGCTGCCCTGCTCTCGCCGCTGAGCATCGTGCTGTTCATCCTGCTGGCTGCCGCGCTGCTGGCATGGCGCCGACCGCTGGTGGCGTGGCGCCCGGCGGTGTTGGCGCTCATCTTGCTCTACCCGCTGTCCACGCAGTTCGTGGCCGACCGGCTGCTGGGGTGGCTGGAACCCCCGTATCGGGACCCGGCTGCCGACCGCAACGGGCAGGCTATCGTGGTGTTGGGTGGCGGCACCTATTTCCACGCGCCGGAGTACGGCGGTGACACCGTCGGTTCCCGCACACTGGTGCGCCTGCGCTACGCCGCCCACCTCCACCGCACGCTCGGGAAACCTGTGCTCGTCGCGGGTGGCGCGCCGGAGGGCGGCCCGGTGCCGGAGGCCGAGAACATGAAGCGGGCGCTGCAGCGCGATTTCAATGTGCCGACGCAATGGGTCGAAAACGACTCGCACAATACTTTCGAGAACGCCCGGATGGGCCGGGATCAACTGAAATCCACCGTCCAGCAGATCTATCTCGTGACCCATGCCTGGCACATGCCGCGCGCGAAGCTGGCATTCGAACACGTCGGCTTCACTGTCATCCCGGCGCCGACCGGCTACATCGGGCGCTTCGAGTTGACTGTGCTCGACTTCCTGCCGGACGCTGTGGCGCTCTCCGACAGCAGCCTGTTCTTTCGCGAGGTCGCCGGCATTGCCTGGTACCGCCTGCGCGCCCTGATCGGATACTAGAATGAAGGTTCGCATCAAGTGGCTGGAAAACGTCGCCTTCGTCGGCGAATCCGGAAGCGGGCACGCGGTGGTGATGGACGGCGCGCCCGAAGGCGGCGGACGCAACCTCGGGCCGCGGCCGATGGAGACGGTGCTGCTGGGCACCGGGGGATGCACCGCCTACGATGTCGTGCACATCCTGAAGAAGGGCCGCGCTCCCGTCACCGACTGCGTGGTGGAAATCGCCGCCGACCGCGCGGAGCAGGATCCCCAGGTCTTCACGCGCATCCACTTCCACTTCATCGTGACCGGGAAAGGCCTCAAGCGCGAGCAGGTCGAGCGCGCCATTCATCTTTCGGCGGAGAAGTACTGCTCCGCGTCGATCATGCTCGGCAAGACCGCCGCGATCACGCACGACTTCGAGATCAAGGACCCAGCAAATTAGCCGCCGATGGACGCCGATGAGTGCACAGCTTCCGTCCGTTCAAGGCGTTCCATCCGGAAGAGCACTATCTGAGGCTCAATTTGTCTAGATTCTATCGGCGTTCATCGGCGTCTATCGGCGGCTGATTCCTAAATCCAGAACGCGGTTTCGGTCATCATCTTCGACGACAGCCGCATCGCAGCCTTGGCGGGTGCCGGCAGGTCCGCGGCGCCGTGCCCGACCGCGCTGGTGGCGTGGCGCGCTTCATCTTCCTTCATTTTCTCGACGATCGCCCGGCTTCTGGCGTCCTCCTTCGGCAGCCGCCCGAGGTGCCCTTCGAGGTGCGTGACCACCTGCCGCTCGGTCTCGGCCAGAAACCCGAGGTTCCAGCGGTCGCCGGCCAGCCCGGCGAGCGCGCCGAGCGCAAACGAGCCCGCGTACCAGACCGGGTTGAACAGGCTCTTGCGGCCGCCCAGTTCCTCGATCCGGCCCTCGGTCCAGGCCAGGTGCTCGGTCTCCTCGCGTGCCGCCTGCTCCAGCGCGGCTTTCGCGCGGGCGTCGCGGGCAGTCAGTGCCTGTCCCTGGTAGAGCGCCTGCGCGCAGATTTCACCGGCGTGATTCACTCGCATCAGCGAGGCGGAGAGGCGGCGCTGCTCGTCCGTCAAGTCGGCCTCCGACAGTTCGCGGCCCGGCGTCGCGCGCAGCGATTGCGCCGGCGCGAAGACCGTGCGCAGGCCCTTGTCGAAGGCGACGATCAACTCGTCGAGGGAAGGCAGGCGGCGTTCCATGGGTGGAATATTACGCCTCGGCAAACAGGCGCGCGAGCTCCACGCCGGGATTGGCCGCGCGCATGAAGGCCTCGCCGACGAGGAAGCATCCCACCCTGCCGTCGCGCAGCGCGCGCACGTCCCGGGGCGAAAGCACCCCGCTCTCCGTCACCACCAGGCGCCCCGCGGGAATCCGCGGCATCAGTTCGAGCGTGGTTTCGAGCTTTGTTTTGAAAGTGCGGAGGTTGCGGTTGTTGATACCGACCAGGGGGGTCTTCAATACCAGGGCCTGCTCCAGCTCGGCGGCATCGTGCGCCTCGACCAGCACCGCCATGGCGAGTTCATGCGCGATGGCCTCCAATTCGAGCATGCGCGCGGTCTCGAGCGCGGCGACGATCAGCAGGATGCAATCCGCTCCCGCGGCGCGTGCTTCGTACACCTGGTACGGGTCGATGGTGAAGTCCTTGCGCAGCACCGGCAGTTCGCAAGCCGCGCGCGCCTGCTTCAGGTGCCCGATTTCCCCCTGGAAAAACTGCGCGTCGGTCAGCACAGACAGGCATGCCGCGCCGTGGCGCTCGTAGCTCGCAGCGATTGCCGCCGGCTCGAAATGCTCGCGCAACACGCCCCGGCTCGGGCTCGCTTTTTTTATCTCCGCGATAACGGCCGGCTTGCCGGCGCTGATTTTCGAGCGCAGCGATCCGACGAAGTCGCGCGCCGGCGGCGCCTGCCGCGCCTCGTCACGCAAAGCCGCCAGCGGCATTGCCGCTTTCGCGCGCGCTACCTCCTCCGCCTTCACCGCGAGTATGCGCTGCAGGACGTCAGTCATTGGTCTCTGGCGGCCTGCGTGAAGCCGACGAAAGCGTCGAGCTTCTTGCGCGCCGCACCGCTGGCAATCACCGCCTGCGCCTTCTGCACGCCGCCCGCCAGGGTCGGCGCCAGCCCCGCGACGTAGATGCTGGCGCCGGCATTGAACGCGACGATGTCCCGCGCCGCGCCCGCCTGGTTGTCGAGCGCCGCCAGCACCATCGCCTTGGAGCGCTCGACGCCGTCCACGCGTATCGTGGCGATATCGTGCGTGTCCAGGCCGAACTCCTGCGGCGTGATCCTGAACTCGCCGATCCTGCCGTCCCTCAGTTCCGCCACCAGGGTCGGCCCGGAAATCGAGATTTCATCGAGCCCTTCCAGACCGTGCACGACCATCACGTGCCGGCTGCCGAGCCGTTCCAGCACGCGCGCCTGGATTCCGACTAGATCGGGATGGAACACGCCCATCAACTCCAGCTTTGCTCCCGCCGGATTAGTGAGCGGGCCGAGAATGTTGAAGATGGTCTTCACGCCGAGCTCCCGCCGCACCGGCGCGGCGTGCTTCATCGCGCCGTGATGCAGCGGTGCGAACATGAAGCCCACCCCCACTTCGTCTATGCAGCGGCCGATCTGCTCGGGCTTCAGGTTGATGTTGGCGCCCAACGCCTCCAGCACGTCGGCGCTGCCCGACTTGCTGGAAACCGAGCGGTTGCCGTGCTTCGCGACGCGGGCACCCGCTGCCGCGCAGACGAAAGTCGCCGCGGTGGAAATGTTGAAGGTGTGGGCGCCGTCGCCACCGGTACCGACGATGTCGATGACGCTGTTGGCGTCTTTCACGGTAACCTTGGTGGCGAACTCGCGCATCACTTCGGCGGCGGCGGCGATCTCGCCGATGGTCTCTTTCTTGACGCGCAGCCCGGTGATGATGGCGGAGATCAGCACCGGGGAAACCTCGCCACTCATGATTGCGCGCATGAGCGAGAGCATCTCCTCGCGGAAGATCTCGCGGTGTTCGATCACGCGCGCCAGCGCTTCTTGCGGTGTCATGCTTGTTTCCTCCTGGGAGCTTGTCGGGCTCAAGTCAGACAGACTCCCTATGCAAGTGTCATTCAAATTCCTCGGGCGGTTTTGCTGTTAGCAGCTGGTCGGACATCCTGGTCCGACCGGCTGCCAGGAAATTGCCGAGCAACCGGTGGCCGTGCTCCGTGAGGATGGATTCGGGGTGGAACTGCACTCCTTCCACCGTCAGCTCCTTGTGGCGCACGCCCATGATCTCGCCATCGTCGGTCCAGGCACTCACCTCGAGGCAGGCGGGCAGGCTCGCGCGCTCGATCACCAGTGAATGATAGCGGGTCGCGGTAAATCCGTCCGGCAGCCCCTTGAACACGCCCCGCGCATCGTGATGGATGGCGGAAGTCTTGCCGTGCATGAGCTGCTTCGCGTGCACGATCCTGCCGCCCAGCGCCTGCCCGATCGCCTGGTGGCCGAGGCAAACTCCCAGAATCGGGATCCTGCCCGCGAATTCCCGGATCAGCGGCACCGAGATCCCCGCCTCGTTCGGCGTGCACGGGCCGGGCGAGATGACGATCCGCGCGGGCCCGAGCTTGCCGACCGCCTCGAGCGTAATCTCGTCGTTGCGGAACACCTTCACCTCCTCGCCCAGCTCGCCGAGGTATTGCACCAGGTTGTAGGTGAACGAGTCGTAGTTGTCGATCATCAGCAGCATGACGGATCCCTCCGGACGCCGGCCCCGCCCGCGTCAGCGGTCGCAAAGTTTACCTTGGAGCCGGCGAGGACATTCACAATTGATGCTTCGCCAGGGCGGCCGTGCCGGGCACCTGCATGAACTCGAAGAACAGGTCCGCCGCGCGCTGCGTGCGGCTGCGCTCCTTCGCGCCCCGGAACGCGGTCTGCGCCAGCACCTCGGAAAGATTGAGCGAGATGCCGAAGTACAGGTTGCGGCGGCCCTCCGCGCCCGGCGGGTCATCGAAGCCCTGCGTTCCATAGCCCGCGGCAAGCTCGAAATACCTGAGTACGCTGTTATCGCGCAAGGCGGACACGCCGCTCGCCTTGGCGACCATCAGATAGATTTGTCCGGAGTAATCTCCGGCGGGCTCGTAGCCATGGCCCTCCGACGGCCTGTAGAGCAGTCGGAAATCAACCAGCCGGTCGAGATTCGGGCTGTCTTCCATCAAGTACCCCAAGCCCGCGCCGAGGACGTTCATGACCGCGTCCTCCTTGCTGAATTGGTGCTGCTTCGAAAAGCCATCCAACACTTCGATCGCGGTCATGATGCCGAGCGCCGACCAGAACCCGAGTTTCCCCGCCTGCCGACGCTCGTTGCCGAGCGCGCCGAAACCCAGCGTGAGCAGCCGCGTGCCGACGTAGGCGAAGAAGCTGTGACCGAGCTTGTCCGTGCCGCCGTATCGGGTGTCCTGGCCGAACCAACCCTCGCTCTCAGTGTTGAATGTCCCTGTGAACCCATCCTCCCACCACTTGTTCATTCCATATGCCCCCACCAGCAGGGCGCTCCCGCCGATAAGCGCCGCGTTGCGCAGCCACAGGTCCCCCGGCTCCTTGCCGCGTGTCCGTGGCTCCGCATCGGCAAGCGGCGCTATCTCGGGCGGTGCTTCGGTCGCGTACGCGGCCAACGTGTAGCCTGCCACATAAGGCTCACGCGGCAGGCGCAACTGTGCGCCGGCGTCGATCGCCTTCAACATGAAAATTGCCATGAGCATTGAAAGCACCGCTTTCATCGGCCAACCCGGCGCCAGGGCCGCTTTCGGATGCGGACGCGGCTCAATCGAGCCTGGTATCAAGTCCCGACTCCGCCATCTCGGCGGCGCGCAGCAGGGCCTTGGCCTTGTTCTGGGTTTCCTGCCATTCCGCCTCCGGCTGCGAATCGGCGACGACGCCGCCGCCCGCCTGCACGTAGAGGGTATTGTTCTTGACGACCGCCGTGCGCAGCGCGATCGCGACGTCCATGTTGCCGTGAAAGCCCAGGTAGCCCACCGCGCCGGCGTAGATACCGCGCTTCACGGGCTCCAGTTCGTCGATGATCTCCATCGCCCGCACCTTGGGCGCGCCGGAAACCGTGCCGGCGGGAAAGGTCGCGCGCAGCACGTCGATGGCGTTGAGCCCGGGCTTCAGCCGGCCCTCGACGTTGGAGACGATATGCATCACGTGCGAGTAGCGCTCGACCACCATCTGCTCGGTCACCCGCACGCTGCCGATCCGCGCCACGCGCCCCGCGTCGTTGCGTCCCAGGTCCACCAGCATGAGATGCTCGGCGCGCTCCTTCTCGTCGGCGAGCAGCTCCTGTTCCAGCGCGGCGTCCTCCGCCGGCGTCGCGCCGCGGCGCCGGGTGCCGGCGATCGGGCGCACCGTCACCGCGTCGCCCTCGAGTCGCGCCAGGATCTCGGGCGAGGCGCCGACCACGTGGAAGCCGCCGAAATCGAAGTAGTACATGTAGGGCGACGGGTTGATGGTGCGCAGCGCACGGTAGAGCGCAAGCGGCGAGGCGCGGAACGGCTTCGACAAGCGCTGCGACGGCACCACCTGCATGATGTCGCCCTCGAAGATGTAGTGCTTCGCGCGCTCGACCGCCTTGTGATATGCGGCCTGCCCGAAGCCCGAAACCGCGGGCTGCGACGGCCCGCGCGTGTCCGGCGGTATTGCCACCGGCGCGCGCAGCTTCGCGAGCAGCTGCTTCAGCCGCGCCTGCGCCGCCTGGAACGCGCCTGGTCTGCCCGGCTCCGCGTACACCACCAGGGTCAGCTTGCCGGAAAGATTGTCGACGATCGCGATCTCCTCGGACACCAGCAGCAGGATGTCGGGCGTATCGAGCTCGTCCTCTTTGCGCGTCGCCGCCAGCCGCCGCTCGATGTAGCGCACGGTGTCGTAACCGAAGTAGCCGACGAGGCCGCCGCAGAAGCGCGGCAGGCCCGCATCCTGCACCACTTTGAAGCGCGCGAGGTAGTCGCTGACGTAGGCCAGCGGATCGGCCGCTTGTTGCTCGCTTACCTTGTGCGCGCCGCGAAATTCGACGCAGCGGTCCCCGCGCACCTCGATGCGCGTCTCGGCGGGCAAGCCGATGAAGGAATAGCGGCCGAAGCGCTCGCCGCCCACGACCGATTCCAGCAGGTAGGTGTAGGGCCGGTTGGCGAGCTTGAGGTAGACGGAGAGGGGGGTGTCGAGGTCGGCAAAGGTCTCGAGCACCACGGGTACCCGGTTGTAGCCCGCCTCGGCGAGGCGGGCGAAATCAGCTTCGGTCATCAGTCACTCCACGAAAAACACGAACAACGATCGAGAAACACATGCGCGCAAGGCGCGCGCGGGCCGGGCTAACTACGCCAGCAACGCCAGGCGAGGATCGCCTGCTTCTCGATTCCGTGATCGGTGTCGTGCATGACTACGCTTTCTCGATCAGCCGGGCAGCTGCAATGAGGGAAGGTACTATAGCATCAACGTCCAGCTCGCGCACATCCTGGCCCTCGTTATAGCCGTAGGGAACGCAGAACACCGGGCAGCCGGCCGCGCGCGCGGCCTGGGCGTCGTTCCCGGAGTCGCCGATCATCAGCATCTCGCGCGGCGCGATGCCGAATACGCGGCAGGCGTGGAGC
>Ga0137354_1000026_pt1 | contig 15355 bp, 16 predicted proteins | sample EasRivERMLT790_2_FD_104771 | JGI IMG/M metagenome (GOLD analysis project Ga0137354, IMG submission 104771) | Soil microbial communities from meander-bound floodplain in the East River, Colorado, USA - East River MetaG ERMLT790_2 | ecosystem: Environmental > Terrestrial > Soil > Floodplain ... | reverse complement strand
GTGCTTGCCGACACCGCGATCCGCGGCGCCGACCTGGACGAGGCAAAAGCCAACGAAGCCCTGAAGAAGGCCGAGGAAGCGCGCGCCAGGGCCCAGGACAAGCAAGAAATCGCAGCGGTCGAGAGCGAGCTGGCGATGCTTGCTGCGCAACTCGCCGCGATCCGCAAATTGCGCAGGAAGTAACCAGGGCGGATAAGCTTCAGATTGGCGCGCGAGCCGGTCGTCCCCGCACCAAGGCCCAGGGCGCATCTCGCGTCGCAATTCTACTTTGCGTCCGGAGGCGCCTCGACGGCGAGGGCGAAGCGCACCAGTTCGGAGACGTTGCGCGCGCCGAGTTTTGCCATGATACGCGCTTTGTGTACTTCAACCGTGCGCGCGCTGATCCCTAAGACCCGGGCGATTTCTTTCGCGTGCAGCCCCTTCGCCGCATGGTCGAGGACCTCGCGCTCGCGTGCGGTCAGGACTGCCAGCTTTCTTGTTTCGTTGCGGCGCGCGTCGGCGCGCTGGATGCGCCGCTCTTCAAGCGCGAACGCCGTGCGGATAGCGGCCAGCAGCTGCACATGGTCGAAGGGCTTCTCCAGGAAATCCACGGCCTGCGCCTGGAACGCCTTGCGGGCGGTCGGCACGTCGCCGTGCCCGGTGATGATGATGACCGGCAAACCGCTGCCCCGCGCGCGCAGCGCCGCCTGCAGCTCGACGCCGCTCGCGCCCGGTAGCCGGAGATCGGCGAGCACGCAGCCGGTCCACTCCTCGCGCAACGCGGCGAGGAACGCCTCGGCATTGGCATAGAGCGCGACGCGGTAGCCGTCGAGCCCGAGCATGAGCGCAAGCGAATCCCGGACCGACGGGTCGTCGTCGACGATGTAGACGCTCAGGTTTTCAGGCACGGCAACACCAAGTGAAATTCACCGTGGGCGACTGCGATCGCTTCCAGCGTTCCGCCGTGCGCTTCCGCGATCGCACGGCTGACTGCGAGACCCAGTCCCATGCCGGTCGGCTTGCCGGACACGAACGGCTCAAACAGCCCGCCGCGGTCGGCGGGCGCGATGCCCGGCCCGTTGTCGGAGACGACCAGGCGCACGCGGTCCTCATGGTCGGGGCGCGCCTCGACCGCGATGCGGCCCTGCGTGATGCCCGCGGTCGCGATCGATTCCACTGCGTTGGACAGGAGATTTCTCAGCACGACTTCCACCTGGAGGCGGTCGATGAAGAGTGCCGGCAGGCCATTGCCACTGCCGACGGTGAGCTCGATGGCATGATCGCGGGCGAGCTGCGCTCCGATGCCGCGCGCGGCCGACAGTAGGTCCTCGACCGCGATGGCCTCGAGCCGGGTCGAGCCGGTGCGGAAAAAATCCCGCAGCCGGCGCACGATGTCCGCGGCCCGCTGCCCCTCGACCAGCATCTTGCCTATGGTTTCGCGCAGCTCCGCCGGCTGGCCCGCGCCGGAGCCGAGCAGCATCTCGGTCGCTCGTCCATAGTTCGCCAGGGCCGTGAGCGGCTGGTTCATCTCGTGCGCGATGGCGCCCGCCATCTCGCCCGCAGCGGCAAGACGCAGGGATTGCCGAAGGTTTTCCGCGGCGCGCTCGCGCTCGTCGAGCATCATGCCGAGGTACAGGCCGGTCAGCGTCAGGGCCGCGACCAGTGCCTGGAGTTCCACGACGGGAAACGAGGACGGCGGCCGCGTGTGGATCCCCAGCACCACGCCGATCTGGACGACCGCGATCGCCACGATTGCGCCGCTCATGCCGGTGCGCGCCGCGATCCAGATGTGGGGCAGGAACATGAGGTAGAAGTGATCCGAGGGGTCGCCCGCCAGGCCCTCGAAGATGAGCCAGAGCGTCGCCACCAGCACGGTGATCTGCAACAGGAACTCCGGCCTGCGGGACAGCGACAGCAGGTTGGCGCGGCGCTCCGGATTGGCGACCGACAGCAGTAGCGGGGCGGTCACCAGGATGCCGACCGCGTCGCCGATCCAGAATCTTGCCCATGCGTCGAGCGCTGCGCCCGCCTCGACGAGGGACGCCGCATACAGCGCGCCAACGAAAGTTGCGCCCACGGCCGCGACTGCCGTCATCACGACACAGACGAAGATCGTGAGCTGGCGTGTCGAGTCCAGCACGCTGCCCGTCAGCAGACGCCGCAGCAGCCACGCGATCGCCGCGTATCCCGTGCTGAGCACGACCGCGGTCACCAGCGTGATGAGGGGACCTCCCGGCGAGCCGTGCACGACGACGTCGGAGATGGCGATTGTCGCCAGGACGGCCGGTGCGTGGCCGATTCCGGCCAGCATCATCCAGACGATCGCGAGCGCGGGCTGAGGGTTCCATGGCGTGATGTTGAACGGCCCGATCGGGTCGATGTAGCTCGCCCAGTCGAGCGCGATGTAGCAGGGCGCGAAGACAAGAGCATCGCGCAAATAGCGGAGCGGGAACATAAGTAAGAGTCCGTACGCAATACCCGGTCTATGCGCGCGTGGGCGGGATGAAGAATATTGTGCACCAACATGTTTCAGCAAGCCATCAACCGCATCAGCGAGATTTTCGACCTCGGCGCCTGGACGGAGTGGTTCGCCCAGCTCGACCGGCCTTTCATCTTCCTTCTGTCGCTGCCTTTCGTCGTCGCGGTCGTGGGGCTATGGGCCGCTTACCGGGACAAGGAGAAAGACAAGGAGTAGCGATGCGCGTTGCAGCACTCGTGGGGACTCTGTTTGCGTTCTGGCTGCTGCTATCGGGCATCTACACGCCGTTCCTGGTGCTCGCCGGGCTGGGCGCATCGATCGCGGTGGCGGCGCTTGCCTGGCGCATGGGCATCGCCGATCCCGAGGGCCACCCGGTGCACCTGGCGCTCAACGCGGTGGTGTACTGGCCCTGGCTCCTCAAGGAAATCGCCTTATCCGGATGGCAGGTGACCCGCATCATCCTCGACCCGCGCCTGCCGATCAGCCCGACGCTGGCGCGGTTCGTGCCCTCGCAGAAGAGCATCGTCGGCCTGGTCACGCACGCGAACTCGATCACGCTGACCCCGGGCACGATCACGATCGAGGCGGACCGCGAGAGCTTTCTCGTTCACGCGCTGACGCGTGCCGGCGCCGAGGGACTGGAGGACAGCGAGATGGACCGCCGGGTGAGCCGCTTCGAAGGCGGGTCCTGATGTTCTCCGCCGCGGTCATCGCCCTGCTCGTCACGCTCGCGCTCGCGCTCGCGCGCGCGGTGCGGGGGCCGACGGTGTTCGACCGGCTGGTGGCGACCAATACTGCCGGCACCGTCGCGGTGCTGCTGCTCTCCACGATCGGCTTTCTCGTCGGGCGTCCCGATTTCCTCGATCTCGCGATCGTCTACGGCCTGTTGAACGTCGTGGGCACGATCGCGGTCCTCAAGTTCTTCCGCTACGGGAGCCTGGGGGAATGAGCGCCGCGCTCGACATCGCGAGCTGGATCCTGCTCGTGGCCGGGGGCCTGTTCTGCATCGTCGGCGGCATCGGCCTGCTGCGCATGCCGGATTTCTACACGCGCGTGCACGCGGCGAGCGTGACCGACACGCTCGGCGTGGGTCTCATCCTGCTCGGGCTCGCCCTGCAGGCCGGGTGGACACTGGTCGCGGCCAAGCTCGCCGTCATCGGCCTGCTCATCTTCTTCACCAGCCCGGCGGCGACGCACGCGCTGGCCAAGGCGGCGCTCGAGCGCGGCCTCGAGCCGCTGCTCGGCAGGGAGGAGGTGCCATCGAAGCGCTGATCATCTACGTGCTGCTGGCCGCCATGGCGGTGGCGGTGATCGCCATGGCGGTGCAGCGCAACCTGTTCGGCGTCGTGGTGCTGTTCAGCATCTACAGCTTCCTCATGGCGACGGTGCTGGTCGCGCTCGACGCGGTGGACGTCGCGATGACGGAAGCAGCGGTCGGCGCCGGCGTCTCGACCGTGCTGCTGCTGGGGGCGCTGTATCTCACGGGCGGCACGGAGTCCAAGCCGATGCAGCGTCCGCTCCTCCCGCTCGCGCTGTCGATCGCGGTCGGGGCGGTGCTCGCCTACGGCATGCAGGGCCTGCCGGCCTTCTCGGACCCGCAGGCGCCGATTCACTCCCACGTGGCGCCGCGCTACCTCGAGCAGGGTCCGAAAGAGACCGGGGTGCCGAACGTGGTGACCGCGGTGCTGGCGAGCTACCGGGGATACGACACCCTGGGCGAGACGGCGGTGGTGTTCACCGCCGGGGTGGGCGTGATCGCGCTGCTCAGGCGCCGCACAAGGAAGGGCAAATGAAGAGCGACATCATCCTGCGCGTCATCGCGAAGCTGCTGATGCCGTTCATGCTGATCTTCGCGCTCTACGTGCAGTTCCACGGCGACTTCGGGCCGGGGGGCGGCTTCCAGGCCGGCGTCATCGCGGCCGGGGCGGTCGTCTTCTACGCCATCATCTTCGGGCTCACGGAGGGGCAGCGGCTGGTGCCGGAATGGATAGTGGAGAAGATGCTGGCCGCGGGCGTGCTGCTCTATGCGGGAGTGGGGCTCGCCGGCATCGCGCTCGGCGGCAACTACCTCGACTACTTCGTGCTCGACGCCGATTCCGTGCGGGGCCAGCTGCGCGGCATCTTCTGGGTCGAGGCGGGCGTTGCCCTCACCGTGTCGGGCGTGATGATCAAGCTGTTCTACCTGTTCGCGGGTCGCGGCCGGGACGCGGGGGATTCGTGAGTGTGATCGCCGGCCACCTGGGCTACTGGGTCACCATTTTCCTGATGGTGGCGGGGCTCTACATGCTCATCGCCCGCACCAACCTGCTGAAAAAGCTGGTCGGCCTCGCCATCCTGCAGTCCTCGGTCTACCTGCTCTATATCGCGCCGGGCAAGCTGATCGGCGGCACGGCGCCCATCATCGCGGATGGATTCGCGGTCTACTCCAACCCGTTGCCGCACGTGTTGATCCTCACGGCGATCGTGGTCGGGGTGGCGACGCTCGCGCTGGGCCTCGCGCTGGTCGTGCGCATCCGCGAGGCCTACGGCAGCATCGAGGAGGATGAAATCCTCGAGCAGGAGGATTAATGCCCGATCATCTGCCTGCGCTGCAGGTGGTCCTGCCGCTGGTCGCCGCCCCGCTCATCGTGCTGGTGCGACACCGCGGCTTCGCGTGGCTCGCTACCACCGCGGTGAGCTACACCTGCCTCGTGATCTCCATCCTGCTCGCTTCGCGCGTCGCGAGCGGCGGGGCGATTTCCTATGCGATAGGCAGTTGGGAGCCGCCGTGGGGAATCGAGTACCGCGTCGATGCGCTGAGCGCTTTCGTCCTCGTGCTGGTGTCGCTCACCGCCTCGTTCGTCGCGCCCTACGCGCACCGCAGCCTTGCCGCCGAGGTCCGCCCGGAGCGCCACTACGTCGTGTACGCGATGTACTGCCTGTGCCTGGCCGGGCTGCTCGGGATCACGATCACCGGCGACGCGTTCAACCTGTTCGTGTTCCTCGAAATCGCCTCGCTTGCGATGTACGTGCTGATCGCGCTCGGCACGCGCCGCAAGGCGCTGGTCGCGGCCTACCAGTACATGCTGATGGGCACCGTGGGCGCCACGTTCTACGTCATCGGCGTCGGGCTCCTGTATCTCATGACCGGGACGCTCAACCTGGCGGACATGGCCGAGCGCCTGCGAACGGTGGACGAGGTGCGGCCGGTGCTGGCCGCGCTGGCCTTCATCACGGTCGGCATCGGCTTGAAGCTCGCGCTTTTCCCACTGCACCAGTGGCTGCCGAACGCATACGCCTACGCGCCGTCCATGGTCACCGCGTTCCTCGCCGCCACCGCCACCAAGGTGTCGGTCTACGTGCTGCTGCGCTTCTATTTCGGCGTGTTCGACCCGTCGGCGCTGTACGGGCCGCTGCACACGCGCGAGGTGTTCATCGCGCTGTCGGTTGCCGCGATGATCACCGCGTCGCTCGTCGCGCTCTATGAGCAGGACGTGAAGCGCCTCTTCGCCTGGTCGAGCGTGGCGCAGATCGGCTACATCACCCTGGGCATCGGCCTCGCTAACCAGGCCGGGCTCACCGGGTCGATCGTCCACCTGCTCAACCACGGCGTGACCAAGGGGGCGATCTTCGTGCTGCTCGGCGGGCTCGCGCTGCGCGGCGCCGGCGCCCCGGTGACCATGGCGGGCCTCGCGGGGCTGGGACAGCGCATGCCGCTGACGGCGTTCGGCCTGGTGATCGCGGGACTGAGCCTGGTCGGCGTTCCGGGCACGGCGGGCTTCATCAGCAAGTGGTACCTGATCACGGGCGCGCTCGAGCGCGGGCAGTGGTGGCTCGCCGCCGTGATCGTCGGCGCCTCCATCATCGCCGCCGCTTACGTCTGGCGCGTGGTGGAGGCGGTGTACCTGCGCCCGGCGCCCGCCGGCGCGCCGGCGGCGGGCGAGGCCCCGTCCGGCATGCTGGCGGCGGCGCTGGGGATGGTCATCCTCTGCGTGTATTTCGGGATTGAAACGTCGTTCAGCGTCGGCGGCGCGCGCGATGCCGCGTTACTGCTGCTCGGAGGCGGGCGATGAGCGGCGCGCAACTGATCGCGGCAGCCCTGCTCGTGCCGGCGGTCGGCGCGGCGTTGATTGCGGCTGCGGGACGCTGGCCGAACCTGCGCGAGACAGTCACGCTCGCGACATCGGTCCTGCTATTCGCCGCCGTCCTCGGGCTGCTGCCCGGCGTGCTGGACGGGGAGCGGCCGCAACTCATCCTGCTCGAGAAGTTCCCCGGCATCGCCATCGCGTTTCGCGTCGAGCCGCTCGGCATGCTGTTCGCGCTGGTGGCCTCCGGACTGTGGATCGTCAACTCGGTGTACTCGATCGGCTACATGCGGGGCAACGATGAGCCGCACCAGACGCGGTTCTACGTGTGCTTCGCGCTGGCGCTCGTCGCAACGATGGGTGTCGCGCTGGCGTCGAACCTGCTGACCCTGTTCCTGTTCTACGAGTTGCTGACGCTCGTCACGTGGCCGCTGGTGACGCATCACGGCGATGAGAAGGCGCGCTCGGGCGGGCGCGTCTACCTCGGCGTGCTGCTCGGCACCTCGATGGGATTGCTGCTGCCGGCGATCATCGCCACCTGGGCCCTTGCGGGCACGCTCGAGTTCACCCCCGGCGGAATACTGCGCGACGCCGGGCTCTCCGGCGCGGCGCTCGGCGGGCTGCTCGCGGTCTACCTGTTCGGGATCGGCAAGGCGGCGCTGATGCCGGTCCACCGCTGGCTGCCGGCGGCGATGGTGGCGCCGACGCCGGTGTCCGCGCTGCTGCACGCGGTCGCGGTGGTCAAGGCCGGCGTGTTTACCGTGGTGAAGGTGGTGGTCTACGTGTTCGGCGTCGACACGCTCTCCGGCGTGGGCGCCGCCGACTGGCTGCCCGCCGTCGCCGGCTTCACCATCCTCGCCGCCTCCATCGTGGCGCTGCGCGCGGACAACCTGAAGCGGCGCCTCGCTTACTCGACCGTGAGCCAGCTCTCCTACGTCGTTCTCGCCACGTCGCTACTGGCGCCGCTGTCGGTTGCCGCGGCGGCGCTGCACATCGCGACGCACGCCGTCGGCAAGATCACGCTCTTCTTCGCCGCCGGCGCGATCTACACGGCGAGCCACAAGTCCGAAGTCAGCCAGCTCGACGGCATTGGCCGGCGCATGCCCTGGACGATGGGCGCGTTCTCGATCGGCGCGCTGTCCCTGATCGGCATCCCGCCCGCGGCCGGGTTCCTCAGCAAGTGGCTCATGTTCCAAGGAGCGGCGATCGAAGGCCACTGGATGGTATTTGCTGTCCTTGGCCTGAGCACGATACTCAATGCAGCGTATTTTCTGCCGATCGTCCATGCGGCGTTCCTGCGGGAGCCGCGCCCCGGCGATCCGGCGCACGGCGAGGCGCCGTGGACCATGGTGGCCGCCATGTCGGTCACCGCCGCGGCGACACTCGTGCTGCCTTTCGTCGCGTCCGTGCCGCTCGGCCTGGCGAGATCGGTTGCGGGACTCTCGCCATGAGCTGGCTCGATCATTCGAAGAACGTGGCCCGGCTCTATCGGGGCTTGTGGGTTTTCGGCGGCCTGCTGGTGCTGGCCGACCTGGTGGTGCACAGGCACGCGGAAACCGCGTTCGACGGCTGGTTCGGCTTCTATGGCCTGTACGGTTTCGTCGCCTGCGTTGCCCTCGTGCTGGCGGCGAAGCTCCTGCGCCGAGTCGTGATGAGGCGTGAGGACTACTATGATCGGTGAGATTCCAGCCGGCCTGATTCTCGTCGCGGCGGGCTTCCTGGTGCCCCTGGTTCCGCCGGCGCTGCGCGGCGTGCTGGGCATTGCCGCGCCGGCGCTCGCGTTCGCGCAACTCGTGTGGATCGGCTCAGGGTACCGGCTCGATGTGGAGGCATTCGGCGTCACGCTCGCGCTGGTGCGCACCGATGTGCTCAGTCTCGCCTTCGGCTATGTGTTCACGATCGCCGCGTTCCTCAACGGCATCTACTCATGGCAGGCGCCCCGCGGCGTCGAGCAGCCGGCGGCGCTGATTTACTCGGGCAGCGCGCTGGCGGCCATTTTCGCCGGCGACCTGCTCTCCCTCTTCGTTTTCTGGGAGCTCTCCGCCGTTGCGTCAGTGCTGGTGGTCTGGGCGGGCGGCTCATCGCGCGCTTACCACGCGGGCATGCGCTACCTCGTGGTGCAGCTCGCGTCCGGGATGCTGCTTGCGGCCGGCGCCGCATTGCGCTACGCCGAGACGGGCTCGCTCGCCTTCGACTTCATCGGCCTCGCGTCTCCCGGCGGGCTGCTGCTCATCGTCGCCTTCGGCATCAAGTGCGCTTTTCCGCTGTTTCACAACTGGCTGCAGGATGCCTATCCTGAGGCGAGCGCGACGGGGACGGTAGTGCTGTCGGCATTCACCACGAAGATCGGCATCTATGCGCTGGCACGGGGCTTCCCCGGCGAGGAGGGGCTCATCTACATCGGCGCCGCGATGGCCGTGTTCCCGATCTTCTTCGCGGTGATCGAGAACGACCTGCGCCGCGTGCTCGCCTACAGCCTCAATAACCAGCTCGGATTCATGGTCGTCGGCATTGGTCTGGGCACGGAGCTCGGCCTGAACGGCGCTGTGGCCCATGCCTTCGCCGACATCCTGTTCAAGGGCCTGCTGTTCATGTCGATGGGGGCCGTGCTGCTGCGTGCGGGGAGTGTCAAGGCGACTGACCTCGGCGGCCTCTACAAATCCATGCCGTTGACCACGATTCTCTGCATCGTGGGCGCCGCATCGATTTCCGCATTTCCGTTGTTCAGCGGCTTCGTCACGAAGTCGATGATCATGGCCTCGGCCGCGCAGGAGGGACACACCGTGATCTGGGTCCTGCTGCTGTTCGCGTCAGCGGGCGTGTTTCACCACGCGGGGATCAAGATCCCGTTCTTCGCGTTTTTCGCCCATGATTCCGGCATTCGCTGCAAGGAAGCGCCACCGCACATGCTTATCGCCATGACGCTCGCGGCGGCGCTGTGCATCGGCATCGGCGTCGCCCCGGCGGCGCTCTATGCCATCCTGCCGCTGCCGGTGAGCTATGAGCCGTACACTGCATCGCACGTCCTGGCTCAGCTTCAGCTGCTCATCTTCTCGGCGCTTGCGTTCTCGTGGCTGATGCGAAACGGCATTTATCCGCCGGAGCTGCGCTCGGTCAACCTGGATACGGACTGGCTCTACCGCCGTCTCGGCTTGCGTTTCGTGGAGAAGGCTGACACCGCGCTGCAAGCCCTGTTCGCAGCGTGCGGCAACGCCACCGAGGTGCTCGGACGCGCCGCGAAGGACGCGCTCGAGCGCCTTCACGGTTCGCAAGGGGTATTCGCTCGCACCTGGCCCGCCGGCGCGATGGGCTTGGGCGTAATGCTGATGCTTCTTGCCTTCCTGCTTTCGTACTACATCACCTGAATCGGTGGAATCCGCGACTTGTGTCCCTGCCGGGCACCGCGGTCGAATGCGATCTCCTAAGTATCCGGCCGCGAGCGCTACAACGGCTACAAGCCCGCCGACGGCCCCAGGGGCAATTCAGCCCACCTTACCGGCATCAGGAACCACGGCCACTCGTCGCCGGGGGCCCCTCAAGGTGCGGCCTGGGGTGGTGACGGTGCTGGCCGACACACCGATCCGCGGCAACGACTTCGACGAGGAGAACGCCAACGAACGGCTTGAGAGGGCCGACGAAGCCAGCCACAACGTGAAGGGCTATGTATCCCATGCGACGGCGGAAGCAGGGTTTCCACATTTCGCCCAAAATGCCGCAATCAGAAACCTGCGGAAGAAACTGGGCGTCGGCATGCGGTGTAAGCTAAGGGCAGCCTCGGCTGCCCTTGTTCGTTCATGGAAAGCTACGATCTTCTGGTCATCGGTGGGGGCATCAACGGCGCCGGGATCGCCCGAGATGCAGCCGGGCGCGGGCTCTCCGTCCTGCTGGTGGAGAAAGACGACCTCGCCGCTCATACCAGCTCTGCCAGCAGCAAGCTGATTCATGGCGGCCTGCGCTATCTCGAGCAGTACGGGTTCCGGCTGGTCGCGGAAGCGCTGGCCGAGCGCGAAGTGCTGCTGCGGATCGCGCCGCACCTGGTCCGCCCGGCGCGTTTTGTCATGCCGCATGTGCCGCAATTACGGCCGCGCTGGATGATTCGCGTGGGGCTGTTTCTCTACGATCACCTCGGGAGCAGGACGCGCCTGCCCGGCTCGCACGCGGTGCGGCTCGACCAGCCGCCCTATGCGTCCGGCCTCAGGCCGGAATTCCGGCACGGCTTCGTCTATTCCGACTGCCTGGTGGACGACGCCCGGCTGGTGGTGGCAAACGCGCGCGACGCCGCGGCCCGCGGCGCAAAGGTTCTACCGCGCACTGAATGCGTCGCCGCGAAGCGCAAAAGCGGACTCTGGCGCGCGCAGCTTCGCGGCCGTGAAGGCGAGCAGGAGGTGGCGGCGCGCGCGATCGTCAACGCCGCCGGCCCATGGGTGAAATCGGTGCTCAACGAGCGGCTGCGCCAGCCTTCGCTCGACAAGGTGCGCCTGGTGAGGGGCAGCCACGTCGTCGTGCCCCGGCTCTACGAAGGCGATCATGCATTCATTCTGCAGTACGACGACCGGCGCGTAGTGTTCATGATTCCCTACGAGGAGCTCTACACGCTCATTGGCACCACTGACGTTCCGCACGATGGCGATCCATCGCGGCCCGAGGCGAGCGCGGCGGAAGTCGAGTACCTGTGCCGCGCCGCCAGCCGCTATCTTCGACGCGCCGTCGGTGCATCCGACGTCGTATGGCGCTACGCCGGCGTGCGGCCGCTTTATGACGATGGCTCGACCAACCCGTCGGCGGTGACGCGCGACTACGTATTGCGCCTCGACAGCGACCAGGACAGCGCGCCGGTGTTAACGGTGTTCGGCGGCAAAATCACCACCTATCGCCGGCTGGCCGAGCACGCGCTGCAGAAGCTCGCGCCGTGGTTTCCCGGCATGGGCCCGGCCTGGACCGCCGCCAAGGCCCTGCCCGGCGGCGAGATCCCTGCCGGCGACATGGACAGCTTCGCTCGGCGATTGGCGCAGCGTTATCCGCAGTTGCCGCAACCGTTGTTGCGGGACCTGGCCCGGCGCCATGGCGCGCAGGCGTATGAAGTGCTCGGCAATGCCGCCTCGGTGGTGGATCTCGGAGAGCAATTCAGCGCAGAACTTTACGCGTGCGAGGTCGACTATCTGGTCGAGCGCGAATGGGCGATTACCGCAGACGACGTGTTGTGGCGCCGCACCAAATACGGGCTGCAGCTCGCATCGGCGCAGCGCGACGCCCTCACGCGCTATCTGGGCCGGCGCATAAGTTGATGTTTGTGCGATAATTTCTCTATGACTGTCGGCCTCAATGTCGTCATCCTCGCCGCCGGCCAGGGCAAGCGCATGCGCTCGCAGCTGCCGAAGGTGCTGCACCCACTGGCCGGCCGGCCGTTGCTGGAGCACGTGATCGCGACCGCGCGCTCGCTGAAGCCGGCGCGCATCTTGGTGGTCTACGGCCACGGCGGAGAGCAGGTGCCGCAGGCGTTCAAGGCCAATGATCTCACCTTCATCAAGCAGCAACCCCAGCTTGGCACCGGGCACGCCCTCGCCCAGGCGCAGCCGCATCTCGGAAATGCCGGCCTGACACTGGTGCTTTATGGGGATGTGCCGCTGATCGGGGAAGAAACGCTGGCGGCAATGATCGCGGGCGGCGGCGATCGCCTGACGCTGCTCAGCGCCGAGCTCGATGATCCCGCCGGCTACGGCCGCATCGTGCGCAACCGCCGCGGCTCCATCACCGGCATCGTCGAGGACAAGGACGCGAGCGCGGAGCAGCGCAAAATTCGCGAGGTCAACACCGGCATCATGGCGCTGCCCACCGGTCGCTTGCGGGAATGGACGTCCCGGATTTCCAACCGCAACGCGCAGCGCGAGTACTATCTCACCGACATAGTGCCGTTGGCGCTGGCCGACCGGGTGCCGGTTGCGACCGTAAAGGCGCGCACTACCTGGGAAATCCTGGGCGTGAACAGCAAGCAGCAACTGGCGCAGCTCGAGCGCGACTATCAGCGTCAGCAAGCGACGCGGCTGATGGACGGCGGGGTCACGCTCGCCGACCCGGCGCGTATCGACGTGCGCGGCAATCTTGCCTGTGGCGCCGAGGTGCACATCGACGTGAACTGCATATTCGAGGGCGACGTCAGTCTTGCCGACCAGGTCGTGATCGGGGCAAACTGCGTGCTCAGGAATACCCAAGTCGGCGCGGGCACGCGCATCGAGCCGTTTTCCTATCTGGACGCGGCCACGATCGGCGCGAACTGCCGCATCGGGCCCTACGCGCGTTTCCGTCCGGGGGTCCGGCTGGCCGAGGAGGTGCACATCGGCAACTTCGTCGAGGTGAAGCAATCTGACGTCGGCGCGCGCTCCAAGGCGAATCATCTCTCCTATATCGGCGACACAACAATTGGCCGCGACGTCAACATCGGCGCCGGCACCATCACCTGCAACTACGACGGCGCCCACAAGCACCGGACCGTGATCGAGGATGACGTGCATATCGGCTCCGACGTCCAACTGGTCGCGCCGGTCACCGTGGCGAAAGGGGTGACGGTAGGCGCCGGTACGACACTCTGGAAAGAAACTCCACCGGGCGGTCTCGTGATCAACGAGAAGACCCAGCAGCATCGGCCCGACTGGAAGCGGCCCACGAAAAAGCAATGATGAATGCGGAATGCAGAATGCGGAATGAAGCTCACAGTCGCTGGGCCAGCGTCCTACTTCATCATTCATCATTCATCATTCATCATTCATCACTTAACTTATGTGCGGAATAGTCTGCGCGGCGTCTACGCGCAATGTAGTGGAGCTGTTGATCGAGGGCATCCGCAAGCTGGAGTATCGCGGCTACGACTCGACCGGGATCGCTTTCGTCAACCAGAACGGCAGGCTCGAGCGTCTGCGCTCCACCGGGCGCGTTGCCCACCTCGACGAACTCGTGCGCGGACAGGGCGTGCAGGCGATGACCGGACTGTCCCATACGCGCTGGGCGACGCACGGTGCGCCGACGGAATCCAACGCGCATCCGCATTTCTCCTCGCGCGGCAACCTCGAAATCGGCGTCGTCCACAATGGCATTGTCGAGAACCACGAGCCGATTCGCGCGCGCATGAAGGCTTCCGGTTACGGCTTTTCGTCGGAAACCGATACCGAGGTTATGGTGCACCACGTGCACTCCCTTGTCGCCGGTGGCCTGTCGCTGTACGAAGCCGTCAAGACGGCGAGCCGCGAGTGGAAGGGCGCCTATGCCGTCGGCTTCATTTCCAGCCGGGAACCGCATACCGTGGTCGGCGCGCGCCAGGGCTCGCCGCTGCTGGTAGGCCTAGGCGATGGCGAGAATTTTCTTGCCTCCGACGCGAGCGCGCTGGTGCCGCGAACGCGCAACGTGATCTATCTCGAGGACGGCGACGTTATCGAATTGCGCCCGGACGGCATCACCATCTGCGGCGCGGACGGACAGACCGCCCAGCGCGCGGTCAGCCGCAGCGACCTCGCAGCGGACGCGGTCGAGCGCGGTCCCTACGCGCACTACATGCAGAAGGAGATCTTCGAGCAGCCTGGCGCCGCCGCCAATACCCTGGAGATGGTGGCAAACGCCCAATCCCTTACGCCCAACCTGTTCGGAGCCGAAGCGCAGGATATCTTCGGCCGGACCCGCCAGCTCCTGGTGCTCGCCTGCGGCACCAGCCTCCACGCGGGACTGGTGGCGCGTTACTGGCTGGAAGCGATAGCGGGCCTGCCGGTGGCGGTCGAGATCGCCAGCGAATTCCGCTACCGCGAGCCGGTGCTGCTGCCCGGAACCCTGGTGGTGACGATCTCGCAGTCGGGCGAGACCGCGGACACGATCGCGGCTTTGAAGCATGCGCAGGCACGCGGCCTCGGCGACACGCTCACGATCTGCAATGCGCCCGAATCGTCACTCATGCGGCAGTCGAAGTTGCGTTTTCTGACGCGCGCCGGCCCCGAGATCGGTGTCGCCTCGACCAAGGCGTTTACCACCCAGCTTGCCGCCCTGTTCGTCCTCACGCTGGTACTCGCCAAACTCCGGCAGCGGCTGCCGCCCGAGCGCGAGACGGCGCTGATCGCGCAACTGCGCCATTTGCCGCGCGCCATGGAGTCCGTGCTGGCGGTGGAGCCGCAGGTGCGCGATTGGGCGCGGCGTTTCCAGGCGAAGCGCCACGCACTCTTTCTCGGGCGCGGCGTGCATTTCCCGATCGCGATGGAGGGGGCGCTCAAGCTCAAGGAAATCTCCTACATCCACGCTGAAGCCTACGCGGCCGGGGAACTCAAGCACGGTCCGCTGGCGCTGGTGGATGCGGACATGCCGGTGGTAACGGTCGCTCCCAACGATCAGCTGCTGGAGAAGCTGAAATCAAACCTTCAGGAAGTGCGCGCCCGCGGCGGGGAACTTTACGTTTTCGCGGATCGCGATGCCGACGTGGCGGCGAGCGAGGGCGTGCACGTGATCCAGCTGGGGGATCACGCCGGGCCGCTCTCGCCCATCCTGCACGTGATCCCGCTGCAGTTGCTCGCCTATCACGTCGCGGTGCTGCGCGGCACCGACGTCGACAAGCCCCGGAATCTGGCGAAGTCCGTGACGGTGGAGTAACTAGCCGCCGCGTCGCGGCTTGTGCGGCGCGTTGGCGAAGAGGCGGTCGTAGAGCCAGTTCGGCAGCACGCGCAGCGCGCGCGCGACAATTCCCATCTGCCACGGAATGACCGCGAACGTTGTGCCGCGCGCGATCAGAGTAACGATCTTCGCGGCCGCCGTATCGGTGCTCATCATGAACGGCATCGGGTAGGGGTTGTTCCGCGTCATCGGC
>Ga0137354_1000020_pt1 | contig 17295 bp, 37 predicted proteins | sample EasRivERMLT790_2_FD_104771 | JGI IMG/M metagenome (GOLD analysis project Ga0137354, IMG submission 104771) | Soil microbial communities from meander-bound floodplain in the East River, Colorado, USA - East River MetaG ERMLT790_2 | ecosystem: Environmental > Terrestrial > Soil > Floodplain ... | reverse complement strand
ATGAGACCCACCTTAAGTGCCGAAGTGAACTCTCGCACAAATCCGGCGCGGTCGAGCCAGTAATCCAAAAGGGAACGCGTGAACAAACCCTGCTGATAACCAACCCGGGATTCCGCTTCGACCCCAAAAAAGTTACGCATGCGAACGAGCGCGCGACGAAAGGTCGCTGCTGCGCGGTCGACGGCTTGCCGTACCAGTGAGATGTTGACCTTTGATTGCCAGTTCGCTTTGCCGCTCCAGTCGTACTGACCGTTGTACAAATCCCAAGACTGCTTCCAGACGGCCTCACGAGGCCGCCGCGCCTCATCAGCGGCCGTGTAGACATGCGTGAAAAAGGCGAGAGCGGTCTCATCGTCCACCACGGCGGTTTTGGTCTTTTGCTTTGCACCTTCTTTTACCTCGTCTTGGGCGAGTTGTACGCCGGTATAGGTAGAACTATTTTGTGCCATGTTGGGTGTGTTCCTTTATTGAGTTAGCATTTCTGAAACCATAACTGGGAGATTTGATTTCGGGCACCGCAGTACCACTCAGGTCCATTTCCAGGACTCGCGTGGCCACATACTGTAGGGCGTCGGCCGGATGTGAGTAGATGTTTTTCTCGGGCTTTTCTCTGAGTTGTCCAGATACATTATAGGAATAGTGGTAGCCGCCGTCCATGCCACCGATGACCATGGGGCACGATGGGTCGATCAGCATCGCGGGCTCGCCGCGCACCACGCGACTCAGGAATTTGCGTACGGCCTTGAGACGCTCCGCCGGAACCTGCACCCCGGGAGTGACGTTCATGCGGTATGTCGACGTGTTCGCGAGCATCGACACGGCGGTACGTTCGTCGTTCGCCGAGCGGGCGAAACCTGCGGGGTCTACTACTTCGTAGTACTTGCGCGACCCCGGAAACCACTCAATGGATTTCGCAGCAACCTCTTCGAGAAACCGTTCGAGACCCATGCCCGATTCGCATATCTCTCGGAGCACCACCAATCGCATCCCCGGCCATAATTGGGTAAACACACATGCGGGATATAGACCGAAGTCCCATCCACGAATAATAGGTAGTTGTGACTGGGCCACGAGTGGCGCGGTAGAAACGTGGAAATTACGCTTGAAGTCTTCCGAGAAAACCGGCTTGCCTCGAAAACTTTGCCAGCGAATATTGTACTCGCGTTCGTAGTTAGCGACCGAAGTTCCTTTGCGTGCTTCCGTGACGAATGCGTCACTGTCCTTGGAAGGGTCGCTTGAAAAATGAACGAGCGCGACGTGAAAGCCGTTTTGTACATTGGTCCACTCCCATATGCCGCGCGTGGTGTTGGTGACGACGGCGCCCTGGGGTAGGTCCGGGACGTATGCGATGCCGCCCGGGTTGCCCAGTAGTACGGCCGCGAGTGGCGAGACGTTACTTGACATTGGTGGTGCCGCTGGTGGTTCGGACTATGTCACCATAAAAATAGGGGGAGGGCGCTGGCTGTGGCTGCATTACCGGCAGGTATGGCGCCATGGTAGGCTGCTGTCGGAACTGCAACGCCGGTAAGCAGGCGGCGCATGTGCAACGCCGCTCGTTCCACCCGCGTACAAACGACCACTTGGGATGATGCTGTCCTTCGTCAAACATTATTCCTCCGCTATGTTAAGCCAGGGTTTCATCGAACACGAGTTTTTTATATGGACCATCTTGTGCTGAAGAGACGATGGTGAGACGCCCCCCACCTTCGATAGTGGGCCGAGCAGCACCAAGCGTTTCCATGGCGTCACCCCAAAATGCAAATTCATCAAAAAGTAGCGCAGAAGCGGTGTACTGTCGAAGCTGAGCGGCCCCGCTTGGAAGGCCCATGATGTAGGAATCCAGTCCGGGAAACTCCAGCGCGCAATATTTTGAGCGCATGATCGGTTTAAGAATTGTCCCGTCTGGGATATTCGTGTACATGAATTCACACATACGGACCAGACCATCACTCTTTTGCTCCTTGTCGCTGACGATAAAGATCGCACGTCCTGGGTGAAACATAGCATACCACAAATGCAGGTAGCACATCAACCACGAAAGCATCATGCGCCGACTCTTGGGTACAAGCAACATGGGGTTTGCTTCCCATATCCGCGTGATCTGTTCGAGGTGTTGTTTCGGGGGAAACTGTTTTACCGGCGTCCGCGCGTCCGTCTGGTCAAGCGTAAAGATTTTGCCCTCGCGTATGGCGGCCCACGGGTCACTGTACCACCGCTTCATCGTGCGGGCGATCTCTTGGTCTTTGGTCAGTGTGGCCATTACACCAGGGTCCGTGCGCGATATGTCGGTGCGAGGTTGCGGCCGAACTCATCGGTCCCGAGTTCATTGATCTTGGCCCGCAGCCAATTGACGATAACGTAGCGTTGCTGGTCGGTCAGTTCGTTGGCCCGATGGATCGTGAGAATGCAGCGCCACTCCTGTGCGTCCAGATCGACGGGCGGCAGCGCCCGGGGCACCCGCGCCTTGCGGCGAGGTTTCTTAAGCGTCTTGATCGAGTCGCCCTTCGGCGACGGCGTTGGCGACGGCCGCGCCGATTTCCTCAAATTCCGCGTCTTCAAATGTTTCTCCCCCTTCATTAGTAGGTACGACTTGTGTGGCATGTGGTACGGTCACTGGGTCAGACGGCACAGCGTCGGTGGCTCCCAGACGATTGAGTTCGCGAATGATCGATTCAGCATCGGCGGTAACCGTGAGTCGCTTCTCAATTTTGACGTAGCCGCTTCGATCAAGTATCTCCACCGCAGCTCGAAGGCGGTTACCGGGAGATACCGCAGTACGCATAACGTCTCGGACAACGTCAAGAGCCTCACCTGCGAGGCGTTCCATGCGTACTCGAATGCTTCGATCGGCAATCTTCGCCTGAAGTTCGTACTCACGCTGAAACCTGGGTTGAAGGGACAGTGCATCCAGAGTCTGCCGCGCAAGCCCCATGTCGACACATATGCTCTTAGGTTCTTGTCGTTCGAGAAGGCGACGAAGGATTTCAAGTTCTTGTTCCCCCAACTCCTCGCGTTCGTACGTCCGCGCGTCCATAGAATAGGGCGTCGCTTGCGTATGTGGTACGAGCGGCGCCTGCGGCCGTGGCGGTCGACGTATCCTACCCATACGGCCAGAATAGCATGCGCGGCGTGGCATGTCAATGGGTCTCTGGTGGTATGGCCCTCGGCCCCATCCTCGGGGCTCGGGGCTGTCCGTAACGTGCACTGCTTCACCCGAGGGCGTGCGGCCCTAATGGCCGCCGCCCGACAGGTGAGTCGGTTTCCCCGACCGACGCCCCATGTCCGCATGTCCGCAAATTTTTACGGACATCACTCTCTTATAGGGCTAAAATTTGAGGTGTCCGCGATTTGTGTAACTATGTGAAAAGGCGGGGATATTTGGGCGAGAATGGACAAGCCCGCCACGAACGACCCGTGTAACGTCGCGAATTCGTTAGGGAAAAGTGCGGACAGGGTGAAGAAGTGCTTTCAAGTTCCCAGAACTTCCCGCCGTCTGCGGCGGCCGAAATGTTCATAGGTGGTGCGCCGGCGGGCCCAAAAACGCGTGGTGCGGTGTACGGCGCGCAGAATGTTCGCACGGCATTTGTGGCGTTGTGGTGTGGGGTGCATTTGTGGTATGTGGTAGGTGGTGCGAGAATGTTCACTGTGTGAACCTAAGTACGCAATTTTCTATGTGGTTTATCCCGGGGGGCGCATCGCCCCGGGGTACCCCCTAGGGTAGGGTGTGAGCGCCCGGCGTCGCCGGCGCATGCAAGATTTGTGCCAGTCGCTCGTGGCAACAATCGCACCAAATTCCTCCAATGGCACGGCATTTGCGACGCGCGGGTACGCGCTCGCGCACGTGCGCGAGTATGTGTGCGCGTATGGGCGTCGCAATCGGCGTGCCAACGGAATCGAACGCACTTTGCCGCACTTGCACGCATTTTGCCACACTTTGCCACCGTTTGCCACGTTTGTGACAACAGCAAGAAGCGTGCCGCGCGGTCGCAAACTCCCTAGCGCACCATAAAGTTCTCAAAAGTGCACTGGCACAAAAGTCGCTTTATCGGCGCTGCATGAACACAAACCCACACAACCAAATCGACGCCAATGCCCAGGAGATCAAGCGCCTTAAGGCCGCTCTAAGGCACAAGGCCAGAGAGCGCGAGATGGAAATCCTATTCCTACGCCAAGCGCTCAAGGCACGCGAGATACAAGCATCGCTTGGAGACGCACCTAAAGGCCTATGGAAGGGCCTGGACCATAACCATCTCTGCGAGCACTGCAATGAAACATGGCGTTGTGATTGCGACGAGGGCGACTACGTCGTAACGCAGCATGGGTGTGACGCGCAGCTCGCGGCAACGAGGCGCCTGGCCATAGCACTCTCTATGCCTTCACCTTGGGACGCGCCTTACCTATCACGTCAGGCCAAGCCACGCAAGCCGCGCGGCGCACCACAGCGCGACGCACTTCAGGCCCAAATAGTGGCAAACGAGGCAGAGATTCGCAAACTACGTAGCGAATTGAGAACCTAAGCCGGAATTACGCCGGACACATCACACACGGGAGGTTTTATGAATACAGAAGAAATCCTTGCGAAACGAGTGGCCGAATTGGAAGCCCTGAACGCGCAGCTCCGGGCCAAGGGAACGCCGAAAGTCCGCCTCAAGGTCTCTGAGAAGGGCGCGCTGAGCGTCTACGGGCTCGGACGGTTCCCCACGACCCTGTACCCAGAGCAGATGACCAGGTTGCTGGAGCACAGTGACGAGATCAAAACGTTCCTCACGGAGCACAAAGACGAGTTCTCTACCAAGAAGCCTGTCGAAGTTGCCCGCTTCTAGTCCCTTCCAATGCACGCCCTTCCTACGAGGGGCGTGACTGGAGATGATTGGTGGACATACTGGAATATCTCGAAAAGCATCTCACTAAGTTCTTTGCGGAGCATCCGACACTTAGTGACGAAGATAAGGTTAAACTGGTGATGCACGAAAGCCTTCACTGGCGTAAGGAAAGAGAATTAGGCATCTCATGAGTATTGATCACAAGGTCATACCACACGACTCGTGAACACTAACACAGGGCTCGTCCCAGTCACTTGTAGTCGGTCTGTGGCCTTGCGACCAATACTCATGGGCAATGGAGGTATGAGCATGAACGCATTTTGTTTGAAGCTTGGGCATTTGTGGCATCGGTTCAAGACAGGCGAGCAAAGCGAATACGAACAGTGTGAGCGTTGTCACATAACGAGATTGCACAGGGAGGTAGCGTGATGGCAAAGCGAAAAAAGCAAACACGACGTGCGAAGTACAACGAAGCCCCAAGCGGCTCATCGAAATATGGCCGCAAAGCCGCGTATCTTGCGGCAAAATCGCCCGATGATCGGGTTTGGGGTTTTCAAGTTCCCTCACCGAAACCTTGGGTCAAAAACTAGGGGGACCAATGGCAATATTTAGTGCATTGCTTGGTATCGTGGGTTATGGACTCGGCGCATGGGTCGCGATGATGCTGGTGTTCGCGTGTCTTAAGGCGCGGCGCACTCGTGTTTCGCTACGTAATGTGCGAAAATTCATGAGCAAGGGAGAATTCGATGCAAAGCATAACCGTTCGTATTAGTTTCAAGTCCGAGATTGTGCGTAACAGCGAGAGCATAGAGAAGTTTCGCACGCTCGTAGTGACCATGCTTCGTAAGGTCTTGCCTACAGGGCTCGTGGAAGTGGAGAGCGACGCGTGATTGTGCCGAGCGGGTATCACATCTATGGGTCCAAGATGACGCTACGCGAGGCCATAGACCATATCACCCGTGCCAAGCCCGAGGACAAGCGCTGGACCGACACATACATCGCATGGCTTATGTGTGACGACGAAGGCGTATATGCCAAGACATCCGAGGAAGCGTCGCATGCGACGTAGGCGCTGCGTCGAGTGTAAGGGCAAGAAACCCACGAAGCGTTGCTTTGTATGCTGGCCTGCACATCGTTCAATCTTTGCGGGGGGCTTGCGTAATATTTTTGTCTGTGCGCGGTGTGCCTGGTTACACGAAGTGTGGCACGAACTTAAGGAACACGCATGAAATCACTCATCGGAGTACCCGAACCACCCATTAAATTTGCCGCGTTGTGTGACTTCGTGTGGTGGTTGAAATGCAGCGGTGTGAGGCGCGACGCAGTGAAATGGTATGAGTTGCTGGGTAAGTACACGTGTGATGACAATGGTGTTTACACCAAATCGCCCTGAGCACCTAGGTAATGCGCTGTTGCTGCGTCTTTGCCGCGACTGCCACGAGGTGATGTATGTTGTGGCACAATGCTTGCAGGATGAGTGTTGTGTTTTAGATGCACATCACGTGGTAGGTTCGTGGTTGTGTGAGGGGTGCGTCCAGACCCACGAGATATGGCACGAACTCAAGGGACAGAAACGAGCAACCGATTGGATATACACATGGCCAAAGATGTAAAGGCAAAACCAACAACACACTGCCCTAACTGCGAGATGGAGCTGCGACAGCCCTCGCTGCGTCGCCACCTACACACACAGGGCTGTCGGGTCCATGGTCTGCATCTCAGATATGTAGCCCAGGGTTGGACTGACACATTCTACTTCGACCAAACGGTTCGCCGTAAGCAATGGCTATCTGCCATAAAGGGACCTCATGTTATGACTGCCGTCACGGGGCATTCACGGGGCGGCTGGGGACATCCAGCGCGTATCTGGTCACGTCACTATCTGCGTCAATCCATCGTAGACCTATATTACTCTCCGCAAATTACCGAGCAAGAGTTCGAGATGTGCTGTACCTTGCCCGAGAATAACCCACAATTTCAAGCCCTATGGACGTTAGTGCGCCTTGGAGGACCGAATGGCGGAACAAAATAACGAAGCACCGTCGGCGATTGACTTTTGCCCACCACGGAAGACACTAAAGCGCAAACCACGTATCTCATATCCGCATGTCGCATGTCCACACTGCGCGCGCATGATATGCCCAGGTGGCATGCGAACACATCAGCGCAGTCACGTGTGCCTCGCGCGGCAAAGCCGCAACACAATCCCCAAGGACTATGTGGTAATGCAGTACGACTCAAGGTCAACAATCTACGTGCTTACTAACAAGTGGCTGGACTTCACGGGCATGAAGAATATCCAGAGCTTTGTGACAGGCTATAGACGGCCCGGCTGGGGCCAATACGGACGCAACGTGTCAAGCTTTTTCATACATCACCAGCTTGAGGCGATTCTCACGTCGCCTAACATTTCGAGCGACGAGAAGCTGATTTCACTCTATCGTGACGTGGATTCACCCGAGTTCATCGCAGCGTACACAATGGCGGAGTTAATGCGATGAGTCGCAAACACTACACACTACTCGCGCACATCATACGGCAAGAGACCACGATGAAACAACTTGCACGTGAGTCCCTCGACGAAGAACGCGAGCTGGTGCGACACTTGTGCAATCTGCTCGGGCGCGACTATGAAAATTTCGACCGAAATAAGTTCACGGAGGCATGCGGCATATGAGCAAGCCACTATCTTGGAACGCGGAAGGCGAACGTATCTTGAACGAATGGCGGGAGTGCGGCTACCCAGCCGAAGGCGAGCTTCGCAATCGTGTTGCGGAGTGGGCCAAAGAGTCGCGGAGACGTATAGATGAAAAACTAATTCGAATGCTTCAACGGCATCCGAAACTGTGGGGTATCCGATGAGCAAGCTTAACTTCAAAGATTTCTTACGGCGCGCGCATGCGCAGGTCCACGATCCCGGTGCGGCCCGGGACCCATCGTACGTATTCAACATCGGCTACTCGCTGGGCAAGCTTACAGCGCACTATAAGCGCAAGATGAGCGACACCGAAGCGGAAGAGTTCGACCGAGGCATGGTTGATGGTTACGCTGTGGGCCATCTCACGAGACTCCAATGATGCACTCTCCAAAGTTTCCTGAAACCATTTATTGCCTAGAGTGTTTTAGCCCGTTGCGTCTACGAACAACAGCGCACGACAACCGCATCCCAGCAGTCACTGCGGCGCACCTATGTGATACTTGTTCGCACAAGGCCCGGGTAGGACGCTATGTCTGCACGCACTGCGCCAAAACGCATGGGATTATGCATGGACTCGTGGGTGACAGATATCCCTCAACGGCTCCCTCGGCATTATATGTTCAGTTATTTTGACGCATGAAACACTAACCCATAACCAAGGAGGAACACACGCATGGCAAGCAAACAAATCGAAGCACTCGCCCTGTTGATACAGGCGCGGGTACCGGCAATGGTCCAGGGGGAGCCCGGCACGGGCAAGACCAAGACCATAGGCGCAATCGTCGACGCGCTGCACGAGCCGCTCGCAACGTTCATTCCGGTGGTCCACGAGCCACAAGACATCGGCGGTTATCCCGTGCCACGCACGGACGCGAACGACCACACAACAATCCGTCTGGCGATAGTGGGTGGATGGCTTAACCCGATCCTCAAGGCCGGCAAGGGCACGATCTTCATTGACGAGATCACGTGCGCGCCCGCCATGATGATGGCCGCATGTCTCCGGCCGCTCGACTCACGCATGATCGGCGAGGAGCAACTCAGCGACGACGTTGCAATTGTGCTCGCATGTAACCCACCCGAACAGGCCGTGGGTGGGCAGCCCATACCGCCTCCGATGGCGAATCGTGTCGTATGGCTCGACTGGGCCGTTGACACGAACAGTGTCATCGAAGGCTTTCTCGGAGGCTGGGCCGAGCCGACGTTTCCCAGGTTGCCCAAAGACTGGCGGTCGCATCTATCAGGACAAGCAGCGCTCGTTGCGTCATTCTTCAAGCGCATGCCTCAGCATATGCAGCAACTGCCCAAGGACGAAGACAAGCGGTCGGGACCGTGGCCTTCGCTGCGTTCGTGGTACTCGCTCGCCATTCCGTGTCTTGCGGCGTGTGAAGCCACAGGGCAAGGCTGGGATATGAAGCTACTGTTACTTGCGGGTAGCGTTGGCACGGGCACGGCACAAGAGTTCATTACATGGATTAAGGCGCTTGACTTGCCTGATCCGTATGAGCTGCTCAAGAAGCCAGGAAAGTTCAAGGTATATCATGATCGGCCAGACAAAACCTTCGCCGTCCTTAACAGTGTGGTATCCGCAGCTGTACGTGAGCTTACTCCTGAAACCTGGAAAGCCGGCTGGGAAGTCCTGGCTATTGCCGCAAAAGACAATGCAACGGACCTTGCAGCGGCAGCAGCTCGCAATCTTGCGCTCGCGCGGGGAGGTCATAACTTGCCACTTTACCCCGAACTCACAGAACCGTACCTCCCGATTCTTGAGGCACAACGTAACCTCCGCAAGTCAATGAACAGATAAGGAGGAAACATGGAAGCAATTTTCGCGGTGACTGTATTCGCAATCTACGCTTTTACGGGGCCAGCAGTTGGCGTTATAATCCTATATGTAATACTGGCACGTGTATTGGTGAGTCTCGACTGAGTCCCTTCCACGACGTGGCCTTCCCGAGAGGGCCACGCATGGAGGTAACTTATGATTTTATGGCTAACAGCGTTGTATATATTGTGTATGCGCGAAAAGAATGCACCAAGAACGTGGTTTGAAACCGTGTACAGTTGTTTGGTGGCAATGTGTGGTGTTGTGTTTGAGATTATTGCAATTGCGTATCTAATGATGTAATATGGCTGGTATGGATGCTGCACATAGCGTATCATGTCTCATTTGCCATGATCCCGTAGGCAAGGGACCAGGTGTGCACCTGTTGCACAACAACAGTCCATACGAGAATCTTGCTTGGTATCAGGGCATATCAGCGCACACCAAGTGCATTAAGGCATGGATAGCCAGTACATCAGATACCACTCAGCACGACAACTTTGGCACAATGCGTACACTGGTGCTATTTAACGAACTCATCGCAAAGGAGAAGCCCTAATGGCAATACCCAAAAGCATACAGACTGCACGCATGTTCCTTGCAAGTGAGTACGACTACGTCGGCTCGCTCTTGTGGGCACTGCGGCCCCAAGAAGTGCCGGGGATGGGCACGATGGGCGTTGATCGCCACTGGCATTTGCTGTACGATCCCGACATCGATGCCAAGTGGAGCGAGCCCGAAGTGCTGGGCGTGTTGTTCCATGAGATCAACCACATACTGCGCAACCACTTGGATAACGGGCGCGCGGCCGCGTTCATTCACTGCACGCCTTTTCAATCGACGTGCAAGGAATGCCGCGAAACTGCCACGAGATTTAACATTTGTGGCGATCTTGAGATAAACCCAGGACTTCAGACGCTGGGCTTTAAGTTACCGGCGAATGGCCAGTTTCCCAAGAATTATGGACTGCCCGACAGCTTGCTTGCCGAAGAGTATTGGGACAAACTACCCAAGAACGTCGGCAAAGAAGGTCCCAGCTATGACGTAGGTGGGGGTAAGTGTGGTAGCTGCGCCGGCAACCCCGGTGAACACGAGAAGGGCGGAGGTAAGGGCTCAGGCGAGGGCGATGATGAGGGCGATGATGAGGGCGAGGGCTCGGGACTTGAGGGTATCTCCGCAGCTGAGCGCGAGTTGATTATTCGCGACGTTGCCAAGAAGATCGAAGCGGCAGCAAAGACACGAGGCAACGTACCTGCCGGGCTTGACCGCTGGGCCAACGACTACTTGCACCCCAAAGTACCATGGCGCCGTGAGCTACGCAACGCTACGCACCGCAACATCAACGAATGCGCCGGTAAGCGCGAGTATTCGTTCAAACGACCGCATCGCAGGCAAGGGCTCAGTGAGACCATTATGCCCACAATGAAGGATTTCTTTCCGCGTATTGGTGTGATTCGAGATACGAGCGGAAGCATGAACGACAAGGACATTGCAAAGGGAATCGCAGAGACTCGCGGGATACTGAAAGAAATGGGCGGTGAAGTCATTGACATCGAAGTCGATTGTGCCGTACATGGTGTCAAGAAGATCAAGAATGTACGTGAGGTAATGCTTAAGGGGGGCGGCGGAACGGACATGGGTGTGGGCATCCGACATGCCGACACGCTGCGACCCAAGCTCGATGTGTGCGTGGTGCTGACGGACGGCGAGACACCGTGGCCCGCGTCACCGCCATCGTTCAAGGTCATTGTGGTACTCACGCGTAGTGGTAGCGAAGGTAGTGTGCCGTCGTGGTGCAAGACAATCCTCATCAACGACTGAGGAAGAAAGTCAGACTATGCCTAGATCGCGGCCAAAAAACAACATAGTACGCGCATCAAGTGCACTTGAGATGGCGCGTAGTCTATGTGGGGTGTATTCATTTGAGTGTGCTGAGTGCCGCCACGTAGAATTGTCGACCTATTGTTATAACTGCATCAGCAAGGGGGGCGCCGGAGAACCCCTAGTTTCGTCACGATATTGCTGTCGTTGCATCGTGTCGCACCACGCCTGGCACGAACTCATGGACCCGAGCCAAAATATGTTTATCCAAGAAGATTTAGACTGGGCGAAGGAGGAAAGCAAATATGCCAGCGAAACCAAAACCCACAGACGACGAGTACTCGCACCTGCACCTCGAAATCGAAACCGTCGTGCTAAACGAAGTGCGGCGCCTTAACCCGGGATACGGTGACGTTTCTCGCGTGATACGGGCGCTGTTAAAAGAGTATCTACGCCATGCACGGCGAAAGTAATCTTTGTCCGCACGTGATTGTCCTACCGACTAGCCGTCAAGAAGGTCGCAAGACATGGTGTGGAGTCTTTGGATGCCCCTATAGATCATGCGATGAGTGCTATGAGGCCCATATATTGAGTGTGCATTTCTTCGCGGCCCCCTCAGCCTTTCGCACCACCGAGAATTATGAGTCGGCCCAACCCCGGGGGTATTGGGCAGAGAGGATTTGCCGTGGTAAATTCGCCTAGCTGTAACCACGTAACGGGCATGCACGCTCATCAGCTACAGTGCGGTCGCATGCACTGTAACTCGCTGCAATGCGACGAATGCTATGAAGGGCATGTATTCGAAGCGCATTTCTTCGCGAATGTGCCTGACGATGAGTGGCGTGACGTGCCAAGTCTCTATATTCCGAGTGTAGTAAAACGTGCGCAGCGTGGTAAGGAATTGTGTTATGGACATACGACACCACCTAGGACTCTTGGCTTTAGAGAAGGAAAATGAGGCCAGCGGTCTTATCCGCATCATTGCGGACCAGGCGCGGCGTACGGCGCAACGCCTTGAGGGCCAGATCAAGACGGCGAAAGAACGTGCGCCCAAGAAACCGAAGGTAAAGAAAAAGCCCAAACTGCCCAAGGTGAAAGTGGCAAAGCCACGCAAACCAAGGGCTAAGAAGAAACCCATAACCCAGGAGGAAGCATGAGACCACACGAAGAGGCGTTACTCAAGGCCAACGCCGAGACGATGCAGTTCAAGGCCCTATATTTCCAGGCACGCGATGAGATACGCAAGGCAAACAAAGGACTTGCGCGACTCAGCCGCAGCAACCAGGTACTGCGGGATAAGATTTTGGCGCTGCTTGCGGGCAGTGCGGCGGCGCGCGGTGTCGCCATAGACAGGGAACTCGCCGATATGTTTCGTAATTCGGGCGTGCATGTTCCGCGCAATGGCAACGGAGCCGTGCATGTGTAGACACGAGTGGGCCTGGCAGACACGGCGCGCCCATTGGTGGAGCGCCGTGCGCATTACTTGGTATTGGTGCATAAAGTGTGGCCGCATGGAAACTCGGGAGGACGCATGAGCATAATTGAATGTGATGCAACAGCAATCGGGCTGTTCAAGGATTGTCCGCGCAAGTACGACCTGCGCATTAACCAAGGACTGGTACCCAAGGCACGCGCGGGAGGCGGCCGGGGATTTGGAGGCACCCTTCACAAGGGTCGCGAGGTGTGGCGCTCGGCCCTAATGAACAAGCACTTGCCACAACATGCCTACGAAGAGGGTCTTCAGGCCATGCGTGATGAGTGGAACGCCTCGTTCGGTGGAGGAATCGTCGATGAGAAACGTTCGTTGGCCAATGCCGAAGCCCTTTTTTCGGGCTACGTCTCCAAATTTAGTTCGCACAATTACGTACCCCTCGCCATCGAAGAGCCTTTCTCCATCGATGTGGGTACGACTCCCGCAGGGCATGTGGTCCGCCGGACCGGACTCATGGATGAATACTGTGAGTTCAATGGGCGCCGGTATGTACTTGATCTCAAGACCAGTTCCGTCTATCCCGGAGGCTCGTGGATGGATGCGTGGCGCACCGCCGAACAATTTCTCGGGTATATGTACTGTGCTCGACGAATACACGGTGCTTGTGATGGAGTCATTGTGCATGGCATCTGGGTCCATACGCCTCCGAAGCGCAGTGGGAACAAGTATAAGTTCGATGATTACTTCACCGCCGACATCGTCAGCTTTTCTGATGGCCAGCTGGAAGAGTGGCACAAGGACTTCTTGGATACCGTAGACCGACGCGAAGAAGCACGCGCCCGGGGTCACTGGTCGCCTAACCTTAACACCGCATGCAAGACAGTGTACGGCTTATGCGATTTCCATAAGTGGTGCTCCTCCACCCCCGAGATACGGCCCCAAGTCGAGAGTATCTACTACGCACACCAGGCATGGCAACCCCTGGCGGCAACGCGCCTTGGCGAGTTGAGCGACGTGGAGGTACCGTGATGTTACCATGCTGTAGTTGTGGCAAGCCCATGACACCGGACCAAGACATCGTGTATTGGGCGGAATATCCAAGTGGCGACAAAGAGTTTACACACTACGAATGCGGCCTTGATTTTTTTGACTTTGCATCACTACGTGGCTATCCCAGGTTGCGCCACAGACTACGCAGTGAGTGGGGCACTACCCTATGGAGCATACCACGCACTTTCGAGCATCGCTACGTGCTGCACCGACTATTGGCTGAATATGAAAATGACCTAATACAGAAAGGACTACTTCCAAATGACAAAGAGAAAACACAAGCGTCAAGCGAGGAAGACGAATGCTCCCGACAGGTTCCATGAGCTGCTTGCGGAAATCGGGCGTCTCCATGACGCGAAGAATCTCGACTATGCAGGGGGATGTCGGCAGGGACCCTTGGGGAACTTCGACCGCGTCTCGACCCTTGTCCAGATGTATCCGGCGTCCGGCGCGTGGAGCAACCCAAGTGGCATTGCGCTCACGTATATGCTCAAGCAACTTGACGCGGCGCTCGTAATGTTTACGACGGGAAAACAGAGCGTGACGGGCGAGGGGCTGCGCGAGCGGTTGCGCGACATCGCCACGTATGCTATGATCCTTGAACTGTTGGCTGAAAGGGAGGAAAAATGAGTGGCCACAAATTGCCCGCCTGGCGCTATTGGAGTTCGCAGCGTTGGCTTATCGGGTGGAACGTGCATGAAATTGCATTGCCCTTGTTGTTTCACTGGAACAAGTACAGCATCAGCCTGGTAATATTTATTTTCGAGGTTGGTTATAGGAGGAAACAAAAATGAATGGCAGTCAACTCATGCAGGACAAAAACAAACGTGTATTACTTTACTCACGCAGCGGCGGCGGCAAAACATCCCTGGTTGGAAAGGCGCTTGAAGTTGAGACCATGTGTCCGCTCTACGTATTCGACTTCGACTTACGTATCAATTCGATATTGGCGGTTGTGGACCACGCACGCATCGTTTCACAGCTCACGTACGACCAGTACCGTGATGGGACTCAGCCGGGGTCGGCTTTTACGAATGCCGAAACGAAACTTCGCGACCTTGCTGCCACCATCAAAAACGGCACGGGTCCCAAAACCGTGGCGCTCGACTCACTTACGTTCATGGAAAAATCTGTCGCGTCACGCGTACTGATGATGAATGGCAAGCCGGCGAACTCACCGCTCGACCTTCAGCACTACAAAACCATCATCTCGCAGATCGAGGATTTCATCTCGAAGTTGTGCGCGCTCGACTGCAACATCATCGTGACGGCGCACGAAGGTCTCGACAAAGACGACATCACGGGCGCTGTATCCAGGGGGATACGCGTCGTCGGCAAGGCATTGCCGAGCGTGCTGCCCGGCTACTTCAACGAGTTGTGGTACGCCGAAGTCGTCACGGGAACGATCCAAAATCCGGCACCACAATATCGCATACGCACTCAACCCACGGCACAAATCATGGCGCGCAGCATCTACACTGGCAGGATCGACGCTCTCGAAACCCAAGACATCTGGAAGAAACTCGAAGCGGCGGACGCAGTGTCAGCGCTTGCGTGTCCATAGAAAGGAGAAACATATGGTAAAAGTAAAGACCCTAGAAGAACGCGTCGCAAGGGGCGTGAAGTTCATGAACACCCAGTACGGTCGCTGGTGGCTACGTCAAATAGACCCCGAAGTACTGGCGTTGCATTGTGGCACGGCATGTATCATCGGTCAAGTCGAAGGTGAGTTTACTCGGGATAATCTCGCCAAAATTGGCCTTGATTTACACACAGCGAAAGAATTCGGCTTGGATTTGTTCGACGAAGATTGCGGTGATAGCGGCTGGAACGGGAACGAATCTGAGCAACTTTGGACGCGCCTTACCAACGTATGGCGCCGAGCCATCAAGCGCGAGAAGAAACTCTGGTCAAAAGAGTAGTTCGAAATATAGGCGTGCTCAACACAGGAGGAAATCGAATGGCAAAAATTAACATGGACCTGCGTGAAATCAAAGAGAAAGGCCCCCTCACACCGGGCGTGTATACGTTCACGGTGCGCAAAGTCGGCCTGGAGAAGACTCGCGCCCAGGATGCGGACATGGTTGCGATGGAGTTGGTTCCCCAGGAATCTCCTAGCGATCTCGTGTTCCATCGCTATACGCTGAAGCCGGGCATCCTTGCTTCGGGCGATACGGACAAATCGCTCAAGCGGTTCCTGGACGTGCTGGCGATTCCGTACGATGCGGATTTCGACACCGACGTTCTCTTTGGTTTGAGCTTTCGTGGTACGGTCAAACACGAAGTTTATAATGGCAAGACCCAAGCGCGTATCGAGAACGTTCTCGGCCGCTAGTCCCGGATTGACGATTGCCCCTTGAGTGGTGCGCTTCGTCCGTGGGATGCGCATACGTAATAACGCATATTCCTTAGGGAGGAAAAATGAACATGGCAAAGAATGATCCAATGACTGCATCGAAGTTACAGGCGCAGGGTGCGGTGGCTTCTGGCCACCTCGTCACAGGCATCACCGTTTCCAAGAATCTCGACGCACAACCAAACGACAACTGGGTGTTTCGTACTCTCGCGATGGGCGGCTGGGACTACGAGGCGAACCCGATTCTTGTAGTCACGACACTCGAACTCGTCAAGGACGAGAACACTGGCAAGATGATCGGCTCGAACGTCATATTCGATTTCGTCGACCCACGCAAGCCCTCGCAGCGCGTCGCCGTAATGACCAAGTCACTGATCGAAGTGCTCGACCAGATCAAATCGGCATACACAATGGAGGCCCTAGCCTCGGGAGGCAAACCATAATGGACGCGAACGAAACCGTTGTGATTCCCGAAACACCCCCGACTGCCGAGGAGTTGCAGGAACTACGTGACGAAATCCTGGAGGCAGCATTCATGAAGCTGCTCGTCATGGGCCAGGCGATGGGCAAGATAGCTGAAGACCCGACACGCGAAGAGACCATTGCCTTTGTTACCAACCACGCCGCTAAGATTTGGGACGACTACCAAGTCTACAAAGCGGAACAAACCGCGAACGTCACAGAAGCGACGTTCGTAGAGGAGGAACCCAAAGATGCGTCATCTAACTAAAATATTTCTCGGGGCAGGGCTGGCCTTCGCCCTCGCGGGGTGCAGCGCGAGTACCAAAATTGTTGGTACCACTACTCTACCCACGTCAGGTAAGATTATCGACACTGTCCAGCATCGCTCCGACTCGCATGGGTGCGCCGAACTCGTGGTCCTACAGACATTCGACAGCAGCGGTCAACTCATCGACTCCCAACAGGGTCGCGCGCGCTCCCTTCCCTGCACACTGGTTGAGGTGGGAATTGAGTCAGGGTCACGCGTCGGTAGTGCGGCCATTATCGCCCGTGGTATGGTGGGCGCAGCGAAGGCCACACGGCCCGACAACGTAGACATCAGCAATAGTAACTTACAAGCCCAGGGTCAAGCGCAGTCACAGGGCCAAAGCCAGGGCCAATACAGCACCAACAAGAATAACAACGTGTGGCGCGGCGGCAATGTCCACAGCGGAGGCGGCGAAGGCGGAGGGGGTGACGGCGGCCACGGCAACAACGGTAACGGCAACGGTAGCGGCGACGGCAGTAACCCCGGCACCGACCATCACCACGACAACGGTGATAACAACT
>Ga0137354_1000015_pt1 | contig 19463 bp, 23 predicted proteins | sample EasRivERMLT790_2_FD_104771 | JGI IMG/M metagenome (GOLD analysis project Ga0137354, IMG submission 104771) | Soil microbial communities from meander-bound floodplain in the East River, Colorado, USA - East River MetaG ERMLT790_2 | ecosystem: Environmental > Terrestrial > Soil > Floodplain ... | reverse complement strand
GCAGTGGCTAGAATGCCCTGGGCGCTGTAGCCCGTGGGCGAGTGGCTGTCAAGTAGTTCGCTCCCAGAGTCCGACGCTTGGCTATGCGACAGATAGCTAAGCGTCAGAGCATCGTTTCACGGGTCCTTCCGGCGCGAAAAGCGGGCTGACCGCATGCGGAACAGTCGGTTTTCGTGAGTTTGTTAAGTAAAACTTTGTACGACCATCCATGACGCGAGCGAAAAAAGCGAAGTCGCAATCGATTGACGAGCGAGTTCCGGGCTGCACACAGAAGCAGGCGTGGGACCGGCTCAATGCCGAGGTCCGCGCGGGCCGCCTGGAGAAACCGAGCATCTGTGTCGTCTGCGACTTGAAGGAAAAGCTGTGGGGCCATCACTGGCGGGGCTACGAGTATCCGCTTGATGTCTGGTGGGTTTGTTCGAGCTGCAATCGGTTGCTCACGGTCCACGATGGGACGCAAACGCTGGAGGATGCCCGCGCGGAGATGCCGGGTTTGAAGGCGGGGGGTGGTTACGAGGCGTACCGGGCGGGGCAAGGCATCACGTCGCTGGCGAAGTCCGCGAAGGGTCGGGACATCGGGGGAATACCCCCCATCGCGAACATCCGGCGTCGGGGCCGTTGTCGCAAGTCGCTGCGGTGGTTCTGCGAGACGTACAACCCGCAGGCGTTTACGCTTGCGTGGTCGAAGGATCACTTGCGAGTGATTGATCGGATTGAGGAAGCGGCGACGCTCGGCGCGCTGTATGCGCTCGCGATGCCGCGCGGGTCGGGCAAGACGACCCTTTGCCGAATGGCCGGGCTGTGGGCCGTGGGTTATCGGCACTGTCGCTACGTGTACCTCATCGGGGCCAACGCGACGAAGGCCGAGGACTCGCTGAACGCGGTCAAGATGTTCGTGCGGTATCTGCCGGAGTTCGCGGCGGACTTCCCTGAGATCAGTTGGCCAGCGGTCTGCCTCGGTGGAATCGCGCACCGGGCGGCGGGCCAGACGTGCGGGGGCGAGTCGACGCTGATTGAGTGGTCGTCGGAGCGGTTGATATTGCCGACGGTGCGGCCGCCGGAGAACTGGCCGAAGTCGTGGCCGCTCCGCGAGGACGGAAAGGCGCCAACCTCGGGAACGATCATTGGCACGTCGGGGTTGACGGGCGACGGGATTCGTGGGTCGGTGCTCACGCTGACAACGGGTGAGCAGGTCCGTCCGGATCTGGTGATCCTCGATGATCCGCAGTCCGCGGAGTCGGCGCACAGTGTCAGCCAGAACGCGACTCGCGAGCAGCTGGTCGGCGCGGACGTGCTCGGCATGGCGGGGCCGGGCAAGTCGATCGCGGCCGTGATGCCGTGTACGGTGATCGCGCAGAACGATTTCGCGGACCGGATTCTCGATCGGAAGAAACACCCGCTCTGGCGTGGCGAGCGCACGAAGCTGCTGAAGACGATGCCCGTGAACCTGGCGGCGTGGGAAGAGTATTTCGAGGTGTACCGGGAGTGTGCTCAGCTTGAGCCGCCGGACTACACCCGCGCGAATGTGTACTACATCGACAACCGCGAGACGCTCGACGCGGGCGCGGAATCGAGTTGGGCCGAGCGGAAGCTGCCGGGCGAGGTGTCCGCGATTCAGCACGCGATGAATTTGTACTGCCGGGGTCGGCGGACGTTCTTCGCGGAGTACCAGAACGACCCGTTGGGCGACGAGTCGACGCCGGGCCGAGTGGAGTTGCTGCCCGCGGCGATCGCGGCCCGACTGACGAACGTCCCACGGGGCGACGTGCCGCGCGAGTGCAGCCGGCTGACCGCCTTCGTGGACTGTAGCAAGGCGCTGTTGTGGTACGTCGTGGCGGGCTGGGATGAGCGGTTCGGGGGTAGCGTGGTCGATTACGGAGCGTGGCCCCGGCAGTCACGGAGCTACTTCGAGCAATCAAACGCGACGCCGACGTTGGCCGACCTGTACCCTGGCCTGATCGAAGAGGCTCGGCTGTACGCTGGCCTGCGCGACCTGACGGCGGCACTGTTCACTCGCCGGTTCGTGAAGACGGGTAACGACACGCTGACGATTGAGTTGTGCCTGGTCGACAGTGGTTGGAACACGGACACGGTGTTCAAGTTCTGTCGTGAGGCGCAACACTCGGCGTTGCTGCTGCCGTCGAAGGGCTACGGAGCGAGTACGGCTGCGAGGTCGGTTGACGAGTGGTTGGTGCGTCAGGGCGAGCGCCGTGGACCTGGCTGGCGGCTCGGGCCGGACACAACGTCGGGGAAGGGTCGCCGGGTCGCGTACGACGCGAATCACTGGAAGACGTTCATCGCACAGCGACTGCTGACTCGGCCCGCGTCGCCGGGGTGTCTGATGCTGCCGGGTGACTCGGCCCACTCGCATCAGATGCTGGCCGACCATCTCACGGCGGAGTACGCGGAGCCAATCACGGCGCGCGGTCGTACGTGGGATGCGTGGATGACGCGGCCGGATCGGGTGGACAACCACTGGTGGGACTGCTTGACCGGCGCGGCAGTGGCGGCGAGCGTGCGGGGGTTGGTGTGGGATCCCTCGGGGACGGTACGCCCGGAGCAGAACACTGTCCCCACCCCCCGCAAGGTCGCTGACCAGCAGGTGGAGGCGAGACGTAGGGGACCAGTCAACGCGAGATAGGCTAGTCCTCGTCCTTGTCCCCGCTGACCTCGCCTTTGTGCGCCCGACCGGTCCCGGTATAATGACCGCATGGCCGCCACCGACGCGAAGTCAACTCAACACCACCCACGCGGGTTAGTCTGCCCTGCCTGCGGGAACCCCCGTCTCCCTGTTGTCTTCACACGTCGCAGATCCGAACGAACGGAGCGAGTCCGCAAGTGCGGTCGGTGCGGTCATCGGGTCCGAACAAGCGAGAGGGTGACCGCCCATGCTGCCTGACCTCGGACCCATCCTTGGCGATCTAACGGGGGTGGACCTGGCTGTCAAGGAACTTCACATCCCGCCGCGCATCTGCGGTATTTACTTCCTGATTTGTCAGAGCGAGGTCGTCTACATCGGGCAGTCGGTCGAAATGGTGGGGCGCATCCGGGGCCACATCTACGCACGGGTCAAGGCATTCACTCGGGTACTGTTTATCGAGTGCGATGAGGTGGAACTTGACCGGGTCGAGACGACACTGATCCTGCACTTCAAACCGCGATACAACGGCCGTGTTTACCTGCCCGCTCTGGAGGATGTTGTTAGGGGTCGCGAGTGGGTCAGGTTGATGCGCGAGACGGCGTATTCCGTCATCCTCGGTCGGGATGGTGGCATTGACGAGAAGACGCTTTCATGGGTCGTCGGTGATGAATCGGATCGCGGACCGATTCATCAGAAACAACTCGCGCGAATTGTCGAATCGGACCATCGTGTCCGCTGGGATCAGGCCAATCTCGTTTTTGTACTCATCTAACGTACAGACGCTGTACGCACGTCATTAGCACGTCGTTTTACCACTTCCGTTTCTAGCGTACCCTGTTCTTTTTGGGGTATGCCGACTCCCGAAGAAATCGAAACCGCTGCCGCGACTGCTGCCGAGGCTGGGATTCAGTCCGCGACGGGCGCCGACGGACGTAGCGCCACGCAGATGGACCCGCTGGAGCAGCTCGACGTGAGAGATCGGCTCGCAGCGGCGGAAACGCTGACCGGGACGAACGCGCAGGGCGGCGCCAAGTCGCCGTGGAACGGCCTGCGTCCGGCCCGCTCCGTGCCGCCGGGGAGTGGCCCCACCCGATGAACGCCACGCGCGTTTCGCCGATCTTGGATCAGTGGGGTAAGCCCTACGTCCATGAACCGCCGACCGCGCCGCCCGTCACCCATCGCGCGAAGTACGACGCAGCCCAGACTGGCCCCGAGAATCGAAACCACTGGTCAAGCGCGGACGATCTCAGCGCCAACGCCGCGAACTCACCGGACGTGCGCCGTGTGCTCCGTCGCCGGGCGCGCTATGAACGCGACAACGACCCGCACCTGTGTGGCCTGACGAAGACACTGGCGCATGATCTTGTCGGTACGGGACCGCGCCTTCAACTTTCGCTGAGCGAGGAACAGCACGAAGCGGCCCGTCAGGTGGAATCGGCCTGGCAGGTGTGGTGCCGGTCGGTGGACCTCGCGGACAAGCTGCGTCTGCTCCACGAGGCACGCCCGACGGACGGAGAATCATTTGGTGTGTTCGTCACGAACCCGAACAATCCGCATCCGGTCAAGCTTGACCTTCGGATTCTTGAAGCGGAACAGATCGCGACGCCGGGCTTGAACCCGTTTGACGCGACGGCGGTGGACGGGATCGAGTTCGACGCGGCGGGGAACCCGTCGTACTACCACGTTCTCAAAGTCCATCCGGGCGACAACCGATCGTGGGGTTTGGACTATGACCGTGTGCCGGCCCGACTCGTGGTTCACTGGTTCCGTCCGTTCCGCGCGGGTCAGGCGCGTGGCGTCTCCGAACTCGCGTCCGCCATCCCCATCGGTGCGCAGACCCGCCGCTACGCGCAGGCGGTGCTGACCGCGGCGGAGTTCGCGGCGATGCTCGCGGGGGTTATGACGAGCGATCTCGGGCTGTCCAACGAGGACAGTAGCGAACCGAAGATTGAACGGTTCGACGAGGTCGAGTTATCGCGTGGGATGCTAGTCACGCTCCCCAAGGGGTACAAGGCGGAACAGTTCGACGCGAAGCAACCGACGGGCAGCTACAAGGAATTCGTCGGCGAGAAGCGGAACGAAATGGCGCGGCCGGTCCTCGCGCCGTTTAACGTCATCAGCGGCAACAGTTCGGGCTACAACTACTCGTCCGGTCGGCTGGACCACGTTCCGTATCACCGCATCGTGTGGATCGAACGCGAGCGGATGCGGGTCCGTGTCCTCGACAAGCTGTTCCTCGCGTGGTACGCGGAAGCGCTGTTGATCGGCCTGATTCCGGACGTACTTCCCGCCGTCAACGAGTGGGATTGGGACTGGCATTGGGACGGGTTCGCGTCGATCGACCCGCTGAAGGATTCGAGCGCGATCGAACTGCGGTTGCGGTTAAGTCTGACCACGCTTTCCGAAGAGTGTGCGGCGGAAGGGAAGAACTGGCGTCAGGTGATCGACCAGCGAGCCATCGAGCTGAAGTACGCGAAGTCGAAGGGACTCACGCCTGACGCGACCGGCTCGGGATGGACCTTGGGCGCCGACGACGCGGACGGCGAATCGACGGTGACGCGGAAGGGGGCGCCCAATGTCCCTTAGCGGCTACACGCTCCGCGTCCCGACCGTCCACCGACTCGACGACTACCTCGGGTTGTGGCTCTACGAACCCTCTCGCTTTTTGGCGCAGTGGCAACGGCGCTCGGCGGACGACCTGTTTGCGCACGTTGCGGCAGCGCCCTCGCCGCGACCAACCTCGACGCTGGAGATGGTGCCGATCAAGGGCGACAAGTCGATCGCTGTTGTGTCTGCCGTTGGCACGCTGATGAAACAAGCCAGCTCCTTCGGGGGCACCTCGACGGTGCAACTGCGGCGGGACATTCGAGCGGCGGCGAACGACCCGAACATCGCCAGCATCCTAATGCGGGTCGATAGCCCTGGGGGGACAGTGGCGGGGACGGCGGACCTCGCGGCGGACGTAAGAGCGGCCCGCAAAAGGAAACCCGTGTGGTCGCACATCGAAGACCTCGGCGCGAGTGCCGCGTACTGGTACGCCAGTCAAGCGGACGCCGTCTACGCGAACACGGGTACGGCGCTCATCGGATCGATTGGCACGTTCAACGTGATTTACGACGTGAGCCAGGCCGCGGAAAAGGAAGGCGTTCGCACGCTGGTCTTTCGGACCGGTCCCATGAAGGGTGTTGGCGTGCCGGGCGCGCCGGTCACGGACGATCAGGCGGCCGAGATGCAGCGGGTGGTGAACGAACTGCAAACACATTTCGACGCGGCTGTGCGGACAGGGCGGGGAATGTCCGCCAGCCAGTTGACCGCCGTTCGCTCGGGCGGTGTCTGGCCCGCGAGTGAAGCGGTCGACCTGAAACTGATCGACGGGATTCGCAGCCTGGACTCAACCCTGGCGGCGCTTGCCGTCGCCAAGTGACCACTAGTGAGGTACTCCGATGGAATTCGATTCATGGGTGGTCGCCAAGGGCTTCGACCCCACGACCTTGACGGACGGTCAGCGTCAATCCTTGCAGGCCGCGTGGCGCGCGGAACTGAACCCGCCGAAACCCGTGCCGGTCGTGCAATCTTCGGTCACGACGGGCGATCCTGGCCCCTCGCGCGACACGTTCGCAGAGAAGCTCGCCGCGATCGAGGCGGAGAACGACCGGCTGACGTACATTCGGGAAGCCTCAATTAAGGCGATGGAATCGCATGTCGGTAACGTCGAGAAGACCCGGCAGATTCGTGAGTTGTGCGAGTCCGCGGTGGCCGACCAAAAGATCGATAAGCGGTCCTTCGACCTGGCCTTGTTACGACTCGATCGGTTCGCGGGTCCGACGATCTTCGCGCCGTCCCAACCCGCGATGAACGACCGCGTATTGGAAGCCGCGATTTGCGTGACGCAGCGACTCGCGAACGTCGAAAAGAAGTTCGACGACCAGACGCTGCAAGCGGCCCATGCGAAGTTCAAGCGGGGCATCGGTCTTCAGGAATTGCTGCGGGTCGCGGCCGAACAGAACAACGGCTATCGAGGCTCGGGGCGCGACGTGGACGCGCTGTGCAAGGCGGCGTTCCGACCGCGGGCCGACGCGGGGTTCTACCCGCGGGCCGACGTGGGACCGTCCTCGATCAACGTGCCGGGCATTCTGGGCAATACTGCGAACAAGTTCCTGGCGGCGGGGTTCCTCTACGGTGAGCAGGCGTGGCGGGCCATGAGCCGCATCCGGCCCGCGAACGACTTCAAGCAGATGTCCACGTACCGGCTCACCGGCGCGAACAAGTTCGAGAAGATCGCGCCCGGCGGCGAGATCAAACACGGGTCGTTGTCCGAACTGACCTACACGAATCAGGTCGAGACTTACGGCAAGATGCTGGGAATCGACCGGCGCGACATCCGCAACGACGACCTGAACGCTTTCACCGGCGCCAGTGACGAGCTGGGACGGGGCGCCATTGATTCGCTGAACGAGGTGTTCTGGACCGAATGGCTTGACGACTCGACGTTTTTCCCGACGGACAAGAGCCTGCTCAACTACGACGACGGGGCTACGGACAGTGTCCTGTCGCTCGCCGGGCTCGAAAACGCGAACGCCCTGTTCGCGCTTCAGACCAAGCCCGATGGAACTCCGATGGGCGTGATGCCCAAGCTCCTGGTTGTGCCGTTCGCGCTGTGGGCGACCGCGAAGAACCTGATGAACGGCAGTATCACGGCGGCGGCGCAATCGACCGCGACCGTGACGGTGCTGAACATCTGGCAAGGGATGTTCGACGTGGTGCCGTCGGTCTACCTGCAATCGAGCGCGATCACCGGCTACAGCGCGACCGCGTGGTATCTGCTCGCGGACCCGAACAACGTCGCGGCGATCGAGGTGGCGTTCCTGGACGGGATCGAGTCGCCCACGGTCGAAACGAGTGAGTTCGACTTCGATCGGCTCGGGATCGCGATGCGGGCCTACATGGACTGGGGTTGCAACAAGCAAGAGTATCGCGCGGGCGTCAAGCTGAAGGGCGCGGCGTAACACGGGGGCTGAGTTCCAATACTTGCAAGAGGGCGGGGACGATGGCCAGCGTGCGACTACTCAAGGACCGCAAGGTCAGTGTCAATGGGCAAGAGATCACCCAGAAGGCGGGCGAGGTCGTTTCGACGCCGTTTTTCGTGGGTCGGGATCTGATCGCGGCGGGGCTGGCCGAATCGCCAACTGCGCCGCCCGCTCCCGCCCCGGCCGAGGTCACGGTCCCGCCCCCGGAGCCGCCCGTGCAACCATCGAAGGCCGCGAGGATGAAACCAACGGCTCCGGTCATCGAACCGCCCGCGGAGGACAAGCGGGGCGAGCCACCGATCGAACCATTGCAACCAGGGGTCTGATTCCACCGTCGGGGCGTCGGCCCCTTTAATCGGAGATTCACATGGCAGACGCAGTGAAACATCAGGGCAGTTCGGAGGTCATGGACTACACCCCGACGACCGCGATCGCGGTGGGTGAAGTGGTCCAGTTGTCGGAAGGTCGGGCGGCCGTTCACCCGGTCGCCGTGGCATCTGGTGCGAAGGGCGCGGCTGAAACCAAGGGCGTCTTTCTGGTCACGAAGACCGCGACGCAGGTTTGGATTCAGGGGGGTCCGATCTGGTGGGACCATTCGGAGAACGCGGCGACCTGCAATGAACCCATCGGGGCGGGCGACCGCGATTTCTACCTGGGCACGGCCTACGACGACGTGGCGAGCGCGACGGTGAGTGCCTACGTCTGCCTGAACGTCGAGCCCAGCTACATCATCGATTCGTCGCGCGATAACGGCGACCACAACGTTATCAAGACGGTCGTGGGTTCGACGACGGTCGAGGTGCCGAACATCCGTCAAATCGGCGGGATGATGGTCATGAATTTCGGCACGACGGCTGAGGCGCAAACGACGAGCTGGATTTCGGATCGCAGTTTCGCGGTTGGGTCCAACTGGGTCGCGGAAATCCTCCTGGAAGTCTCGACCGCACCGGATGCCGCGGCGGTCGATATCGACGTGGGCGTGGGGAGCGGGATCGGGACCACGGATTTTGAAGCGGTCGCGGCGTTCGCGGCGTTCCACCTGGATGGTGATGATCTGGTGATCGACGCACACAGCGACGACGGCACGACGGACGTGGCTCCGACTACTACGACGTTGAGTTGGGCGGCTGGGACGCCGGTCCGCCTGACGCTTGACGGCCGCGACCAGACGAACGTGAAATACTACGTCGATGGGGTGGAGGTGAACGAAGCGACCTCGAACATGGGCAAGCTGACGGCGGCGGCCGGTCCGCTGTTCGCTGTCCTCATGGCGGAGAAGACCTCGGACGATAGTCCGCTGGTGCTCAAGGCGCGGATCCGCGTGCGGACGATGCAGGAAGACGCCGAGCGGTAAGAGCGGTTCGGAGTGAAGTTTCCCACGGGCCGGGCGAGGGGGCACCCGGCCCGTGTTGTTGAGAGGCTAGCACCGTGGGCGCTCACAGCGGCCTGTACCGATCCGACGGGCAGATCAGCCTCATCGCGGCGGCGGCCGTGGTGGCGCTGGAGCTTCGCCAGTTGGCCGACGGACGCGCGGGCGCACGGATCAGCACGGCGGCGGCGGCGCAGAACGATACGACCGTGTGGAAGACCGACGGCCAATACACGATGCCGAAGGCGTCGGGCTACGAGCTACTTGACGGGCTGCCCGCGTATTGGGACCACTCCGCGGGGGTCGCGACGTGGCGCAAGGTCAACGACCGGGATTACTTTCTCGGGACGGTGGTCGGCGACGTGGCGAACGCGACGCTGACGTGTCTGATCGACCTGAACGTGCAGCCGGTGTGGGAAATCGACTTGCGGCAGGGTCTATGGACGAGCGAGGCGACGGACGGGCTGGGTGTGACCTCGCTGTTTGGCGGCGGAGTCAAGCTCGCGTTCGACGCGGTCGCGGAAGTAGCCCAGGCGGCGCTGTACTCTGAGCGGACGCTACCGATCGCGTCGAACCCGATCATGATGGTTCGCTTCGCGGTGGTCGACAACGGCGACAACGCGGCACTCGACATTGACATTGGTCTGGCGATCGGCTCCCACGCGACCGATTTCGAGGCGATCACGGAGTTCGTTGCGTTCCATCTCGACGGCGACACGTTGGACCTCGACGCGCACAGCGACGACGGCACGACGGATGTCGCTCCGACCGACACGACCGTGAACCTTGTCGAGGGAACCTACGTCGAGGTGTGGATTGACGCGCGGGTTCCGACGGCGATCAAGCTCTACGTCGACGGGGTGAGAGTGCTGAGCGGCACGACGTTCACGCTCGGCGCCGCGACGGGACCGGTGAAGGCGATCCTTCACATGGAGAAGACGAGCGACGACACGCCAGCGGAATTACGGGTCGTCGAGTTGAAGGTGAAGACCTCCGAGCAGTGAGGTGAGGCGTGGGGCTCCTGGCCAACGCGATGGACTGGCTCAGCCAGACGCACGCGGACAACGAATCCGTCGAGGTGTCGTATCTTCGTGCTGGATCGTCGGCCGTCACGGTTGCCGCGTGTGTCGCCGAGCAGTCCGAGGAAGTGGCGACGGGCAGTCACTCGCCCCCCGCCCGCGCGGAAAACCGATGGCGATCGTACTTCATTCGTGTTGACGACCTGGTCGCGGCGGGGGTGAGCGGCGTTCCGCTCGTCTCGGACCGGATCACGGAGACGCTGAACGGGGTCGCGAAGACGTTCGAGCTGGTCAAGGGCAGCGACAACCGCGCGTACGAGTACAGCGACGCGGAGCGCACGACGTATCGGGTGTTCTGTCGGCCAACGGGGTGAGATGTGGCTTACCCTGTCGAGGACCACTGGTGGCTGGCCAACTTACTGTGGGGTCACCGGGCGATCTGGAACGGTCCGAATCTCCTTTGGCCCGAACCGGAAGTGTGGCAAGGGATCGCGGCGGACCTCGAAGCGATCTTCTGGCCGGGCGACAACTGGTCGATGTTGAATGCGTTACTCGCGAACTTCTCGACGGTGCGATTGATCGGCGGTCGGGTGACGACGGACCCACTGTTGAGCGCGCGGGCCGACGAGGTGTCGGGCGACGGAGTGACGAGACTGCGGGACGTGGTCGGGGCGACGGTGGGGACGACGGTACTGGTGGACGCGAGTCGGTATTCGCAAGTGCCTTATGCGATCAGCCATGAGCGGGCTCATGCGCTCGACGCGATCTTCGGGCTTACGGACCACCCCGACACGGTCGCGTTTTTCGGGGAGCGGAAGCCCGTGGAGCCGTGGGCGCGGGCGTTCGCGCGGGTCGTGAACGGGATCGTGTGGTCGCCTGCGGAACTGGATTTCGTGACGCGGTCGCTTCGGTCGCGGGGGTTGATTTGATCGTTCGCCCGTTGGGAGGGACGCTGATGCTGACCGCAACGCAACTAGCAACGCTCAAGGCTCACGTCGCCGCGAACACGAACACGATCCCGGCCGGTCAGCCGTGGTCGGGATCGTTCGTCGATGTCGCCGTGAAGGACGTGCCGAACAACTCCGATGGCAACGCGGCGGTCGCGGGCTGGTATGGGCTCACGGCCGCGCCCGCGTTCAAGGTGTATCGACAGTCGGTGCCGATGTCCGAGATCATGCTGAACGGGTTCAACTGGACGCGGGTGGACAATCTCTCCATCGGCAAGGCTCGCATCTGGGACTGGATGTTCAACGCCGACCCGTTCGGCCACACGATCGATCCGAGCAAGGCTAATATCCGTGCTGGGATCAACGCGGTTTGGGTAGGCACGCAAGCGGACCTCGACGTTCGCGCGGCGGTTTACCTGCACTGTTTCCGTGACGCGAAGAACGGGGAGACGGTGTTTGCCAGTGGCGCTGGGACTGCTGCCGATGCTACCGGCGAAGGGCCGGGAACCACGACGCTCACCGAGCCAATCACTGCTCAGGACGTGAACAGCGCTTTGAACCTTTCGTGAGGTAGACTGTGGCTGACCGCAAGATTGCATACGGCACCTCGACAGCGCTTGTGAACGCGATCGAAGCGTTGGCCACGTCATCCGCGTGGCTCGCGGGTTTTGAATCGGCGGTCGTGGACAACTCGACCAATAAGTACCTCGATTACACATTCGAGGGGAAGGTCACGGTCGGCACGACGCCGACGATCAACACCGAAATCCGAATCTACGTGGTCGCGTCGTTCGACGGCACGACCTGGCCGGACGTGTTCGACGGCACAACCGGTGCCGAGACGGTCACCAGTGAGGGCGTCCGGGACGGGTTCGCGAAGCTCGCGGCGGTGCTGCGCGTGGACGCGACGACATCCGACCGCGTTTACCCGTTCGCGTTCTCTGTGGCGTCACTCTTCGGCGGCGTGTGTCCGGCGAAGTTCGCACTGTTCACGGCTCACAACACGGGCGTGAACCTGAACGCGACGGGCGGCAATCAGGTGTTCAACTATCGAGGCGTGTACGAGACGATTGGCTGATGCACGTCAACTACGATCACCCGGTCAACTGGTCGCACCCGCTGAATCAGGGTCGGGTCGTGTGGTATTTGAATCTCCCTGGCTGGGCCGGGAGTCGGACTCAGGTGGATTTGTGCCAGCGGTTTCCGGCCGTCGCGAATGGTGGCTGGACGGGCGGTGTGGGTTCGCCGCTTGGCGGGCTGGGGATTGGTTTCGACGGTAGCAACGACAACCTGACGGTTGGAAATCGCGCGGGGCTCAGCGTCACGGGTGACCTGACGATCGCGGCGTGGATCTATCCGACTGCGTCCCCGAGCGGGACACACTTCGGAATCTTCACCAAGGGGCCAATCGGCACCGAAATCACGTACTCACTGGTGTTGATAAACGTCAGTCGGGCGCCGCGACTGGCCCGCTGGAATTCCGGATTGGGTCTGGCTGAGGTGACCTCCGCAACTTCGATCGCGCTCAACACCTGGACGCGGGTCGGCGTCACTGTCGTGGGCACAACCGCGACGTTCTACTTGAACGGGAAGGCGGGAACGACAGGCACCACACGGAACCCGGCGGCGGCGAACACGGCATCCCTCGAAGTCGGCGGCAGCTCGAATGGGAACAACTTCTGGTACACGGGGTCACTCGACGATGTGTCGCTGTGGAATCGCGGACTGAGTGCGTCCGAGATGAACGACGATTACCGATTGGGGTTGGCTCGGTACCGGACTTCGCCAAGCCCGCTGAACTTCGTGCGCCCCTCGGCGCTCGGGTCTGTGAGTGGCGTGGGACTTTCTCGCGCCCGACTCGTAAATGCGGGGGCGACGGGATCGCTGAGCCGCGCGGCGATCGTCAACGCGGGGGGTGGCTGATGCGACTTCTGAAGCAATCCACTACGCGCGACGTGATGGTCTTCATGGCTCTGGCCTCCGATCACGTCACCGGGGCCACGGGCCTCACGCTGACGATCACCGCGTCCAAGAACGGCGGCGCCTTCGCGTCGATCACTCCCACCGTGACGGAGCGGGGCAACGGCTGGTATGCGTTGGCGCTGACGGCTACCCATACTGACACCGCAGGTGATTTTGCTTTGCATGTCACGGGGACGGCGGCCGACCCGGCGGACCCGCTCTTTCACGTCGTGGCGTTTGACTTCGCGGATGCGGTGCGACTCGGATTGACGGCGCTGCCGAACGCGGTAGCTGGTGCGGCGAACGGACTCCTGATTCTCGGGAGCAATACGACCGTCTCAACGGGCCTGGTGATTGCGAACACGGACGCGAACAACCCAGCGGTCACGATCACGAGCACGCAACATCGCGGGCTCGCCATTACCAGCGATGCGTCGCACGCGGTCGCTCTGACGGGAGTGCGTTCCGCGATTTTCGCCACGTCGGGCGCGGCGTTCGACACGATCGACCTCGTCAAGGGCGTGGGCCGGGGCACGATCGACGGCGACCTGACCGCGCCTGACGAAGCGACGGGAGTGCCGACGACCCTGTCGGGCATGCTACGCCGCGCGTGCGAGCGGTTCGGTCGCAACAAAAAGGTCCGCGTCCGCACCGACGCGACGACGGCGGTCGTCTCGCTCCGCAACGCGGCCGACGACGGCAACCTGGAGCAGTGGACGCAGAGCGTTACCACCGGGACGAATACCGACACCCAGACCGCGGGGGCGTAAGCCGTGGCCGCGATCGACGCCTACTTCGTCCTCGACGACTTCGCGTTCCCGACGCCGTCGCACGCGATCACGCCTGACCCCGGCGATGCGCGGGTCATCCAGCTTTGCGACGCGGTCGTCAGTGCGATCACGGACGCGCTTGACCCGAGTGACACGACGACGGTCGCTCGCTGCTACCTGCCCGAGATTGATCCGGAGACGCTGAGCGGGCGGCATGTGCGAGTCTTCCCGCTCGACTACAGCCAGGCGGGGATCGCGACGCGCGGCCTGGATACGAACCAGTACGGCGTCGGGATACTCGTTGTCGAGAAGTACACAGCGCAGGTTGACATCGCGGCAACGACGGCGGATGCGTGGACCGATGTGCGGGTCAAGTGGGTCCAGGACTACATCTTCGACCTGCTCGGCACCGCGCGAATCGACGACATGACGGCGGCGCTGCTCGCGGAAGATACCTGGCCGGAGACGGGCGAGGTGGCCAGCGTGTACGACGCCGAGATGCTGCGCGAGCACAAGCTGTTTTGGAGTGAATCCGCGTTCGCGTTTCGGCGCGACGAATAACCACGGGGAGGGACGCACATGCTGCTGGCGATCAATGCGGGAGCTTACCTCAATACCGGGACTTACGGAACGCCGACGTGGACCAGTATTGCCGCGATTTTGAACGACGCAATGCTCGACATCAGTTGGGACGAAGCCCAGATTCCGACTCGCGCCTCGAAGGTCAAGAAGGGCGGCAAGACGCTCGCGGATGTGCCGTTCACGTTCAAGCTCAAGGAAGACCTGACGGACACGAACTTCTTGCTGTTTTGGGCGGCTCTGATTTCCAACACGACGGTTGTTGATCTGCTCATTCTCAACGCGGCCAACACCGTGAACGGCGCGCGGGGGGTGCGGGGTGAGTTCAACATCATGTCGAACTCCGAACCTCAGGGGCTCGCCGACGGCCTGGTGTACGACCTCACCGCGAAGCCCGCGGACACGGCGAACCAGTTTAGTACGGCAGTCGTGGCGAGTGGCGCTCCGGTGTTCACGGCGTTCTAAGTGGGCCAGCCATGCCGGGCGTCAGCGACTTCAAGAAATCGTTCTTCGACCGCGCGGCTGTTACGTCGAAGGTGGACGCGGCGACGCGGCGCGTGCTGTCGAAGATGGGCGCATTCGTCCGGCGGCGGGCGAAGTCGAGCATTCGCAAACGCAAGAAAGTGTCGGCGCCGGGGCAACCGCCGAGCAGTCACGTCGGCACGTTGAGGAATCTCTTGTTCTTCGGGTACGACTCTGGGACCAAGACCGTGGTCGTCGGTCCCGCGGCTTTCGAGCGGACACGACTGCTCGGCGGCAAGACCACGCCGGAGACGCTGGAGGAAGGCGGCGTGGTCCCGAAGGTGGAATACCAGTTATCCAGCGGCTTGTGGGTCAGTCGCAACTCGCCGCTGTTGAAGGATCGGGACCAGCGCGGCGCGAGCGGGAAGCTCCTGACGCGCGATCAGCGGAAGATCGTCGAGGCCGACGTGAGCGGCCGACCCAAGCGCACGCTCACGCCGAAGATCGCGGCCCGACCGTATATGGGTCCAGCCTACCGCGCCGAGTTGCCGAAGTTCGCGCAGATGTTCAAGAACTCCGTAACGAGGTGATGCCAGTGGCGAAGTTCATGGATCGGTCGGGCAATGAGTGGGTGTTGGAACTGACCGTCGGCGACCTGACGCGGGCACGGGTTCACGCGGAAGTGAACTTCGGAACCGTGCTCACGAACATGGCTGAGTTGGATGGACTGCTCTACGGCGACCTGGAAAAGTTCGGGCGGTTGATCTGGACACTGGTCGAGAAGCAAGCGGAGAAGATTGGCCTGACACCGGAGCAGTTCGCGGACGGGTTCGACAAATCGACGATCGACGCGGCGCGCTTAGCCGTCATGGATGCTATCGCGGATTTTACCCAGCCCCTGGAGACGGCGGCGGAAAAGAAAGCCGCGATCCGGGGGCTGATGAAAGCGGCGGATCGGGCGATGGCGGCGAAGATCAAGGCGGCCGCGTCGGAGATGTGGAACGGTACTGCTGGGAACTCGCTGGCATCGCCGGAGTCGACGCCGGCCCCCGCACCCTCCGCGAACTGACCTGGATGGCGGAGGGTGCCGAGCGGGCGCGGTGGGGGCATACGGCGCGACTCGGGCAGTGCGTGTTCATCGCGATGACGGGGAAGCAGCCGGACGCGAAGGTCATCGCGCCGGCGTGGGTGTTCGGGCAGCCGGCCGCGAGGGCCGAGGTGGCGAAGAAGTTGACGCCGGAGATGGAGGCCAAGGTGTGGGATTTGTGGATGGGCAGCCTGGGGTTGCCAGTGCCAATAGTCGAGGATGAAGCGTGTCATTAGCGGGCGGTGGTTCTGGGGGCGGGAGCAACGCGATTCGCGCCGGCAGAGCGTTCGTTGAGCTGTTCGTCAAGGACAAAATTACCGGGCCTCTCGGCAGGATTGGGAAGGGATTCCAGTCGTTCGGGTCGAAGCTCACGATGGGCGGCGGCGCGCTGATGGGGTTGGGAGCGAGTGTCCTCGGCCCGGCGATCGCGGGTGTGAAGTCGATGCTGGACCACTTTGGCGACATGCAGGACGCGGCGGACCGGCTGAGTTCCACGCCCGAGATCGTGAGCGCTCTGGGCTACGCGGCGGACCAGTCGGGCGCTTCTCTTCAAGACGTGGAAATCGCGGCGAAGGGAATCTACAAGACGCTCGCGGCGCAGGGGAAGACGGGTGGCGCGCTCGACGAAGAGTTCCTCAAGCTCGCGGAGGCGCTCGACGCCATCGAAGATCCGGCGAAGAAGTCAGCGCTTGCAATGGAGGTGATGGGCAAGTCGGGACTGAAGATGCTCCCGATGCTGAAGGGTGGCCGGGCGGGATTGGAAGCCTTGTTCGGCAAGGCGGCGAAGACCGGGAGTATCGTCACGAGTGAGAACGCGGCGAAGGCGGAAGCGGCGGGGGATGCGCTCAATGACATCTGGCTCACGTTCAAAAATACGCTGCTCATCACGGCGGCTTCGATCCTTCCCTTTGAAAGTTCCATCCAGTCCATCACCGAGAAGATCGTCGAGGCCGGGGGCGCGACTCGCCAGTGGATCACGGACAACGCGGGGCTCATCGTCGGCATCGGGGCCGCTGCGGCGGGTGGGTTCACCCTTAGCGCGGCGGGCGTCGTGGCGGGGATCGGAATCACGGCGTTGGGAACCGCGATCGGTGCCGTATCGACTCTGCTCGGGTTGGTGCTGTCGCCGATCGGCCTGACCGTGCTCGCGGTGGGTGGACTGACCGCCGCGTTCCTGACGCTGACGCCCGAAGGACGTGACGCTGCCAGCGCAATCGCCGCTTACTTCACGGACAGCGCCGCGACCTTCGCGACGACCTGGGGCGGGATTCAGGACGCACTGAAATCGGGTGACCTCGCGCTCGCGGGTCAGATCGCGATGGCGGGTCTGAACGTCGAATGGATTCGAGGGATCAACAAGTTGAAAGAGGGGTGGTCCGCGTTCGGCGAGCACTTCGTCGAGGGCTGGCACGACTCGATGTATTTGGTGAAGCAGACCACGTTTGACGGTATGGAGAAGATGCAGTCCGTTTTCAAAGAGAAGTGGTCCACGATGCTGCGGATCTCGGCGGCGGGATTTTCCCTGTTCGATTCCGAGATGGCAGACAACCTACGGTTCCTTGCGGACGCGAACGAGACGAACCCGGAATTGTTGCGGAAGTCAATCGGCGAGGCGCGTTTTGCGACTGACCGTGAACACGATGCCAAGAAGGATGAGAGAAAGGCGAAACGGGAAGCCGACCTCGCGAAGGCACTGGCGGAACTAGACGCGGCGAAGGCTCGCTTTGCGGCGTTGAACGCAAAGGCCGACGCGGCTGCGGACCTCGCGCGGTGGATCGACGAGCAGAAGAAGATGGGACCGCCAAAGCCCGAAGGTCGGCCGGGTGGCGACCCGCTCGCGGAGCTTGGCAAGCAGATGAGCGCGGGTCTGACACGGTCCATGTTTACATCCGGCGGTTTCGCGGCGCAGGCGGCGTCGATGCACAATCCCGTCGTCAAGGCCGTGAAGGACGGCAACGACCTCGCGGCGCAAGGACTCGTCAAGCAAGACGATTTGAACAGGCTCATGGAAAAGGCGATCCGCCAGAAAGCGAGGCTGGGTCCGTGAGCCTGACGCGCATCACCGAACTGGCCGACTCACGGGCGTTTAATTTCGACGCGGCCGACGGGTCCGCCACGTTCAAGTACATGGCGCTCGTCTCGTCCGACGACACGAATCCCGAGGACACGATCTACGATCGGCTGGCGACCGACGACACGCTCACGACAGCGATCACGCCGCGGGTCTGGAACAATCTCGTCAAGGGGTCGCCGAGCGCCACCCCGCTTGGCGGCGGGTTCTACTCGGCCGAGTTGCGGTACTTCACGCCGCAGGGAGGTGACGCGCCCGACCCCGGCGCCACGTACCCGCCCGGTGGTCCGCCCGCGCCGCCAACACCGACAGCGCCCTCCGACTCGACGCCGGTTTCGGCGGGCGGCGCGAACGGTGGGTGGACGCTTGAAATTGGCGGCGAGCCGTTCCGCATCCTCAAGAGTCTGGAGACGATTTCCAGGACGGGGTTGCTCGGTAGTGACCCGCCCAACTTTCACGGGCTCATCAACGTGGACGGCAAGGGCGAGCCGCAGGGCATCGACGTAAGCGTTCCGAAGTGCGAGTTCATCGTGACGAAGCGGTTCCCCATACTGACGTTTGGGTTCTACAAGACCATCCGGTCGCTCTACGGGAAAACGAACGACAAAGTGTGGTACGGGTTCAAGAAATCCGAAGCGCGGTTCATGGGCGCGTCGATTTCACTCGGCGAGGATGGCCAAATCAACGCGGTGTTCCGGTTCGAACTCGATGAAGAAGAGGGGCCGGAAGACCTCATTATCGAGGAAGGGCTGGAGGTTCCGCTGCGGCCGGGCCATCACCTGTTGTGGTTCAAGTACGGCGACTTCGAGCAGGCGGGGCCGCCGGTTCGTAAGGTGCCGCGAGTTCTCGCGGCCTACGTCGAGCGGATTTTCAAGGAGGGTGATTTCGCCCTCCTTCAACTAGGCGAGTAGGAGCAACGTCATGATCGCGAAAAGTTGTACTAGCGTCGGTGGCGAGTTCGTCGTCACCGTGGATGGCGAGCCGGGGGAGGTTCGGTTCCCGGTTGGCACGCCCATCGTTGCCAACGGCGTGCTACTTAGGAACGCGGTCGCCAACCTCCCGAACTGGTTGAAGACGCTCGCGACGCCGGGCAAATTCAAGGCGCCCGACACGGGGGAAATCATTGAGGTGCTGCCCTCCCCCTCGCGGCTGACGCTGACCACGGACGACGACGGCAAAGTAACCGGAGTACGATTCGACCAGTGATGGCCGACCCGCTAGCACCGGTCACGCCTGACGACCCCGTTCCGGGGGCGCGGACGTTCAACGCCGTGCTCCGCGCGTGCCGATCGGTCCGCGAGGGCAAGCACGACCCGCTCGCGAACCCGCGAACCAACCAGCAAGAGCATCGGCTGATTGTCGCGGTGAAGAACAGCGGGAGCGCGCTGGCGCCGCTGGCGATCGTGCGAGCGACGGGGACGCCGCTGACGCTGAGCACCGACTACTACAACGTGGACCGCAGCCCAGCACTTACCGTCGCGGCCCCGGCGGCGGACACGGATTACCCGCTCGTGATCCTCGACGGTATC
>Ga0137354_1000001_pt1 | contig 60503 bp, 91 predicted proteins | sample EasRivERMLT790_2_FD_104771 | JGI IMG/M metagenome (GOLD analysis project Ga0137354, IMG submission 104771) | Soil microbial communities from meander-bound floodplain in the East River, Colorado, USA - East River MetaG ERMLT790_2 | ecosystem: Environmental > Terrestrial > Soil > Floodplain ... | reverse complement strand
TGGCCCCAAATGGTGGGTTATTAAATCCAGGGCCATCTTTTATCATTCGGTATTCCGGGCTGGTTTTCATCCCAAACCCTCCCACCTCACTGGCAATTATTTTACTATTTGCCATTTCTATCATGCCAATTTCCCCGTACTCATCGGGGGTGGTACTGAATACCGTTGCCCCTAAAATTTCCTCCTTTATTAGTGTTTCATTCAGGCTTTTATCTTTTAATAAAATGCCTTTGCTGGGTAAACTTATTGTTAGGGGCAAAAAATCGTAGGGTACCAGGGGGGTTATTTCATCAAAGGCCTGCAGGGTTTGTAAATTCACCTTTTGGTCAAACCTATTAGAAAAGGTCATTATATCCCCGGTCATTTCCAGGGGAATTTTTGCATAACACTCATCCCCGCAAAAAAATTTGTATTGGGTAAATACCAGCTGGCCCCGGTACAATTCAGCCGGGCCGCCATCACATGCCTGTAAAATAACCATTGACATTACCCCCTCCACCCCATAGGTTTCATATTCCGTTTGTATCATTTCCAGGGCTTTGCCATAAAAACTAAAATCGTTTCCCTGGTAGTCAAAAATTATTCCATGTTTATCATTATCCCGGTTAATCACTATGGTGCAGGCATCAAAACCTATCGGCTCGTCAATGTCGGTTTCTACATTATCCCGGTCAATCAATTTAAATTCCCATTCCATACCTGGTATTTTTTTGGGGGCAATAAATTACAATTTGTATCGGGTATTTTTTATTTTAACCTGCCTGTTTTTTTCCATTAAATAGGCGCTGGCTCCATCTTCGTCAAAATTCATTATCATGCTGGGGCTTTTGGAATGCTGGGCCACACTTTGCCCCAGCCTGTCATAATCAATGGCTCCACCTGCATGGCCGCTGGCCCATCCTGGCACTGGTGTCATACTTCGCGGGGTGTATGCAATCTTTGCCAGGTATTCATCAAATTTTAATGCGTTCATGGCTTCCAGGGCTGGTTTATATTTCCTGGTGGCCTCAGCTGTAGCAACATATTCCTGGCCATGTACAAACCCCGCAATTTCATCCTGCCTTTTATTTCCTGTGTACCCACCCTTTTTAAATCCAGGCTGCTGGGCACTTATTTTGGCCACTGCCAGGGCGGTGGTGGCTGCCACTGCAGCTGCAAATATTATTGACGCTGGCCAGGGGGCTGTTGCAAATGCCTGGGTTACTCCCAATAGGCCATTAATTAGGGCCTGGCTCCTTTTCATTTTCTTTTCCTCTTCAAACCCCTTTAATTTGGCCTGCCGTTCCTTTGCAGCATATTTTTTATTGATATCATCCTTTTGCTGTTCTGTTAGATTTTTATTTTCCAGTTCTGAATCTTTGGCAATGTTTATAGCTTCCAGCTGCTTATCTAAATCAGCCTGTCGGCTGGCATTGGCCATCTCAAAAAACATATCTGTGGTTTGCTGGGCTGCCTGAAATGCTGCAGCTGTGGCCTGCTTTCTTATTTCCTCCTTTTTCTTTTCGGTTTCCTCTACTGCTTTTACTTCCGGGGCTAATTTATCCACCGTTATTTTTAAAAGTTCATTGGCCTGCTCTTCGGTGGCATCGGGTACATCAGGGGCCTTTTTTAAATCAACTATTTGCTGGTTATTATCCCGCCATATTTTGTACAAACGTTTGGCGGCCTCTGCATTAATGTCTATAATTTTTTGGTGTAATTGTGTTTCAATTAAAACCCTTTCTGTGGCTGTTAATTCATCATTTAATAAAATGGTTTCGGCTTCATACTTTGCCAGGGCTAATTGTTCGCTGGTGGCGTCTTTTGCTGCATTGGTTCTTACCTCTTCATTTAGGGTGGCGTTATCGGCTACCTCTAAATTCTCTTTAATTCTTTGTTGACTTTTAAATGTTTCCAGGCCCTCCACTGCAGCCCTTTCCCTGGCCATTAATTTATTCAATTCATCTAACCTTTTTTTATTATTCTCAGCTGTATCATTTAAAATTTTGTCGGCTGCATCCCTTTCCGTTTCTACTATTTGAAAGGTCAAAACCTCGTAATCTGTTTGCAGGTTTTTAACCGCTGTATCTGTTTCATCCACTGCAGCTGCCAGGGCCTTTGCCTTTTCTATTGTTTCAGGTTTAAATGTGTCGCTTAGGTCTGCCCCGGTTTCAATGGTGGCGGCTAAATCTTTGTATGACGTTTTAACCCCATCAATTGACTGAATCTCAGCAAAATCATCTTTTAGCTTTGCACTCAGTTCCCTGGCTTTTTCACCTTTCAATTTTACTACCCGCTGCTGGGCCTCTAAAATTTCTTTGTTGCTGGCTTTCCGGGCACTTAAAATAGCGGCCTCCAATTTTGCCCCCCGGTCTAATTCATCATTATAATCCTGTAGGGCTTTTTTCTGATTATCCAGTTTAGCTGTAAACTGTTCTGCACTTTCTGCAGTTTCGTTTATAGATTTCCCCCACATATTAAATGCTTCAATGGCCAGGTAAACAATGGCTATAAATGCCCCAATACCAGTGGCTAATAGTGCCACTCTTAGGGCCCTTAATGCCCCCGTACTGGTGCCCACTGCTACTGTGTAAATTTCATGGGCTATGGCTGCAGCCTTTAGTTTAAATGCTGATTGCCCGGTTAAAAAATTACCCACCTGTTGTAATCCCTGGGTAATGGCCATCACTGCATTTAGTTTAACTAAAACTTCCTGTAGTTCCTCTTCCTCCACTCCTAATAATGCAGCTGCCCCGCTGGCAATCTGAAAACCTGTTGCCAATAGTTGCACCCCTTCCACCGCTGCATCCAGGTTAGCTGTATCGCTACTTAAAACCCTTACCCTTTCGGCTGTGTCGCCTATTTGGTCCTCCAATTTGCCTGCAGCAATGGCCATTTGGTCAAATTTTTCCGTACCATCTAAACCCTGCTGCTCCATTGCTGCCAGTTCATCCTTTAAAAGTTTTAGCTGGGTTTTCAGGCTTACTGTTTTATTCTCTACCTGTTCAAATTTTTCCGGTAGTTCATCCATAACCCCGGCTGCCAGGCTATTTGTAAACTCATCGTAACTGGTGCCGGCTTCCTGCAGGGCGGTGGCAAATTCATTCATACTAATTCCAGCATCAGCCAGGGCCCCGGTGGTTAATAACTTCACCTGGGCGTTAAAACCCTGAATGCTTTTGCTCCCATCCTTTGCCCCTGCTATCAGGCTTTTAAATGATTTTAGGGCCTGGGTTTCAAAATCCTTTAATGCTTTGCCGCCAAATGCCCCGGCTGCAGCTTTTTTGGTTTGGTTTAATTTCTCAATGTATTGCCCCAGGCCGGTACTGGCATCAGCCAGTAATTTTTCCCTGGCTTTCATTTCCTCATTAGTTTTTTTGGCCTGCTCTTCGCTGGCTTTGTCGGCTGCTGTTACCTGGTCAATACCTTTTGCAACTTCCTGGGCGCCATCAATGCCCATCTGCACTAAAATGTTTTGTATCATTTCCCGTAACGGGTTTTAACTGGCGGGGGGCGGGGGTTCTCATTTTTTCGTTTAAAAAAAATAAATACCTCCAAATTGTTAGGCCTCGTATGGCCTCTAATTTTGCAGGGTCGTTACCTGCTAAAAAGTAAATTTGCCTCTCAATTTCTGTATCTGTGTGGCCGGCAACATTCGTAATAAATTTTCCAAATGTATTTTGTTTAGCTTTTCCTGTACCTGAATATAATTCTCTAAATTCCCTTTCAAATTGCTTAAAACTGGTAGTAACTCTATTAAGGGCCGTTGCAAAAAAAAATCTGCCCCGCCATGTTTTTTCCAGTGGGCCACCTTCCTGGCATTAAAACCATAATCGTAATCATCAATTTTTTCATTTGCAGGAAAAAAAACTACACTGGCAATTTTATAAACCAGTTCCATTTCCAGGGCAATGTTTAACCGCTGCTTTAATTGGTCGTTTAGCTTTTTAATTTCAAAAATGTTTATGTTTCGTTTCAGTAAAATGTTATCCACTGCATCCACATGCAATTTCAAATATTCTACGCTGCATTTCATTTTCATTTCCTCATAGAAAACCATTGTTTTTAATCCCCTCAGTGCAGGGGTGTTATTAAAATCAATCAGCTGGTAATAATCAATACCCCCGCATGTAAAGGCCAGTTTTGTTTCGTAGCTGGTAACGGGGAAAACGTTTTTTTTAAATATCCAGTTAATCAGTTTTTTAAATATCATGCAGTTTCATTTTTTCTTCCAGCTGGTATAAATGGCCGGCTTCAATAATCTGATTAAATTTTATTATCCTAAAATTGGCCGGGTTTATTCTTATCCTTACCCACCTGTTTTTTGTAGTGTAACAATCAAAACCTTTTTTACCTGGGCACCCACAAACGCTGCAAACCCATCCCGCTGCCCTCAGCCTGTTTGCCTGTTCGTTCATTTCGTTGCTTCTTTTTCTTTAAATAGTGCCTGCTCATGTAACCTTTCGTTTTTTTCTTCCTGGTCGTGGTACCAGCCTATAATAGTTGCTACCAGGTAATTAACCCCACCCACCTGCAAAATCAAAAAAACATAATCCACTGTAATTTCAAAATACTGGTAGGTGAACAGTAAACCCCAAACACTGGCCATACAAAATACACAATCATACAGGGGCTTTTTTAAATATAGTTGGGCTTCCATTGGTAACCAGTGCAAAACCCAATCAAATACCCTGGGCAAAAAATCGAATACCATCCCAGGTTTCATGGCCCCGTACATGAAAATAATTTTCAGGCTGGTTAATAACGTAAGTTCCAAACTAAATTCCATGCTGGGGTTAAATGTACAAACTATTGGCCCCTGGGCCATTTTCCACCCCCTGGGGGGTAAGTTAGGGGTAAGGTGGGGGTAAGTATCAAAATAAAAATTGCGCTCCCTGGTGGGGTCGCGGGGGGGGTCGCAAAACCGCTATAAATGCTTCCTGGTAAGGTTTCCGGGGGTCGCGGGGTGGGGTCGCAAAATAACCCCCTGTGGGGCACAAAAAAACCAGCCCTAAAAAGGGCTGGTGTTAACGATAGTTGCCCCCATTAAAATGGGTGGCCTCTCAGAAAAGCTATTTAAATTTCATAACTATAACCCCAGCATTTATGCCCCTGGTGGCGTCTAATCTGCCCCGGTAATAAGTTAACCGGGGCTTTGTTTGGGTATCTTTTGCCAGCTGTTTTAATCCCCTCCTTATTTTTCCCTTTTCAGCATCAGTAAACCCCAGGGGGTTACCTCTTCCATTCTTACCAGCCATTTTATTTTTCCAGTTTGTTATACCTGGGCAATATTTCGGGAAAAATAAATAGGCCTTTACATATTCAAAGGCCTTTAAAACCCTATCAGTTTGGTAAACCATAAAGGTACTTTTACAGGTTAATAAATACGGGTTCCTGGGGGGTTATACATTCCGGGGCCATTGCTTCCAGTTCCATGCCATTGTCAAATTTTACGCTTACCCTGTAGGGCCTATCTTTTGCCGGGCTGGTGCCTGTTACGGTACCAGGTAATAATACATCATGGCTCATTTCAATAAATACCCGGCTGCTTTCTCTGTGGTGGTTTTCCATAATTGGTGGTGGTGTTTTTAAAAATCTTTATAAATGGGGTTTGTAGTTTCATCAATCATGGCGGCAATTTGCTTTTTTACTTCCTGGTAATTCTCAACAAATTTTTTATAGGTTTCCCTGGCCTCCTTTACTTCATCCCTTATTTCATCCCCTTTAAAACCGATTTTTAAAAAGTTGGTTTCAATGTTTATGGAATGCTGTTTTAAATGTACCAGGTAAGAAAATTTTTTGCTGTTGTAAATAGTGGCATCAATTTGGCCGGTGCCGCTGGTGGCCATTAATGGCCCCACCCCTATTATTTCGCTGTCTTTAATTAACGTTCCTTCAATTTCCATAATCGTGTTTTTAATTGGTGTTTAAATTGGGTTGCTTTCCGGTTTCTAAAAATTGTTTGTGTAGTTCAATCACCTGGGCTTTTAGTTCGCGTAAATCTGTTAACCCATGTTTTATGTAATCCCCGTAAAAAATTGAATATGGCCAGTTTGCTGTAGGGTGGCCACAATGCTGCACCCCCCACCCAGGTAAATCTTTTCCATCTAATAATAAAAAATACTGGGCCCCACACGTTGGGTGGGCAAACCATTCTTTTTTCCAGCTGTAACCTTTTTGCACTGTCGCGGTTTTTTTCATAGTGGTGTTTTTTATTTGGTTAGTTCTAAACAACCTTTAATAAATAAAATTATTACTGCTAATACTATCACTAATTCAGGGTTAGTGCTGTTTGCTCTTCGCGCCATTGGTAGTGTTTTAAATGGTTTAAAATCCTGCTTTTAAAATAGCATCAGCCAGCTGGTTTGGGCTCCATCCCGGCTTTTCCGTTTCGATAAACTTAGCAATCACCAGGGCCAGTTTTCCCCGCCTGGTTAAACCCAATAATGCTGGGGTTTCCTGTCTAAACTTTACCATGTGTACGTCAAAATCATCCAGGCTGTTCATAACGCTTTCTTTATCCGTTGGGCTGGGTATGTGGTACCCTGCTGTTGATAGGCCGTTTCTCAGGCTGTTTAATGCTTTAATTAAATGTTCGTTGTTTTCCATTGGTAATGGGGTTTTAATCGTTAATAAATAAAATTTGGTGGTAATATAAAAAAATGCCTCCACCAAATGCCAATTATGTGGGGCTGCCCCAGGTCGTTAACTGTTTGGCAACTGCTCAGGCCTGCAGGGGTATCAATCTTTTTTTCCACTATATAGGTTTTGCCTTTAGTAAAACATTTGCCCCGGTTGTAAAGGTTTGTTTTCGCGGTAATCCGGGTAAGTTCAATAAAATCTAATTTCTGTAAATCCATTGGTGTTTTGTTTTAAAGGTTAACCAAAAATTGCTTTGTACTGGGCTTTGCTGCACTTTTCCAGCTTAACTATTATTTGTTTATGTTCCTGGGCTATTTGGCTTATAATGTAGGCCTCACCCAGCTGCAGTGGGTTTGTAAACGTTGTGCCCCCATGCGTTAAAACGGTTAAATGCAAATACTTTTTTTCCATTGGTGTAATTTTTTATTTATACAAATATAGTGTACGTTTTATTTCACACAAATAAAAAAATAAAAAAAGCCAGGGTAAAAACCCCGGCTGTAACAATTGAATAGAAAACAAACTTTAATTAGTTTTTAAAACCTTTGTCGCGGTTCATTAGTTCATAAATAATACCGTTTGGGTTATCAATCATATCCAGTAATTGCACCCCCGATAAAAGGTTTTTATGGGCTGCAATTTCATGCTGCAATAATTCAATAAAGGTTTCTAATAATTTAATGGTGGTGGCCAGCTGGTATTCTGTGTAGTTTTCTTTTTCCACCATGCTTTTGCCTGGCACATCATTATTAAAAATGGTGTAATCTGCCACTAATGTTTTCGCTGTTACTATCTGCAAAACCCCTTTCATGGTTCCTGCATCATCCTGGGCAACTTCCAGGGCATCAGCTAAAACCATTAATCCAATAAACCCGGCTTTGTTCATCCTGGTTTTAAATTCGCCTAAAATATCATGTAATAATTTTCTTTTTGCCTGGGCTTCCGGGCTCTTTTGTGGTTCCATGTTTACTTTGTTTTTATTGGTTTGTTATTAAAGTATTTCCCCCTCTAATGAAATAACATTATTGTTTATTAAATCGTATGCCTGTCTGCCATACCAGCCCTGTAATTGCCAGCAAAGTTTTGTTTTAATCAAATAGGCCCAGGCCTGTATTATTTCATCACCGCTGTAATTAAACCCATCAAAATTTTCCACACAATCAATGGCTTTTAATGGGCTCCATTCAATTTTATTTTCGTTCATGTGGCTGGCTTATTTTTCCTGGCCCCTTAAAACGGCTATCCAGGTATTCTATAACATATTTTGCATAACCAGTTACAAAAGTATTACCCTTAAAAACAAAACTGGTTTTACCCTGCTTTGCTGCATAATTATATAACTGTCGTAACTCCCTAAACTCATTAAAAGTGCATTTTAAAATGTCCATGTAAGTGGTGTTAAACCTGCAGGCCTGCAGGCTGGTTAATAAATAAAATACCTGGGGGTATTATTCCCCAGGTATTGCCCCGAATTTTTGCGCTAAAAGGTGCTGTATTTTGGTGCTATCCCCAGGCAAATGGTGAATGGTTGCACTCAATTGGCCGGCTACATAACGCCATCCTGTGTAGGTGCCCTGGGTACGGCTGTAAAGGGCGTTTTCTACGTTCTTTGTAAAGGTGAAAATACAGGTACCAGGGGCAACTTTGGGAAAACTAAAAAATGTTTGTTCCATTCGCGGTGGTGGTGTTTTTTATAGGTTAATTATTGCATTGCTGCTTTTCTATCCGGTACCAATCAATATTTTCCAGCTGGCTTTCTACCCATGCCCATGCCAGCTGCCTGGTTAAAAACCCTTTTTTTATATCGCATGGCTGGCCCTTTAAATAATACAATACCTGGTACATATTATTGTTGTTTTGCTGTTAACTCTTTCAGCATTTCCCTAATGCCTTTTTTAATGGCTCTTTCCTCTTCCAGTGTAAAGGTAACGGGGTTACCCCTTCCATTTTTCCCCCTCATTTTATGGTTGTAACTCCTAATATCAGGGCAGTAAATTGGAAAAAATTTATCTGCTTTTATAAATTTAAAAACATCGTTCATGTTGTTTGTTTTTTAGTTGTTGTTAAATCATTTGTTTTTATAGCTGTTTTAATTAAATGCTGGCTGGTGGCAACTTTGGGGGTAAAACCTGTATCAAAATACATTTCCTTTCCTTTATAACCTACCCTTACCCTGTAAACGTTTTCGTGAAAATGGTTATTTATCAAACCTGGCCCCAGGGGTTGCCAGTTTATAAAAACACTTACCCCGTTTAGTTTAAAATAAAAATTTATGGTTTCCAGTTTAAATTTTAGTTCCTGCATGTGGCTGGGTTAAAGGTTAAATCATAGGGCTGGCCATCCAGGCCCCAGCTGAACGAATACCCCAGGGGGGCCAGGGCATTATTAACCCGGTTACATTCGTGGTATGGGTCGCTGTCGCAATCATACCCATTTAAAATGGCCTGCACTTCCGCTGGCAATAATTCCGGCTGCTCAAATAAATCCATAGTGTTTGTTTTGTTTTTTATTGAATGCAAAAGTAAGTGTATCATATTTTATACACTTACTTTTTTTAAAATATTTTTTACATAACCCAATCTTCCACACTTTCAACAATGGCCCCGGCTTCCACCACTGCTTTTACTTCTGCCAGGCTGTGTGCAGCTGTAAACGTATGGCCAATTTTGGCCTCCACCTTTACATATTCATCTAACAGCTGGGGGTTATGTTTGCCGGCAATTACCAGGGCCTGAAATGGGCTAAAAATGCAAAATACGCAACTTAGCCGGGGCATACCTAAATCATAGGCCGGGTGGTATTCCAGGCCTGCCCCTTTAATGGTGGCCCAAACTTCAAAACTGCTCCAATTGTGTATCGGCAAATAATCATAAACCTTTCTTTTTTTGCTGCTTATCCTGGTATTTAAAACCAGGGTTTGCTTTTTGGCCCTATCTGCACTTTCCTGGGCCCTAAAACCGAAAACGTGCAATACTTTACAATCCCCCAGGCCTTTGGTTAATTTGGTTACTACCCTGGCCCCTGCACCCCTTTTAAATTCACTGGTACACCACCTTTGTTTTTTAGCTGGCCATTTGCCCCTTTTCTCTGCATATTCCAGTAAACTAATTTCCTGGCCGGCTGCATCCCTGTATTTAGAAACTTCAAAACCCCATCCAAATTTCCTGGCCTGCCTTTCTGCCAGTTCCCTGGTGCCTGGCCATTCCATTTTACCTAAACATTGGTGGCTCACAAAAATTTTATCTGCAGGAAAATTTTGTTCCTGGGCCATCCTGTTAATTTCCCACATACTGGCCAGGCTATCTTTACCGGCGCTGCTGTTAATAATAATCAAAGTGTATTCGTGTAAATTCATGGGGTGTAATTTGTGGGGGCTGGTTAGGCCCCCGGTGTTTTTTATAAATTCGCGTTTTTATATTCTTTGCCATCTATTTTGTAGGCTACCAGGAAATTTTTTAAAATCGTTCCTTTAAATTCAAAATCTCTATAAACTGGCTCAATTATTCCCTTTTCAATTAAATTTCTATATGATTGCCGTAACCTGTTAGGCAAAGTTTCTTTTTCACTTTTTAAAATTTCAATTGCTGCGTTTTCTGCTGGGGTGTTTTTCGTGTTTTTCATATCTTTTTGTTTTGTTACACAAATATAGGTGTAATAATTTAATTACACCAAATAAATTTTAAAAATATTTTTTTACGCATAAAAAAAGGCCCCTGGTGGGGGGCCTGTAATACGCAATTAATAACTGCTTTTGTGCCAGGGTTCAAAGGCCAATTTAAAAAATAGTTTACCACTCCATTTAAATCTATAGGCATAAAACCCACCAGTGCCACCACTATAACTTTCCTCCGGCTTTCCCTCAGTTAATGCCCTATCCAGGCAACTGTAGGCCGTTGTTTTAATCTCTTCCAGGTCGGGGGTTTTATCCCTCCATTTCCAGCCTGTTAATACCATATAGGCCAGCACTTTTTCAAATGGAAACTCATTGTAAATGTCTGCAATTTTTTCGCGGTCGGTTTTTTGTTCCATAACGGGGTGTTTTAAATGGGGGCTGGTAGGCCCCCGGTGTTTTATTAAAAAGTTTTTTTTGCAAACCAGGTGGGTAAATCTTTAACCATAAACAGGCTGCCAAATTGGGTAAACCCGGTGCCAGCTGCTTTTACTTCATAAACAGTACATAAACTTTTTGGCACCCAAACGCTTTTAGCACTTTCGTGTAACCAGCTGTTATTAGTAATAACAACTAAAAAGGCTTTTTCACTTACTCCTTTAATTTCTAAATTAAAAGGGTGTTCTGAAAACCTAACGCTATCCCCTTTTTTAATTTCCTGTATCATGTTTTTTGCTTTTGTTACACAAATTTAAGTGTAAACAATTCATTACACCAAATAAATTTTATTTTATTTTTCGGCTCCTATTAAATCATGCCAGGGCTTTACCCGGTAAAACATAAATAGGGTGGCCTGTATGGCGTTCCCTTCATCCTGGCTGCAGGTAATATTAATAAATGCTGCTTTCCATTCCAGGCCACATTTGGGGGCCTCTATGCGTATAATTTTTTCAACCTTTTCCTGGTAGGCTTTTTTTTCCAGGTATTCCAGGCCATAAATTTTGGGAAATTCAAAAATCAGTGTTTTCATAATGGTGTTTTTAAACTTTAGGTAATCCGTACATTTCCCTGGTTACTTTCTTACCAAAATAACTTTTATCCAGGTGTAATAAAAACAATTTGGTTAACTCTTCATCCAGGTTAAAAATTATTTCCTGGCCATCTTTGCTGGTGGCTTTAATTTCCAGGCAATTGCCATCTTTACGGGGCATAACAAAATTTAAATCCTGTGGCTTTGCTCTGTACCAATAGGCTGGCCGGTGCCAGTTTCTAAATGTTGGTTTTTTCATGGTGGTGTTTTTATAGGTGTAATAAAAAAAAGGGCCTGGGGCCCTGTGGTTAAACTTTTATTGAATGCCAGGCCACATAAACCCGGCTATCTTTTTGGGCCAATAATATTTCATCTAACGTGGCGGCCTTTGCCTTTGTTTCATCAGTAAACGGGGCATAATAGGCATTTTCACCATTTACGGTTATCTGATAGGTTTTTTTCCCTTCATCATCTTTTTTTTCAATCAAAAAAATTTCTGTTGTTTTCACTTTTACATTAATTGTCTTTGGCATGGTGCTGTTTTTTATTGGTTTTAAAAAACCCAGGGCCGGGGCCCCAGGTGGTGTTTGTTTATTTGTAGGCTATCGGGGCCGGTTCTTTTCCAGCTGCAATGCAGTGTTTAACGTGCCTGGCATGGTCGCCTTTACCGATTAAATCTAACCTGCCAAAATAATAACTGCCTCCAATAGTGCAGGCCACATATTCGCGGTTGCTGTTCCTGGTGCTGATTACTTTGCCGGTTTCATCTATAACGGTGTAACTAAATTTGGCTGCTTTGTTTCCGGTTTCTTTTACGATTAATTTGTAATTCATAACTGGTGGTTTTTTTATTTGTTTCCACAAAGTAAGTGTAAACAAATCATTACACCAAATAAAATATAAATTATTTTTTTCAGCTGGTAAAATGGTTGTCTAATCTTTTAACCTCTGTTACTGCCTGGCTGGCCTGGGTTAATAGGCCATCCTCTGCCCACTCCCCTGCATGGCTTAAAAGTGCAGGCCTTACCATTTCGTAATATTCGTATTTGCTGCAAAATACCTGGTGGCCATTTTTAATGGCATAAATGGCATCATGTATAACATTGGCCCCCTCCGGGTCGGGTACATAGTGCTGCATACTGCCAGCTGCAGGCCATTGGGGCTGTAGGGGCTCCCAATCGGGCCCTGGCAATACATTTACCTGCACTCCCTTTAAATTGCCTGCATCGGGTTTAAACCAGGCTAAAAACGTATTTAAAAAATACCTTAACGTATCTAATGCATCAGCCTGCTGGGCGGGGTCATCCCTATCCAGTTTTAAAATGGTACCATCAGCCCTCCTTTTTACATTCACCAGGTCAAAAACCAGGGCTGCAGCATCAATGCCATGTATTACAATGTCATAATAGGCCAGGCATGTATTAACGTGGGTGGAATTTTTGGCCTGCCTGGGGTTTGGTTTTGTTTGTAGCTGGTTATCTGATAGGCCCAGGTATTGTTTTATTAAAAGGTAGTGGGTAACCTGTTCTGCAAATAGGCTGCTTTCTGCATTCCCGTTATAATCCCCGGTTACAATAAACAGGGCCCCTGGGTATAATTCCAGTATGTGTTTGCACATGCCATCAACCCCGCTTTTAGGTATGCGTATGGTTCTTAATACTCTAATCTTTTGCCGGTAATGTTGTATTACTGTGCAGGTCATTGGGTTTCGGTTAAAATCCCATGATAAATAAACAGGCTCGTTTTTGTTTAAAATAGGGTGGGGTATTGTTACGCCATTGCTAACGTGCCGGGCCCTGTTAAATGAGTATGCCCAGGGGCTCCCATTTTCAATGTTACCCCATTTACCCAGGGTAAAAACCTGGTACCAGTAAAAGTTTGTATCTTTTAAACTTTCGTGAAATGCCACACGCTGGGGGCTCACATAGGGGTTATCATGGTATGTTACATGGGTACTCCTATATTTTAACCTTATCAGTTTTTCACCATTTGGGGTGGGTATTTTTAACTCAATGGTTCCGGTAAAATTTACCTGGCCAGGGTATTTGGCAAAAAACATTTTATAAATCCAAAAATCTTTATAATCCGGGGTGGTGGCTTCCGGGTTAAATGTTATCCATAGTTTAACTGGGCCATAATCTGAACGTAACCCGGTAATAAGGGTAATAAATGCCTCTTCACTTATTTGGCTGCCCTCTTCCACCCAGGCATCACTGGGGTTTGTAAATGAACGAATTTTGGCCGGGTTATCCATCCCCCTGGGGTGGAATGTTCCCCCAGCAATACAGGTTATCCCTAACAGGCCGGTGGTGAATTTAAAAAACCTTTCAACGTTCCACTGCTCTGCAGTGTCTTTAATCATTTGCCATTGGGCATCCCTAATACTTTCGTGGGTTTCCTTAATCAATAGGCATCTAAAGTAATTTGGTTTCATGGCCCTTTCAACCATCAGCTGGGCCAAAAATTTACTTTTGCCACTGTCGCGTCCTCCCCATATTAACTCAATATCAATATCATTTTCATCTAAAAGGTGCTGAAAACAGGGTAAATAAACATCCCTATCAATTGTTACATAAACGCTTTTTTCTTTCATCCCTGGGGGGCTTTTATATCCTGGTTACATGAATGTGTAACCCATCCTCAATTTCCACTGGTTGCATGGCTTTGCCCTCTGTCCTATCAAAAATTTCCTTTATGGCCATCAGGTTACCCTTTGCGGCCTGCCTCAATAGGGCCCCTATAATAACCTCCCTGGTGGGCATGGGTACCCGTATGGTAATTTGTTTATCTGTTAGGGGGTCAATACCAGTTACCATAATATCCTTTTTACTCTTCAATTGTTTTGTTAGTAAATCGGTTAAAATTTTTGTGCTCTTCCTCCCCCTGTTTGGTGGCTGGTTTTCTTTTGTAAATGGGGCTCTGCCATCTGCAGGCCTTATTTTTTGGTAACCCCCAGGCATAAAAAAAGGTTTATTGTTTTAAAATGGCTTTACCGTTATCAATCAGTTTTAAGTTATCCCAGTGGGTTAATAGTTTCCATATTGCCTCTTCCGGGGTGGCGGCTATTTTGGCCAGTTTGTTTTTTACCAGGTTATAATTTTCCTCACTATTGTACACCAGGTTAATGGTAAAATCCGGGGTGGTGCTGGCATTAAATTCTACTTTCTTTTTGCCGGTTAAATCGGGTATATCCAGGCCCCAGGCTTCCAGCTGCTCTGCCTCCCAGGTATCTGCCAATATATCCCAATCCCAGGCCCCAAATGTGGCGTTATCTTTTATAATAAACTCCCTTTTTTGGTCGGCTGTTAGTTCACTGGTTCGTTTTATCCAGCTGTCGGGTACTTCCACCACTCCCATTTCCACCAGGGCCCTGTACCTCATATTTCCCCCCAGTACCATATTATTTTCATCCACTACAATGGGCCTAAGTTCCATCATTTGGGGAAAATTGTGCAGGCTGCCCATTAATTGCCTGAATTTTTCATCTTTTATCTGTCGGGGGTTTTCCCCGTTAATGAAATAGGTGGATAGTTTAACCATAGTGGGTGTAAAGGTATGGGGCAAAAAAAAACCCCCAATTTTTCAACTGGGGGGGGTGTTGCTGGTGCTGGGGCTGGGTTATTTAAACCAGGTGCTAATACTGCCATCAGTATTTTTCCGGGTTTCCAGGGTTTCCGGGTCAATGCCTTTTTGGTCGCAAATTTCACACAAAAATGCATGTGGTTTGGGGCCAGTAATAATTACCGTTTGCCTGGTTAGTGGGCTAAACTTAACGGTGTTGTTTTCAAATACCACTCCCACTACCCCTGGCTGGTACAAATCAGGGAAAATGGGTTTAAAATCTTCTTTTAAAAATCCTAAATCTAAACATGGGTGAACGGCTGCAAATGTTTTCATAACTGGGGTGTTTTTTTATTTTAATTTTTGCTGTTGTTTGCGCTCTTCCTGGCTGGTGTTATTTATACCAGGGTAGTTTTTATAAATTTTAAACTGGGCTTCCATTTCGGCTTTTTCGGCTGCCTCCCTTTCCTCTTCTATTTCCTCCAAAATCGTGTACAAATAGGCCCCAGCATTCAGGCCGGTATTTCCTGCCTGGTTGCCATTATCCAGGGTTAACCTGTAGGCCGTTATTAAATTGGGGTTTGTTTCATCCCAGGTCAAAAAACTTTCTATCTCTGTAAATTCTTTGGTACCTGTGCAGGTGGTAATAATCAGTTTCATGGTAATGTTTTTTACTGCAAAATCCCGGTTTTATCCGGGTTATTTGCTTAGGCAAAAAAGGCTTTTATTTTTCCAGGGCCGTTTAATTTCATTCCTGCCTGGTTTGCTGCCTGCCTTTCGGCAAAGGCTGGTACCGTTACCCAGGCAATGTTTGTAAAATTTTCGGTCGTTTTAACCTCAAATAAAACGGTTACTAACTTAGTTTCTGTGCTGTAAAAATCTTTAACGTTTTTCATAATCGGGGGTGTTTTTCTGTTTTGTTTCCACAAAGATAGGTGTAACTAATATTATCCACCAAATTTATTTTTTAATTTCTAAAAATATTTTTTAGGGCATAAAAAAACCCAGGTTAAACCTGGGCCCAATCTTTATAATAAAGGCAACAAACCTGGTTACTTAAAACCATTTCGCCAATGTCGGATTTTTTCAGTAATCCAATGGGCTGCCAGGCTTTGGTATTTATTACCTTTTCGCTACCATCGGCAAACCTGGCAATAAAACTGCAGGAAACATTTTCCCTGGTTTTTTTGGTTTCCATAACCATAATGCTGCGGGTAATAACTACAGGTAATAAAACCATAAAAAAGGGCCAGTTTTTAATGTGGTGCCTCCACATTTGTTTCACAAACATAGTGTAATTTATTTATTACACACAAATATATTTTTAATTTATTTTTCCAGGCATAAAAAAACCCGGTGGTTAACCGGGTGCTATTTTACATATCCAGGGTGGGGCCAGTATAACCCGGCGCTTATTCGTTCCTGAATAAACTTTTTGTTTACGGTGCCAATGGTACCAGTAATGGTTTTATAACAATAGTTACTGGCTTCATCCACCACACTGGTTAAATGCCAGGCCTGGTGGCCACTGGTGCAAAGCAATCTTTCAATTGCTAAAAAAATTTTATCCTCTGCTGTTAGGTTAGTATGCATAACCAGGGCCAGTTTTTTATGTGGTGCCTCCACATTTGTTTTTTACTGCAAAAACCCGGTGTTATCCGGGTCATTTTTTAGCTTAGGCAAACTTTGTAGTTATTTCCCCCCTTATTTTCTGCAGTTCTGTTTAATGCTTTCTCTATGCCATTTTTTGCAAAGGTGCTGGCCTGAAAAAATACATATTCCTGGCCGTCTATTTCGTTGTACTCATAACGTTTGAAACATGCGTTATTAAATGAGTTGATAAAATTTTTAATGTCGGTTACTGTTTTCATTTCTTTTTTGTTTTGTGTTACAAATATATGTGTAACCTTTTTATTCCACCCAAATTATTTTTTTTTAATTAGTCGGGCCGGTGTCAATGTTGATACAATAATATTTCCATAGTGGAAAATTATCTGCTTTCATACTTTTAATTTCTGCCATCATTTCCGGCTCATTGGCTTCAATATCTTCCATTTCTGCTGTGGTGGGTGCCCTTAGTGTTAACCTGTTCCCGTTGGGCTCAAATAAGCTAACGTTTAGGCAAAAACCGCACAAACTTAAATCACCAGGCCTGGGGGGCCCCCCTGCCCCGCTGGCTGCGCCATCGGCTTTTTCCCTGCAGTGGGGGCATACTAAATTATCATGGGGCATTAGGTTAATGGTAAAATTTCCTGGTTTCATTCTGCTTTTTTTAATCGTGTTTGGTAATTGGCCTGCATGGTTTCTTTTATCACATCAATTAGGGCCTGGGCCTGCTGTGTGGCCACTACGCTGGTAACCCTGGCTATTTCATCAGCATTAACACTATTGCCCATTATTTGGGCGTACAATGGGTTTGCCAGTATTCCTGCCAGTATTTGGGGGCTGTAGTAAAACAGTAAATAGTTTTCCCATTCTGCCTCGTCATGTTCTAAAAAATCGGCTCTGCTTTTCATAGCTGTTAAATGTAGTATTTAGGTTTTAAAATTTTTCCCAGGTGTAAAATAAAAACATCATCTAAATAATCAGGGTGCCAGGTTTCCTTTGCCGGGCCTATGGTTATTTTTTTCAGTTCCACCATTACCCTGGGCCTGTTGGCATCATAACCGTTAATAAATAAAATAGCGTTGTAATATGGGTATTTTAAAACTTCCACCCCTTTTTCAATCAGTTCCTTTAACTGTTCTTTTTCCAGGTGTCGGTATTCAGGCCACACTAACCGGCTTATCCAGTGGGGTTTTAATACCCGGTACTCTTCCACCTTATGGCCACTGGCCACCAGGTCAAACCATTTTTTATCCAGGGTTAAATACAGTACACTCATGGGGTTAATAGTTTAAAAAATGGGGGCTGGGTTAAAACCCTGCCCCGTTAACCAATAAAAAAATACAGTAAAAGGAAACTAAATGTAAAAAAATAATTACACTTTAAACCATTTTAAAAACAATGCAATTATTTTTTTTATTATCCCAGGTTTGTTTTGTTTTATAATCTGTGGGGGTGGCTGTGTGGGTATTGGCTGGGGCTGGGGCTGGGGCGGTGGTGCTGGCTGGTAAACTTCATTTTGTTTTATTACCTCTTTTATATCACTTTCATTTTTTATATTCCTTTCAACTTCAAAAATTTTTGGCGTTAAATCCAGGGCTTTTTCATCTTCGGTGGAATAAACCCGGTTTTCAATTTCCCCCTTTCCTTTTGTATGTTCATCAATCCAAATTAACCCGGTTTTGCTTTTTCTATAATGGCCCCTTACTATCCATTTTTGTATGTGTCGCTGGTATTCTCTAACGGGCTCCCCAGGTTCCTTTTTAATAATTGGTTTATATGTTTTACATTGCCGTAAATCAACGTACCCAGTATATCTATAAATCGTTTTAAACTTACCCAGCTGGGTTTCAATTTCTTTATTAAATGCTGTTGTTATTTCTTCCGGTTCCTGTTTACTTACATAATACAACAATGCGTAAACAGTATAAATAAAGGCTTTGCAATTAATTTTATTAACATCTTTTAGGGCTTTGTTTAAACTGTGTTGCAACATGCCTTTTGCGCTTTCTCTTCTAAATCCAGGCCTGTTATAAAAAGTATGCTCTAAATTAACGGCTTCCTTTATTAAATCTTTTATATCCGGTGGGCATAGTATGTCGTTTTTTTTTAGGTTATTTAATGACAAATATTTTATTTCATAGGTTGGGCTTTCCAGGGTTAAATTATCCATTCTTTTAAATATCCAGTTACAAATTACACTTTGGTCGTCATAAACAAATGTGGTAAATATTGCCTTATCAGGGTCGGTTAAATCAAACGTTATTACACTGCGCTGCTCTTTGCCTAAAATATTATCAACTATTAACAGGCCTGTTTTTGTAAATAAATCAGGTTTTTCTTTTAAATACCAATCATAAAAATCTTTACTGGTGGCTTTGTTTTCATCATTACAAAAATCAATCATCCTGCTTACATCATCATAATTGATAACAATACTTTTATTTATTCCAATGGTATTGGTAAAATTGTTTATTGTTTGCATGTTCGCGTTTTTTATCCGGGCTTTACCAAAAAATAAAAATGGCAAAGGTCATGCCGGCAAAAAAGGTGGTACTTCATAATCCAGTTAACCATAATTTGCCGGCGCTGTTCCTTTGTTTGGTACTGTTCCCAGTATTCAAAAATTTCATCCTGGTACACCAGGGCAATTTTTCCCTGGTTCAAATTTTCAATTTTCGGGGGCCTGCCCATTTATGCAAAATCTTTGGGCACCATTTTTTTTATCCCTACATATTCAGCTGGGGGGGTGGGTATTTCCCGGAAAACTGGCCGCCATAAATGCAAACAGTAATCATGGTTATTTACATAATCAGCCTGGGCCGGGTGCAGCTGCATAACGGTTTCGTTTTCGTTCCAAAACTGGTTTTTTACAAATACCATTTCCTCCCAGGTGGGGCACCTTTTAACCATCTTTTTTCCATCCTGTAGGGTTACACTCACATGCTCCCAAACTTCATCCATGCCTTTGCCATCACTGCACATGCAGGCCAAAATGTAATCATCAATTTTGTAATGTGGGATTAAAAAAAATCCATTGTTTCCATCAGCCCTGGTGGTTAATAAACTGGGGCTTACTTTCCTGGCCATTTTATGGGCCTGGGTCAATCTGTGTTTTTCCGGTGCTGCTTTCATTTTGTTTTGTTTTTATATGGTTTAAATAATCATCGTATGTTTTAAATTTAGGGGGGTTAAAATATCCATTATCCCCGTTAAAATATTCCAGGTACCCGGTGGCCTTTTCGTGTGTTTCCCTGGCTGCCTCAAATGCGTTTCTTCTTTCATGAAATAATACTATTCCTATTGTGGCCTGTATTTCATCCACAATTACCCCTGGTACTTCTAACCTCAGTGCCATTAATTGCCGCTGTAATAGTTCCCAGGGGCTTAATGGTGTCAATTTAAACGGGCTGGTTATCATAAATCAATGTTTAATGTATTAACTGCCTCTTCCATTGCTTCCGGGCTTCCTGGGGCTGGCTTAATTAATGGCGTTAGGGAATATTTTTTTTGTACCCAAACGTAAAAACCGAATGGGGTACCGTTTTTAAATTCGTTGGTTTGTTTATATAGTTGCCATGCATCATCCCAGCTTTTATGTGGTTTCATATATCAAATTTTAAATGTTTTGCGGCCTCCCTTAATGCCTTTATTTTTTTAAACTCTTCACCGTTCTGTTGCTCTAACCAGGCATCAACTTTTTTTTGGTTTTCCCGGTGGCGTTTTTCATCGGGCTGGTTCCATTCGCTTTCCGGTATTGGCCCCAGTATTTCATAATTACTCAGGTGGGCGCTGTAACTATCGGGGCCCCCACCAGCATAAATTTTTTTTAATCCGTACCCATCGGAATTATCAATTAAAAATTCATAATCCTGGTGGTAAATTAAAACGGCCTGCCTTTCCTCCCCTATAAAAGCATTCTGCCAATGGCCCACTGGGTTTTCCACTGGTAAAATTTTCACCAGGCAAACGGTGTAATTAATCGGCTGGGTGTAGTTCCAAAATCCTTTTTTCATTGTCGTGTTTTTTTATGTGTTTTAAATTTTATAACGTTCACGCAAATTTGCCGCTAAATCAGGGGCGTATTTTTCTATTTCATCAGCATAAATTAAAATGGCTTTTTTACTGGCTTTTACATGGTTAGGTTCCCCGTTTTCATCTAATCGTAAAATAAAATATTCTGCATTATCTTTTACCGGTTCCAAAATCGGTTCATATTTTGGGCCTAATATTCCGTTCCCTTTATATTTATACCCTTTTATTTTTTGTATAAAATATTTTGCATGTAACCCGGTGGGGTTATCTTCTTTAGTTGGTAACATATTTTTAAATTAAATCGGGTAAAATTTCCGGTGTTTTCAGTTCAAAAATGGCGTTGCTGTACCTGGTAAATTTTGGGTGGTACCCTAAATAAACCATATTATCAGTAAACCGTATAAATTCATTTACTTTCAATGCATCCACATAAACCCAATCACCCCCAAACTGGTTATTTAAACGGCTCATTACAAAGTTTATGGCCTCCCCTGGGGGCACCATCATTAATACCTTTTCATTCGTTCCATGTTTGGCAAAAATTCTCAGCATGTTTTAGGTAAGTTTTATTTTTATATCATAAATTTTTTCCATTAGTTTCATTTTCTTTTTAAATAATTTGGTTTTATAACCCTTTGCATCTTCAACTATTTGTAAATTATTTTCATAATATGTAAAATCTGCAATGTATTTTAGGGAATGGGTACCCCCTTTGTTTAACTCAAAAGGTACCTGCAGCTGCAGGCCTGCTATTAATCCGGCTGTTTCCATCATCTTCAAAACCAGGTATCGGGCCCCCTCTTTTTTGCTTTGGAATTTTATGCCATCAATTATTATTTTTTCATTCCTGTATTTAGCTTTTTTGGCTGGGCCCTGGGTGCAGGTACCCGCCAAATTATACCCCCGTATTTTGCCGGCTAAAACCTTTTTCTGTAGTAATTCCAGGGTAAAACCTTCCATTTTTTAAATTTTGGCTATCAATCAATTTTCCAAACCTGTGTTTTTAGGGGGGGGTTATGCCTTTAAAAATCGCTTTATGGGGTCGGGGTGGTGTAATCCTATCAACCAAAAAAAACAGGGGCTTAAATCGCCTTATTTTGGTTAAATCAAATCATCCTCTTTATTCCGGCTCTCAAACCAGTTATCCGGGGCCGGCTTTGTTATCCTGGGTAAACCGTTAACCGGCTTAATGGGTGGTAACTGGGCCGGCTGGTAAATGGTAAAACCTTCGCCTGTATAATCCCGCCATGCTGTTTCATCAAACCAGGTTTGAATTTTTAAATCTGTTTTAAAGGGCAAAGTTTCCAGGGCCCCGTTGCGGTGTTTAGCAATTTTCATAAATGCATCGTTACGCCATGTAGGGTCGATTTTCTCGGCTTCCGTTTGGTAATCGGGCCGGTATAAAAAAGCTACCAAATCTGCATCCTGTTCTATTGCCCCGCTTTCCCGTAAATCTGCCAATACTGGTACCCCTCCCTGCCTTTTTTCCGGTTCCCGGTTTAATTGGCTCAGGGCTATAATGGGCACCTCCAAATCCTTTGCAATGCCTTTTAAACCCCTGGTTATTTCACTAATCACCTGCTCCCTGTTCCCTTTCCCCTCCACTGTTCCTGCCATCAGCTGCAGGTAATCCACAATTATCAAACCCACTTTGTAAACGCTTACCATTCGCCTGGCCTTTGCCCTCAGTTCAAAAATATTCAGGGCTGCGCTATCATCCAGGTAAATGGGTAATTCTGCCAGGCCCTTTACGGCCTGGTAAACCTTAGCATGTTGCCACTCTTCCAGCCTGCCCCGGCTTATGTTCTGTAATGGCACCTGGCTGGTGGTGGATATCAAACGCTGCATTAATTGCTCGTTGCTCATTTCCAGGCTAAACATTCCCACTGGGGTGGGCTTTACCGGGTGGGTGGCTGCATTCCTGGCCAGGTTCAATGCAAAGGCTGTTTTTCCTACACTGGGCCTGGCCGCCAAAATAATTAAATCAGTGGGCTGCCAGCCACCTGTAGGGTTATCCAAAACCAAAAACCCGGTGGGTACACCAGTAACGGTGTTTTTGTTCTGCATCAAATTTTCGATTTTCTGCAGGGCCGGGTATGCTAAATTTTCCAGGCTTATAATGGGCTTTTTGCTGTTACCGGCTCCAATTTTAAAAAGTTCCGTTTCTGCTTTTTCCAGTAACTCAAATGCATCGGTACTATCTTCATAACCCTGGTTTAATATTTCCACTCCCAGCCTAATTAACTCCCTCTGTATAAATTTTTGAACTATGATTTTACAATGGGCATCCAAATGGGCTGCACTTACTACGCTGTTGGTTAGTTTGGTTATGAAATACGGGCCTCCAATCACTTCCAGTTCATCACGTTTTCTCATTTCCTCAGTAACGGTTAAAATATCAATGGGCTGGCCCTGGTTCGCCATGTTCTGCATGGCTTCAAATATTCGCTGGTGGCTATCCACATAAAAAGCCTGGGGCTTTAAATATTCCACTGCTGTAAAAAATGCGTCTTTCTGCAGCATTATGGCCCCCAGGGTGCTCTCTTCCAGGTCGCGGGCCTGGGGTGGTACTTTGCCATAAATCAGGGTGGTTAAATCAATCGCTGTTTGCTCTGCTGCGTTCAATGAGTTTCTGCCTTTCGCGTAGGTACGTTTCATTTTCGGTGGTGTTTTTATTGTTGGGTAAATTATTGCTTTTTTTATCGTCTTTTGTCCATCTTCTCAACCTGCGTTTTAAATCCCATGTTTTTTCCTTTTCAAATCTCATTTGGGTTTGGCTTTTAATATCGGGTTCGCTCCAATAATCAAAAAATTCCTTTAGGGTTTCGATTGTGTATAATTCAATAAACGGTTTCAGGCTGGCTTTAAAAATTTTTTCCCGTTCCAAACATTGGGTTTGTTTTTCTTCCAGGGTATTTTTTGGCGGGGGTTTTGGTGGCCGGGCCGGCGGGGGGGCTGGGGGGGTGGTTGTATTTGGGTTTTCAGTTTTTAAAACTGTGGGTGGTGGCGCTGGCTCTGCCGGCGCTTTTACCAATTCTAATTTATTAGAATTGGTTTTACTGTATTCTTCTTTACTTCTTATATTCTTTAATAGTGGCCCATTCGCTGGCCCTTTCGCTGGCCCTTTTTCAAAATCCAGCTGGCCCCTATCTAAATTTTCGATTTCGTAACTACCTGAAAATAAATCATTTGCAGTATCATTTTTGCTGGCCCTTTTTTCGTCTTTTTGCTGGCCCATTTGCTGGCCCATTTGCTGGCCCTTTGCTGGCCCCTGCCCTATATCTTCACCTTTATAAGTTCCTAAATCTGAACCATTTAAATCATCATTTTTGCTGGCCCTATCAATACCGTTAAACGTTGCCTGGTATTTTTCGTAATTACAAACAGTTATTATGGAAAATTTATTAAAAACTTCCTTTAAAATTTCCCCTGTTGACATTAATTTTTTTAGGGCGGTTCTTATTTCTTTTTCAGTTAATCCGGTTTCCTCTGCTAGTTCTTTTCTGCCGGTTAAAACCTGGCCCCGCTTTATGTCATGGCTCTGCCATTGGCAATCTTCAAAACTGGCAATTAAAAGTAAGTGGGCAAACAGGCTTTTTACTTTACTGTCTTTGTACCATTCCCACTTTAATATTTTACGGTCTAATTTTATATAACTGGCCATTATATATTAATTTTCAATCGGTTAGGTCAATAAAAAAAGCCATTTACTTTAGGGGGCCAGCCCTGCTGTAAATGACTTTAATTAGAAATTAAAACTAAATTCCATTCTCACCCCTGGCCTAATGTGAATGGAATTATGGGGGCTAATATACGTCATAATTTATACTAAACTGGCATTTCTAAATATTTTTTTCCGTCCAATAAATTACCGGCTCCATGTTTACCCATTCTTACTGCATGGGCTTCCGGTTCGTTTTCAAACCATATACGGCCATCAAAATAATTTTCGGGTTTGCTTAGGGTTAACTGGGCTGTGCGGTTTTCTTTATTTTCTTTATCGGGGGTATAAACCAGGTATTCACCCCATTGTTTAAAAAAAAATGGCACCCCTGCAGTTTTGCATTGGTCGCGTAAACTTCTAAACCATTGGGGGTGGCTCGGGCTGGCATCCCTGCCACTTTCCCCCCCAGCAATTACCCAGTTAATTTTTGGCCCATACCAGCCCCCCTGGCCATGTGCTTTAAACCCGGTTAAACAATCATCTACATACGCAATCCCCCTTTCCTCCCTAATCAGCCTGGTTAAATCAACGTGCCCCTGCAGGGGTTCGCAACTTAAAAAAAGTACCCTGGCTGGCACTTTTAAAAGGTGTGGTATTCGCTCATTTGCATAACCCTGGCTTTCCACACTGGTACCCACCCATACATTAGCCGGTAATGCTCCCCGCCATGTTTCGGGTATCATTTCCAGTACATTTTCAGGCCTCTTTGTCAATAATAGCCAATCCAGGTTTGGGGTAATGGTTATTAAATTCCATAACCTTTCCCTTAAAACTGGTAGCTGTTTATGTTGCTCGAATACATCAGCCATGCTGGCACAAAAAACCTTTAACCGGGTTTCTAATCTGCTGGCTTTTAAATTCCAGTACAATGGCTGTTTCCAATACCCGGCGCTGGCTGTTTTGCGCTGGGTGGTGGCTGCAGGGCCCCACAATCCAGGGCTAAACCTTTCCGCGAATGTTTCCGCATAACAATGTTTACATGCTGGGCTTACTTTCATGCATCCCCACCAGGGCGAAAATGTATAACCTGGGTAAGTTTCCCCGTTTGGCCCCGTTGTACTGCACCATTCAATTGACGTTTCCATTTTGGCTGTTTTTTATTTTTCTTTTTACATATAAATCATGTTTTCGCTGTTTATGGGCCTGGTACCATTCTTTAAAATAGGCGCTCCTATCCCCCCGGCTGGTGGGTTTTTTGGGGTTTGCAATGTACGGCTGTGGGGGCTCTGCAGGGTCGGTTTTATTTTCCACACTTTCCGGCTCTTCCAGGCAAAAAAAATAACCGGGGGGCTTATCGGCTAAACGTGAATTACTTACAGTATTTAAAATTTTTGCTTCAATTCCGGTAAACGGGCAAAATTTCCCGCTTAGTAATTGGCGTAAGGTCATGCTATTAAAAATTGCCAGGTTTAATAAATCGCGGTACCGGCGGCAAAAATAAAACTGTACTGCATTTTTCCTACTGTTAATTATTTGGGGGTATTTTTTTTTGGTTTGGCGTATAAATCCCCATTTATTTCTTTGTAATCAAAGATATCATCCTGGTGGGGCCCAGGGCAACTGCATTCTGCATAATCCTGGCCACACTGGGGGCATGTGGGGCACTCATGGTCAATATCCCAGGCCTGGTAAATACAATCCCCTGCCTCCACTACTTTAACCCATCCTGGGCCTGGTTTGGTTTCATTCACCCCGTAAAAATAAACCCCAGGTTTTATGCCTGGGGTAAATCTTTTATTGCTGCTGGGCCTGGGTTAATTGCAATTTATAGCTTTCATACATTGTCAATTTTTGCCGCCTTTTTTTCCAATATAACTCCTTATAATATTTTTTTTGTTCATCGGTTAACCCTTTCCTTTTTGCGCTGTACTTCTTTTTTTCCGGGGCCGGGGGCGGTGGTACTGGTGGGGGTTTATAGGCTGGTGTTTCGTTATTCCTATCATCTTTGCAGTAATAATAACCAGGTGGTTTATTCCCCAGCTTTGAATTACTAATTAAACCTAATACTGTTACCCCCACCCCGGTAATGGGGCAAAATTCGCCGCTTACTAACTGTTCTAAGGTCATGTTTTTATTTCTTTTTGCAGTGAAAATTAAAGGTGTTGCTATCTGTTGCACTATCCCCAGTGGGGGTGGTTAAAAACTTCGCCTGGGCCTGGGCTTCCGTTCCGCAAACGGTTGTTTGTTTATCCCCCTGGGTACATACCCAGCAACTTTTTAAATCATCTTTACTGCAGCTGGTCGCTATCAATACCAGGGCGCTTAATACTAACTTTTTCATGGTGGTGTTTTTTATTTGTTTGTGTTTTAAATTACTATCATTACATTTCTTTTTCTAACAAAAATTTCATCGGTCATGTAATAATTAATTTTTCTGTTTTCCGCTTCGCTTACTAAATCAATTTTTCTAACCTGTAAAAAAATCCCTGTTTGCGTTGCTTTAATCATTACCTCCCTAACACTTTTTAAATCATTAATAAATTCTTTGGGGTTGTTTTGTTTTATTCTTTTAATGTTCATTTTAAATGGCTGTTTTATTAAAATCAATTACTAAACCGGGTTCCGCTACTGATACATTTTTTCCGGTTAACTCTGTAATGGTTTGTTTAAAATATTTCGCGTCTGAATTTCTGTCGCTCAGGTGAATTAAAACAATATTGTTAACCTGGGTTAAATTGTTAGCCATCAATAATTTTTTGCAGGTGTCTAAATTCATGTGGCTTTGTATAATTCTATCACTTAAAAAAGTAGGGGTACCATTATTTTTCACCAGGCCCATTTCGTGGTTACATTCCACAATTATATTATTTAACCTGGGGAATGTATAATCACAAAAAAAGGTATCAGTTAAAAATAATGTTAGGCCGCTTTCAGGGTGGAAAATTAAAAATCCCAGGGTGGGTACATCATGATTAACACTAAATGGCTTTACTTTAAAATCCCCTATTTGTACACTTACCCCAGGTAAAAAATAATGGGCTCTGTGGTGGGTATCTGTTCCGGTGGCTTCATGGGTAGCAAAACTGGCATAAACACTTATCCCGGCTTTTAATAGGGCTTCCAGGCTCTTTGCATGGTCGTTGTGGCTATGTGTTACAATTACATTTACATGCCTGTAATCAAACCCCAGGGCCTTTTTTATTTTGTCTATGTGTACCCCGCAATCAATCATTAATTTTTCCCCGTTGGTGGCCTCCAAAATATAACAATTCCCGGCGCTGTTGCTGTGTATCACTTTTAATTTCATGGGTTAAATTTAAAGGGCCAGTATCAATACTGGCCCCCGTTATTTAAATAGGGCAATCATCTTTTGCTTTGTCATTATCATTTATTACCTGGGCATCTTCAAACCCCATTTCTGTTTTATTGGCGTTGGTGTTAATAATATCCGCTGTAATATCTTCCACACTGTCGGCCTCAATATCTTTTGCAATGGCTTTCTGCATATCAATTGACAAAATACCATAACGTGCAATTAAATTCCTCAATACCGTTTTAATGCTCATGGCGTCCGGTTCTTTTTCCCAGGTGCCCCCTTTGGTGGTATAACTTTTACTGTATTTTTTTGCATGGGTTATAACCTGCTCCTTTGTCATGTACAAAGTTTTGGAAAACCCGTTTAACATTTCGATATAGGCAAAATACCCCACTATTTCATCACTGGTTTTAGTGCCGTTAATGTCAAAGGTGCCGGTTAGCTTATCCACCTTTTGCAGTTCACCAGCATAAACTTTATCAGCATTTATTATTTTATATTGGCCGGTTCTCATTGCCAGCTGTATTAGGCCTTTATAGCCTAATTGAAACTGTGGGATTAACCTTTTTTTCCAGGCCCCATTTTCCTGGTAGCTTTCATTATAGGGTATAATGTAAGCAAAACCCAGGCTTTTGTTTATGGGCAACTTTAAACTGGCTGCCTTTAATGCCTCCCCTACCACTTTGCCAGGGTCGCAATTTTGCAAACTGCCATCACTCATAAACAATTCTAAAATGCTGGCCATAAAGGCCCCTGCATTTTCTGCCCATACCTTTCTAAACTCTTCCTGAATGCTCGGGGCGTTAATAACGTTTTTTAAAATATCCACCTTAGTGGGTACTTTCTTTGCCTGTGTTAAATCTGTCGTGTTTCCTGTCATAAAATAAAAATTAAACTGGTTAAAAAATTAATATGCTGTGTTATCGCGTTGCTGTTTTATTTGTTCGCTGTTTAATGTTACCCTGAATGTTTCCGGCTCTTCATGTATAATTAATTTCGCCTCCTTTGCCGCTGCAGTTTTCCTGCTTTTACTGGTGGGTTTTTCAAACCTTAATGTTTTATCTTTTTCACTTACAAACAAACTAATTAACTGGCCGGTTCTGTTTGGTAACATTGTAACGCTTTCTCTGTTGTCCACAAATATGGGCATTTCTATTTTATAAAATTTGGATAAGGTGTAAATAATATCTACCCCGCATAACATTTTTGCCGCTGTATTTAAAATGGCGAATGGCACCCCTTTGTATTCAGCTGTGCAGGTTTCTGCAATACCCCCATTAACCTGGGTTTCAAATAACCGAAAACTTACATAGGTAAACATGGCGTTAACCCGGTGTTCTAAAATATCCATCTTAGCCCTGGTAAATGTTTCTATGTCATACTCCAAATTTTCCACATCTGCAATGGCCTGGGCGTTTGCTTTTTCCTCTTCCATCAGCTGTGTAATTCGCTTTTTGCTGTACTCAATAGTTTCCTTTTGTGCCAGCTGGTTTAATAATGGTTTTAATTGCTCATACAGGGCCAGTTTGGTGGCTTTCAGGCCCTCATTAGCCGGCTGGCTGGCCTTTGCCTGCATTCCCGTTATTTCCACCCCCAGGGCCTTTATTTCGTCCTGTAGATATAATGCATCTTCATTAACTTTTAACAGGGCCTCGGCGCTGGCTTCAATATCCATTACAGTAATGGCCGCTGGCACTTCTTTTAATTTATGCTGCAGGGCTTCCAGCTGGTTTTCATGTTCTTTTATATCCTCTGTTAAATCGGTTTCGTTTATCAGGTCAATGGTGGTTTGGTGCTGGTTAATTTCAGCTTTTACCTGGTTGCTACGTTCCACCAGGTAATTTTTGCGGCTGGTTTGGTCTTTCAAAAAATTGGCTTTCAGGGTTTCCATTTTTTCCGCAATGGTTTCCGGCTGTAGCTGCTGGCCACACGTTGGGCACTGGCATTTTGCATCATCGAAAATAAAAGTTTCGGCGTTTATTTTCCTCCACTCCCCCCGGTACCCTTCAATCCTGTTATTTAAAGTTTCAATGGTTAATTTATACGCTTCAATATTTTTTTGCTGGCCCTGTTGCTGTTGCCTTTTTTGGTTTAATGTGGTGGTTTCCGTTTTTATATCATGGTGCAGTTTATATAATTCACCATTTTTTGCATTCTGTTTGGCCTGTAAATCCACCAGGGTTTTATTTTTCAGGTCATTATAAACCCCCTGCCTTTTATACATAAATAACTGTTTATCCACTATGGCTTTATTTGCCGCTGCAGCTGCTTTGCTGGCATCTTCCAGCTGTGTATCAATATCACCTATTAAAATATTAATATCATCAATTTGCCGCTGTAAATGCTCCCAATCAGCTGCAGGAATAGTTTGCAAACTGCGTTTTACCTCTGCTATACGGGGGCTAAATTCCAGGGCTGCCTTTTTCAATAATGCTTTCTTTGCTCCCAGTTCTTTTTTGTAATCATCCAATGTTTTACCAGTGGATAAAACAAAATTTAATGTGGTAAAATCCGTTTTCCTTTCCTGGGTTCCTTTGGTAAGTTCATTTATCACCTGGTCGTTAGTTATATCACCAGCAACTTTCAAAAGTTCTGCCCTTTGCTGTTGCCAGGCCAGGCCTGTAAAATGGGTGGGGTTACTAAGTAGCCTAATTAAATCAGCTGGTATAATTTCATCAATTTTAGCCTGGTATTCTGTGGCATTACATGGCACATCATTAAAATAAAATGTGGTGGTATGGCCTGAAAATACTTTGGTACTTTGCCCTTTTGGTTTTGTCCAAACTTCCAGGTAAACCCTTTTCAATCTTACCGGGCCCTTACCTGTTACATCAAAAACGGCTTCCACTTCATGGGCCTGTGAATTAAGTTCTTTTTTAACTGTGTTTTTAATTCCATAATCCTGCCGGTTAAATTCATCTTTGCCAGTAAGTAACCAAATAAACCCGGTTACTATTGTAGATTTTCCGCTTTCGTTTTCCCCGTAAATGTCTAAATCATGGCCATCAAATATTACCTCTAAGTTTTCCAGGCCCTTAAAATTTCTCATGTGCAGTGCTAACAAACTAATTTTTTTCATGGTGTTTTTTATTTTTTTGTTTTGTTTTTAATATGCCAGGTTAATTTAATAATTGCAACTGCATCCTGCAGTTTAATTTTTTGGGTTGCTTTGGGTTTCGGGTGAAAAAATACCCTAGTTAGTTTTTTCATATATTTGCTCCTTATTGGTCGTGTTTTTTATTTCTTTTAGGGGTCATTTGGTCGCGCAAATGGCTCCTTTTTTTATGCCTCAATTAAATCCTGCAGGTTTTTAACTTTCACTTCCTGGCTAATGGCCAGCAATGCATCAGCCCTGGTTAGCCGGTTATTTGTAGCATTCAATTTTAAGGTTTTTTGTACTGTTTGGTCGCTCAGGTTTAACCTGGTGCCAATATTTCGCCTGGCCGCTACATTATTAATTTTCTGTACAATTTCTTTTTTTAGTTTCATTTTTTTGGTTTTTAAAAGTTTACAATTGGTAGTTTAACTACTGCACAAATGTACTGCATTCCGGTTACTAACCAAATAAAAAAAGGGCCGGGTAAAAAACCCTGGCCCCTACTATTAACCCATATAAAAACAAAACTTTATTTTACCTTTTTTACTTCCTGCACCCCGTTGGTGGGTTCCTTTGCAGCTGTTAACCCTGGGGCCATCCCCACCCCGTTTAATACGTTTAAAATCTGCTCCTTACTTAGTACGGTTAACTGTTCGTTGCTTTCAATGTATTCCTGAAAATCTTTTTTTTCTTTGGGGTTAAACTCTATGGTTTCCCCCCTGTAACATGCCCTGGCCCATTCCATAATTTTATAGATATCCCCTTTGCTCATGCCTGCAAATATCTTAGCCAGCATTTTACCGGCGTTTGCCGGGCCATCAATATTTATAATTTCGTTACCCTCCAAATCCTGAATAGTAAAATCAAAATTTGCTTTTGTGTTTGTGTTTGCCATATATTAAAATATTTAAATAACTATTTGTACGGCTCCCCCCGTTCTGTAAAAATCACCTACCACCAAACCCCCAGCCAGGGCGGCTGCATTATCCGCGTAATTGGTTGCGGTTCCTAAATTCAATTTACCATCCAGCCTGGTGGTGCCTGCATCAACCCATAAAGCAAAATTATTAGTGGCACCAGTTACGTTTGCCGCTGCTCCCTCAATATAAAGGGTGGCGCTGGCTGTTACCGTACTGCTGGCCACTGTTGATAGTAAAATGGGCTTTAATGCTAAATTGGCAAATACCGGGTGGGTACCAGCTGCCATTAAAATAGTTGCCTGCCCAAAAACCAAATGGGCCCCGCTGCTGTTTGCCACTGGTGTTAATGCGTTTGAACCTCTGCTTCCTGCTTTTATCCAGGTGGTGCCTGCACCACCTAACATTAACTGGGCCGTTGTAAAACTACTGCCTGCCTGGTTTGCCGATACAAAAAAATTGCTGTTCTCTAAATTTGTTTGCTGCCGATACCCACCAGGGCCAAAATAATTTGTTGTTCCTGGGGTAATACTTCCCCCCGCTGTTAATCCCCCATCAATGGTCATGGTTCCCAGGCTAGATAAATTTAAAACGGTATTTATTGCACTTCCCAGCCCTTCATATTGTATTAATAAATTACCTAATACCGCTGTGGTACCTACTAAGGAAGGTTGCACACTAATAATAAATTCGCTAATACCTGAACTAGCCGTTGCCGTTGTTTTCCATCCCCTCCCAGATAGGCGAATTGCAGGTGAAAATTGTATAACACTAGCTGTGGCCGGTGTTGTATTTACTAAACTTATACCGGTGGTTTTAATCGCTGTTGCTCCCAGGCCATTGTTAGTTATTTCTAACGGGCTAACGGTTGCCGCTGCACCTATGCCCACATTACCTGTAAACGTTGGTGAATCATTAAACACTACAAACCCGGTGCCGGTTTCGTCCGTTAAATCTGTGGCCAGCTGGGCGCTGGTGGTGTAGGTGGTTCCCCCTCCCCCGGTTGCAGCATTTTGGTTAACAAAAACAAAGGTACATTTCAATAAATTCGTTAATGGGCCCCCTGCCCCGCTTTGCACATAGGTTACTGGTAATGTCCACCATCCCGAATTATCGGTGTACGCTGTTAGGCTTTTAAACTGCACAAATTTGGTGGCGTCATTATACTGCTGAATATGTATTAACCATTTACCCTGCACCTGGGCAAACATGGCTGAAATATCCATTATTACATCATTGGTAAGGTCATTTAAATATAATTCCGTTACCAGGCTGGCTGTGGCGTTATTCATGCGAAAGTTTCCGTTTCCTGGGTCGGCTGCAGCTGTATTTGTGCTGTACTTCCATGTAAACACTTCCGTTTGGCCGCCTGCCGCTGCCACATCAGTTAAAAAAGCCAATCCCTGGTACGTTGCCCCATCGTAATACGTTGGGCGGTTGGTACTGGTATTAATATGTATTAACCCGGTGGCCGGTGTTACTATTGCGGCCTGTTGGGTATTATCTAACCTGGGTAATAAAACCCCCTTTGTGGTGCTTACAAAATCGGCAATGGCGCTGCCATCAATAGTGGCGGTATTAACCCCCAGGCTGCCATCAGATTTTAACCTCAATGCTGCACCCAATTGTATTTCCCTAACGGTACCTGTGCCCCCCTTTTCAGTGTCTAATATGTAAACATTGCTGGCCCATCTAAAACGGGCCCTTTCAAAATTGGTGGTTTGGTCGGTGGTGTTATAATATACAATACCGGTGGCTGCACTCCCCAGGGTTAATGTGTGGGTGGCCGCTGTGGTGGTTAGGGCTGTCATACCTTCCACTAATAACCCGTTGGTGGGGGCTGCAGTGTTCCGGTAATTTATGCCTATGCTAACGTTACCCCTAACGGTTAAACGGCTGGCACTGTCAACGTGCCATGCCATGTGGCCTATGCAAACATTACCCGCCTGGGTAATTGCCAGGGCTCCCACATTTAATTCATTCGTATAAAATAAAAGGGTGCCGGCTGCGTAAGTACTGCCGGCTCCTATTGCACATAACTCCCAGGTTTTATTTGCGCTGGTACTTTTAAAACGAATATTACACCCTAACGGGTCATCAGATTGCACCAAAAATGTTTTACTGGTATGGCCTGTAATGTGCATTACATGGTCAATAGCTGCAGGCCCATTTACCAAAACCCTGCCCTCATTAAATGTTAGGCTATGCCCTGCCAGTGTTATTGTGTTATTCTTATCTAAAATGCTGTTTGCATCTAAAACGGCCTGCCAGCCTGGGGTACTGGGTTGCACCATAATCCCCAATAAACAACGGTTATTTCCTACCAGTGCCCCTGAACCTTCTAAAAAAAGTAAATTCAATGTTATGTAATCACCTTCATCAAATGCATCAAATGTTAACTGGTATTTTGCATAAATTGAACTATCATCAATATCCTGTATGTAAAAAATGCTCCCTGCTTTAGCTGTCAATAAAAATATTTTCCTATCTGCATTGCCAATATCTAACCGGTTAATCCAGGCTACTGTACTGCTGGCCGCTGTTGCGCCATCACTCCTAAATGTACCCGCTACTGGTGGCGGGGTGGTTGCTGTTGCATAAACGTATTCAAATAATGTGGTACTTCCACCAGTATTGCCAGTGGCCCCAGGTGGCCCTGGTTCGCCTGCTGGGCCTGGTTCCCCCGCTGGCCCTGGTTCGCCTGGTTCGCCTGGTTCGCCTGGTTCGCCTGGTTCGCCTGGGGGGCCGGCTGGCCCTGGGGCCCCTGTTGGGCCTGGGGGGCCGGTGTTAATTATTTGGGCATGTACGGTTTCATTAATAGGCTGAATAATGGCGTTAATAGTTTGGCCATCCGTTTCAATGGCTGCAGTAATTTTATTAATTACCGGCTCTATTGTGGCATCAATTAGCATTAACATTTTGTAGCTGTATTACAAATTTCATATTTACCCTCAAACCTGGTATGCTGCTGGCCCCCTGCATAAAAAATTTTAATGTCGTAAACGTAACCCCCTGCCGGTATATCCAAAAAAACTGGTGTAATCAAAAATTTGCAGGCTATCACATCAGTAATTAATATTTGGCCATCAGTGGTGGTTAGTTCCATTGCAGGGGTTTTGGTACCTGGTTTTTTAATCCACATTTTTATTATGGCACCATCCAGGCCCTCCGGTATATTGGGGTCAAAAAGGGTAAACCCAATACTTTTACTGGTGTTATATTCCCTTTCTTTTATATCCCATTTTACTGCCTGGTCATATACTAAAATTTCATCTTCCATTTTTACTTATCATTTTTATAATTGCCAGCCTGGGTTATCAGGCCGGCAATTATTAGTAATAAAATGGTAATCCCCAAAATCATGCTGTAAAGGAAAAATTAATGGTTTTACTGGCCAGTGCTGTGCCGGCTGCATTGTATGGCGTTGCCACCAGTTTGTATGCCCCTGCCCCCGGTGGGCCCCAGTTTCCATAATAATAATTTACCGGGCTGGTACCTGTATCGCCATGCAAACTGAATGGGGCCCCTTTATCAGTGCTGCTTTTGCCAGTGGGGCCGGTGCAAACAAAACCCACTTTTGCCACCTCAGCTGTAACATTAACCTTTATGTTTAATTTTTTGCTGGCTGGTATTTTATAGCTTCCACCCTCAGCCATTGGGCCTATTTCGCTATCTAAACCAGCATCAATTAAAATAAATTCCTGTATGGGGTCGCCTGTTGGCTCGGGGGGTTCCGGTGGTATCACTTCCACTGGCTTAACTGCTATTTTCATTTCATCAGTGGCGGTGGCGCTGTCGGGGCCAGTGGCGGTTACTTTCACATTATAAATACCTGCCTTTGCCATGCCACCAATTATGGTTTGAAATACTGCAGTTTTAATGGGTGCCTCCACTACAAAATCATTATCAGCTAAAACGGTAAGGGCTTCGGAAATTGGGGCGGCTCCTAACATTTCCTGTAAATTACTTTGGTCGTTTCCAACTCTTACATCATCAAAATATACTATCTTAAATGGTAATATACTTTTTGTAAAACTGCTGTAAATACCCATTTTCCATTTTGGTATTTTCAGGTGAATGGTGGGGCCGCTGTACTCATGTATTAAAACCCCATTGCGGTAAATCTTTATAAATCCGCTGGCATCCAATTTATGGTTAATATTAAACGTAAACTGGGCCCACTCTTCCAGGGGGTGTTTTGCAAATGTGGCCGCTACGTTATCGGCTTCCATGCCTGCTTTATCGCTGTATAAATCCCACTGGTAAACGCTGGTTCCTGTTTCCAGTTCCATAAATGCTGCCCCGTTCATGGTTCTTAGTGTTAACTCATTGCCGCCATCTTCAAACCATTGGTTTATACTGCTTTTTCGTGTATCGGGTTCCCCCCCTGCTTTGGGGAATAAAATTTTAAATCCGTACCAGCTGTTTGCAGTTACCCGGCTATCATCTTCGGCTTTTACTATTGTAACCTCTGTTCTGTATGTTTCCCCCTGAAATAAAGGTTCATCTTTACTCAATCTAAACCTGGCTGTTTTGGTGCCGGCGTAAACCGGAAAACTTAATGCATCAGCTGAACCATTATTTTCAATGGCGTGTACTGTATTACTGGTGGGCTTTTCATCCTGGTTAACCGGAAAATATTGCAAACCTTCAAACGTTTCCTCAAATATTAAACCGGCTCCTTTTATTACTCTTACCGCTGCTCGTTTCATATATGGGTATTTTAAAATTTGTTTTGTGGTTGAAAAAATTATTTAGGTTGGGGCATAGTGTTTTCAGGTGGTTTGCCGCCTGGGCTAAATGCCACCCAGCTCCACCCAATACCAGGCACATAAACTTCAACCCACCAGCCATTCTCACTGGGCGGTAAATTAATGGGGTGGCTGGGTGTTGGGGCGTTGGGGTCGGGGGGTGTTGGTGCTTCGGGCCATGTTCCATGTATTGGGTCAAAACCTGCAATGGGGTTAAATGGGAATAATGGCAAATCAATGCTGGGCCTTTCACCCCCTCCCCCTGTTGGTGGTTCGCCTGGCCACTGGCCCCCTGGGGGTATAACAATGGGCACAAATGGGAATAAAGGTAAATCATGGCTGGGGTGTTCGCCTCCGTCCGGTGGTGGCTCTGTGGGGGCCATCAATGGAATAATTAATGCTTTGAACGGTTCCATACAAATTTTTGTTTTAAATGTTTATAAAAATCAAAGTTCCTTTTTTTCTGCGTCCTCAATATGTTTATCAATTTTCTTTTCCCGCTTCTTTTTCCTCTTCCATATAATTAAAAAAACTAATAATGTAACCAGGGCCTTAACTACTTCAATTAAAATGTGAATCTCATTTTCACTCAATTCCTTTTTTGCAAAAAAGTAAATAAAATGGCCCATCCTTATCGCCTGGTAAATCTTAGGTTTGCCAGGCTTAAATGTTGGTCAAATGTTGTGGCTGTTGTATTATACATTAATACCCTAAAAATTGCCGCTTTCGTGGTTACCCTGCCCAGGTTAACTATGGGGTAATTATGGAATTTCGCGGTTAAAACTCCATTCCTTACCCACACATAAAAGGCCCTGAAATAATTTAGTATTTTTCCGGCTTCACCTTCCGGCAAAGTAAAAATTATGCTTTGGTTCATGTGCAGGGTAACTATTCTTTTTGCATAATCTATAGCTGGCCACATTTCAAAAATCACCTGGCCGGTATCATCTAAAATCTGCACTTTATTGGCCATTGTTTTGCCGCCATCCCGGCTGTGGTAATTGCCCTCATAATTTGTCCATCCATGCATTTCATAACGGGCCGCTGTTACCGGGTTCAATGGGTAACTAACAATACAACGGGCCTGCAGTGTCCTAAAATAAACGTGTATATCACTGGGTATGGTTAGGCTCAAATATTTTTCCCCTGCATCAACTGAATATCTGTTGTTTGCGGCTATATTATAACCCCCCTCGGGGTACATTGTCCACCCTGCCTGGCCATTAACCAGGGGGCCCCATTTGGGCAACAATGCCAGGGGCCAAATAATGTATGGGTTTTCTATTGCATTGTAAACGGTGGCCGAAAATTCAGCCCTTTGCACACTATCCCAATTTTCAATTAAAACCCCATGCCCTCCCCCATGCTGGCCCTCATCATTGTGCACCAGTAACAAATACGGGCCCATCCTTATAACGTTACCACTAAAACTGTTTCCAGCTGTCATGTGTGCCGGCTGGGGTAAACCCTGTTTACGAATGGTTTTTATATCGGTGCCATAGGTGTGCAGGGCTACTAAATTGGTGTCGAAAATGTGCCATTTGTTCACCTGGCCAGCTGCCCAAAATTCCCCATGATAATTGCAAAAAATTAACCCCTCAATTGCTATATATTGCCCCCCTGGGTACACTACCCCATTACCAATATCAAACGCATCATTTTTATAATCCCCGCTGTAGCCTGCATGGGTGCTGGGAAAACCATTTGCTAAAAATTTACCGGTGTTAATATTCAGGCTGGTTAAATGGGGGCCGGTTTCCGTTTTATTGGCGTTATAAACAAACATGATATCCTCCCCGGCTTCATTTTTCCCGGTTTCAAATATTCGTTTGCTCATGTTGTTTTGTGCATTTTCCGGCTTTTTGGCTTCGCTGTTTACCCGTACCACTGGGGCTGCCCATTTAAATGTTCCATCCTGGTTAATCTGTAAAAGTTGCTGCTTTGTAACTTTTATATTTGCCCCACTTTGGTCATAATAAATGCAGCCATCAGGGTAAATCTGCGTTCTTTCTTTGCTCGGGGTGGTTATTTCGTTTAGGTATCTAATACCATAATCAGGGTCTAATTGTACCAGGGCCTTTTTTTGGCTGCCCCCTAAACTTTGCATGGTGGCGTATGTTTTGCCCTCCATCACAAATGGCATATCCAATTTGTAATACATATTATCCCATTCCCCCTGGGCATGGTACCCCCAATTATTAACCAGTTCCCACTTTAATTTTTTTGTGTCGGTTATATCCAAAATAAATTCCAGGTACTCATTAAATGCCCTGTTATCCACTGCACTTACATGGTAACTGGTACTTAACCAGGAAATTGTTTTTTGATATTCAAAGGCCAGGTTAAAAACCTGAATCCTATTGTTTCCCCCATCCCCTATAAACATTAACCCATCATCAATACATAAAAAACATTCGCACTGTAGCCGCCAATCCTCCCAGTAAAATTTGTCATTATAAACCCTGGGGTTATCCCAATAGGGTACCGGGTTTCCTTTGTTATCTTTTACGTTTAAATCCCGGTCATAATACCGTATTAAACCATCACTGCTGGCAGTTAAAATGGTATCGGTTAATTTATTATATTCCACATCCATCATGGCCCATTCATCCTCCATGCTGAACATTTTTCCATCAGGGGTTATATTCCCGGCGCTGTCAATTTCTGCCCTTAAAATACTTTTACGGCTGCAGTAATACAAATGATTTTCCACCACAATTAATTTCCTGGGGGTATCACATTTAAACTCATTTACTAACTTTCCCTCTAACGTGTAAACCCGTATTAAATCGGCGCTATTAAGGCCCCAAACCCTCCCACCAAATGAAGCATAAATAAAATTTTCACTAACTGCCAGGCCTGTTATATCTGAATAATCCCCCTCATTAATTATCAGGCTGGCAAAGGTTCTGCCGGCGTATGGGCTGTAGGGTTTTCCAAATAAAAAATTTACCTCCTTATCATCACTTTCGTTAGTGGCCCAAATCCCTGCCAAACACTGGCACCAGGTATCTTTTATGCAATAGGTACTTACCCAGGCAGTAAAACCGGCTTTGTTATAAGTTGGCTTTTTATACCCCCCGAATAAATCACCTGCAGCAACAAACGCATAACTACCATGTGCCCTAATTTTCGCCTCCATATCTTCGGGAAAATCCACCAGGGCGGTTTTTAATGGTTGCATCTTATCCACCCACCTTTCAACAAACTCCATTGCATAACTTTTTTGTTTGTAGGTGTCCACCCCAGCCCAATAAACCAGGCCATTTTTTGTTACAACGTGTAAACCATTCAGGCCCCCTTTATCAAATATTTTAAATGCTTCCCCGGTGTTTGTTTTAAGCATTTTAAAACAGCTGGTTTTTTGCTCATTGTACCCGGTGGGGTAATAATAAAAATCTTTACCCGCTGCAAAATCCTGGGCCTGTTGTAAACTGTTTAAAACAGTGGGGCCGGTTTCCTTTGTGCCGGTGTTACCAAATACCCCCAGCCATGTGGTTTTTATCCGGTTCCTGGTTAATCTTATTTTGTAATTGGTGCCGGTGGGTAAATCGTTTAAATCATTTAAAATTTCTGTGTATGGGGTATCTTTTTTTAATGGTTTAAAATTCCATAGGTTTCTAACTATGCCACCATCAGGGGCCAGCAAATCAGCACTGGCCTGGCAATCTTCGGGCACCTGGTAAGAAAGTTTTATTTTCTTCATGCCAGTATTTTAAAAATCAGTAAACCAAACCCGATTATTCCCGCCAGGGCCTTAAAAATTTCAAAAATCATCAGGGTTTTTATAGCGGGGTTTTGTGCCCATTCATAAAGTTTCTGCATTACGTTAAATACAAAAACCATTGCAAAACAGATAAACGTTATTAGTGCCATGATAATTTTTTTTTTATAGGTTAGGAAACACGATACATTACCACACTTCCATTTCTGTATAATCGGTTAACCGGTACCCCTGCCCCGGCTGCTGCTGCATCACTGGCCGCATTTACCAGGCTGCCTGCCCTTAAATCAAAATGCCCCTTTCCGTCTATTTTTAAAACATCACGCATGAAGGCCGTCCAATCACCTGTCGAATCATCCCCGCCATCTCTAACCTGTAAAATAAATTGCCCCTGGCCTGTAAACATTTCCCTATCCAAATTGCTGGCAATAATCTTTACTATTTCAAATTCCCTGAATTGGTTAACCTCATCTTCATTCCACATAACTGGTAATTTAAAATTTATGGAAAGGCCCATGCCATTTTCTACCAGGTCAATTGGCCGCCTAATTATTATGGCCGGTATTGGTACGGCTCCACCCCCCGAAATGGTGGCAAAAATCAAAGGCTCGCCGCTATGGTTTGCCTGGGTTAATGATAATGCGTTACCGCTGCCGGTTCTAAAGGTGCCGGCAATTTCACTGGAATTTGCATAACCTTCAATGGCGGTACCTCCCCCGTTAACATAACCATAAACCCCCCTGGCCACATCACCAATGGCCATGCCAGCAATGGCGGTACTTCCCTGGCCGGTGCTGTTAACTGTAAAAAGTGCAAAGTTTGGTTTTGCCCCACTTAACTGCATATTATAGGCACTTCCAAAACTAAAAGCCCTGTTTTCTGTAGCTGTTGCATCTTCACCCGCTTTACCAAATTTGCTGGGGGTACCCCCTCCCCCGGTGGTACCTCCCAAAAAATCAACTTTCTTTAAATTAATATCTTCAATACCCCCCACAAATTGCCACCATTCCAGCCCCGTTAAGGCCCTAACGTAAATAACCAGGCCCTCTGCCCTATAGGCCGCTGGTAAGGCTGCTAATGCCTGGGCGGTGTCATTATAGGGCACTGTATGGCTCCCATCCTGCTGGCCCATGCGTTTATCAATTAAGGTGGGCCATCTTACATCAAAAGTTCCGTTTATTACTATGGGCATAATAAAAAATTTTATGTGTAAACCCGTATTTCTACAAAAATTTGTAAATAGCCATCCCCCCCGGTTGTATCACCATCACTTTTATAAATAAATAGGTTTATGGTGGTGCCATCGGAAACGGTTTTAAATGTTGGGTACCTGGCACTGGTGCCCCATAAACTAAATTTATTATCCCCATGTAAAATGAAAGTTTTACCCAGGGTAAATTTGTCGGTGCATTCACAATAATATTCCCCCTCCCCATTTCTAAACCAGGTTACCGTTGCCCCCAGGGTATTTTCCTGGGCCACTGCCACTGGGGCCGCTGTTCCACTTTGGGTTAACCAGGCCGAATAAACTTTATAGGTCGCTGGTGTACTGGCCCCCCCAAAATTTATTTTTTCCAGGTTTTCATCTTCCACCCCCTCCACAAATTGCCACCATTCCAGGGCTGGGCTGTTCCTTACAAATATTACCAGGCCCTCTGCCCTGTATGGTATTGGTAAACCCGCTAATGCCTGGGCGGTACTATCCCAGGGCACTGTTGCACTGCCATCCTGCTGGCCGCTTCGGGCATCAATCAGGGTGGGCCATTTTACATCAAATGTGCCGTTTATAGTTATTCCCATTATTAAAATATTTTAATAAGGTTTCATGTGAAACGTTTTACAAAAAAGGGCCGGGTTTTAACCAGCCCTTTTAAACGTTTTTTTATGGTAATCTAAACTCCACTGGGCCGGTAAACTCTGTGGCCGCTGTGGTGTAATAAATCCTCCAGGGGGCGCTATCTGCTACCTCGAATGTTTCGCCTGGGCCTATATCCCCGTTATTAATAGCGGTATTATACCAGGTCGTTTTTGCCGGTTCCGTTAATGGTTCTGCCATAAAACAAAATTCCGGGCCGGCGGTTGCAAATGCTCCATCCGGTGCAACAATATCCTGGCCACTGGTGCCAGTGTTGGTACTGCCGGCGTTTACATCATCGTTATCTATGCCCTCAGTGGCTTTACTGCCTGTCATAAATTCAAAGGTGGTAACGGCTCCCCCTTCGCCTGGTGTGCAGGTGAAAATTTCCATAGGTGCATCATGTGGCGCTGGTGTAAAGGTTTCAAACCATTTAACCTCACTTTCCCATATTACATCATCATCAACGTTTTCCGTAATCGGGTTTTTTGGTGCCACTGTAACGGGTACCCCGCTAATATGTAACTGGGTTTCTGTTACATAAACCAGGTGCCAGCTGCTTTTACCCACTAAAGAACGGTAATGTGGCCAGTTTTCTTTATATGACGGGTCTTTAATAACGGCTGCGTAATCTGCCCCTAAAAATTTTTCTTTGGTGTCGCCAAACCCTGGGCCGTATTTTGGGGCCCCTCCGTCAAAGGTTCCCGATAATTCAGGCAATACAATAAAATCCCCTGCAGCTATTGCAGTATTCCAAACAGCTGCGCTGGTTGGGTCAACCATTACGGCTGGGTATGCTGCATGGCGTAACCATCCCCCCCGGCGTATTCTGCCTTTCTCTGTCGGGCTGTCGCAATCGGCGCAAAAATGGGGGTCAATATCATCACTACATGCGGTGTAATAATCAGAATATGCCATGATAAAAAGTTTTGTTTTTTAAAAAATTATTTACATATTTCTAAACACTCTTTTTTGTAAGTGCTGTTAACCAAATATTTCATTTCAAATAAAATCAGGTCGGGAAAATTCAATTCAACCCTGGTATATTCCCTTTGTAAAAGGGCCGTTTTATCAAACGTACTGGCCCCAGCTGTTAACCGGCTGGTTTGCACTGTGTGCCCATCTTCATTTTTGTATTTCAGTGGCATCAATGGCAGGCTATTTTTTAACCTGGCTTCCAGTTCATGGGCCTCCATTTTTATTTTGCTTTTCCATGCAATTACTATAACTGCCATGCTGGCCGCTTCCTGCAGTTCGCCTGGGTTATCCCCGTACCCTTTATTTAAAACCAGGGTGTTAACAATTGTTTCCAGTTTATGAAATAGCGTTAAATCATAACTATCATTTACATCAATCATTAAAACCTCCCCCTTAAAATCAGCAATGCCAGGGTATGTGGTTAAAATGTTTTGGGCCGCCTGGCTGCTATCAATCATTGTTTCTGCCAGGGGGTGCAAAATATTAGTGCAATCACATAACGGGCCACACGTTAACGCTGTATTTTTCCAGGCTTCATTTATATCATTTACTATTTTATTAAGTAATGGCATCAGCTGTAAATTTTTGCACTGTGTTTTCTACAATTTTTATTTCATCCGGGCTCAGTGAAAATATTTCGCCTTTCTTATTATAGGTGGCCTCCACCCACTGGCTTTTGTCATAATTGTGGCTGTTGCTAAATCCCAGGCCATAACTATTGGGGCCGGTTGCAATCACTTTAAAATCGTTTTCCATTTGCCTGGTCAAACTGGCAATTATTTTGGGGTCGTTTGTCCTGTTGTACCTGGGCCGGGGGCTGTTTAATTTCCTGGTTTTTACACTGCTGGTGGCGTTCTGCCCTTTCGTAAACATGCCAGCATCTTTTAGTTTACCGGCGTTTTTTCCTGTTTTTGTACGTTTGGCGTTTTTAAATGCCCCGGTTCGTAAAACCATATACCCTTTGGAATAAAAACCAATGGGTTTTAATGTTGCATCCAGGCCGTTTTTGTGTATGCGTTGTTTCATCAATCCCAGTACACTGGTGGCCGCTGTTCTAACCATTTTATCCGTTTGCTCAGGGCTTAACAACTTCTTTTTAAAGTTGGTCATAAAATCCCCTATAGTCGTTTTCACCAGTATCATGGCAAAACCTCCACCATTGAATAAATATTTCCACCCTGCTGGCTGTTGGTATCATGGCCAATGGCTTCCAGGCCGCTTTTTAAATATGTTATAAACTCTGCCTGAAAATCATCCCTCATTTCCTGGGCCCTTACTTTATCAAATCCCCTGGTAAACCGATTAATGCGAATGGTATAAATTTTTTCCAACATCAATTCAACCCCCAAAAAATAAAGTAGGGCATATTTTAGCTGTTCTTTGTTTTCACAAAACCAGGCTTCCTCAATAAAACAAACCCTGAATAATTCCATATAACCAGCCCTTACCCGGTTAATAAATTTCTTTATGCCCCGGTTTTGCACTTCATCCCAAACCTGTAAAAACGTTAATTGCTCCCCGTCTGCAAACGAATCAATTTCCTGTAAACTAATGGGTAAATCAACATTTATAAACAGGCCGCTGGCCTCCATTTCCACCCCCTCCACTATGTATGGCGGGGCGCTGCACCCTTCAATCTGTATGTAATTTTTCAGGCATTCCATTGGATAGAAAATTAAACAGGGCCCCAATGTCAATGGGTGCCCCGTTAATTATGTATTTGTGGCTTCATAACGTAACGTTCCATTATTGCCGGTTAACCGGTCGGTGGCATCATAGGCATCATCAGCAATGTTTACCTGGTTGTAATTTGCCATGATATCCAAAACCCATCCCCTGTCAACTGTTTGCAGGCCTGGGTACCCGTAAGGGCCGGCGCTGCCTATTTCCACCTCTGTGGGGCAATCAATATGCCTCAGCTGGGCGTCAAAGGTGAATTTTTGCAATTCTGTTCTGCCCAGGCTGTCTTTAACTGGTAATTCCAGGGTGAACAAAAATGTACTCATTTTATCCCCTCCAATAAACCCGGCAAATTTGTTAACGTTCACCAGCTGCACTGCATTCCTTTCAAATACTCCAAACTGGTTTGCACCAAATTTGGCCCCGGCGTATGGGTCGTAAAAAAACGGGGGAAAATTATTTGGGTAGTTCTGCTGGGTGGTGTTGGCTGTATTAAAATTAGCCTGCAGGTAAACGTTGTTAATTAACCCGCTGCCCACTATCGTGGTTTCATTGGGCTGTATTTCGTTTTCCATAACATCACTCATTAACATAGTTACTCCCTGGTTTAATGGGTTTGTAGCTGTTGATAATGGGAAATTTATTGGTTTGGCGGTGCTGTTGCCTGTAGTAACATTGGTTCCAAAATTGGCGGCTGCCAGGGTTAATAAATCGTTGTTTATATCCCCGAAAAGGCCGTTTGCACTTTCCACAATGGCGTTATAAATTTCCATTAGTATGCCCTGGGGGGGCGCTGGCCTGCCCAGGTTAACTGTTTGGCTGGCCTCCTTTTCATATTTCGCAATGGTGGTATAATCAATAAAAACCCCGTATTTTCTGAATAAAAGGGCTGGAATTGTGGCCTCCTTATAAACCGGGCTGGCCTGTATGCTACAATCATCAGCTGTGTGGCTTTTACCGGTTGGTACCCTGGGCCTGTACTTTATAACTACATCACGAATGTGGCCGCTACCATCTGCCATACTGCTGGAAATAATGTTAGGCTGGGTATTGGCCAGTAACATTTCTAAATAACCTGGGGGGGTTATTTTTTCGCTGGGGTTGGCACCCTGAAAAACCTGTTTACTGGTTAACATCAGGGCACACAAAAAACCGTTTGCCATAAAAAATAAAAGGTTTGGAAAACTGGGTGCAGCCTAAACCTGGCCGTTTAACATGGCCAGCTGGGCATCAATACTATTGACGGCTCCCTGGTTAGTTTTGGCCCCTGCTGGGGGTGGGGTTCCTGGCTGCGGGTTGTTACCCTGGCCACCATTATCGGGGTTTGGGTCGTTTACCTGTAAAAACTTATTTTGTGCCAGTACACCATCCACAAAACTGGAATAGTTAACGGGTTTATTGTCTATAAAATAGTCAATCTCTGCCCCGTCTTTGCGTTGTTTTAATTGCGGCTGGCCATTAGCATCAAAGTTAATTACCAGGCCGTTTTTTGCCGCTTCCTGTTGTATCAGGGTTTTGGCCGTTAAAATGTTAACCTCTGCAGGAATCCCGTTTTTTGGTAGGGGTTTGCTGGCTAAAAGGTTCGTTAAATGAAAATCTTTTTTGTCCTGTAGGTTTTGGGCTTTCAAATTATCAACTTCCACCTGGTGGGTGGTTTTGGCATCTGCCAGGTTTTTATTAAGGTCAATTATTTGGGCTTTCAGGGCGTTTAATTGGGCCTCTGCGTTAGGGTCTTTTTTATTGCCTGCCTCTGCATCGGCTTTAATTTTTGCCTCCCTTTCCTTTATTGCTTTAGATAGCTTTCTGATTTTTTCATTAGTGTTTCTGGTTATTTGCTTCCACTCACCTTTAAAAGCATCATCAAAACCAATTTCATCAACACTTCTATCCAGTTCGCTATCTGCCCCGTTTAGGGCCTCAGCAATTAATTTCCTCCTAACCTCAGTATTTGCGCTGGCTGAATCAACCGTTAATAGGTTCCCTTCCAGGGCTGTATTAAATTCATCGGGTATTTCTAACTGGCTCACATCGGCAAAACCTAAAATTTTTTTTAGTGTTTCATCATCCACTTTAATACCGGCTTTTGCTGCCAGGCTTTTTAAAAGGTTTCCGAATTGTGCCATAATTACTGGGGCTATTTTTTATTAAAAAAATATCGTGGTTAACTGTTTGCCGGTTCCATTGCCGGGGTTTGTCGTGGCCTCCCTGGCCCCCTGGCTGTTACCTGGTTGCTTTCCGGTATATTCATAACCGGGGTGTTTTCCGGGGCCTGTGGGGCTCCTTTTAGGCCCTCCGGTACTTTCATGGGGCTGGCTGTAATCATTCCATCATGTGGGCCCTGCAGGGCTGCCAGCTGGGCCTTTAAATCCTCAATTTGCCTATCCTTATCACTTAAAATACTGGCTGTCCGGGCCGGTGTCATAAAATCGGGGTCGCGTCCATTGTGTTTTTCAACAAAATCAACTGCATCCTGGTACGTCATTTCCCTGAATTTATATTGGTATTTCTTAACCGTTTTATTTTGGGCCTCAAAAAAAGGCCTGTTTCCCAGGGGTACAATTTGTAAAACCCCGGTGTAATTAGTAAGTAATAACCAGTTTTTTTCAATGGCCATAAATCCGGCTTTAGGGGGTCTAAGGTATATTTTCCACCTGCCAGGGTGGAAAATGCAGGTAACCTGGGGTTACCTTTGCCAGCATGGCAAAAAACGAAACACATAAAAAAACCTTTCCATTAAAAAATTTACCGGTGGATATTGAGCACATTATTAAAACTGAACAAACCCGGCTGGAATGCGAAGAGAACCTAATATTAAAACGTGAACAGGTTTACTATAGGTTAATAAGGGAATGGAATAAAAGTAAAATTGTACCAGGGGCATAAAAAAACCGGGTTTTTAATCCGGTTTAACTGGTAAAATTTCTGCCACCTGGGCCCCCGCTATGGGGTACAATCTAACCAGCTGGCTGTACTGGTAATGGTTAACCCTTTCGATATTTTCACCCACCTTTAATTTTAACCTGGTAATTCCTGCCAGGGTGGGTGTGGTGGTTAGCGTTTTTAATACCCCTTCATTTGGGATTGTAATTTTAATTGTTTTTATATTCGTTTTCATGGCTGGTATTTTTTGGGCCCCCTTTGGTCGGGGGCCCCCGTTTTTAAAATTTAGTGTAAAGGCCTGTTTTGCTGGTAAAAATATTCTGCAGCATATCATTGTAAACCCCTGTAATGGTTTCGATAATAATGTGCTCAAAACCCAGCATGGTGGAAAATGTCATGGTGTAGGTATCATTACCCATCAACTCAATTTTCAAATACTTTGCTTTCATTTTGTTCCTGGTCAAATGCATTGAAAGGCTGTTGGTATCACCCATTAAATTTTTGGTGCCTGTCATTACTAAAAACCTTTTGCCTCCCAGCTGGTTTAAAATCTCTGTCGCTACTTCTAAATTTGCCATGTTTTTTATTTTTGTTACACAAAGATAGGTGTACGGTTTTACATACACAAATAAATAAAATAAAAAACCCCGCTGGTTTGCGGGGCTTCATTTTAATCAACTATTATATATTCCCTGGTCGGGCCTGTAATTGCATATAAATAAAAATCTTCGCCATTTGACGGCCTAAATTCGCTTTTCATACCCTTAAAAAACAGGTGGCAAATATTGCCGTTAGAATTATACACTATGTTTTCAATTTCCCTTACAACTGCTTTCCTATCATCATTTTTTAAACTGGCTGTTGTAACTGTTGCGCGGAAAACCAGGGTTAACTTTTGGCCTATTTTTAAATCTGTTGCTTTCATGTGTTTTGTTTTTATTGTTTTGTTACACAAATATAGTGTAACTTATTTATTCCACAATCAAAAAGGAAAAATAATTTTTTAAATAAAAAACCCTGGTGTTTTACCAGGGTTAATTTTTTTTATTTCGTTTGGTTGGTTTTAAACCCCTCCCAGTGGGCTTTCACCCTTTCGCTGTAGGTATCACTTTTTACACAATGCATTCCGGTGCTGGGGCTTATCATCCACCAAATATTTTTATTTTGCCTCAGCTGCACATTGCCGTTATTTTCTGCAGTGGCTATTAATACGCTGGTGGCCTTTATAACTTCCTCATATTGCATTAACCTAAACCCCTGGGCCTCCATTTCGCTAACATCAGCATGGCGGCTAATAGCAATGTATTTGCCGTTATTCTCAAAAAAATTATCGCCTGTTCCTTTTGCAAATGCCTCGTTTACTGAAAAATAAGTTGTCATGTTTTTTTTGGTTTTGTTACACAAAGTAAGTGTAAGTAAATCATTCCACCAAAACTTTTTTAAAATAAATTTTAGGCATAAAAAAACCTGGCTTTATTTGCCAGGCTCCCAGGTCATTTAACGGGGCTCTAAATAGTTGTGGCTCTGCCCTACCAGCTGGCTTATTTCCTCCCATTCCACTGCACTGCAGGCCCCCACACACAAAACCCCGGTGGGGCTATCATCAAACCTCCAATACAAATTATAATAGTCGCCTAAATTGTAGCCTATCACAAACCTGGCATACGCAAAACGGCTATCACTGATTTTTCCTGCATTATCCAGGGCGGTGTATGCATTTTCAAAGGCCCTGTATTTTTTTCCGTTTGCCTCTGATTTTTCCACCCTGGTTATTAATTCCCGGAAAATCTGCCCCAGTTTTTTACCAGGTGTAATGGTTAGGCCATGCGAATTATTTTCATCCTGCTTTGTCCATACCTGGTATGTAAATTTTGAATTATGCAAATATCTTAACTCATGGTACCCCCTTATTTCAAATTGCCTGCCCTCAAATATTACCAGGTGGGTGGTTTTAATCCCATTGCGTTTTTCCATTTCTGCTTTCCAGGCTGCTCTTTGTTCGTTGCTCATTTCTTTGGTCATGTTTTAAAAATTTGTGGCCTGGGTTATCCCCAGGCCTGGTGGTTAAAAAGTTTCGTGGTATAACTGTTTGTATAATGCTACTGCATCAAAAAAAGCCTGGGTTTTCATGTATTCCATCATTTGTGTGGCGTTTATGTGGCCTTTAGAAATAGCATCTAAAATTACCATCCTTACCATTGTCGCTGTTAGTGTTTCGTTTGTCATGTTTTTTTATTTTGATACATCAAAGGTATGTGTAAGAAATAACATACACAAATTTTATTTTAAAAATATTTTTACCTGGTACCAGGGGGCATAAAAAAACCTGGCTTATTTGCCAGGCCTGGTGGTTAAATGTAAAACCCCTGTGAAAGTTCTACTTTAATAATTGTATATGGGCCGGGTTTGCCTGCATCCTGCAGTTTTTTAATTCTTTTTTGTGCCTCTAACCGGGCCCCGGTTTCACTGGTGGCATCTATTAAAAAATAGTGTTGGCGTTTTGCTTTGTCAATTGTGTAGTAAACATTATATTTTTTCATGTGTTTTTTATTTAAGGCCTGGGTTGTTACCCCCAGGCCTGGTTTGTTAATGGTAAGTAGAATAATATAAACCCTTATCACCTGCATCATATAGGCTAATACTGCCCCTTTCCCCGTTTATGTAATGGTTTGCTTTGCCATCATAAACCCTCAGCTGTATGGGCTTAATTTTGGCCTCCCCTGTAAAGGTTCCTGGCATTGGTTTTACCCGGCTGCCATCCAAATAAAAACTGGCTATTTCGCGTAATACCACACTTTTAGGTTTTACCTCCACAATTTGATAAAAATCAACATTGGTTTGGTCATAACCCCAGGAATCATAGAAAACCTGGCCCACCTGGTAAGGGTTTGTAAAATTTTCCCTGGCCTGTTTTTTCTCTGCTTTATTATCCTGTTTTCTTTGCTCCCATGCATTCCATTTAGCCAGGGTTTCCACCAGGCTTTTTGCCCTGTTTAAATTGCTGCCATAAAAAAAGGAAAATACATTTTTTGGCCATTTCATTTTTGCACTTTGCTTAGTGCAGTTTGCACACAATTGGCCTCTTAGGTTAGTATAAATTTTTAACTCATACCCTAATTTTTTAAATTCAGCTATCAGCCAGGCTGCACCTGGGGTAACAACTGCAATTACGTTTCCGGCTTCATTTTTAATTTCAGTAATCATAACGGTGGTGTTTTTATTGGTTTTGTTATACAAAGATAGTGTACACTTTCGCATACACTCCAAATTTATTTCAAAAAAAAAACCGGTTATTTTAACCGGCGTTTATTGCGTTTCTTATTTCGTAAATTCTGCCCTTCATTTCCTGGGCGTTTACATAATTATTTTCCATGCTGCTGGTAAATTTATCCAGGGTTAGGTAGGCCAGTAATTCAGTTAACATGGTTTCAACCTGCACCTGGTTTTCCTTTAAATCTGTAACCTGGGCTTCTAACTTTTTAATGTAATTCATAACTGGGGGTGTTTTATAAATCAAAGATAGGTGTAAAATAAACCATACACCAAATAAATAAATAAAAAAAAGTAAAAAAACTTTTTTACTTTTCTGCTATGGCATCAAAGCAAACAATCAAAGCAAATTTGGATAAATATTTGGCTTTAACCGGGCAAACGGATAAGGAATTGTTTGCCGGGGCTGAATTTTTCGGCATCCCCTTTATTATGGAAACACTGGTACCCCAGGCTTTAAAGGAAAATAAAAAAATCGTTTATAAGGATGAACCAAAACAGGGTTTGGGGGCAATGTCTTACTCATTTCAACCACTGTAAACCATAAACTTTCATTTCGTCTATTAACGCTTTCAGGGCCTCATGTTCGCTTCCCAGCTGGTTACCCAGCTTTGCAATAGTAACCGCGTGGGCGAATACTTCCATGTGGCCATGATTTTGCCGCTTATAATACGCTACATCATGCCCCCAGCCGTATTTCCCCTTTGTTAATCCCCCCAGGGTGTCGGTCATAACGGTTACTTCCTCTAATTTGTCTTTATCATCAAAATTATCGTTGCGCCATTTCCGCAAAACATTTTCAATTTCCAGCTCTTTGCCCTTAATGATCTTCTTTAACCCCTTAAAAAACTTTTCATAAACCGGGTCAACTGCTGTATGCGTAATTACTTTTTGGTTGTAGTGTATGGCGTGGGCTCCCTCATGTAACATAATTTTCTTTTTAAAATATGGCCTTTCTGCCCTTTCATTATCACTGATAACAATTTTATCCGCAATGTACCCCTGGCCGCTTTGGAAAAATGAACCTTTTACCTCGTTAAATTCAATCTTAATATTTTCAGGCCAATACTTTGCCATTTCGGGATAAAAAACCATATCCTTTTTTTCCATTGCTTCCAAATGTTCTTTATTGTTGGTTTGTATGGTTTCCAGGTGTTTTTCCTCTGCAGCTGTTCGTACCACCCCGGCTGGCATTTTAACCGGTGGTATTGCCTTAACTGCCAGTTCTGCCACTGTAGCTGGTTTGGCTGGTACCGGTGGTGGGGCTGGGGGTGCCGGCTGGGCCTTTTTAAATTGTTCTTTTTCCCATTCCTTATATGCCGGGGTATTCCATACTGCCAATTTTTTTGCAGTGGGTACCAGTAGGCTATCAACCGCTATCAGCTGGTGGCCACAATTCCACCCTCCCCGCCTGCGCGGGAAGTTATCCGGGTCGGTGCCCTCCATCAACCCTTCCGGTAATCCGGTTTTGTCGTATAACTTAACAGTTCCCAGGGGCCCAAAATCCCCCTTTAAAATGGTTGGAAATTCGCTAACGTGTATGTAATGTTTATCTACTGCCATTTTACAAAATGGCCGGCTGGTTTCCAATAAACTGCCCTCGTACTGGTACCATTCCAAACCTAAATCCTGGGCCAGTGCTTTGTTATATTCTGCACTAAACTGGTTTATGCTGGTAGTTGCATAGGTTCTTACATACTGCGAAACTTTGCCGGTTTGTTCGGGGGTGCCTGTTATGTAATCTTTCAGCTCCTTAGTTAAATCGACATAACTACCTCCCCCGGTAATATTGGTTTTTAAAATGTTCCTTAACCCGTTGGTAACCCCTATTTGCAGCCCGGTTTCCGCTAAATTGTTTATGGTGCTTTCAACTGCGGTATTTTTTAAAATTTCCAGTTTCTTTTTTACATCACCACTGGCCTTTCCAAAACTGGCAAAATATTTATTGCTTAGTTCCTGTACCCCATTATACGCCTGGGTAAATTTTTTTATTTCGTCTTTATACCCTTTATCCAGCATCAATTTTTCGATCAAAATTGTAATCTCATTTATCAGGCTCAGGTTAGTAATGTTATTTGCAATCTTATCCCCTTTGGTTTCTAACTTTTTCAGCTTCGCCATTACTTCCTTATAAATTACCCCCTGTTTTTTCAGGGCTGCATTATCCAGGTTATTAACTGCATGTTCAATAGTTTGCATTATCGTTTTAATGTCGCTCATTTTTTACGCTGCTGCCTTTGCTGGTGTTTTCGCTGGGGTGTTTGGTTTCTGCTGGCCGTTGGTGGGTTTGTTTTTGGCTTCCGGGGCCCCTTCCTGCCCTGGTGCCGGCTCCCCAGGTGTTTGGCTGCCTGGTGGCTGTTCCTGGCCTGGTTGGGCTCCCTGGGCCTCAAAAAACAAATCCTGCTGTATTTGGGCGGCTGCGCTCAGTTCCTCCACCTTTTCGGCTGCATATTCCAGTAACTTTTCCCGCTTTTCGATATCGCTTTTACTGCTAAAATTTTCATCCTCTTCCTGGGCCCTCCTTACAAAATCGCTTATGTATAACGATAAAACAACATCCTCTTTTGTGGCCAGCTTTTGGGCTTCAATGGCTCCCTTTTCCTCTGTGGTTTTATCGGGGAATGGGTCTAAATCCATAACCGATTGTATAAACTCAGAAACTTTTGGGTTTGCATAAAACTTTTTTTGCCCAATTTCTTTTTGCATTTCAGCCAGTATAATACCGTTTAACCCGGCTGTTTTTGCCACCTGGTATTCATTAATCAAAAAACTGGAATTTATAACATCATATTTTTCCGGTACTGGTACCACTGGGTACAATTTGGCCCTTTCTTCCGGGCTGGCAATAATGCCCCCATAACGCAAATCAATAATATGCTTTACCACTGCATTTGTTACGGCTGTTAACATGGTGGCAAAGGTGTAAATGGTGTTATTTACTTCATCCCTATCATACGCTTTTGCGGTTCCACTTTGGTTTAGTTGGGCATCACTTAAATGCTCCATGTTTACACTACATAGGGCCCTGTAAATGTGTTGCTCTATGCGTTCATTCTGAATTTTTAATATTTCCGGGTTCTTATCAACATAACCCAGGGGGGGTGTAGGTATTGCCTGCTCACCCAGGGCCGCTGGCCTTATCACCACTTCATTAAACGGGCTTTTACCATTGGCGTAACCAGTGCCTTTGCAGCTTTTACATTCGTTTGCTATGCCATCATTCAGGGTTTTACCAGTGCCGCTGCATGTACTGCAGGGTACGTTATTTATTCGCCATTTTTCCAAATACAAATGCATAATTACCCCTGCATCTAAATCGTTTGACTCTCGGGCTGCTTTGTTAAGGTGTGGCACCATTGGAAACAACGGGGTTTTTTTCAGTGTATAATCCCCCACCCTTTTAACAAACCTGCCAGGCATTTGAAACGCTGGTAAATCTTTTAATGTGTGGGGAAAATTCATGGTTAAATTATATTTCCCATCCTGGGTTTCCTCCCATTTTTGGTAGCTGCTATTAGTTATTAAATAATAAACCTGGCCAGGTACAAAAATTTCCCTGCCCTCAGTTAAAAAAATAGTGGCTTTACCATTGGTTAACCGTAACTGCTGTTCATCAGGGTTTAATAGGCTGCTTAGTTCATCACTTTTTAAAATACAATAATCATCGGGTACAAAATCCACCACATTTTTGCAGTTAAAAATTTTTGCTATGGGCTCTAAATATTCGTTACCCTCCGGCTGGGCAAAGGTTTTAGGCATTACACAAATAATGGCGTTACCATCCAGGCTTAATGCCCTCAGTAACTCTTCAAAAATCCAATATTCAATATCCCCATAAACCGGGTAATTTTCAGTCAAATATTTTTTGGGGGTTTCCTCCTTATTAATAATGGCTGGTATCTCTTCATCAAACCTCATCATCCAATCAGGTGAACGGCGTATCTTTTCCAATACCCCCAAAACCCTTTCAACTGGGTTTTGTGTTTCGCTCTCATAAATATCATTCCGGTATATTCTAACCTCTTCGCTTTCATTTGGCCTGGCCTTTTTTATTAATAAAATCGGTGTTTCGCCATCAGCATGTATGCGTAATTTGTTATAAATATCCAGGGCCTCGTCATAAATTAACCCCCTCTTTTGTCCAATAAAACGGGCCCTCAATTCTGCCGGGGTAAATACTGTTGCCATTATTTATATTTTTTTGCGCTCAGGTAAAAAAGTTCTTTTTTGTTTCCATAAATAGGGTTTGTCAATGTTTAATTTATAGTATGCTGCTTTACTCAAAATATTATAAATCAAAATTTCAAAATTGCTGCTGTTATTTCCTCCCATACTTACTGCCCAATATTTTTGGGCTATCTCATAAATCTGTTTAAAACCCTTATCAACTTTGCCCCAAAATATGGGCCTGTACTTTTCCTGGTGGGGGTAAGTTTGGGTTAATGCCCCGGCAATACTAAAAGGTAATTCATCAGGTATGGCCCCGGCGAATACTGTGTGTTTTACTTTCAAATTTTCGTAAATATCCAGGGCGGTGGTAAACCATAATTTCGCCTTTTCCCCTTTCTTAAAATATATCAATTCGCTGTGAATGCTGTAATACTTACCAGGGCCATAATTTTTTATTATTTCATCCCGTTTAGCCCACATGGTTTCCTCAGTGCCATGATTAGGAAAAGTTATATCATGGGCTTTTACCTCTTCCATATACTGGGCCGGGCTGCCCCTCAGCCATAATACATCACAATCCAAAAAAAGGGTTTCCTGGTAAGGGCTTAACTGGTAAATGTGCATTTTTGCTTTTATCCATTCGTTTTCCCCCTCCTTATTTTGGTAACATTCCGGGGGCATTTCTGCCATGCTGGTGAATAGCTTTTTTTCTGCCGGCTCCATGTGGGCCAGTGCCATATCTGCCCAGGCCAGGTGAATATTTAAATCTTTATCCGCTGCCCTTATGGTGGCTGCCAGGGCCGCTGCCATCTTACCATAGTACGGGTGGCCGGCTGCAATACACAAAACCCCGCGTTTATTATTATCCATTTTTATATTTTTTACCAGTTAAAGTTTTACTTATTTTTTCCCTCATTTCGGCTGTTATAATTTTGCCTTTATTTCCTAAACCGATTTTTTGTTTTGTTTCTTCACTCATTGGGTTTTCACTATGCCATTTTTTTAATGCATTTGAATGTTTTTGTTTTTGTTCCTCTGTAAATTTTTTACCCAGCATGGGCCTGGGGTGTATTTTATCCTGCCATATTTTTTTAGCCGTTTCACTCATTTGTTTTTTTCTTTCCTCTGTAAATTTTTTTCCTAACATTGGGTGTATCTGCAATTTTCTTTTTTCCCTAATTTTTTGTTTTGTTTCCTCTGTGTGGGTTTTACCAGTAAAATGTTTTGAACTATTTAAAATATTTTTTTGCCTGGTTTCCTCTGTTGGTGCCCCCCGCTTTTTCCCCTTCCAAAATCCTGCATAACCCCTGGTACCATCCCCGCCATCAGTCATGTTAACCAGGGTGCCGGTTCCTTTATCCTGCCTGCCATACTTTTTAATATATTCCCTTTCTTTTTCGCTGGCCTGTTCCCATGTTTGCCCTTCATGTAAAATCTGCACTTTAAAACCATATTTTTTAGCTGTGTTATTCCAAAAAAGTGAACGTCTTATTATTTGGTATGGCCTGTTTATTGTTCCAATACCAATATAAAAAACTTCATTTTTAACTGGGTTTATATGCATGTAGGTGCAAAATTTATTTTTAATACCTTTCATGTTTACGAACATTGTTGTAAATGTAAAATGATTGAATAGGCCCCAATGGTCATTACATCATTATGACTGTACGGGGTACCATTGACGTTTACCGGGTTTAAAACTGTATTGTGTGGGGTTTGGGTTCCGGTATTGCTCAGGCTGTCGTATGTTATGCCGGTCATACCTGCAGTTAAAATCGCGCCTGGTACATGTTGCATACTACCCACTGCACTGGCCCCGCATGTATTAAAGCTATCTGAAAAAGTATTGGCAATGGTTAGCGTTTCGCTAATTGCAAAATTTAAACTGGCACTAAAACTGGTATCAAAATACAGGGCTGTAATGGTTAAAATAATATCCTCCGGTGGTGGTGGTGCCTCTGCCACATCCATTGTATCAGCAAAATCATAAAAATCATCATCACAATTTGTTACCTGTACCTGCACATTTAACCCGGTGCCGGCTACATCAGGTATTCCGGTAAATTCAACCGTACTACCTGAAATGTTTATGTTCATCCAGGCTGGTTTTACTATGCTGCCCAGGGCCATTGGCGGGGTGCCAGTAAACGGAAACATAAAAAAGTAACCGGTACCCACTACTGCGTTAGGCATAGGGGGCGGGGTTATAACTGCCACCCCTATGCATGTGCCCTCTGCTAAAACGTCAATGGAATCTGAAAAATCATAAAAATTTACCAGTTCACAATTAAAAACGGTTAAACTAACCGGGGCCTCAGCTATTTCCTCATCAGGGGTGCCGGCAAAAAATATTTCATCCCCCACCATTGTTATTTCCATCCAGCTGGGCCGGGCCCCCACATTTAAAACAAATGGGGCCATACCATTAACGGTAAATGAAAATGAATAGGCCACCCCTATAACTGCATCAGGTAAAACCGGGGTACTGGTAACCCCTACTGGTGGATAACAAAAATTATTGCATACTGCACAATTGTCATTTCGTACCAGGTAAGGTGTGGCAAACCCTTTAAATTTTGCCGGGGCTTCCGTACTGTAACCTGGTAATTCCTGCCATTCTATCTCATACCCTCCGTTTTTTCTCAGGCCCCCGTTATAAACATCACTATAAATTAAAACGGTGTCATGCGAAAGGGCTATTTTAATTTTTTCGTGGTATGCTTCATTAATATAATCAACTGTTCCCAGGTATTCCTTTTTTGTTACTGATTTTGTAATAAATAAACTCCCATCATGCCTGGTGTAAATACTTTCTTCATCATTAAACTGGGGCCGGTACAAATACAGGGGTAACCTTACCCTGTTGGGGGTGTATGCGTAACAATAGGTAAACCCATAACTGTTTTCCTCACATGAATACTCTAAAACGCTGGTATATTTTGGCTCAGTAATCAGTTTTAAAACCGGGCCGGCTGCCATGTAATGTGTAACAACATCGGGCACAATTTCAATGGCCAATCTAAAACAGGTGTTTGCGTCCACATAACTGGCAATATTTGGTAAACCATGTGGCCAAAAAATTAAAACAGTATGGGGGCCAGTTCTGTATTGTTGGAATAAATAACCATCCAAATGGTAATCATGCAGCTGGGTGGTGCCATCCTGGCTCATTACATAAAGTATAATGGCCCCGGTGCCTATGCTGTCGGCCTCCGCTTCGCTTTCCGCTGTTAATAAAATCTGAAATGCAATATCAGTGGGGGTGGCCACTGGTAACGGTGTATTATTTGGGGGCTCTGTAGATGAAAAATTAAAAAAGTTTGCCCTGGCTGTAGTTGCGGTAATCATTATTTATAATTTTCACTGGTTCTATTATTTTTACTGGTTCAATTAAACTTTCAGGGGTGTTTAGTTCCCTGGTTTCTATAAAATAACTATCTGCTTTCACTGTGAATAAATCGCCATTTATCATGGGCAACTTTGTGTTTTTTTTCCTAAAATTTTCAGGGGTGCAAAGTTTTTTTTTAGGTACCCAGCCTAATAATTCAACTATGTTTTTATCTGTGTTGTACCCACAAAAAAATATTGTGTCGGCTTTATAATCTTTTTGACATGCTAACATATTGCACCTATAACCAGGCTGGTAAAATCCTTTGCTTAACATTCCTTTTGTGTCTATCACATAACCATTTAAAGGAAAATCAATACCCCCATCATTACCAGGGTATAAAATCGGGTAATTGCCTTTATAATACCTGTAGTTTTCAACCTGGCAAATTAACCCAGCCCTTTGCTGTTCAAACGTTCCATTAAAATGGCTCCTTTGCCCCATAGGGTGGGCCCTTACATATTCCCCACATTTAAAAATTATCGTGGGCTCTATGTTAATCCGGTGGTACATTTTTTTATTCATACTTCGGAATTAATGTAAATTTTGCCAGGCCTGTTTCCGGCTTATAGCTTACTTTATCAATCCAGCCCTGGCCACTTTCGCAACTGTTAAACCAGGTAATTATACCATAGGGTGCAGCCAGTATTTTTTTAAAATCTGCCATACTCATGGGGTATTCAAAATCTACCCTTTCGGGCCTTAATATGGGTGCAACATTATCCTGGTTAACTACTATGGCCCCATATAAATAGTCATTTTCACCCATCAAACCCACCTCCCATTTGCACACATCACTTTCCATTTCACCCCTGGCAATATAATTGCCGGTACCATCCACAAAAATCAATTTCAGGCTGGTGCTGTAAACCCTGTAGCTGGCAAAAATTTTATCCAGCCATCTTAGGGCCACCCTGGCCGGGCTTAATCTGTAATTGTAAAGGGTGGCGGGGTCTATAATGTTTTCAGGGGTTAAAACGTTCCCCAATTCAACTATAAACCCTGGGTTTGTTAGTGTAAAAGTTGCGGTGGCTGCTTCGGGGGTGGTGCCTGGGCTTAATGCTATCACCCAAATTGAACCAACAATGGGCGCACTAATTTCCCCCACTTCTATAATGGTGTAAATGCCATTATTGCTGGTGGTACCTGTTATTTCTACTAAATCCCCGGCTGTAATATTTACTGGTTCCGTTTCGGTAACAAACCCGGAAATTCCAAAATTGCCCTCTAATGTTTCTGTATAAATTTCTTTTATTAACCGGGTAACGCAAACTAAAAAAATATCATTATCTAACCTCCAATCTTTGGAATCAGTATTTTTTCGCCTGGTAACCTCCCAGGCATAACCGCTGGCAATAAATTTTGAAAGTTTGGATAGTTCATTTTTAACCTGGGCTAAATCGGTTCTGTATTCTCTATTGGTTAATAATTCATCCAGGCCGTTAAACTCTTCGGCCTCCCATTTTTCATACCCTATTTTGGCCTTTGAATAATGTTCGTTTGCAATGGTTTGCCGTTCCACCTGGTTAACCTGGTTACATTCCATTAAAATTTCATCCTGGTAAAAAAATTTCCAGTGCTCTACCCGTAACCGTTTAAAACCTGGGGCCCTGTTTGTATCATCTTCAAAACCAAAACCAATATGGTGCAGGGGTTCTAAACCCTCCCACATATCTTTCATGCTAATGGCCATTTGTACGGCTTGGGCTGGGGGTAATCGGTTTTCCTGCTGTCTTATAAAAAGGCCCTTTGTAATCACTTCCAGGGCCCCGCATCCATCCCCGGCGTGGTTATAGGGCTGGCTATCAGTCCTGCCAAAATATTCACTGTAGGCCTTTATTTTATCATCGGTAATGGCTTCGGTTATCCGGCTTAATGCTTCATTAACCATAAACACTTTGGCCGGTGTTGGGGCGCTATGGCTCAACCATGATAAATCAAAAAAACTTTCCTGGTCATACTGTATGCGAAAGGCTTTTAGGTCGGGGTCGCTGGCCTGGGCCCCGTTCTTTGTGTGCAGTATTGTAAAAAACCCATAAATTTCATCATCAGGGTTTAAAACAAACGCTGCATCATCAAACGTTATATCAAAATCAAAACTGGTGCCGGGCATACTGGTGGCACTGGTGCCCCAGGCTAAAAAAAGGTGGTTAATATAAATGTAATCCGGGGCGGCTGTTTTATTCAACCTTACCAGGGTAAATGCAAAACCGCTAATTTTTACCACATTCAATTTTGTAAGGGTGCCCTTTATTCTAAAATGCAGTTCTGTGGTTATCTCTTCCTCCACAAAATTGGCCAGGGTATCAGCCCAGTTAACCAGGGTATCAGTGCCCCTGGGCTGTATGTGT